>Ga0137438_1000109_pt1 | contig 13358 bp, 9 predicted proteins | sample EasRivERMGT157_2_FD_102327 | JGI IMG/M metagenome (GOLD analysis project Ga0137438, IMG submission 102327) | Soil microbial communities from meander-bound floodplain in the East River, Colorado, USA - East River MetaG ERMGT157_2 | ecosystem: Environmental > Terrestrial > Soil > Floodplain ... | reverse complement strand
GTTGCTCCTCGGCTCCGGCATCATCAGCTTCTTCGCGGCGAACTGGCAGTGGCTGCCGAAGATCGCAAAGCTCGCCGTGCTGTTCGGCGGCATGTGGGCTGCGTATGCCATCGCCGGATTCATGCTTGGCCGCGGCGCCCATCCGCTGGTAGGGCAGGCGGTGTTGTTGCTCGGCGTTCTTTTGTTCGGCGCCAACATCTGGCTGATTGCGCAGATCTATCACATCTCATCGCACTATCCGAACGGCGTGCTGATTTGGGCACTCGGTGCATTGCTGGCAAGTTATCTGCTGCGTTCACACCCCGCCCTTTGCGCTGCGGCATTGCTTGCCATCCTCTGGACCGGCATGGAGGGCTTCGGATTCAATCGTCCGGTGCACTGGCCTTATCTGTTGTTCTGGGTCGCTTGCGTGCCTCCCGTGATTGAGCATCGCTGGCGGTTTGCCGCCCATGCTGCGGCGGCCGGCATTCTGTTCTGGAGCTGGTCGACCGTATTTCACATCGAATGGGCGGCGCGCGGAGCAATGCTCTATCTCGCCCAGCTGTATTTCCTGGTGTATCTTGCCGCCTTCCTTGCGGGCATGCTCATGGAGCGCGCCGCGAACGCAGCCGACCTGGCCGGATTGGTCAAGCGCTATGCAGGGATCGCCGCACTTGCCGCACTGTTCGTCCTGACATTTCCTGAACTGCACAAGGAAACCGGCTGGTGGCATACGGGTAACGATGTAGAACCTGCGCAGACCCGAACATGGGCCATTGCAACCCTGATTGCGCTGCTGATGGTCGTCGCGTTGGCGTGGCACCATCGCCGGGTCGACATGGGCACGGAGGGCCGCACGCATCTCGACTGGGGCTGGGGTTTGCTGGCGATGCTGACGGCGTTGATCTTCGTCAACCTGTTTGCCCGCGGCGCGTATCCGCAAGCCGTTCCCATACTGTTCAACCTGCTGTTCTTTGGCGGGCTGGTATGGCTGATCTACGTCGGCATCGCGGCGCACGATCGCGGCCTGGTGAATCTGGCATTTGCGTTCTTCGCGCTTGGCATTCTGGCGCGCTATCTCGATACTTTCTGGACTTTGCTCGGGCGCTCTTATTTCTTCATGGGTGGCGGGATGGTGCTGATCGTCGCCGGCATCGTCCTGGAACGCAGCCGCCGCAGGATCACGCGCGTGCTGGAAGGCGGCGTCAAATGAGCCGGCGCCTTTTCATCGTCGTGCTGGTGCAGACGCTGATCCTCCTCGCGATGATCGGTATGCGCCAGTGGACGCTGATGACCGGTATTCCGGTAATACTGGAGACCCAACCCATCGATCCGCGTTCGCTGTTCTCCGGGGACTACGTTCGGCTCAATTACAAGGTCTCCGACCTCAGACTGGAAGAGCTGGCGGGGGACAGGCTATTCAAGCGCCATGACACCGTTTTCGTCGTTTTGGCGCCTGACGGCGAATACTGGAAGGCGGTATCGGTGCATCGCGGCCGTCCTCATTCAGGCGACGGACAGGCCGTGATCAGGGGCAGTGTCGAGTACACCGGCAACACGATATGGGATCCCGCGCAGAACAAAGCCGTGGAAGTGAAGCACCTGCACGTAAGGTACGGCATCGAGGATTACTTCGTGCCGGAAGGCACCGGCCGCGGGTTGGAGCGTCCGAAGCAGGATGAGAAGGTTTCCATTCAGGTTGCCGTGGACCGGTTCGGCAATGCCGGCATCAAGGCGGTTCTGGTCAACGGGCGGCCGAAATATGTCGAAACACTCCTCTGATGCTGAAGATCTACTCTGCGCAGACGCTTCCCGATGCGCACCTGGTGCGTGGTCTGCTTGCGCAGGCAGGTATCGACGCCCGTGTATTCAATGAAAACGCACAGAGCGTCATGGGCGAAATCCCCTTCCACCATGCCTGGCCGGAAGTGTGGATCATGGATGATCGCGACGCGAAGCTTGCGCGGGAGCTGATCCATCAAATCGAGGGGCCGCAAGCGGTATCGGCTGCGGCGTTCTGTCCGCACTGCCGCGAAGACAATCCCGCCAACTTCCATACCTGCTGGAATTGTGGGCGCGAGTTCTGAACCGTCTGCCGAGCGCCGCGGTGCGCTGCGTGGTATCGCGACAGGCGTGTTGGGATTGCCGATCATGCTGATGGCAAGGCAACTCGAAGCTGCAGCCGAGACGGATGCTTGTCTGTTTGTCGGAGAGCAGCTTGCCCGGTATGGATTTGGCAACGGACATCCGCTCGGCGCGGACCGCCAGGATACATTCCTGAAGGAGGCCAGATTGCAGGGCCTGCTCAGCAAAGTCAGAACCTGCCCCCCGCGCATCGCCACGAAAGAAGAAATCGGTCGTTTCCACACGCAACGCCATATCGACAAGGTAATGGACGCCGAGCGCGGGAATCTCGAGTTTCTCGACAATGGCGACACGCCCGTTTTCCCGGGCGTGTTCGAAGCATCGGCCAACGTGGTCGGCGCAGCGCTCGACGGACTGGCGCGCATCATGCGGCGTGAATGCGCCCGCAGCTTCCAACCGATCGGCGGATTGCATCACGCCGCGCGCGGGCATTCCGCGGGCTTCTGCGTCTTCAACGATCTCGGCGTGGTGATCGAGACGCTGCGGCAGCAATACGGAATCGGGCGGATCGCCTATGTCGATATCGACGTGCATCACGGCGACGGCATTTTCTACGCTTACGAAGCAGACCCGGACTTGATTTTCGCCGACATCCACGAAGACGGCCGCTATCTTTACCCCGGAACGGGCCGCGAGGACGAAACCGGAAAAGACGCTGCAAAAGGAACCAAACTCAACATTCCTTTGCCGCCTGGGGCGGGTGATCCGGAGTTTCTGCAAGCCTGGGTGCGCGTGGAAGAACATCTCCTGCGCTTCCGGTCGGAATTTATTATTTTCCAGTGTGGTGCGGACGGATTGCGCAACGACCCCCTTGCCCATCTGAAATACTCTGCGGCGACGCACGCGCATGCCACCAGAAGCCTGAGAAACATCGCCGGGCAGTGCTCGAAAGGCCGGATTATGGCTTTCGGTGGCGGGGGATACGACCGCAACAATCTGGCTAAAGCCTGGACTGCGGTGCTCAAAGAAATCGTCTGAAGGAAAATTAGGTCACGCGCGCTATCGCGCCTTGGCTCTGGTTGGAACCGGACCGCCGCTGAACGGGATAATTAGGCGTTCCGAGAAAAGCCGGGATTCCCGTAAGCCTCGATCCGCCGTGGCAGCCGGATGAAATGATGGATCGGATGAATGGTGCCGGCGCCGGTGGCAAAAGCTGAAACCATTTCGATCGATGATGCAATTGCGCAGAAGCTTGGCGGCGTTAAGCCTGCGTTCCGGGCATTCGCTGGATCCGGGGGCCAATCCCCCACTACCATTTTGCCGCCGTACGTTAAGAATTACGGCGCTGCCTGGGACAAGTCGCACGTCACCAGTTCAGGGCGGACAGCGTATCCAGCCGAAAATTGGCACCACAAAGCACGACGACGATATTCTCTTCTGCCGTGAACGGAATTCTGCCCTCGATAAGCGCGGCAACCGAGCAGGATGTGGCCGGCTCCGTCAACAGTTTTTCGGTTTCCAGAATTTCGACCAATGCCCGCATCGCGGATTTGTCGGATACCGTAACCAGATCGCAGACGTGCTTCGATACGATTTCAAACTGGGTTGCTTCGGTCTTGCGAGCGCCCAGCGTTTCGGCAATGGACGTGATTGCCGGCAACATGACGATCTTTCCGGCCTTCCAACTCTGGAACATGGAATCGGCACCGACGGTTTCGACGCCGACAACCCGGGTTGCCGGTGAAAAATGCTTTGTTGCGGAAATGATTCCCGAGATCAGACCGCCGCCGCCGATCGAGGCCACGATGAGAGCTGGCGCAGGCAGTTGCTGCAACAACTCCGGCACGATGGTTCCCTGACCCGCCATCACCGCACGATCGTCGAAAGGATGGACGTAGGTCCTGCCGGACTCCCGAGCCACGCGCATCGCCAGCGCGTTGGCATCGTCCCAGGCGGCGCCGTGAATAATAATCTCCGGACGGAGCAGGCGAATTGCGGCGAGCTTGGCTTCGGTCGCGGATTCGGGCAGATAGATGGTTGCCGGAATTCCCAGCACTTGTGCGGCGTATGCGACGGCGAGCCCGTGATTGCCACCCGAAGCAGTGACTACACCTCGTTTTTTCTGCTCGTCCGGGAGTTGCATCAACGCGTTGAACGCGCCGCGCACTTTGAAGGAATGGGTAGGCTGCAGCGTTTCCAGTTTGAAGAATACGCTCGCGCCCAGTTTGCGGCTGAAATGTTCCGCGCGCACCAGCGGCGTGACTGGCAGATGCGGCCGTATACGCGCGACGGCAGTCCCGATGTCCTGTTTCGGAATCAACATGGCAAGAAAAAGGCGCCGATTTCGTCGGCGCCCGTTATTACAGCATGTTTCTGCGAGGCTGATTTCGCCGATCGCCGCAGGTAGTTCTAGGTCGCGCTTTCGGCAAATGCCGTTACCGTCCCGATCGCTGCGCTCGAGGCCCTGCAGGATGCCGGCACCAGCTTTGACAAGTCGAATGCATTGCTCGGATCCGGTCCGCAATCCCACGCGGAGGCCGTGTCTCCAGGCGCAAGAGCGGCGGACCTGGCCGTGTTGGGCCATGGACGCATGATGATCGCATTCCCGTCGGCGTTGGCGTTAATTCCCCGCAGGACGACGCGGATTGCGCCTTCAGCACTGGTCTGGATCGACTGGACGTACTTAGTTAACGCAGAGCTGCCAATTCGTGTCTCGCATCCCCACTGACCGGCACCGGGCAGGATCGAGGCCGACAGGGCAACTTCGGTGATGCTCGTCTTGCATGCGCTGAGCGTAAGTAGTGCCTCGGAAATCTTGGCCCGGGCGGTGTAATCCTGGTATGCGGGCAAGGCCACGGCCGCGAGGATGCCAATGATTCCCACCACGATCATGAGCTCGATCAATGTAAATCCGGCACTGGAGGATTTCATAAGGATTTCATTTTCAATGACTCGACGCGTGTCCGTTGCATAGCACAGCTATTCCTCAGGGTCGGATGGATAGATATGGTTGCAAATGATGTGCCAATGCCGTGAGCGGGACGCATAAGTTCGCTCGAATATTCTAGAATATCCATGTAAACAGAGCATTGCGGCGAAATTTGCCACAAAACGTCCACGCCGGCCGGGCCCTGGCCGGCCCGGCGAGCGTCGCCTGCAACTGCCAGCGATGACGGAAATTGCCAGTCGACCGGACAGCCGTCGTTTTCTCCAATGCCCGCCGGGCATCGGGTCGGACATCGATTTGACGGTTCAGGCCGGAACTGAGGGCAGGCCCGCCAACGCCATCGCCAGTTCGCGTTCTTCGTAGCTCCGGTCAGTGAGCTTGCCAGCGAAGTAGTCGGTGTAAGCCTGCATGTCGAAATGCCCGTGCCCGCAAAGATTGAACAGGATCGTGCGCGACTTGCCATCCTGCTTGCACTTCAGCGCCTCGTCGATCGCGCCTTTAACCGCGTGATTCGCTTCAGGCGCCGGAACGATGCCCTCGGTGCGTGCGAACTGCACGCCCGCCTCGAACACCTCGATCTGCTTGTACGCGCGAGCTTCGATGAGGCCGAGATCCTTGATGTGCGAAACCAGCGGCGCCATGCCGTGGTAGCGCAATCCCCCCGCATGAAACGCGGGCGGAATGAACGTGGAGCCGAGCGTGTGCATCTTGACCAGCGGCGTGAGATGCCCGGTGTCGCCGAAGTCGTAGGCGTACTTGCCTTTGGTCCGGCTCGGACAGGCCGCCGGTTCGATGGCGGTGATGCGACGCTTCTTGCCGCCGCGCAGGTGTGCGCCGAGGAAGGGGAATACGATGCCTGCGAAGTTCGAACCCCCGCCCGTGCAGGCGATGATGATGTCGGGATCATCGCCGGCCATCTCCAGTTGCTTCATGGCCTCCTGTCCGACCACGGTCTGGTGCAGCAGTACGTGGTTCAGCACCGAGCCGAGCGCGTACTTGGTGTCGTCCCGGGTGGCGGCGACTTCCACCGCTTCGGAAATGGCAATGCCGAGCGAGCCCGTGCTATCGGGTGACTTGGCGAGGATTGCACGCCCGACATTGGTTTCCATCGACGGGCTGGCGATGCAGCGCGCGCCGTAGGTTTCCATCAAGGCCCGGCGATAAGGCTTTTGCTGATACGAGATCTTGACCATGAATACCTGGACCTCGATGCCGAACAGCGCGCCGGCAAAGGCAAGAGAAGATCCCCACTGGCCGGCCCCGGTCTCGGTCGAAATCTTCCTGATTCCGGCCTCGCGGTTGTAGAACGCCTGCGCGACCGCAGTATTCGGTTTGTGTGAACCGGCAGGACTGACGCCTTCGTACTTGTAATAGATCTTCGCCGGCGTATCGAGCGCCTTCTCAAGACGGCGCGCGCGAAACAGCGGCGAAGGGCGCCACTGCTTGTAAATCTCCCGCACCGGGCCCGGAATCTCGATCTCCCGTTCGGCGGATACTTCCTGCATGATCAGCGACATCGGGAACAGCGGCGCGAGGTCGTCCGGTCCGAGCGGTTGCAGAGTGCCCGGATGCAGCGGCGGCGCAGGCGGCGAGGGCAGGTCCGCCATGAGGTTGTACCAGGACTTCGGAATCTGCTCCTCCGCGAGCAGGTATTTGATCGTATCCGCCATGATTCCTCCCCTTGATTGTAGTGTGTCTGAAAGGGCAGATTAGCAGAACGCGATGGTTGATGCGGCTCGACGGAAAGCCGGTGTCTCGGACCCTCAGTTCTTGGCTGATTTATCGGAATCGGGCAAACCATCCCAGCCGCCGCCCAATGCCTTGAACAAGTTCGTGGTCGCGGCAAGCTGCGCGCGTTGTGCTTCTACGCGGTTCAGTTGCGCATCGAGCAGGGCACGCTCTGCGATGAGTACATCGAGCAGGCTCGCGATTCCATTGTCGTAACGCAGCTGCGCCAATTGCATGAAGGCTTGCAGCGCGTCGATGCGCATCTGTTCCGCTTCCATGACTTCCCGTGCCTTGCGCTGGGCGACCAGGGCGTCCAGGGCATCCTTGAAGGCGTTCTGGATGGCCGACTGATATTGCGCCAGCGCCTGCTGTTGACGGGCCTCTGCGACGCCAACCTGCGATCCGGTGCGCCCGGCGTCGAACACGGTTTGCGCGGCCGAGCCGGCAAATTGCCAGACGCGTGCCTGGGCGTTGAACAGGTTGGAGAGCATTGCGCTTTCGCCGCCGAAAAAACCCGTTAGCGATATCGACGGGTAGTAGGCGGCCTTGGCCTGGCCTATGCGTGCATTGGCCGCCGCCAGATTCTGTTCGGCCTGGCGCAAATCCGGGCGGCGCTCCAGCATTTCGGACGGCAATCCCGAGGGTACCGGCGGCGGCGTGATCAGTGCGTCCATCGCCGCGCCGCGCTCGACCGGCTGGACGAAAATCGCGCGCGCGCTGCGTCCGAGCAGCACACCCAACGCGGTTTCCTGAGCCGCGAGTTGTTGCTCGATCGCCGGCAACAGGGCCTGTGCCTGCGCAGTTTCCGCTTCCACCTGCCGCAGTTCAAAATCGGACGCGACCCCGCCTTCGAAGCGCATGCGCTGCAGGGCGGTCGACGCCTGACGGGTGGAGATAGTGCGGCGGGTAATGGCCACCTGCGCGTCCAGCGCGCGCAGGCTGAAGTAACCCTTGGCCACATCCGCGATCAGCGCGAGCCGTACAGCTTCGCGATTGAACTGCGAGCCAAGCAACTCCGCGCGCGCCGCCTCGGTGGCGCGGCGATACTTGCCCCAGAAATCGATTTCGTAAGAGGCGCTCAGCGTGGCGCGATAGTCCGAGTACTCGGGATTGACGCCGGGCGGAATGGTTAGCGTACTCTGCTGACTGATGCGATTGCGCGATGCGCTGGCATTGGCGGAGACGCCCGGATACTGGTCGGCGCGTGCGATGCCGAGCGCGGCGCGGGCTTCGTCGACGCGGGCAATGGCCCCTCGCAAATCGAGGTTGTGCAGCAGCGCTTCGTCGATCATCTGGTCTAGCACAGGGTCGCCATAGGCTTTCCACCACGTCGACGAAAGTGCCTCGGTTGCAGATGCACCGGGCCATTGCCCGGGCGTTTCGACCGGCGGGCGCTTATAGTCCAGTCCGACGGTCATGCAAGCGGTGAGCGCCGCAGCAATCAGCGTCGGCGCGAGCAGGCGCAGTCGCATCATGAGCGTTCTCCTCTTGGCGGCGGGGCATGGTGAGGATTTTCCGTTGCCTGCTCGGCGAGCGTCTTGTGATGCTCGATTTCCGCGCGGATCTGCGCAGTCGAGCGTTTCTCGGTCAGATGCCGGTCAGTGAGTAGCTTGAAGAACATCGGCACGAAGAAAATCGCCAGGAAAGTGGCCGCCAGCATACCGCCCATGACGCCGGTACCCACGGCCGTGCGCGCTCCGGCGCCCGCACCCGTGGACAGGGCCAGCGGCGCCACGCCGAGGATAAAGGCGAGCGAGGTCATCAGGATCGGCCGGAAACGCAACCGCGCGGCTTCCATTGCCGCCGCGGACGGTGACAGCCCCTGGTGATGCTTGAGCGTGGCGTATTCGACGATCAGGATCGCGTTCTTTGCGGCAAGTCCCAGCAGCGTCACCAGGCCTATCTGGAAGTACACGTCGTTGGTGTGCCCGGTCAGCCAAACAGCGGCCAGCGCGCCGAAGGTGCCGAATGGCAGCGCCATCATGACCGACAGGGGCAGCGACCATTTCTCGTACTGCGCGGCGAGAATCAGGAAGACCATGATGGCTGCCAGTCCCAGCGCGAGCGATGAGGTGCCGCTCGACTTTTTCTCCTGGAACGAGGCGCCACCCCAGTCGTAGCTGAAATCCGGCGGCAGCACCTGGTTGGCGATGCGCTCGACCACCTGGATGGCCTGGCCCGAGGACACGCCCTGCGCACCCTGCCCCAGCAATTTGACCGCCGGCAGGTTGTTGAACCGGTCGAGGGCATCCGGACCCGAGGTATGGCTCACGTTGGCAAGCGTCCTGAGGGGCACCATGCCCCCTTTTTCCGAACGCACGTAGAGCTCTCCGATCGAATCCGGGCGCATTCGAAAGGATGGCTCAGCGGACATCAGCACCTGCCAGGTGCGGCCGAATTTATTGAAGTCGTTGACGTAGTAGGAACCTAGCGTTGCCGACAGGGTGTCGAACAGTTCGTTAAGCGGCACACCCAACGCCTTTGCTTTTTCCCGGTCCACGTCCACGTGCAACTGCGGCACGCCAGCGCGCCACAGCGTCTGCACACCGGCGAGTTGGGGATCCTTGTTTGCGGCGGCGAGGAATTTGCCCATTTCCTGGGCGAGCCGCTGCGGGCCGCCCTCGCCCCGGTTCTGGATGTAGAACTCAAAACCGCCGGCGTTGCCCAGCCCGAAGATCGGTGGCGGCGCGAACGCAAGCACCAGGCCTTCCTTGATCTGGGCGGTCTTCATGAAGTAATCGCCGATCAATTGCTGTGTGCCCACACCCGGGCGCTCGTCCCAGTGCTTCTGGGTTACGAAGATGGTTGCTGCGCTGTTGCGGAAGCCGCCGCCGATGAAATCCAGTCCGGTAAAGGCCACAGCGTACTCGTTGGCGGGATTGGATTGGACCGCCTTGAGCACTTCGCTCACAACCCGGTCGGTGCGCTGAAGGGTGGCGCCGTCCGGCAGGAACACCGCGCCGATGTAGTAACCCTGATCTTCATCCGGCACCAGGCTGCCCGGGGTGATTTTCCACAGGCCCGCGGTGACCGCCACCATGCAGGCGAACAGAACCAGGCCGATGGCGCCTCGGCGGATGATCCAGGCCGCGCCGCCGGTATAGCGCCCGGTCACACGGCGGAACCAGTCGTTAAACCAAGTGAAGAATCGCCCTGGTGTCTTGTGTTGGCGCTTGAGGATCAGAACACACAGGCTCGGCGTTAGTGTCAGCGCCACGATCCCGGAGAGCACTACCGCTATGGAGATGGTGACGGCGAACTGGCGATAGAGCTCGCCGGTAAGTCCTCCCAGGAAGGCGATGGGTACGAACACCGCGCACAACGTCAGCACAATGGCAACCACCGGGCCGGTGACCTCGGTCATGGCCTTGATCGCCGCCTCGCGAGCATTCTTGTGCTCCTCGTGCATGATGCGCTCGACGTTCTCCAGCACCACGATGGCGTCGTCCACTACGATGCCGATGGCCAGCACCATGCCGAACAAGGTCAGCGTATTGATCGAGTACCCCAGGAGGAACAGGCCTGCGAAGGTGCCGATCAACGACACCGGCACTGCGGCGAACGGAATCAGGGTGGCGCGCCAGTTCTGCAGGAACAGGTACACCACGAGAAATACGAGTCCCATCGCCTCCGCAAGCGTCTTTACCACTTCGCGGATCGACACCTCGACGAAGCGGGTGGTGTCGTACACGATCTGGAATTCCATCCCCACCGGGAAGCGCTTGGAAAGGTCTTTCATCGTCTTCTCGACGTCCTTGGCGACATCGAGCGCGTTGGCGCCGGGCTGCAGGAAAATACCCAGTAGGGCGGACTCCTTGCCGTTGACTCGGCCGATGAAGTCGTAGTCCTTGGAAGCGAGTTCGACACGCGCCACGTCCTTGAGGCGCAACGCCGAGCCGTCCGGATTCGAGCGGACTATGATGTTCTCGAATTCACGCGCGTCTGCGAGCCGGCCCTTGGTGGTGATGGTGTAGACCATCTCCTGCGGCCCGCCGGTCGGCGCCTGGCCGATCTTGCCGGCAGCGAACTGCGCGTTTTGCTCGTTCAGTACCTGCAGCAGATCGCTGGTGGTGAGTTTGAGCTGGGTCATGCGGTCCGGTCGCAACCAGATTCGCATCGCGTAGTCCTTGGCGCCAAAGATCTGGACGTTGGTTGTGCCCGGAATGCGCTTGATGGTGTCGAGCACGTTCAGGGTGACGAAGTTGCTGACGTACAGATCGTCGAAGGTGCCGTCCGGCGAATTGAAGGCCAGCACCTGAAGGAATGACGAGGAATTCTTATCCACCGTCACGCCTTGCCGACGAACTTCCTGCGGCAAGCGGGCTTCGGCCTGTTTGACGCGGTTATTGACGTTCAGCGCCGCCTGGTCGACGTTAGTGCCGATCTCGAAGGTGACATTGATTTCAACCACCCCATTGGAGGACGAATTCGAGGCCATGTAGAGCATCTTCTCGACGCCGTTGATCTGGTTCTCCAGCGGCGCGGCGACTGTCTGCTCCAGCACCTCGGCGGAGGCGCCGGGATAAACGGCGCGCACGGTTACCACCGGCGGGGCAATTTCCGGATACTGCGCGATTGGCAACGAACGCATCGAGGCCAGACCGGCGATGACGAGGAATATCGAGAGGACCGCCGCAAAGATCGGGCGGTCGATAAAGAAGCGCGAAAACATGCGGGTGCCCTTTTATTGTTTGGCGGGCCGTTGCGCGGCATCCGGCTGCACGGCTGGGGCCTGGCCGGACTGGGGGAAATTGGGGGCCGGCGCCTGTGCAATCCTGACCGGCGAGCCCGGGCGAGCCTTTACGATGCCATCCACGATGACCTGGTCTCCGCCCTTGAGGCCGCCGAGGATGATCCAGTCCTCTCCGGACCAGTCGCCTACCTGAACGGGGCGCGGCTCTACGATGCCTTGGGCGTTGACGGTCAGCACGATTTTGGTGCCCGGTCCCTCCAGAACGGCGCGCTGAGGAATCGCGATTGCGCCGGGGCGCATGCCGCCGGCAAGCGTCACGCGGGCGAATTGGCCGGGGCGCAGCAGTCCCTGCGGATTGGCGACGACAGCACGGGCTTCGATGGTGCCCGTTGCCGGGTCCACGCGCACGTCTGTGAAGTTCACTTTACCCTGGCGCGCGTATTCGCTGCCATCGGCGAGCTTGAGTGTAACGTCGAACTTGCCGTCCTTGGGAAGCCGCAAAGTGCCATCGGCCATCGCGCGCGTGAATTTCAGATGCTCGGCTTCGGTGAAGCTGAAGATCACATACACCTGGTCGATCTGGGAAATCTTTGTCAGCAGCGTTTGCTGGGCCTGTACCAGGCTGCCCTCGGACTGCATTGCGCGACTGGTGATTCCCGAGATTGGCGCCTCGACCCGGGTATACAAGAGATTAAGCCTTGCCTCGGTTACCGCGGCCTGCGCCGCCTTCACGCTTGCGCCGGTAATCTGTTCGCCAGAGGTTGCATCATCGTATTCCTTCTGGCTGACCGCCTTTGCATCGTAAAGAGGCTTTAGCCGGGCGGCGTTGCGTTTTGCCTGGTCGAAACTGGCCTGTGCGCTCACCAGATCCGCTTCTGCTCTGGAGAGTGCGGCGCGATAAGGCGCGGCATCGATCGTGAACAGGCTCTGTCCCGCTGCGACCTTTCCGCCTTCTGTGAAATTCCATTTCTCCAGGATGCCGGATACACGCGGACGCACCTCGACTTCGCGAATGCCCGAAATCTGTGCGACATGTTCGATGTTCGCCGGCAGATCGCGCGGGTTGACGACAGCCACCGTCACCTCCGGCGGCGGCATGCCGCCTGGCGCCTGCGTCGGGGCTGACTTCTGGCACGCGCCGAGCGCGACCAGGATAAATGCGACGGCAATGCCGCGCACTGCGAGTGAATACGAAACGTGCACTTGAGGCTCCTGTGAGATCTATTCGTGTGCCGGACGCCGAGCAGCGAACGCAGGAGACCGGAAAAGTACACCGGCGCCATGCCAGCAAGGAAGGGAAGTCTAATTAGTTAGAAGAATATGTGTAAAGTACATCGTACAGCTTAGCTGAACTATTGCGACTGCCTGTAATGGCACGCCGGCGCGTTCACCGGCGGCCGCTCGTGGAGGGGCAACATGGTGAGAAGAACGAAACAGCAGGCGCTCGAAACTCGCGACAAGGCTTCGCCGGCAAGTATGTCGCCCGTGACGCGGCGAGCGCATGCCGGAGCGCGCGGCTAGTCGGTTGCTGTGATTGTCCCGGTCAGTCGGACGGCGCGGCCGACGACGTCGCGTTCGGTGACCCGCGCGCTGCAGTAGATCCGCTTCCACTGTCCTGACCGGGTTTCGACGCGCAACTCCGTGCGCTCGATCGGCTTGTTGGTCTTGAAAGTGCCGACAATTGCATCACGCAGGGCTTCCCGGTCTTCGGGATGGATCAATTCGTTCAGGCGGCGTGCCGTCGTCGTGAGTTCTTGCGGCCCGTAACCGGTCAAAATATTCCATTCCCGGCTGAAGAAAACTTCTCCTGACGGTACATGCCAGTCGAACAGCGCCAGCCGCGAGCTTTCCAGGGCAAGATGCAGTCGCTCCTCGCTCTTGCGCAAAGCTTCCTCGGCTTCGCGACGCTCGCTGACGTCCTCGACG
>Ga0137438_1000108_pt1 | contig 13361 bp, 11 predicted proteins | sample EasRivERMGT157_2_FD_102327 | JGI IMG/M metagenome (GOLD analysis project Ga0137438, IMG submission 102327) | Soil microbial communities from meander-bound floodplain in the East River, Colorado, USA - East River MetaG ERMGT157_2 | ecosystem: Environmental > Terrestrial > Soil > Floodplain ... | reverse complement strand
TTCAGTGACCAGATTCAGTGACCAGATTCAGTGACCAGATTCAGTGACCAGATTCAGTGACCAGTACGACGACTCTACGCTTGCCAACCCGCGATCGGGACGGCGACGACGAGCCCACCGCGTGGATGAGTCTGCGACCGCCATGGGGGAAAGGCAAGCGCGCGGCGGCAGCGCCGACCACGCGACGTGTCGCCCCGCCGGTTTGGTCGCCGGTTTGGTCGAGAGTGTGATCACGATCCCGTGAGGCGGCGGGTGGGCGCCTGTCGCGGTGAGGCGGCGGGTGGGCGCCTGTCGCGATGGTCGCGTTCGGTCGCGCCGATAGCCGCGATGGTCGGGCGCGGTCGCGCCGGCAGCCGTGATGGCCGGGCGCGGTCGCGCCGGCAGCCTCACGGCGTGCGAGGCGGAGCCGGCCACCGCGACAAGACGTTCAGTGACGCGGCCTGGGCGAGGCAGTCCTCGAACGTGCCGCCTCGCAGCTTCGCGCCCCGCGCGCAGGCACGGATCGCCTCGAGACCGGTGAGCGCCAGGAAGCCGGGCGTGATCGTCGATTGATCGGACCAGATGCCGCGCTCCAGCGAACCCCACGCGATGTCGGAGGGCGCGCCCGCGATGTGATCGATCTCGTAGAGCGCGTTGTCGATCTGATGAGCGGGGAGCCCGCGCGCTCTCCCTAGGTAGTAGCGCCTCGCCTCCATGCGCGCCGACGGATCCGCCCACAGCGTGTCGATCAGGAGGCCGACGAGGTCCTCGCGCGCCTGCGGATCGAGGACCTCGTTCTTCGGCATCATGCCGAACGCGACGTGATCGGTCATGCTCACCAGGAGCGGGCGCGGCAGCTCCCCGCCCGTGAAGTTGAACGGCAGATCGTCGCTGTCGGCCTTGTCGGTGTAGGGGCTCTCGTCGTGACAATCGACGCAATGCCGGTCGAGCTTCGAGCGCAGCGCGGGGGTCACTGCCACGCCGCCGGTCGGCCCGAGGCGCGTGGCGGCGACCGGAGCGACCGGGATGGGGGCCCGCGCGCGGGTGTCCTGGCGCCACCTCTCGGCGTAGCGCTGGAGCGCGACTTTCATCGATGCCTTGAAGCTGCTGGTGTGGTCGACCGCGGCCTCGATCGCGCGGATGTCGTCGTTGGTGGCGCGATCGCCGAGCACGTAGTTGACGAAGTGGTTGGTCATGCAGCTGTTGAAGTCGGGCTGCTCCGTGGCGAGCTTCGCGAAGCCCACCGGCGTGAGCGGCGCTTCTCCACGGAGATCGCGGATGTCGCGGCCGTACAGCGGTCCGGTCCCGGTGGCCTGGAGCGCGGGGTTGTAGTGGGTGCTCGCGCGGCTGTCCGGAAAGCCGAGGAAGAACTGCGAGCCGTAGTCGAGGCGTGCGTGGCAGTTCATGCAGAGCTCGGTGTGCGCCAGCCGCTCCCACGAATCGTGGACGAAGAAGTTGTTGCCGTTGGCGTTGAGCTCGAGGACCTTGTGGGTCGTGGCGCCGAAGCTGTTTCGCAGGTTGCACCACATCATCTCGTAGTAGCCGCGCTGGCGCTGCCGCCGGTCGGGGAGCCAGTGGAGGATCTGCGGCGCGGTGAGCACACCCGCGTGCTGCCCGGGCCGGATCTCTTCGCGCGGTGCCCACTTGCCACCGTCCGGCCACGCCCCGAGGTCCGCGAGCTCGTGCTTCAGGCGTTTGATCTCGAGGGCGCCGATCTTCTGTCGCCGGTAATACAGCTCGACGTTGCGATCGCGAAACGTCGCGTTCCCGGTGAACAACGTCGCCATCGGCAGATCGTGCTCGACGACGTACGCCGTGGTGCGCTTGACCTCGTCCATGAAGCTGCGGTTGAACTGGTTGTACTGATCTTCGTCACGCAGGCAGCGGATGAGGTTGGGGCCGCAGCCGCACAGCGAGTTGGTCTCGAGCTCCGGCGAGCCGACCTGGCTGTCGCACGACAGCGCGATCGCCGTCCGATAGCTGTGCTCGTTGGCGGCGAGCGTCCACTTGTCCGGTCGATAGGAGTCGGGGCAGACCTTGACCTCTGCGTGGAGGTCCCACCACGGTCGAACCGCGACCGCTTCGTCGGCGGAGCACGGCGCGCGCAGGTACAGCGGAGCGCTGGGGTCGGAGGGGTGCTTGAGCACGAACGCGATGGGCAGCGCGTAGTAGTTGCGGACGTTGACGAACGCGGCGAACAGGAGCGACGGCATGACCTCGCCGGCGAACCGCTCGGTGCCGAGGATCTCGTCGATGTAGCCGTCCAGCGGCGCGTGCTCGCCGTCGATCTTTTTGGCCCACGTCGCCAGGCGTGCGGGCTCGATGACGAGGCCCACGAGCGCGGCCATCGCAGCGAGCAACTCCGGCGTGCCGGGCGTGCCCGTCGCGGCCGAGCCTGCGACGACTGCCGGGGGCTGGGGAGCGATCATGGTAGCGGCAGATCCGGCAGCGGCGTCTGCAGGAGCCGGGAGGGTCGCGATCGAGCCGATGCCCGAAACGCCGGAGTCCGAAGCGCCCGCGCCCGCGCTCGCGGAGCCGACGGCCGCCGAGCCGACGGCCGCGGAGCCGACGGCCGCGGAGCCGACGCCCGCGGAGCCGACGGCCGCGGAGCCGACGGCCGCCGATCCGACGCCTGCGGATCCGACGCTCGCGGAGCCGATGGCCGCGGAGCCGACGGCCGCGGAGCCGACGGCCGCCGATCCGACGGCCGCCGATCCGGTAGCCGCCGATCCGGTAGCCGCCGATCCGGTAGCCGCCGATCCGGTAGCCGCCGAGCCGGTAGCCGGCGCTCCGGCAGCCGACGAGCCTGCGGACGGCGGATCGGCCACAGCGCCTCTACAAGCGGCCACTGCCAGCACCAACCCGATCCACCCTACGCGTACGCGTGCGTTCATCCCCTGGTGAGAACGCGTCACGAGGTTCCGTCCAGCAGGAACTCGCAGATCTTCCCGCTGTAACCGTAGCGCTCCGGATCCAGGCCTCCGAGGTGGAGCAACGTCGCACCCACGTCGTCGAGAAATGGCACGCGGCCGGCCTCGGCGAAGTCACCATTGCGGTACGCGATGGGAAGCCCTTCCATCTGCCGCCCGGTCCTGCCGAACGACCTGCCGGGGCGGATCCCCGGGCCGGTGAACACGAAGGACGTTTGCGGTAGGTGGTCCTTGCCGAGCATGTCGTTCTGGTGTGGAAACCGGCCCAGCTCCGAGCCCACCACGGTGACGGTTTGCTGCGCGAGGACCCCGTGGCGGTTCTTCCGCGTGTGGAGGTCGGCCAGGTAGTCGTCGAAGAACTTGGCGAAGTTTCCGTTCATCTCACCTTGCTTCGACTCGTTGCGGATATGCGAATCCCAGCCGAGCAGACCCAGATCCAGGACGATGCCGCAGCACAGATCGTGCTCGAGCAACCACAGCGCACGATCGAAGCTCTCCGCCATACTCTGCGTCACGTAGTCGGTCGAGCGCCCGGTGATCACCATCGGCGGCACCTGGGCGGCGTGCTCGAAGAAATCGGCGGTCTCCTTGAGGTAGATCGCGGTTTGCTCCGCCTCCCGCCAGCCCGGGCCGCTGCGTCCGATGTCGCCGGCCTGCCGGCGGAGCACCTTGGCCAGCGCGGCGAGCTCCTGCGGGCTCGCGCGCGCGACCTGATCGAACACGTCACCCTTGCCGAAGTAGAACTGGTCGGCTGTGCCGAAGTAGGCAGGTGAGTGCATCGTCCGAGACGACAGGTTGATGTAGGCCGTTCCCAGCGGCTGGCCATTCCGGCGCGTGGCGATGACGTCCAGCACGCTGGGCATCACGTCGACGATGTTCGTCTTGAGGTGGAAGAACTGCTTCTGGCCGGTGTCGTGGTTGACGGTCCGGACCTGGACGCCGTTGAGCACGGTGAGCTCGGACGCCCAGCGCGACAGCGGCGCAAAGTGCGGCCCCAGCCGGAGCTCGCCCGCCGTGATCACGCGGTTGTCCGCCGGGAGCGTGACGAGGCTATCGACCTCCTGGGCGGTCTTCGGGTCGGTGGTGTAGAGCGTATCGTGGCCGCCCGAGAGCAGGATCAGGACCCAGTGGCGCGGGTGGGGCACGGCCACGACGCGCTCGGTGCGCGGCGTGCCGCGGCAGCCGAGGAGGGAGGTTCCTGCCAGCCAGGCACCCGTCCCCAAGGCGAGCTTCACGATGTCGCGCCGCGTCGTCAACTTCGACTGTGCATAGTATCATCGATGCGTCGGACGCCGAGCTGAAATCACAACGGGCTCCACGTCACTCCGAGCGCGATCACGCTGGCATTCTGCGTGTTCTTGCCCGCCACGAACAGCCGCGCCGACAGGGTCGCCGCGAGCGCGTTCGACATCTGATAGCCGACGCCGCCGCCGACGAGCAGGATGTCCTCCTCGAGGAGCGGATCATGGAACTGGACCTGGTCGGGAGCGGTCGTGGCCAGCATGCCAAACTGGCTGAAGTTCACACCGTCGTGGGTGAGCCGCCCGTTCGCGTCGAGGTGAATGTCGAGCTTCTGATCGAGCAGCTTGTATCCGATCGTGAGCCCGAAGTCGCTTCGGTTCTGTCCCACCTTCTGCGTGTCCGCCGTGCGGTCATACTTCTCGACCAGGCTGAACTCATAGAGCAGGTGCACATACGCGGCCTCACCGATCACGCGGCCGAGCCCGACGCCCGCGTGGAGCGCCTTCAGGTGCCGGCCGGCCACCGTGTTGCCGACCGTCTCGTAGTCCGCGACCGGGATCGACACCGCCAGGTGCGGGGTCAGCGCGAACGGCTCGTCGAGCACCTGGTAGCGCGCGCCGATGCGAAGATCGGTCAGCGTGGCGTGCGCGCTGCCGTCGTCGTAGCTGCCGCCCCCGGGGTGCGGGTACAGCGCCTTGTCTCCGGTGTACGTGAGGAGCACGAACGGCAGCGCGATGTTGAGCGCCAGGCGGTCCACCGGCACGTACTCGCCGCCGAGCGTGACCTGGTGGGTCATCGTTCCGGCATTGGGGAACTCGATGCTGCCGTCGCCGACCACCTTGTCGGATGTGGCGAAGTTATAGTCGAGGCTGAGATCCAGGGCGCCCTTGTCTGGGACCCACGCTTGCGCGTGTGCGTCACTCCACGTCGACCCGAAGGCGACAACGACCGACGCGACGGCGACGCTGAAAATGACTCGGCATGGTCTCATTTGCTCTCCTCTGCAAACCAGACTAGGTTGGATCAGCGTTTTATCAGAATTTTTCGAGAGCCATCACATGCCCGCAAGAATCTGGGCGTTCCTGGTAGCCTTGGTGGTCGCTGGCTGCTCTCGCGCGAGCTCGCCCGTAAACGGTCGAATCGTCGTCGCGTTGACGATCGACTGGGAAGGTGCATATGTCTCTCCCGACGGGCTGGACGCGCTCGACGAGCTGCGCCGGGTGCTCGGGCCGGCGCCGTTGACCCACTTTGTCTCGGCCGCCTACTTCACGAAGGACCGTCCGGACCCGACGGCTGCGGCGTCGATCACGCAGGCCGTCCGCAAGGGCGACGAGCTCGCCGTTCACTTGCACGCGTGGCGCTCGCTCGCCAAGGCCGGCGGGATCGAGCCGAAGCTGAGTCCGTCGTTCCTCACCGGGACCGACAAGCTGCTCGAGTTCGAGGACGGAGATGTCGGGTTCGATACAGACCTCGACGCCTACGGTGTGCCCGAGCTGCGTGTGCTGCTGCGCACGTCCCGCCGCCTGCTCGAGCAGCTGCACGTCCCGGTCTCGAAGACGTTTCGCGCGGGCGGCTATCTCGGCACGCCCAAGGTCCTGCAGGCGATCCGCGAGGAGGGCTTCAGCGTGGATTCGTCGGCGACCGACTTCCGCCAGCTCGATGAGCGCAAGGACGAGGTCCTGCCCAAGCGGATCCGGGCGATCTGGCCGGGCATCGAGACGACGACCCAACCGTGGCTGGTCCGCGCGCCCGGCGGCGGGCTGCTCGAGATGCCGATCGCCGCGTTCGCCGACTACGCCACCGCGGACGAGATCATCGCCGTGTTCGACGCCGCGCACACCCGCTTGCAAAAGGACCCGGGTCGCGACGTGTTCGTGGTCGTCGGGTTTCACCAGGAGACCGCGCACGACTTCGCCGGCCGGCTCGCCGAGGCGATGAAGAAGGTGCGCGCGCGGGGTGACATCGCCGGCGGGCTGGTGTTCACGACGGTCGAGGGCGCCGCGGAGCGGGCGCGCCACGCGCTCCCGTCGTCGCTGTGATCGCCGTCGCATGTCGCGGATCGGCGCTGCGGAAGGTCGCACGTCGTGGATCGGCGCTGCATATCGGGCCCCGCTGCTGCCTGCTACACTCCCCGCCCGGTGCTGCGGACACACTGGATCCTGGGCGCGGCCGTGGTCTGCGCCTGCGGCAAGGACGCCGGTGATCCGTCCGGGCCGGCCTGCGAGGATCCGCCCCGGGGCCCGGCGATGGCGCGGTTTGCCGACGTGACGCACGACAGCGGGGTCGACTTCCATTACGCGACCGTGGACTTCAAAGGCGGCGGCCTGGCGGTGGTCGATCTCGACGGCGACGGGCGTCCGGACATCGTGGCCGGCCGGCGCACCGGCGGCCTGGCGGTGTTCCATAACCTCGGTTCGCTCAGGTTCCAAGAGGTCGCGGACTCCGGGCTCGATGCAAGCCTTGCCATCACGGCGATCGCCGCGGTGGATCTCGACAACGACGGCGACCGCGATCTGGTCCTGGCCAGCACGGGGGTCGCCTACGTGATGGCCAACCAGGGCGACGGCACGTTCCGGCAGGTCGCGCGGCTGGACAACTCCGGGACGACCGAGCACATCCTGCCGGTCGATCTCGACGGCGACGGGCTCCTGGACCTGTACTTCAGCGACTACGACGTCCGCAGCAACGCCGACACCCAGAACCGGATGTACATGAACCGGGGCGGCCTCCAGTTCGCGTTCGCCGGCACGATGGGCGCGGGGCAGTCGTGGTCGGCGACCGCGCTTGACTTCGACGGCGACGGCGACCAGGACGTGTACGTGGCCAACGACACGCTGCTCGTCGATTTCGGCAGGCCCGTGGCGTCGTCGCCCTCGACCTCGTACTTGCCGGTCGACTTGCTGCTCCGCAACGACGGCCCCGGACCCGACGGGGTGCCGCGGTTCACCGACGTGGCCGCCGACATGGGCCTGGCCAAGCCGCGCAGCTCGATGGGTGGCCTGCTCGGCGACTTCGACGACGATGGCAGCTTCGATCTCTACGTACCGGACTTCGGCGCCAAGAAGCTGTTCCTGCGCGATCCGGCCGGCGGCTACGTCGAGAGCGCGGCCCGGCTCGGGGTCAATGGCATCGTGCGCGACAACGCCAGGTGCGGCCCCGAGACCCAGAACGAGGACTGCCTGCTGCTGTCGTGGAGCGCGGCGCTCAGCGACTTCGATCTCGACGGCTACGACGAGCTCATGGTCGTCAACGGCGAGACCGAGCTGGGCAGGCCGCCTCCCGTGCTGTTGTTCGCGCGCGGACCGGAGCCGGCGTATCACGAGGTCGCGCCCGATATCGGCTGCCTGGACGCGCGCGGGTTGATCGTGACCGACCTCGATGGCGATGGCGACCAGGACGTGGTGATCAGCCAGAAGGAGGGCCCGCTGGTGATCTACAAGAACCTCGGCAGGCCCGCTCCGGGGGTGTGGCTGCGCGTCGAGCTCCACGGCCACGCGAGCAACCGCGAGGGTGTGGGCGCGATCGTGACGCTGCACATGGCCAGCGGCCGGACCCAGCGGCGGGTCGTCGGTGCCGGTGGCATCATCCATTCTGCAAGTCCGGCGGAGGCGTTCTTCGGGCTGGGGCGTGATGGTGTCGAGGCGGTGGAGGTCCAGTGGCCCTCGGGCCGGCACACCGAGGTGACCCGGCCGGCGACGGGGTCACTGATCCTGGACGAGGACAGTCCGTGACACCGCGCAGGCCGCGCAGGCTCGAGTCGCAGCGGCAATCCGCCCCTTCGCGACGGCGTTGAAGCGGCGTCTGGGATGCGGTCTGGATGTGCGGTCTGGAGGTGCGATCAGGCGGACGTTCAACCGAGTGATTTCTCGAGCTCGGGATCGATCCACCTTGCGATCGCGCGGATCGCGAGATACGCCTGCAGCACCGCGCATCCTCGTTCTTGCATGGGCGAAAGGTGCTCTGTCACAATGTATGTCTAGGCCGTCGATCGGATCGACGTGCCAGGAGGTGTTGATGAAGTGGAACCTCGCCGCCGGCCTCGCGACTGTCCTGTTGGTGGAAATGCACGCGGCCCCGCCGGCCGACGCGTGCGGAGTCAAGCTGACGGTCAAGAGCTCGGCGCCGCGAAAGGCGGTCGCCCGCACCTCGAACCCCTCGGACATCCTGCTCCTTGGCAACCCGCCTCGTCGGCTCGAGCTGGATATGACGGCCGCGGGCCATCGCGTCGAAGTCGCGCCGTCCGCGTCGGCGGCCAAGCGGAAGTCCTACGCCGTCGTGATCACCGACGGCAATCTGCAGGATGAGGCGCGCTCGAGCTTCCCGGGGGCCATCGTGATCGTCCGCTCGGGCGACGTGACGGCCGATATGCGCGCGGTGGAACAACAGGTCGCCCGCAGGCCGGTGCGCACCGAAGAAGCGCGGACCCCGGTGGCCACGCGTTCGAGCCGGACGCCGATCGCCGCCGGCCCCCCGCAACCCGAGGCCCGCAAGATCGTCGCCGCCAGCGAGCCGAAGGACGCCCAGCCCGTGACCGATCCGACGCCGCCGCCGGAGCGGGTCGCGGCGGTGGTGCCCAAGGCCACCGAGCCCAAGGCCACCGAGCCCAAGCCGCCCAGGGCCACCGAGCCGAAGGTGACCGAGGTCACCTCCACGGCCCCGGAACGGCCGCGGGCCGTGGTCAAGGCGAATACGGTCCACGATGAGGTGTACTTCACGCTCGGCAGCGCCAAGCTCGATAACCAGGCGGGGCTCGCCAAGGCCGCGCGCTGGCTCAAGGACAGCAGCGACGTTCAGGTGGTGATCGAAGGCCACGCAGACCCGACCGGGACGCACGAAGGCAACCTGGCGCTCGCGCAGAAGCGCGCGGAGTGGGTGCGCGATTACCTGGTGTCGGCCGGCATCGATCAGGCGCGGCTCGATGTGATCTCGTATGGTGATACGCGGCTTCGCTACGGCAGGACGGATCGCCGAAATCGTCGGGCTGCGATCGTCGTAAAGTAGGCGGCATGACGCGCTCTCGCATGGTCCGCAGCGCCCTGGGGGCCGGCCTGTTGCTTGCGGCGTGCGGTGGCGACGAGCGCCCGGCCGTCGACGCGGGGCCGTGCTGGCCGCTCAACGCCACGCCCGGCGGGCAGGTCCAGCTCGGCACCGGTGACATCACCTTCGAGCCGATGCCCGACGTGCTGCCCATCATCAATAACCTCAGCCAGTCCGATCCGTACCTGCAGGTGCACGCTCGCATCCACGGGATCCCGCCGGGCAACTCCGAAGACGCCCTCGACCCTCGCAACCCGAGGACCAAGTTGGGCGCGGTGGTAACGGATCTGAATCCGCCGCTCGAGGTCGTGTTTTGCCCGGCCAGCATCGGCTACGTCGCCTCCTCGGAGCCGGGTGCCTTTGACCTGCTTCACTCGCTCCGGATCGGCTTCATGAAGACGCCGCTCGATCAGGTGTCGGGCAAACAAGCTCGCATCACCGTCGAGGTGGTGGGCTCCAATGGGCTCTACGCCAAGGACGAGAAGCTGGTGACGCTGATGCTGATGAGCTCGGCGGCGCCCGGCGCGGGCGCGGCTGTCCCGCCCGCCGCCGGATTGCCGTAGCGTCGCGGCCCATCGAGCGCGATCCGGGAACGTCCCCTAACGTCCCCTATCGATCGAGCTCGAGCTGGTTGACGGAGCTGGTCGACGAGCTAGATGACGTCCATGAGCTGCGCCCAGCAGACCAGCGTCAGCATGTCGACGCGGCGCTGGTTGGTCGCATCGGCGCTGGGCAGCCTGACGACCTGGTGCACGATCGAGTTGCGCAGCAGGATCATCTTGGTCGTCGGCAAGCCGCGCGACTGGGCGATCTGCTTGTACTCGCTGATCGCCGCCTTTGGAATCGTGAACTGACCCGCGCTGTGGGCGACCGGGCACATGTGCGTCGGGGCGCCGGTGGTGTCGACGAGCCAGGTGACGCCGAGGACGTCGCCGCCGATGAGGCCGCCCTTGGGCGGCAGGTTCGCGGACACCTGGGGGTTCCACTTCACGGAGAAGTCCGTCGTCGTGGTAAGCGGTCCGTTGCCCTCGAGCGTCGGCATGTCGACCGTGAAGTTGGCGGCCAGGAACAGGGCGTCCTTGAACGTCGTGGCCGGGAACGTTCCGGCACCAGCGAGGTTGACGGTGTAGGCCGAGTCGGGCTTGAGGAACAGCTCGGCGTCGGGCTGGACGGTCTGGTAGAAGATGTCGTGTGTGCGGCCGATCTGATCCATGCCCGCTGGCAGCTTGGGGACCGTAATCGTCACGTCGGCGTTCGCCGTGTTCTTGCCCGTGATGGTGAGTGCGCCGACGTCGATGTCCGTGTGCGACGCCCCCACGGTCTCCGGCCAGCCCTTGGTGGCGACGAGGTTGTTGCACTGGCCCGCCGTCGGCAGCGGGTTGCTCTGCGGCGTCTGGGCGTTCATGAAGTACGCCATCACGCGATTGACCGTCGTCACGCCGGCCGGCAGCTTGAACGCCGCCTGCAGCTCGGTGTCGAAGTAGATGTACTCGAAGATGATGTTGCCACCTTCCGGATCGGTGACCTTCACGTCGCTGTTGCCACAGGTGTGGCCGACGCAGCCACCGTCCGGTGTCGTCGTGTTGTCACTGCCGCCACAGGCGGTCAGTACCGCCGCACCCAAGAAAATCGAGACAAATACCTTTGTGAGCATCGGGTCCCCTCTGTGTGTGAACGTATCTGGGTCTGCCAAGCTCGGGCAACTCCTTCGAGCGTGGAAATCATGATGACGTAAACGCCGCCGTCATCCGCCGTCGGATCGAGCTGCGGAAGCCCCGCCGTTCAGTGTCTGGTCCCCGCTCGCCGTCCGCGCCGGGGAGCATACCGGCGACCCCCCGAGCTGGCGGTGAGCCGAGTCACGGAAAGGCGCCTGATCCGGAAGGGTGGTGAGCCGAGTCACGGAAAGCTGGCGGGTATTGGATCGCCCCGGTGAATCAGCACGCCGTCTCTCATCGGCGGGGTGTCGAAGTGTCCCCCGACTGCCCACATGCCGCCGCCGGTGGCCGGATCGATCCAGGCCGCGTGGAGGTTCTGATCGGTCACGTGCTTGTCGCTCGCCCAGCTGGTGCTGCCGCGGCGCAGGACCGCGCCAACTTCGCCGACGGTGACGTACTGGTCGTCCGACACCGCCACGCCGGTCAGCCGCGGGCCGCCGCTGGGCAGCGCGGAGTGCCAACCGCTGCCCTCGTTCTCGTAGAGCACGCCATCGAACGCACCGCCCACCGTGACAAACCGCACGGCGTTACCGGCCACCGACAAGAGCGACGCCTCGACGGGCACATCGGTGCGCTCGAGCAGCGTGCCATTCCAGTGCAGCGTGAGGCCATTCGTGCCTGAAATCCAGACGTTGTCCGTGCTGCGGCCGTTGACCTTGAAGCAGGTCCCCTGGCTGGTGACGTCGGCGGGCACACCGGGGAACACGGTCCAGGCATTGCCGTCGAACCGCCACGCGAACCCGCCGCCGCCGAAGTTGCCGCCCACCGCCCAGACGTCGTTGGGCGCGGCGCCCCACATGCCGAACACGATGAGGTTCCCCGGCGTCGTCAGCTTCTCGAACGCACCGTTCTGGTAGCGCAGGATGGTGCCGTTCGAGCCACTCATGAACACCGGTCCGTTGGCGAAGCCCGTCACCCACCACAGATCGACGTTGCGCTGGCCGGAGTCCAGCTTCGTCCACGCGGTGCCGTCGTAGTGCTCCACGATGGGCCCGGTCCCGTCGCGCGGATCACCACCGACCACCCAGACGTCGGTCGCGCTCGCGCTCCATACGGAGAGCAACGCGGAAGGCTGGGCCTCGGCGACGACGACCCACGCAGGCTCGTCGGTGCCGCCGCCTCCGCACGCGGCGAGCATCGCGATGCCCAAGATGCAGCGAGCTAATCTCATGGTCCTGACATTATCATGCGACCTCCGGTCGGGCGCGCCCCCGATGAGCCGCGAGCTCGCGCGGCGAGCGAACCGCCGATGAGCCGCGAGCTCGCGCGGCGAGCGAACCGCCGAGGGCGCGTCTAGCGCTGCTTCTCGATCTGCTTCTCGATCACGACCTCGAGGTAGTCGCTCGGCAGCACGAGCGTGCCGTCGCCGGAGCGATTGCCGCGCTCGAGCAACTCGAGCAGCTCGCGCCCGAACGCCGCCTGTCGCTCGGGCTCGGCGTCGAGCGCCTCGAACGTCTTGTTCATGGGGCCGTAGTAGGTCCGGAACACGTCGATGAAGTGCTGGGGGGCACGGTAGCGGAACGCGAACTGGCGGCTCGTGGTGTGAAGCTTCCCCGCCCCGGCGAACAGCTCCTCGAGGCGGCCCCGCGAACCCCACAGCGGGGGCGGCTTCACGCCCGCGGCCGGCGGCACGTACCTTCCGATGATCTTGAACATCTGCCCGATGAAGCCCTCGGGCGTCCAGTTCGCCAGGCCGATCTTGCCGCCCGGCTTGCAGACGCGCACCAGCTCGGACGCGGCCTTGTGCTGGTCGGGCGCGAACATCACGCCGAACGTGGACACAACGACGTCGAACGAGCCATCCGGGAACGGTAGGTTCTCGACGTCGGCCTCCTGGAACTGAACCGTCAGGCCTTCCGCTTCGGCGCGCCTTCGACCGGCCTCCAGGAGCGCTGGGACATAGTCGGTGGAGGTGACCTCGGCGAACCGGCGCGCCGCGGCCAGGGTCGCGTTGCCGTTCCCGGCGCAGACGTCGAGCACGCGCGACCCCGAGCGAAGATCGAGCGCCTCACAGAGCGTCTCGCCGACCAGCTGCAAGGTCGTCCCCACGACCGCGTAGTTACCCGTCGACCAGGCGCCCTGCTGGCGCTGCTTGATCGCAGCGAAATCGATAGTCGTTTCCGTCATGTGATGGTTCCTCCCCGAGGTGCGTCCGCGTGCGGATCGGCGGTGTCGAGCCCGCGCGAGGCCGGCAGGCTACACCCGGCGCGCCGAGGCCCTCAAGGCCGGGCGCGAAGGCTTCGCGGCGCGCAACCCTTCGCGGCCGGTGTGGTGCGGTGCATCGCAGTGGCCGTCGACGTAGTATGCGAAGACATGCGGAGTACTCATCTGAGCGTGGTGGTTGCGCTCTCGCTGCTGGGCTGCAAGCGAGACGTCGAGCCCCAAGCGCACGCGCCGGTGGCCGCGGCGTCACGGGATGCCGGCGCTGCGGGCGATGCGAGCGCGGCGGGCGCCGCGA
>Ga0137438_1000107_pt1 | contig 13401 bp, 10 predicted proteins | sample EasRivERMGT157_2_FD_102327 | JGI IMG/M metagenome (GOLD analysis project Ga0137438, IMG submission 102327) | Soil microbial communities from meander-bound floodplain in the East River, Colorado, USA - East River MetaG ERMGT157_2 | ecosystem: Environmental > Terrestrial > Soil > Floodplain ... | reverse complement strand
TTGCCGTCTCCGTGCTTGGTACAGAATTCGCACATCTTTTATTTTATTGTGCCGCGGTATAAAGGGTCAACCTCCTGACGATTCAAACGCGATATTTCTATAATTTCCATATGGTTGGAATTTGTCATAGGAATTGCCTCAATGATCACACAATTTCTATTTTTTACATAAAAAAACGGCACCCCCCCTTATAGGAGATGCCGCCTGTCTGAACCAATGCGATTTCTATAAATGCCGCAATACCGGCCCCTTAACTTCCTGCATAACGCAATTGAATTTTTCAGGTTTTCTTCCGAAACAGAAGCCCAGGCTTTCGAAGAGGGCTATCTCTCTAACATCTACTTCCCTTCTCTTTATCAATTCCGACGTGGCCTGGTAATAAATCTTCTCCCCATCAACATTGACGACGGTATTGCCGGTCTTTCCTTCCAGAAGAAGACAGACGGCAGCTGCTCCGGTCTTGTATCCGAAGTTGACATCGTAGGCGGAAGAGTCTCCGCAGCGGACGAGATGGCCGGGTACCACCTCTCTCACCTCCGGGACTTCATATACGCCGGGCGCATACATCCCGGTGTCCTTCATAAACTGGGTTATCTCCGGGTCTTTCTTTAAACGCTTTTCAAGCTCCTGCCTCACGAACTTGCCCGATCCCGCGAGTTTCTTGTGCCCGAATGCATCGACTCCTGCGGATTCGTCGTACAGCATTTCTCCGCCGGCATTCGTGATTCCTTCGGCAACAACGATTATATATGTGCCGGCCTTTACGTCGCTTCTCTTTACCCGGCCCATATAGGTTGTCTTCATGTGATCAAACACGACATTGAAATCTACAGGTATTTCCGGTATCAGGATGCAATCCGCCTCTGCGCCTATGCCTCCGCGCAGCGCCGTATGCCCCGAATACCTTCCAAACACCTCTACTACAACCACCCGGTTATGGCTGAGTCCGGTGGTCTTGAGGTCCCTGGTAAAAATAGCTATGCGGTTGATTGCGGAATCTCCACCCACACTATAAGACTGGAGGTCGAGGTCCATCGTCTTCGGAACATGAACGCACGGGATACCCTTCCCTGAAAGATCCACAACGACACTTCCGGTGTCGTCGCCTCCGCTGATTACCAAAGCGTCGATATTGAACTTTTTAAGTCCGTCCTTGATCCGTTCGTACTTATTAGGGTCTTTGATCTTGCTGATCTTGACCCGGGAATGCCCCGCCTCCGATCCGGCAAGTGATGCCTCGATCTTGCTTACCCTCTCGGCATTAAGGAAAACCACCTTGTCGAGATTGATCAGGTTATAAAGACCTGCATAGCCGTTGGGGATGACCACCGTCTCGATGCCCATAGCGTACGCTTCCCTCGAAACTCCCTTGATGACGGCATTGAGTCCGCCGCAATCACCACCGCTCGTTATAATGCCGATTCTCTTGATGGGTGCCATAGAAACCTCCCTCGTTGCGTGGTGCATAATCGGCAATCCATGGTCCGGAATGAGAATTCACCGCTATTGCGGACCATGGATGACAGATTACGTAATCACGGATTTATATGATATTCCTGAATCGATTTAATCTTCAGCTCCCTCTTGAGGAGCGATTCGATGGCCATAACGACAGCCTTTGCGCTCGAAATTGTTGTCGTATAAGGGATCCTGTATTGCAGTGCACTCCGGCGGATCGAGAAGGAATCCTTCTGCGCCTGTGACCCGGTGACCGTATTGATGATGAAGTTGATCTCCTTGTTCTTGATAAGGTCGACTACATGCGGCCGCCCCTCCATGACCTTGTTTATCACTTCGACATTAATTCCGTGATCATGCAGATACCCGGCAGTACCCTTCGTGGCGACCAGTTTGAACCCGAGTTCGCGAAGCTTCCGCGCTATGTCGACCGTATGAGATTTATCCTTGTCCTTGACGCTCATGAAGATCTTGCCCGACGCCGGGATTTTGTTATAGGAGGCTGCCTGAGCCTTGGCATAGGCGAGACCGAATTCGTCATCGATACCCATCACCTCTCCGGTCGATTTCATCTCGGGACCCAGGATTGTATCGACTCCGGGGAAACGATCGAAGGGAAATACCGCTTCTTTGACAGCAACGTGTTTGATGCTCTTCTCTGACGTCAGTCCGAGTTCTTTCAATGTCTTCCCGGCAATGACTTTTGCGGCAAGCCGCGCAAGAGATACGCCCGTTGCCTTGCTCACATAGGGGATGGTCCGCGATGCACGCGGATTGACTTCAAGGATGTATATCTGATTGTCCTTCACCGCAAACTGCACGTTCATGAGCCCCTTTACTGCGAGTTCCTTCGAGAGGGCCTTCGCCTGAACCTTGATTCCTTCCACGATTTCAGCAGACAGGGAGTAAGGTGGTATTGAGCAAGCCGAGTCGCCGGAATGAATGCCCGCCTCTTCGATATGTTCCATCACCCCGCCGATGACTACGTCAATTCCGTCTGATATAGCGTCCACATCGACCTCGATGGCATCTTCAAGATATTTATCGATGAGAATTGGATGTTCCGGTGTGGCCTTGAAATTCCTGGCCATGTAATGGAACAAAGACTCCGTGTCGTATACGATCTCCATGGCCCGTCCGCCAAGGACATATGACGGCCTCACCATCACGGGATACCCGATACTTTCGGCTACGACTCTGGCCTCACCAACCGACATAGCCGTACCGCTCTCAGGCTGCCTGAGATCCAGTTTATTAAGGACCTCCTTGAACCGCTTCCTGTCTTCGGCACGGTCGATAGAATCAGGAGAAGTCCCGAGGATTGTTACGCCTTCCCGTTCAAGCGGCACGGCGAGTTTGAGAGGTGTCTGGCCGCCGAACTGTACGATCACGCCTTCGGGCTTTTCGAGGTCGATAATATTCATCACGTCCTCTATCGTCAGCGGCTCGAAATAGAGCCTGTCCGAGGTATCGTAATCCGTACTGACCGTTTCGGGATTGCAGTTGATCATGATCGTCTCGTAGCCGATTTCCTTTAGCCCGAATACGGCCTGCACGCAGCAATAGTCGAACTCGATGCCCTGCCCTATCCGGTTCGGCCCGGAACCGAGGATAATTATCTTTTTCCGGTCTGTCGGATTAGCGTCGCATTCAAAGACAGGCTGGAAGTCTGAAATATCCTTTCCTTCCGCTCTTCCGCTCTTCCGCTCTTCCGAACTGTTTTCTTCCACTCTGTAGAATGGTCTTTCATATGTAGAATACAAATATGGAGTGAAAGCGGCAAACTCCGCCGCGCAGGTATCGACAAGCTTGTAAACCGGCTTCAGTCCCGATGCTTTCCTTATGTTCCTGATTTCGGTTTCGCTTTTATCCGTGAGTTCAGCGATCCGCTTATCTGAAAAACCGTATTCCTTTGCATGCCTCAAGACTTCCATAAATTCCGGATTGGGCGTATCATGATACGCCCCTACTTTCGACATCTTTATGGTTTCTTCCATCTCGATGATCTGCCGTATATTGTTCAGGAACCATGGATCGATCCGGGTCAGTTCATAAATCTCATCGACGCTCATACCCTGTCGCATGGCTTCGGCTATATACCACAGCCTGTCGGCATTCGGGGTCTTCAATTTCGCCTTGATCTCGCCCGATGACGCACCGCTGCGGATGTTCTCAAATCCGGCCGAACCGATTTCGAGGCTTCGGAGTGCCTTCTGCAGAGACTCCTTGAACGTCCTTCCGATGGACATCACCTCGCCTACCGACTTCATCTGAATAGTAAGGGTCGGGTCGGCCTCAGGAAATTTTTCGAAGGTGAAGCGCGGTATCTTCGTTACGACATAGTCTATCGTCGGCTCGAAAGATGCCGGGGTCTCTCTCGTTATATCGTTCTTAATCTCATCGAGCAAATAGCCTACTGCCAGCTTCGCGGCAATCTTGGCGATAGGGAAGCCGGTAGCCTTGCTCGCGAGGGCCGAGCTTCTCGAAACTCTCGGGTTCATCTCTATGATGGCCATCCTTCCGGTTTCCGGATTGAGCGAAAACTGGATATTGGAACCACCTGTGTCGACGCCAATTTCACGAATAACCGCAATGGCGGCATCACGCATCCTTTGGTATTCCTTGTCTGTAAGTGTCTGGGCGGGTGCTACGGTGATCGAATCGCCCGTATGAACGCCCATCGGATCGAAGTTTTCGATGGAGCAGATGATGACGACGTTGTCCATCGTATCTCGCATCACCTCGAGCTCGTACTCCTTCCAGCCGATCACGGACTCCTCGATCAGCACCTGATGGACTGGGCTCAATTTCAGAGCCCTTTCAAGGAGCGCCCTGTATTCTTCTATGTTGTATGCAATGCCGCCGCCAGTTCCTCCGAGAGTGAAGGCAGGCCTCAGGATAACCGGGAACCCAATATCTTCAATGTTTTCCAGTCCTTCCTCGATGGTGGTGACCGCTGCGCTCTTCGGCACATCAAGCCCGATATTCTTCATGGCTTCCTTGAAAAGCTCCCGGTCTTCGGCTTTCTTAATGGCAGGAAGTCTCGCTCCGATAAGTTCGACGCCGTACTTGTCGAGGATGCCGGACTCCGCAAGTTCCACCGCGAGATTCAGGGCCGTCTGCCCTCCCATTGTCGGCAATATCGCATCGGGCCTTTCTTTCCTGATGATCAGTTCTATTATCTCCGCCGACAATGGCTCGATATACGTCGCATCGGCCATGTCGGGATCGGTCATGATAGTAGCAGGGTTGGAATTCACAAGCACAACACTGTAACCCTCTTCCCGCAAGGCCTTGCATGCCTGTGCCCCCGAATAATCGAATTCGCAGGCCTGTCCTATGACGATAGGACCCGACCCGATCAGTAATATTTTATTGATGTCTGTTCTTTTCGGCATATATCTCCTGAATTAGCAATGAACGCAGGGGCGGTTCGCGAACCGCCCCTACCTCTCGATCATCTCCCTGAAGCGTTTGAACAGGTGTGCGGAATCATTAGGCCCCGGCCCGGCCTCGGGATGATGCTGGACCGAAAAAACAGGCAGGTCGACATGCTGCATGCCCTCTTCGGTGCCGTCATAAAGGTTCCGGTGGGTGAGGCGCACCTGCCCGTGGAGGCTGTTGATATCGACGCAATAATTATGGTTCTGCGATGTAATCTCGACACGGCCTGTGACAAGGTCCTTAACGGGATGGTTTCCCCCGTGATGGCCGAACTTGAGCTTGTACGTCCGGCCTCCCATGGCGAGGCCAAGTATTTGATGTCCGAGGCAGATGCCGAAAATCGGTTTCTTCCCGATGAGTTTCCTTGCATTCTCGATTGCATACGTGACCGTCTCGGGGTCGCCCGGGCCGTTGCTCAGAATAATACCATCCGGATTCTCTTCGAGTACCGCTTCAGCCGGCGTACGAGCAGGGACCACGGAGACAGCGAAACCCGCTTCGACCAGGTTCCGAAGGATGTTGAATTTCACCCCGAAATCGTAAACCACAACACTACGCTCCCTTTGCCCCTCCTCACTGAGAGGGGGATGGGGGGGGAAGCACCATTTCCAGCATCCCTCATTCCAGGTATACGCATCCGCAGCCGTTACTTCTTTAACCAGGTCGAAAGCCGAGATGCCGGGATGAGCCCTTACCTTGCGGAGCAATGAGCGGGGATCGGCGTCGACTGACGAGATAATTCCCATCTGTGCGCCGTGATCGCGCAAATGGCGCGTCAAAGCCCTTGTATCGATACACTCGATTCCAACAATATTATTCCGATGAAGATAGTCGCCGAGAGATGACGAAGAGCGCCAGTTGCTCGGGAAATTGATATACTCCTTCACTGCAAATCCGTTTACCTTAGGCCCACCGAGGGATTCGACATCCTCCTCGTTGATACCGTAATTGCCCATTTGGGTATAGGTCATCGTAACGATCTGGCCCCGGTATGAAGGATCGGTGAGTATCTCCTGGTATCCGGCCATTGATGTATTGAAAACAACTTCTCCAACCGTTTCGCCCTTCGCGCCGAAACCCTTTCCCGTGAATACAGTGCCGTCCGAAAGCACCAGTAACGCTTTATTCATTAGCCCTTCCACTCCGCAATATCGTAAATTCTCCCTTTTGATATAACAATAGACGGAACTCCTTTCAATGTCCAGCCGCGAAACGGCGTGTTTCTGCCCTTTGAAGCGAAATTATCCGGATTCACGGTAAATTCTTTTTCGGCATTGATGATCACCACATCAGCCACAGCTCCAATCTTCAGGGTTCCGCGCCCGATTCCGAGTATTCGCGACGGATTGAGGGCCATCTTTTCCAGAAGTTGATTGATAGTGAGCACTCCCTCTGCAACAAGTGTGAGACTGAGGGCCAGCGCGGTTTCGAGGCCGGATATCCCTGAAGGTGCCAGATCGAACTCCAGGATCTTTTCGTCGGCGTGATGAGGCGCATGGTCAGTGGCTATCACGTCGATAGTCCCGTCCTTAAGCCCCTCTTTTATCGCCGCCACATCTTCGTCCCTCCGCAGCGGCGGGTTCACCTTTGCATTTGTGTCGAACCCTAATACGGCACTCTCGGTAATCGAAAAATAGTGCGGGCACGTTTCCGCGGTAATCGGGATACCCTCGCTCTTTGCACGCCTGATAAGCTCAACCGATCCCCTCGTTGACACATGTGCAATATGCAGTCTGCCGCCGGTCAATTTTGCGAGCATGATGTCCCGCGAAATCATTACCTCTTCCGCGGCAGCAGGGACTCCCTTCAACCCGAGATGTGTCGAAATCGGTCCTTCGTTCATTACGCCGTCATCGCTCAGGGAGAGATCTTCGCAGTGGGCTATCAGCGGAAATGTAAACGCCTTCGTATATTCGAGCGCCCTCCTCATGACAAGGCCATTCATAACAGGCCTTCCGTCATCCGAATAAGCGACGCAGCCGATCTCCTGCATCAAGCCCATTTCGGCCAGTTCCAGCCCCTGCTGTCCCTTCGTGATAGCGCCTATGGGAAAGACCGAACAGTAACCCTCGGCCATCGCCTTCTTTATGACAAATGCCGCCACTGTCGGATTGTCGTTCACCGGGTTGGTATTCGGCATCGGGCAGAGCGAGGTGAATCCTCCCCTGATCCCGGCCATGGTCCCTGTTTTTATCGTCTCCTTATATTCGAAACCGGGCTCTCTCAGATGCGTATGCATGTCCACCAGGCCGGGAATCACAAGCATTCCCCGGGCATCGATGGCCCTTTCACTCCCGGTATTAGCCGCCGAGGCTGACTGCTTCTTTCTGGGCGTTTCAGCACCCTTGATGTTCATCTCTGCTATCTTACCGTCCTCGATAACGAGATCTCCGTATCCATCTATTCCCTGCGAGGGATCGATTAAGCGTCCGTTTCTGATATGCGTTCTTTTATCCATCGTCTTTATCCCTGAAGCATATATATAACGGCCATCCTGACGGCGATGCCGTTTGTCACCTGTTCCAGAATTACGGACTGGGGGCAATCCGCCACATCCGAAGCTATCTCAATACCGCGGTTCATCGGTCCGGGATGCATGACCAATGCATCCTTGTCAGCGAGCAATAGCCTCTCAGCGCTCAGCCCCCAGTACTTGAAGAATTCCTTTGTCGAGGGGAAGAAACTCTTTCCCTGCCTTTCAAGCTGAATACGCAGCATCATTACAACATCAACCCCTTTGATCCCCTCATTCATATCGTAATAAACTTTCACCCCTTCAGGCGGGTTGAGGGGCATGAGAGTCGGTGGTCCGACGAGCCTTACATGAGCTCCCAGCTTTGTAAGGCAATCGACATTCGAGCGGGCAACCCTGCTGTGCAGGATATCTCCAACGATAGCAACCTCAAGTCCTTTGATCCCGCCCTTCTTTTCCTTCATGGTCACTGCGTCAAGAAACGCCTGCGTCGGATGCTCATTGATACCGTCTCCGGCATTTACCACTGAAGCGCGCGTCTGTCGGGCAATGAAATGGGGAACTCCGGAAGAGGCATGACGGATGACCAGGTAGTCTATGCCGTACGATTCAATGGTCCTGACTGTGTCGAGCAGGCTCTCTCCCTTCACTACACTGCTGCTGCTGACCGCGAAATTGATCACATCTAGGCTCAGTCTCTTTTCGGCAAGTTCGAAAGATGTCTTGGTCCTTGTAGAGGGCTCAAAGAAAAGATTGACCACTGTCTTGCCGCGCAGGGCCGGTACCTTCTTGATGTCACGTCTAAGTACGTCCTTGAACGAAAGGGACGTATCGATTATCGCTTCAGTCTCTTCCTTCGAGATGTCCTTTATGCTGACAAGGTCTTTCGGCATATTTCGCTATTCTCCGCTGATCAGAACTACTTTTTCTTCCACAGACTCTTCCTCGAGTTGCACTTCTATATTTTCGTTCCTGGCCGTCGGGATGTTCTTACCCACATAATCTGCCCTGATAGGCAGTTCACGGTGTCCCCTGTCGATGAGCACAGCCAGCTGAATTTGTGCCGGTCTGCCGAAATCCATAAGTGCATCGAGTGCCGCCCTTATCGACCTGCCCGTAAACAGGACATCATCGACAAGAATTATGACCTTCTCGGAAATATCGAAGGGAATATCAGTCTTCCTGACAATCGGATGTTTTTTTCTCAGGCTGATGTCGTCCCGGTAAAGAGAAATATCCAGTGAACCGACCGGCACACTAACGTGCTCGATCGTATCGATCCTTGCCGCAAGTCGGTGCGCAAGGTGAACGCCTCCCCGCTGGATCCCTACCAGGCCCAGCTTCTCAGGCCCCTTGTTCTTCTCGATGATCTCATGGGCGATCCTTGAGAGAATCCGCTCGATGTCCTGCTTATTCAGTAGTTCCTTGCTCATAATCTCACAAAAAAAGCCTTTCCCCAACTTCAGGAAAAGGCTCGATATTCAGTTTTGGCGTCACTTGTTCTCCTTACCTTTCTGACCTCACAGGGCCATCATTAAAGGTAGTAATTTATACCACAATCCTCCGGAAATTGTCAAAAGTTTTCTATTGAACCTTTTTCTTCTTCGGTAGGGCAGCCGATGCCGGAGAAAGCGAAGAGTATTCTCTTTTCCTTGTCCGGTTTAGCGCATGAAAAAGGCGTCCTGGATAACTCATCCAGGAGCCGGACAGCCTCAGTCCTCGATGGGAGTTGCTTAAAGCCTTCGCAAACTATTTCCCCCGTCCGAACATTGAGGAGACGCGCAAATTCTCCGTCTGTCACGAGGCAGAATGGGACCATCTCCGCGCAGGCAACGCGGCTCAAGGCAATGGAGTAGCGTTCCCACGATTCAGGCGAGCTCATCGCGCATTTAGCAAGGAGAAAGCCGCTGCCACAGATTTTAATGACGATGTCGGCCTTGACATTAAAAGAGTCGTCGTTAAGTTCGACATGGAATTCCTTCTCTGTCTCTATGTCTTCTTTCAGATAACCCTTTTCGGTGATCAGATATTCGACAATCATCATCCTGATGCGGTCGAGCCCCATATTTGCAATACGTTCTTCCTGGGCTACCTGCTCAGATATAAGCAGCTGCCGGTCTTCCGGACTCCTGGGAATTCTTCCCAGCTGGATTAGCTTGGACATCTCGTCTCTCTGTTATTTCCTGATTCCTTCTTTAAGGATCAGTCCGTATTTATCGCTCTCGAAAGGATGTATTTCAGGCATCTTGGCAAAGAGCCATCCCTTGAAAATACTCTGCCCTTTCTCTAATATCTCGACTCTTACAGCTGGATTTGTCGGTTCATTGCTGCCCGAAGTGATAGTCGAGTCCATCATTTTGAAATTAGGTAAGAATTCACCGACAGCTACCTTTAATTTGGTTCCCTCGATTTCGAACTGGGAGTTGACGTCAACGGTATAATCCTTTGTCTTCTTCGTGCCCTTATCCGCAAACACAAGCCTGACCTTCTTCCAGCTCTTTTTTACGTCGTCCGGCACCTTGACGGTCTTCTGCTCTTTTTTGGCCATATCACCTTGAGGAGCGCCCATTTGCCCATGGGGGGGCATAGCCTCAGGAGTTTTCATCGGTTGTGTCAGATCGGACGGCTGCGCCATCGGCGACTGCATTGGCGCTTTGGGTACGGGTTGTTCTTCCTTCTTTTGGCAAGCACCTAAGGAAACTGCCAGGATGATTGCTGCGAACAAAAGGATGATTCTCTTTGTCATGGGGGCCTCCATTGTGAAAGCTCTGGTATTGGAAAAAATGGCGGAGAGGCAGGGATTCGAACCCTGGGTGGGGTGTTACCCCCACAACCGCTTAGCAGGCGGCTGCCTTCGACCGGCTCGGCCACCTCTCCAAGTGCGAAGTATATAATATCAACTCGGGAGAATAATTGTAAAGGCAGAGTGCCTGTGATAAAATGTCCCAATGAAGAGACACATTATAGATCGTGTTAAAGACACCTTGACAAAGCATTCCATGATTTCAGCGGGAGACCGAATTCTTGTGGGGCTTTCCGGGGGGGCCGATTCGGTCTGTTTACTGAAAATTTTGGACCATTTGAAGGACGCATTGGGCGTCGAACTATCAGCCGCGTATATCGACCATGGCTTCAGGCCGGATGAAACGCCCGCTGAAATGGAATTCTGCTCGAAGATCTGCGGGGAAAGAAATATCGCGTTCAGCACCAGGAAGATCGATGCCAAAGCATATGCCGAAAGCGAGGGGTTGAACAAGCAGGAGGCGTCCCGCGAACTAAGGTACAAGGCCCTTGAAGAGATAGCCGCTCAAAACGGAGCGAATAAAATCGCCCTGGCGCATAACGCAGATGACCAGGCAGAGACCCTGCTTATGCACCTCGTAAGGGGTTCAGGCCCGCTGGGACTTTCGGGGATTCCGCCAGTTCGGGGCCGGATCATAAGACCTCTTATCGAAACGGAACGCGGCGAGATCGAGGCATACCTTTCTAAAGAAGGACTCAATTACGTTACCGATTCCTCCAATATTAAAGACGACTACCTGAGGAACAGGATCAGGCATTCAATTATGCCATCACTGAAGAACATAAACAAGGATTTGATTCAGGCGGTTCTCAGGACTACAAGCATCTTCAGGGACGAGGAGCGCTATTTCGAGATTCTCGTAACGAAGACTCTCATGAAGATGATCAGCAGAAAGTCGGACACAACTATCGAACTGTTCCTTGGGCCTATGGAATACATGGATACCGCCCTGCTGCGGAGGGTCCTGAGGCGCGCCCTTTCGGAGACGAAGAGCCTGAGAGGTCTGGGTATGGACCATATCGAAGACCTAATAAAGCTGATCAAATCCGGACACTCAGGCGACCGTATTTACCTGCCTCATTCCATCCGCGCCATCAAAGCCTATGCCACATTGATCCTGACCTCGGAAGCGCCGGCAAGCCTGGGCGAGTATGTCATCACTGCACCTGGAGAGGTTGTGCTGAAGGAAGCTTCGACCGTATTGCGCTTGTCGATTGCAGCACGGAAAGAAATCGACGATATGGGCGACGGAAAGAAGAGCGCCTGTCTTGATGCCGACAAGCTGCCCTTCCCTCTCTCAATCCGGTCGAGAAGGTCCGGGGATTTCTTCTATCCAGGCGGGTTCGGGAAGAAGAAGAAAGTCCAGGATTATTTCGTGGATGAGAAAATACCACGCGATGAGAGAGACTCGGTCCCGCTCCTGATGAACAATAAGGATATGGGGTGGATAGCAGGACATCGGATTGACGAGCGCTATAAAGTTGACGATAATACAGATAGGGTACTGCTCCTGGAGATCAGACCCATGAAGTTCTGAGTAAGGAGGATCAAATGAAACATTCGCATCTACTGATGAACAAGATTCTTTTCAGCATATCGGCCTTCATACTTTTATGCGGCCTTGCAGTTCCACAGGTCGTTCTCGCTGCCGCACCGGACTCCTGGACATCATCCGGCATTCTTACGCAACTTGGAAATGCCATGGCCGACGTGTCCGAAAAAGTGAAACCCGCAATCGTAAATATTTCGACTTCAAAAACAGTGAAAACTCCCCGCATGCCATTTGAGGATCCTCTTTTAAGGAAATTTTTCGGGGAGAGCCAGCCTCAAAAAAGAAAGGTCTCCAGTCTGGGCTCGGGTGTTATTCTCACTGCCGACGGGTATATCGTCACTTGTAACCACGTAATCCAGGGGGCTGAGGATATCGTCGTCAGGCTCAATGACGGCAGGGAATTCAAAGGCAAGATCGTCGGACTGGACTCCCGGACCGATATCGCCATCATCAAGATCTTGGCTGATAATCTGCCGACCATTACATGGGGAGACTCGGACAAGTTGAGGACCGGGGAAGTAGTCATTGCGATAGGAAATCCATACGGCTTGAGCCAGACGGTGACGATGGGGATCGTCAGCGCCACGGGCCGTGCGGGTATGGGGCTTGTGGATTACGAGGACTTCATCCAGACCGATGCCTCCATTAATCCTGGCAATTCAGGAGGTGCACTCGTCAATTCGACCGGAGAGCTGATCGGTATCAATGATGCTATATTCAGTACGACCGGCGGCAATCAGGGTATAGGGTTTGCGATCCCTTCCAGTATGGCAAGGAATGTCATGGACAGCATTATCAGCCAGGGCAAGGTCGTCAGGGGCTATCTGGGCGTTCAGGTTCAGCCCCTCAACGCCGATCTGGCGAAGCAGTTCAGCCTCAAGGACGAAAAGGGCATCCTGGTGGTCGATATCACCGAAGGAAGCCCGGCTGAAAAAGGCGGCTTAAAAAGAGGCGATGTCATTGTCGGGTTCGACGGCAAGGACGTGGAAAATCCCTTCCATCTAAAAAACCAGGTCGCAGCCACAAAACCCGGGAAGACCGTCGAGATTAAAATCATAAGGGACGCCAAGCAGCTGAGTCTGTCTGTCGCTATAACTGAACTGCCTTCGGAGCCTGCTGCACCTGAGGCGCAGGAAATTGATAATGCGCTTAAAGGCATTATCGTTCAGGACCTGAATGCCGACATCCTGAAGCAACTTGGTATAACGCGCGAGATTCATGGCGTCGTCGTTACGGGCGTTGATGAGAACAGCCGGTCGCTCGGCATATTAAAGAGGGGCGACATCATCATGGAGATTAACAGGAAAGCGCTGCATAACGCCGCTGACTATACAGGCCTTGCTTCAAAAATAGCCAGGAAGGACGACATACTGCTGCTTGTCATGCGCGGCGGATTCGCTCAATACATAACATTAATCGGACAATAACCGCATTGCAGACGATAAGCCCCTTCCGGGTCAGCTTGATATGACCGTCGGATAGATTCAGGAGGCCCTGACGGGAGAGATCCTCAAGGGCCTCTTTCAATTGTTCCGTCGTGTCGGCCGGGATGAGTTTAATGTCAAACCCTTCCGTTTTTCTCAAGCCGAGAAACAGCGTTTCCTCGATCTCATCTCTGCCGGTAAGCACAGTCTCTTCAGCAATCGGCAATGCACCCAGCTCCACATCGTG
>Ga0137438_1000106_pt1 | contig 13407 bp, 10 predicted proteins | sample EasRivERMGT157_2_FD_102327 | JGI IMG/M metagenome (GOLD analysis project Ga0137438, IMG submission 102327) | Soil microbial communities from meander-bound floodplain in the East River, Colorado, USA - East River MetaG ERMGT157_2 | ecosystem: Environmental > Terrestrial > Soil > Floodplain ... | reverse complement strand
GATCCGTAGGAGCGCCACGCGCAACGATCCCAACCGAAGCATCGCTTGACGAACGAGATGATCCCTTCGATCCCCGCTCGGAAATTCCGGAGACGTTGATAGAGCCACGTGCGCTTGACCATCTCCTTGACAGCCAGACCGGGTGCCTTGCTGAACGCGACGTCTCGGATGCCGAGGCCCTTGATCTGGTCCAGGTTGTCGCGCGAGCTGAAGCCGCCATCGAAGACGACCTGCCCCGGGGCCGGGGACGTTCGCCGACGGTTCGACGCATGCCTTGCCACTCACGAACGGCGGCAACCCCGGTCGGGGAACGCACCGTGTCGCCGTGCCCGGCGGCCTCTCGACGGTGCACCATCCACCCTTGCCGATCGGACCGGACGGCGGCCGGTCAGCCGGTGCGGAGGGAGACGAGCTGGTGCTGGCACCCGGTACCGCACCGCCGCAATCCGACGATGGACTGATCGCCGCCGAGCGCGCGGTGTTCGACGCGATCTCTCACCGCGATGGCAAGGCGCTGGCCGCGCTCATCGCACCCGACTTCGTCTTTCACGTCGGCGGCCAGCCCGATCTCGACCGACAGGCGTTCCTCGCCGCCGCCGCGGCGATCGAAGGTGAGATCCTGTCGGTCGACGGAACCGGGCTGGTCGCGCATCGCGCGGGCGACACCGGTGTGGTTCGTGGCACGCAGGTCGTCCGCGTTCGCTTGAACGGCGAGGTCGTCGACGACCGCAACCGCTTCCTCGACGTGTTCGTCCAGCGCGGCGGTCGCTGGATCGTGAGCGTTGCGCTCAGCCCGCGGCTGTGACCACTACGCGCTCGGTCTCCCGGCAACCCGACCAGGGTTAGTTTGGGGGGGCAACCGGGGCAACCCGACCAGGGTTAGTTTCGTGTCCGGGAAACGTCCGAAATTCGGACATGTCCGGCCGAAATTCGGACATGAGCCCCGATCCGCCGTCAGAATGACACGGCGAACGCCGTCAACTGTCGGCCTCAGGAGGATGCTTCCGCGTCAGCGGTGGCCACCAATAGTTTTTCCAAAGAGACTTTGTACGTTCCGTCCTCGGTCTGCAGATCGACATTGCCAAGTCGCGCCAACTCTGCCGTTGCCGCCGCGCGCAGGCCAGCCATCAACTCCCGTGCGACACCCTGTTCACCCTCATCGAAGGAGAGCCCGCCATTGGCGACGGTCACATGTCGCCACTCTTCGAGCGACGGCGGGACTTGGCCGCGTTCGAGTGCGCTTGTGAACAGGCGCTCGAAGACGTCGCGGGACACCCACCATTCATGATCGTCTGCGAAGTAGATCGACAGCATTCAGAACCCCACTCGAATGATGTGGCCCGCGGGCAGCGTGTCAACGTAGGCACGTATCATCGCCGGGTTCGTCGCGGCCACCCGCGGCGCTGCCGACGTGCGCCTCGATGCCCGACACGTCGTGGTCGGCCCCGAATGCGTGCTGGATGCGTTCGAGGTGCGGCAGCTGCGCGCCAGCCCCGGACACGCCTGATGCGGCGATGTGGTGGACGGCCCGTTCGCTCGCCGCACCGCCTGCGCCTGGATGCGCGACCTCTGCCGATCGCCGGCGAACCTGCGGACTCGCCCCCGCGATGCTGACCTGTGCTCGCTCCTCGCCCGACCTTGCCATGCACGCAGCGGATACTATCGAAACCGGGGATCGCCCGCCAAGTCAGGCCGTCGCGAGATCCCGTCGCCGCAATGCCAGCAAGCCGGCCAGCGTGAACGCCGACGCAGTGGCCAGCAGCAGCAGCAGCGGCGCGGCTTCGACACCACCGCTGCCCGGCCTCGGCAGGTGGGTGAAGGGCGAGAGGCTCATCGCCCAGGACGGGAACTGCAGGGGCTGGCCAAGCTGGCCGAGCACGATACAGCCCGCGAGGGCGCCCCAGCTCGCTCGCGCGAACCGCGGCGCGGCACCGAACAGCGCCAGCGCGATGCCGACCAGCACCCAGACCGCAGGCAGCTGCACCATCGCGGTGGCGGCGAGACGCGGCACATCGTCGGGCGCGCCATGGACGAAGCCCGCGGTCACACCGGCGGCTGCCAGGGCGATCGCCGGACCGAGCGCCGCGAACACGAGGTGACTGGTGGCCCAGCGTAGCCGGCTCACCGACGCGGCCAGCACCGGCTCTGCGCGCGCGTCCTCTTCCTCGCTGCGCAGCCGGAGCGTGGCCTGGATGCCGTATCCCGAGGCCACCAGGCCGAGGATGCCAAAGACTGCGGTGAAGTACGCATCCACCACGGCGCCCTGGCCGCCGAGGGTCGCGACCAGGACACGGATCCGAGGGCTACTGTTCAGCAGATCGGCGATGCTCTCCGCGACGCTGCCGAGCGCGGCGCCGACCACGGCGAACCCGATCGTCCAGCCGAGGAGCGCGCCTCGTTGCAGCCGCCACGCGAGCCCGAATGGGCCGCCGAGCCAGCGCGATGCCGTGGCGCGGCCCGGTCGAGGCCGGACGATGCCGGCGCCCAGGTCGCGGCGCGCCGACAGCGTCTGGGCCGCGGTTGCCAGCGCGGCGGCGACGGTCGCGGCGAACGCACAGACCCACCACTGCTCGCCGGCGAACGGCCGGACGCGCTGGGCCCAGCCGATCGGCGAGACCCACGATAGCCACGAGCCGCCCTCCGCGTCGCCGACCGCGCGTGCGAGGTACGCGGCGCCGAGCATCGCCCCGGCGATCCCGCTGGCGGCGCGCGCCGTCTCGAACAGCTGGGCCGCGACGGCGGCGATCGCCGCGAACGTCCACCCGGCGAGCGCGAACGAGAGCCCCATCGCGATCGCCCCGGCCGCCGGCAAGCCGCAGGCGATCAGCCCGGCCGCGACGAGCACCGCCACCAGGAGATCGGCGCCCCCGGTCACGAGCAGCGCCGCGGCGAGTGCCGCATGACGACCGACCGCCGCCGAGCCGAGGAGCTCGCGGCGCCCCGCTTCTTCCTCGGCCCGCGTGTGCCGAACGACGGTGAGCAGGCTGACGAGCGCGACCACGACCGCGCCGAAGCCGCCCAGCCGCCACGCGATGAGCCCGCCGATCGTCGTCGCATCGAACAACGGGCCGATCAGCGCGACGAATGTCTGGTTGCCGGTGATCCCGGCGGCGAACAGCGCGCGCGACTCCGGCGTCGGGAACAGCTTTGCGAGGGCGGCCGCGCTGGCGACCGTGACCACCACGATGGCAGCGATCCACAGCGCCAGCCGCACGCGGTCGCGCCGCAAGATCAACCGGACGAGCGCACCGGTGCCGGCGAGGGTGCTCATCGCTCGGCCACGTAGTGGCGCAGGAACAGCTCCTCGAGCGTGGGCGGCTGGCTGACCAGGCTGCGCAGGCCGATCGCGGTGAGCGCGCGCATCACGCCGTCGAGCGCGGCGGCATCGACCTTCAACCTGACGCGCGTGCCGTCGACGTGCACGTCATGCACGCCGGGCAGCTCGGCCAGGCCGATCGGCGGCCCCGCCAGCTCGACGGAGATCGCGGTTCGCGTCAGGTGCCTGAGCTCGGCCAGCGAGCCGCTCTCCACCGCCTTGCCGTCGCGGATGATGGTCACGCGGTCGCAAACTGCCTCGACCTCGTCGAGCAGGTGGCTCGACAGCAGCACGGTCCGGCCCTTGTGCCGCTCCTCGGTGATGCAGGTGCGGAACACCTCCTCCATCAGCGGGTCGAGACCCGACGTCGGCTCGTCGAGCAGCAGCAGCTCCACGTCGGACGCCAGCGCGGCGACGAGCGCGACCTTCACGCGGTTTCCCTTCGAGTACGCGCGGCCCTTCTTGGTAGGGTCCAGCTCGAAGCGCGCGATCAGATCGGCGCGCCGTCGGGGATCGATCCCGCAACGCAGCCGTCCGAGCAGGTCGATGACCTCGCCGCCCGTGAGGTTGGGCCACAGCGTGACGTCGCCCGGCACGTACGCCAGCCGGCGGTGCAACGCGACCGCGTCGCGCCACGGATCGCCATCCAGCAGCCGCACCTGCCCGGCGTCGGCGCGCAGCAGGCCGAGCAGCACGCGGATCGTCGTCGACTTGCCGGAGCCGTTCGGCCCCAGGAAGCCGTGCACCTCGCCCGCGCGCACGGTGAGATCGAGCCCGTCGAGCGCACGGGTCCGCCCGAACGTCTTGACCAGCCCCGCCACCTCGATCGTGCTCGCCATGCCCAGAACGTACCCTGGACGGGCAGCTCGTGATCTTCGGGGGCAACCCGACCAGGGTTCGTTTCGTGTCCGGGAAACGGCCGGATTTCGGACATGTCCGGCCGAAATTCGGACAAGAGTGGTCGAACATGGTGACCTATGGCCGGGGCGTTCGCCGATGGTTCGACGCATGCCTTGCCACTCACGAACGGAGGCAACCCCGGTCGGGGAACAAAACAAGCAACCTACCGAGAGGTACGTGATGGAGGCCGCCGCGTGATCTCGGCCTTGGCGGCCAGCGCGACATCTTCGACCGCACGCGCAAGCAGGGCCGCATTTGCCAGGTTGTGCGCAGCCCCGGGCTCTCCATCCAGTCGCGTATCGCACCAGAGGTCGCAACGGGAACTGATCTGCAGCAGCATTCCCGCAGCCGACTCGTCAAGGTCGAACACGACCTCGAGCGTGAGCAGCTTCACGGGTGCTTCGGCGACACGCCACAGCTTCAGGCTCGGGTCGACCTCGAGATCACTGCTCTCCGGGGCGATCGTGGCGTCGCCGATCGCGGCGAAGTCTGCGTCATCGTAGTCAATGATCTGTACGCGGTCGTCTGGGAGCCACAGGGCGGGCCTGCAGCGCAGCGATAGCTCGATCGGCTCCGGCACGTCCGCCACCGCGTCAAGCCTCCGGCGCAGGGACGCCGGATCTACATCGACATCCCACTCCTCGAACGCCAAGGCGCTGCCTGCCTGTCGCGCCACGCGCATCGTGCCGTCGATCCGGCCGAAGACGCGGCCTTGAGCCCCGATCGCAGGCAGTAGGCTGAGGACAACCCGCCACAGGCCTGCTGAGCCGGACAGCGCACGCCAGTTGAGCTCGTAGAGCTCTCTCTCGAAGTGAGACGACCAGTAGGTTTCCGTCATGGGGCTGGGACCTCCACTACGACATCGTGTGGGCGACCGTCGAGAGTGGCGTGAATGAGAAACGTATCAACGAACTCTTTGGCCTTCGGATTCTTGACCAGGTAGCTTTCTACCTGCGCGCGGATGCCCGCTTTATCCATCCCCGGAATCTGCAGATTATCGCCAAAGTCGACATCCACGATATTCTTCTTCGGACCACCGTTTTTCAAGCTGGGAACCCCGAGCTCAGAATACTTCGCTGCGCCATTCTTTATCTGTCCGAGAACCTGCGCCCTGTCGGTGACAACGACCGAAACGCGCTTCATCTCCCAGCGCTCGCCACCTGTCTCCACGTCGATATTCGTGTGCTGCTTTGTCAAAGCCCGGTTGCGCGCGCTCATGATGTAGCTGGTCGCTGGTCACCCGCTTGCCCTGGTAGTGGTTCACTTCCATCGCGACATCCGGGTGGAACTGGCCAAGCTCGATCGTCTTGTCGAGGCTCTGCTCCAGATCGAGCAGCTGCGACGGTTGTTTCACCTGGCGGCTGGCAAGCAGGATCCAGTCGTTCAGGCCTTCGATGTGGGGATGCTGGCCAACCTTGGCAAGGAGCCGGACTGCTTCCGGGGACTCGCTCGCTGCGAGCTTCACCAGGCCGAGCCTGGCGTTCTCTGACCAGCTGGGGACTTTGGCGAGCAACGCACCGAGCTGCTCAACGACGGCACCGCCCCGCTTGGCGAGCTGTTCGAGCAGCACCTGATCGAGTCGCGACAGTCGGCCGAGCTCCCGCGCGGCTTCGGGGCTGATCTTGCCGAGATGAGGCTCCAGCCGTGCCGCTGCCTGTGACGCATCGGCCTCGGGCGGGGCGTGCTGCGGACCATCGCCACCGTTGGCGTCGGCCTCGTGCTTGACCATCATGGCCCCGCCGACCCCGAACGCGCCCGGCCCTGGGCCCGCCCCGATCGCCACGCCGGCCCCGGCCTTCGCACCGCTCGGTACCGAGCCGCCCACCGTTGCGAGCGCCGGCAGACTGCCGGTCGGTGTCGCACCACCGATCTTGACCAGGTTGCGGAAGTTGCCGCGTACGCCGAGGAATGACAGCGCCGCCATCGCGATGGCGACGAGCATCTTGAGGAACTCCTTGCTCGCGGCGACGATGTTCGCTTCGTTGCCCTTGGCGGTCCAGGCGGAGTTGAGCCATACCGAGCCGTGCTCGAGCGCCTGGTAGCCGGCTTCCACCATGCCCGCGGCGCCAAACGCGCTGAGCGCCAGCTGGATCACCATCGCGACGACCTGGCCGACGCCAGTCGGGCTCGCGGCGGCGAAGGCAGAGATCGCTTCAGCAGCAATGAAGCCGCACACGATGCCGACGATCGTCGCCTCGTGCTCCCGGATCGCCTGGGCGTACTCTCCAGCGACCTCGTCGAGGTGTTGGCGCGACTCGCTGACGCTGCGCAGGATGTCTTCGATGTGACCGACGAAGCGCTTGACCTTGGCGACGCCACCGCCAGTCAGCGATCCAGACGGCACCACGCTCTGGAGCGCCTTGGCGTACTGCGCGCTGACGAGCCAGATGCGGTGGCCGCGACGAGCTGCACGTTGTTGGCGCCGCCACCGAGGACGCCCGGGTCCTGGTACGCCCCGGTGATGCCAGCGCGGCCGCGCTGCTGGTTGACGAACACCAGGACGTTCTCGTAGTAGCGAAGGTCGTGGCCGTCCGTGACTGCGTCGCCAAACTTCTCGCGCGCGTAGCCCTCGGCAGTGTCCTTGCCCTGCACCTCGCGCAGCTCCGCCAGTGGCTCGGGGAGATCCGTGTTGACCCGGGCCCCCTGCACGTAGCCGCGCAGCATCTGCTTGTCGAGGAAGGCGGTGACGTACCACCACGAAGAGGCCTGGGGGTGGGTCCCGCTGACGAACACCCGGGTCGCCGGCGGGATCGGCTCCGCGCGCACCGTGTCGCCGCCGAGCTCGCGCGGGCCCGTACGGAGGAACGAGCCTTCGCTGTTGTCGATGAAGCCTACCTTGTCGATCCCGGGATTCGCCGGGGCGATCGTCTGGTCGTGACTGGCGGTGGCCTGCGTCGAGCCATCGGGTGCCGGCGACGCTTGCACGGGCGCAGACCCACACGCCTGGAAACGCCCTCGCTGCGACTCGACCAGCGTGCGCTTGCCAGGTGCGAGGGGCCTCTCCGACGGCGGCCCGACGTAGGTCGGTGGCACCATCTCGGTGACCGTGCGCTTGCCTGGCGCGAGCAGGCCGCCCTCACCATCGCGGTCTTCCTGCTCTCGACTCACCCTACCTCCTCCACGGGATACGCTCGCGCGCTCGCGGACACATGAGCTTCCGGGCGAACGCTAGCATAGCGCTCTCCGGGTCACGTCGTCGCCTGCAGCTTCCGCATCTTGCGTGTAGGCGTCCACACGCTTCTAACCCGCCATGCACCATGCTGGCGTGCACGGTGTCGACGATGCGCTCTACGGGCCGAGCTGGCTGCTGCGGCGGCGGTGCGGCGCCCGGACGCCGCGGATGCAGCAGAGCGGAGCTGGACGCAGGTCTGGCGACCCGGCGCAGGCTGGAGCTGGGTGCCGCGATCACCGCAAGGGTGCCGGCTGACCGGCCGCGGCGGACGCCGCGATCGCACCCGATCACGGCGAGGGCGCCGGCCCGAGCTGGACGCTGGTCGTCGCGACCCGGTGGCCGAGCTGAACGCCAACGTTGGGGGCACCGTTGGGGGGCGGCACCGTGGGCAGATCTCTCGGGCTCGTCGTCGGGAGAGCGCCCTGAATCCGTGGTACATAGGCCGAGAAACGGAATGCAGGTCGCACCATCGCTCGAGCGATTGGGGTTCGCAGCGCCGAGGAGTGATCGAGCGCCCGGGCTCGTAGCGGTGCACGCGGCGTCTGCTCGCGATCGCCCCGATGAGGGCGGAATCTTGCGTGAGGTAGCCGCTGCGTTCGGCGACGTCGTCCACTACGTTTACTTCCGGCGCTTCGACGATGGTCGCGCTTCGCAGCCCCTCGCGCTCGTCGTCGACAACGCGAATGGCACGATCTCTGCGTCGGCGCTCGCCAGCGTTCACCGTCGCGCGTGGCTTACCGGGATCGTGCCGCTTCTCTACGTCGGCTGGCCGACGCGCGTCGACGTACTCACCTGCGCCCGCGGCCCCGACTTCTGGGTCGACGAAGAGGAGCACTATCGCCCCGCGCAGCAGATCAAGATCGCAGGAGCAATCGCTGCCGAGCTTGAGCGTTTTTCGGCCGACCGTCTCGCCGATGGGTCCCTGTGGGAGGACCCGCGGAACGCAGAACTTGCGGAGCACGGAAAGTCTGCGCAGGCAGCGCTCATCAACGCGATCGTCGACATCGACAAGGAACTCGGCGGTGCGACGAAGCCGCAGCTCCGGCGGATGGTGCTCTTCACGGTCCTCATCAAGTACCTTGATGACCGGCGCGTATTCCCCGAAGGCTGGTTCGCTCGCTTCGCTCGTGGAGCGTCGTCGTTCGTCGACGTCCTTGCGGCTGGAGACCCGGACGCTGTCGACCACCTCTTCGACCAGCTGGAGAAGCGCTTCAACGGCGACGTCTTCGCGACGGCAGGCACGATGAAGCGACTCGAAGCGAAACAGTTGCGGAAGCTTGCAGACCTCGTGGAGGCGCGCAACGAAGGCGCGCAGCGGGTCCTGTGGGCTCGCTACTCGTTCGAGCACCTGCCTGTCGAGGTCATCAGTAACATCTACCAGCGGTTCGTGCGCGGCCCCACGGCGGTCTACACGCCCCCATTTCTCGCGTCGTTCCTATTGGATCGTGTGATGCCGTACAGCGCGCTCGAAGGTACGGAGCGCGTGCTCGATCCGGCCTGCGGCTCGGGCGTATTCCTCGTAGGTGCGTTCAAGAGACTCGTAAACGCTTGGCGCAGCAAGCATGGGTGGGGGCGCTTGGATGTCACCACGCTTAAGCGCATCCTTCACACTAGCATCTTTGGCATCGAAATCGACGCGTTCGCCGTGGAGATCACCGCATTCAGCCTCTGCCTCGCTCTTTGCGACGCACTGAGGCCAGATGTGATCTGGAAGGAACTCAGATTCGACAGGCTCTCCGACAAGAATCTGATCGCGGGAGACTTCTTTGAAGCAACTCCGAGAGACTCCTTCGACTTCGTCGTTGGCAATCCGCCTTTTGAGTCAAAGTTGAGCGCTGCCGCAGTTCGATATGACCAGACGTTCGAGAACAACCGCCCAAGGCTTCCCGACAAACAAATCGCTCATCTCTTCCTTGAGCGAGCGATCGATCTCCTCGGAGAGCACGGGCGGCTCTGTCTCCTTCAGCCAGCGGGATTGCTCTACAACCGCAATCTGCGAGCGTTCCGCGCTCACCTATTCGGGCGATGCAGGGTCGATGAGGTGCTGGATCTCGTCTCGATTCGGGGGCTCTACGACGGCGCTAAGGCTGATACCAAAACTGTCGCAGTCGTTGCGTCGGCCGGCGCGGCTCGACCCGACGACACGATTGTGCATGTGACGCTTCGCAGGAGCATGTCTGCGAAGCAGAGGATTTCCCTCGAGACCGATCACTACGATCGCCACTCAGTTCGCTACGACCAGATCAACATGCTAGTGTGGCGCGCCAATCTACTCGGGGGCGGTCGCCTGCTTATGCTCGCAAGCCGGTTCGCTGCCATGCGCACTCTTGCGACCTTCGCGGAAGCTCGTGACGAGTGGATCTTCAGCGAAGGCTTTCAGCGTGTGAGCGGCACTGAACCTGCGCCGGAGCTGTCCGTGCTTCCGCTGCTCACTGCCCAGGCACTCACTGGCGACGGGATCGACGAGAGCAGGATTGATCGCACTGTCGACCTACCCGGATTCCACCGCCCTCGTGACCTTCGGCTGTACCGGCCGCCGTTCATCGTGATCCGTCAACACGAGAGCCTTGCAATGGCTTTCGTTGAGCACCGGTCGTACGGTTTCGACGAGACACTTGTCGGGCTAAAGGCCCCCGAGCGGGACGGCGCGCAACTCCGTCAGGTCTTCAACCGGTTGCGCACGCGGCGCCGGGAGTATCAGTTTCTGTGCGCGCTCCTCGGCACAGTAGCGATCAACCGAAAGGCAACGGCGGTCGCGAAGACGGACCTCGATGCGCTCCCGTATCCCGAGAATGAGGCTGAGCTGGACCTCACATTCTGGGAGACGATACTCCAGGACGACGTACTTGACTACATGCTCGACTACGCGCGCTTGGGACAGCAGTCGCGCCTCGCGCGCGAGCGCGCTTCCGTTGCCGCGGTTTCTGCTTACGCGGAGACGTTCCGCCGAATGCTCGGCAGCGTGTACTCAAACCTACGGATAGGATCTCCTGTCCGAGCTGGCAGCGCGATCGCCCAACCGTTCTACTTCGGATCGGCACCGGCTCCTGGGGCAGTCGATCTATTGAATGCCGAGGGGGTACAGAGCTTGATCACTACGGACAGCGGTGGACCGCTCCGAACAGTGCGGGTACTTCGGTACTACTCCGAGAACGTGATGATCGTCGCGAAGCCGGATCGTCTCCGCTATTGGATTCGGTCCACGGCGATCCGTGACGCCGACGAAACGTTGATGGACCTTTTTCGCGATGGGTACTGAGCGAGTCGCGATGGGTGGTGTAACGAGCGGAATCCCGCGAGGAACGCTCGTCGACCGGATCGCAGAATTCGTTCGCGATGCGCTCGCGGACTGGCGTGACGACCCGGCGCGGCCTGAAGTCGATGCCGAAGTTTCGCTGAACGGTCAACTCTGCAAGTACCTGAACGCGCGCGCTCGCGAGATCTTTCCAATGATTGCGTTCAATCACGAAGAGCCCCAAGGGAACCGCCGAACGGTGGACCTCTCGGTCACCCAAGCAACGGCCGCGGGTGGAGACATCTACGAGCCGGTCCTTGTGATCGAAGGCAAGAGGCTGCCCGCGCCCGCAACGGATCGCGAGCGGGAGTACCTCACCGGCCGTGCAGCGCGCTCCGGCGGCATACAACGGTTCAAGCTCGGACTTCACGGTGCTACGCTCGCGCGCGGAATGATTGTGGCCTACCTCCAACACAATACGGCCCAGCATTGGCTTGACACGCTCAATAGTTGGATTTGCGAGTTCGCCCGCACGGCACACACCGAGCACGATGCGTGGTTAGAGGACGACCTCTTGCGCGATTTCGAGGAACGCCCGGACAACACCGCACGGTGCGAGTCCGACCACGCACGGCCTGCAGGGGATCGGGTCAGGCTTCATCACGCATGGGTCGGGATGCGTAGGCGAACAAGTCGTTCGGGAAAGCACCGTAGGAAGGCCAAGGAGCGCAACCCGCGCTTCAAGAGTCACGGGCGTTCGCGCTGATTCAACGCAATGCGAGGCATTCTGCTACACCTACCTGGTTACATCCAAGACGATGCACCCGCCGCGATCACGCGCCCGTTGGCGAGCAGAACCGAGACGCCGCCACGCTCGCGGCCGGCCGCGTTACTCCCGGACCGAGGTGGTCACCGCGGCCGGCAGGCGCCCGGATCTAGCCGCCGCGGGTGCAAAACGGCGCCCGGGCCGAACTGGCCGCCCCTGGTATGCGTAGCGCGGGTCGCCGCAGCCCTGATCTGGTAATCTGGACGAGCCGATGGTTCGGCGCGATCTCGATGGTCGGCCGCCTCGAACGCGGAAATAGCTCGGGCTGCCGGCTGCGTGGCCGACGTGACGTTGGTGGCATCGGTGGTCTCCTCGGGTCGCACGACGCGTGCACCGACCTCGCAACCTTGGAGCGCTGGCTCGGCCGAGCCAGCAACGCAACCAGCGTCTCGGACGTGCTGGGATAGCCGACCCGGGGGCCGTGGGCGGCGGCGAGCACGCCGATAACTCTCAGCGCGGCGGCGCTGAATTTCGCTGTTTCATCAAGTGCCCGATCGACGCCGCGGGCGGCCGGGCGCGCTCAGGCCTGCGTGGTGATGCGGAGCAGCTTCGCGGCGTTGCCCTGGAGGACCGCGGCCTTGTCCGCGTCGGAGAAGCCAGGCGCCGCCAGCACGTGGTCGACCGCGGTCTTGGTCCACGGATAGGGATAGTCGGTGCCGACCACGAGCTGGCTCGTGCCGACCTCGGCGGCGAGGTGGCGCAGCCCCTCGGCGGTGAACACCATCGTGTCGTAGTAGACCTGCTTCAGGTACTCGCTCGGCTTCTTCTTGATCGGGCCGTAGGTGCCGCCCTTGCAGCTGTCGGGCCGCGACAGGCAGCCGTAATCCGCGCGCCCCGCGTACGACGGCAGGAAGCCGCCGCCGTGCGCCGCGATCAGCTTGAGGTTCGGGTAGCGGTCGAGCGCGCCGTCGAAGATGAGGTGCGATAGCGCGATCGTGGTCTCGAGCGGATTGCCGATCACGTTCTCGAGGTAGCCGTTGCCCTGGAACCGCACCTTGAGCTCGCTGGGCGCGCCGCTCGGCTGCGGGTGAATGAACACCGGCACGCCGAGCTCCTCGGCCTTCGCCCAGAACCGATGGAACGCAGGATCGCTGAGCTCCTTGCCCGCGCAGCTGCCACCGATCGCGGCGCCGCGCAGGTTGTACTTCTTCACCGCCTGCTCGAGCTGGTCCGCGGCCAGCTCGGGGAACTGCAGCGCGACCGTCGCGTAGGCCACGAACCGGTCGGGGTGCTTGCCGCAGACCTCCGCGAGGCGCTCGTTCTGGAGCTGGCAGATCTTGGTCGCGACGTCGCGGCTCGAGCCGTACCAGAACGCGTTGATGCTGAGCGCCTCCATGTCGATGCCCTGTGCGTCCATCGCCGCGAGCCGCTGGTCGACGGTCGCCGGGACGCCGAGATCGGGCCGCAGCTGGCCCTCTCCGAGCTTCAGCCCGGCGAGCTCCAGCGCCTCCGCCACCGCCGCGTGGGCGTGTACGTCGATGACCTTCATGCGCTTGCCGCCGACCTTGACGGTTCGCCGCGCTTGCGCGTGCGTCGCGTGCGGACCCAGGAGACTGCAGCCCACGAAGCACACACCTGCGAGGCCGACTGCGCTACCCAGGAACTCTCGTCGAGTACTCATGGCGATCCTCCAGTTCGTTATGATCCGGCGCCACGAGTAATCGCACGAATCGCCGCGGCCGAGGTGGTCGATCGCGCTTCGCGCTCAGCGCAGGCCGCCGGCGGCGAGCACGGCGTCGAGGCCGCGCCGGCCGTCGTGGATCAGATCGTCGAGCTCGGTGTCGAGCGGCGTCTTGGCGAACGCCTGCGTGACGCGGTCGGCGAGGCCGCGCGCGAGGCCGGGCGAGGGCTCCGGCTGGATCGCCATCGGCGGGGGCACCGGCTGCGTGGGCGGGCCGCCCGAACCGATCGCGAGGACGAGCGCCGCGGCGGCCAGCGCCGCGACCGGTCCGGCCACG
>Ga0137438_1000105_pt1 | contig 13419 bp, 12 predicted proteins | sample EasRivERMGT157_2_FD_102327 | JGI IMG/M metagenome (GOLD analysis project Ga0137438, IMG submission 102327) | Soil microbial communities from meander-bound floodplain in the East River, Colorado, USA - East River MetaG ERMGT157_2 | ecosystem: Environmental > Terrestrial > Soil > Floodplain ... | reverse complement strand
CGGCCGGGTCGCCGAGGAGATCGTGTTCGGTCAGAAGACCACGGGCGCCGGCAACGACATCGAGCGCGCCACCGAGCTCGCCCGGTCGATGGTGACCGAGTGGGGCATGAGCGACGAGTTCGGTCCGCTCAACTTCTCGGCGGGCAAGCAGGAGGTCTTCCTCGGCCGCGACTTCTCGTCGAGTGACCGCCACAGCGAGGACACCGCGCAGCGGATCGACGCCGAGATCCGGCGGATCGTGACGCAGCAGTACGCCCGCGCCATGGAGATCCTGACGAGCCACCGCAAGGAGCTCGAGCAGATCGCCGAGGCGCTGCTGGAGTACGAGACGCTCGATGGCGACGACATCGATACGCTGCTGCGCGGCGGCCAGATCGACCGGCCGGTCTCGGCGGCGGCCAAGAAGCGCCAGGAAGCAGCCGCCAAGAAGGACGACGCCGAGCGCAAGCGGCCCTCGATCATCCCGCCGCTCGGCAAGAAGGATCCGTCGCCCGAACCGGCCTGACCGTGAGCGCCGCCCTGGTCATGGGCGTGGTCAACGTGACCCCCGACTCGTTCTCCGATGGCGGGCGCTACCTCGAGGTCGCAGATGCGGTCGCCCACGGGCTGCAGCTGCTGCGTGACGGAGCCGACATCCTCGATATCGGCGGCGAGGCGACCAACCCGCGCGCGCGCCCGGTGACCGCCGGCGAGGAGCTGACGCGCGCATTGCCGGTGGTGGAGCGCCTTGCGGCAGCGGGCGCCACGGTCTCGATCGACACCACGAAGGCGAGCGTGGCGCGCGCCGCGGTCGCGGCCGGTGCGCGGATCATCAACGACGTCTCCGGCGGCCTGTTCGATCCGGCGATGCGCGATGCGATCGGCGACGCTACCTACATCGCCGGCCACCTGCGAGGCAGCTCGCTGGCGGAGGTGTTTGGCCAGGAGCGCCGGGGCGTGCCGCCGCTCGACTGGATCACCGTCGCCGACGAGCTCGCCGAACGACTCGCCGCGTTGCCGGCCGCCGCGCGCGACCGCGCGTGGGTCGACCCCGGCCTCGGTTTCGGTAAGGGTGCTGACCCCGCGGTCAACCTCCTGCTGTTACGACACAGCGGTGACATCGGCGCCCGGCTGGGCCGGCCGATCGTCGTGGGGGCGAGCCGCAAGCGATTCGTCCGCCGCGCGTTCGGTGTGCACGATGACGACATCACCGCGCTGGACGCCGCGTCGGTCGCCGCGAGCCTCGACGCGATCAGGGCCGGCGCAAATGTGGTCCGGGTCCACAACGTCGCATTGCTCAGGGCGGCACTCTCGTTGTACACCAAACAGTAGGACGCATCGCGCGCGGGTCGCGCGAGGCCATGCGCCCAGCCCCCGCGATTTCGCTTCGCACTTCGATTGGATCGGACCTCCGTGACCGCGTCGCTCCGCGAATTCATCGACGGACTCACCGCCGGCACCGTCGCAACGACGGTGGTCGACGTCGCGCTGGTCTATTACCTGATCTATCGCCTGCTACTCACGATCCGCGGCACGCGCGCCGCGCAGATGGTCGTCGGCATCGTGCTGGTCGGCGCCGCGTTCTTCGTCGCGGAGCGCCTCGAGCTGTCGACCGTGTCCTGGCTGCTCGATAACTTCATCTCGTACTTCATCATCCTCATCATCGTGGTGTTCCAGCAGGACATCCGCCGCGCGCTCGGCCGGATCGGCCAGAACGTGATGCCGTTCGGCAGGCGGCAGGAGACCAGCCAGATCGTCGACGAGGTCGTCGCGGCGACCGCCCAGATCGCGCGCGCGAAGATGGGCGCGATCATCGTGTTCGAGCGCGACGCCGCGCTCGAGGAGTTCGTCGACGACGCGACCCGGATCGACGCCGCGCTGTCGCGCCAGCTCCTGGTCTCGCTGTTCGTGCCGGCCCGCGACAACGAGCTGCACGACGGTGCCGTGGTGATCGGCAAGAGCCATCGCATCGAGCTGGCGCGCGCGCTGCTGCCGCTGTCGCGCGCCACCGATCTGGGCCCCGAGTTCGGCACGCGCCACCGCGCGGCCCTCGGGATCACCGAGGACACCGACGCCGTCGTGGTGGTGGTCTCCGAGGAGCGTGGTGAGATCTCGCTGTGCTTCAAGGGCTCGATCGCGCGCGACCTCGAACCCCTGATGCTGCGCCGCGCGCTGGTCGGCCTGTTCGCAGGCGGCCGCGCCACCGAGGACATGGCCGAGGAGGCCGCCGCGGCCGCCGAGGTCGGCAAGGCGATCGCGGCGCTCGGCGAGCCGCGCCCACAGGAGGTCGCGGACCGGGTCGACCGGGTCGACCGCGTCGAGGCGGCCCGGTGAGGCAGCGGTCACAGACGATCGGGACGCTGGGGCGCACCCCGGCCCGTGCCTCGACCCCACCGCCGGTCGCGCCCGATCCGACGCCGCCCGAGCGCGGCCCGGTGCGGGGCTGGCTGCGCAGCGCGATGTTCGACAACCTGGGCCTCAAGTTCCTGTCGATTGTGCTCGCCGTCACGGTGTTCCTGCTGGTCAACACCGACAAGGACCGCGAGATCACCGCGCGGGTCGGGGTGTCCTACACGCTGCCCGAGGACAAGGTCTTGATCTCGGAGCGGGTCGATGAGGTCCGGGTCACGGTCAAGGGCTCCTGGCGCCGGCTGCGCAAGTTCGACGAGCGCGAGGTCGACCGCATCAACCTCGACGTCCGGCGGGCGACCAGCGGCGAGATCGCGATCACCAACGACATGATCCACCTGCCGTCGGGGGTCGCCGTCACGTCGATCAACCCACGCTCGGTCCGCATCCTGTTCGACAAGCGGGTCGACAAGGTCGTCGAGGTCACCCCGGCGATCACCGGCCGGCCGCAGCACGGCTACGTGGTCGCCGAGGTCAAGCCGGTGCCCGCGACCGTCAAGCTGCGCGGTGGCGAGACCATGCTGGCGGCGCTGACGGTGATCCACAGCAGCGAGATCAGCCTCGAGGGCCGGACCGACAGCTTCGTGGCGGAGGCCCAGGCGGTGCCGCCGGAGGGCGCGGAGGTGGTCGGCAACCCGCAGATCGCGGTCCAGATCCACGTCGACGAGGAGCTGGTGACCCGCAAGGTCCCCGGGGTGACGGTGGTCGTGCGCAGCGACGGCGACCCGTCGCGCTGGCGGGTCACGCCGTCGCAGGTCGACGTCACGCTGACCGGCGCGCTGCTCGCCGTCGAGAAGGCGCGCGGCTCGCTGGTACCGGTGGTCAAGCTCGCCGGCGACGCCAAGCCGCGTGAGGCCGAGGTCACGATCGACGGCCTGCCGCCCGGCATCGGCGTCAAGGTCTCCCCGGAGCACGTAAAGCTCTCGGCGGTCAAACCGGTCAGCCCGCCGCCACCACCGCGCACGCCCTAGCGTGCTACCAACCAAGGCGATGACCAACGGTCGTTCTCTGTTCGGCACGGACGGCATGCGCGGGGTGGCAAACCTCGAGCCGATGACCAGCGCCACGGTCATGCGGCTCGGCATGGCGATCGCCGCGCGGCTGCGCCAGCCCGGTCGCCACACCCGGATCGCGATCGGCAAGGACACCCGGCTGTCGGGCTACATGTTCGAGTCGGCGCTGGCGTCCGGCATCGTCGCGATGGGGGCCGACGTCTGGCTCACCGGCCCGCTGCCGACGCCCGGCATCGCGTTCATCACGTCGTCGATGCGGTGCGACGCCGGCGTGGTGATCTCGGCGTCGCATAACCCGTTCGAGGACAACGGCATCAAGCTGTTCGCGCGCGACGGCTACAAGCTGCCCGACCACGTCGAGGCCGAGATCGAGGCGCTGATGGGGTCGCCGGAGCTCGACGCGCAGCGCGCGGCGCCGTCCGACGTCGGCTACAGCCGGAAGATCGAGGACGCGCGCGGCCGCTACGTCGTGTACTGCAAGGCGACGTTCCCGAGCGAGCTCACGCTCGACGGCCTCCACGTCGTGGTCGACGGCGCGCACGGCGCCGCCTACCGGGTCGGCCCGGCGGTGTTCGAGGAGCTCGGCGCGCGGGTCACCGCGATCCACACCAAGCCCGACGGCAAGAACATCAACGCGGACGCCGGCGCGCTCCACCCGCAGGCGATGTGCGAGGTCGTCCGACACCACGACGCCCACATCGGCATCGCGCTCGACGGCGACGCCGACCGTGTGGTGCTGTGCGACGAGCACGGCACGGTGATCGACGGCGACGCCGTGATGGCGCTGTGCGCCACCCGGATGATCCGCGAGCACACGCTCGCCAAGTCCACGCTGGTCACCACCGTGATGTCGAACATCGGGCTCGAGCGCGCGGTCCGCGGCGCCGGCGGCGTGGTCGTGCGCACCCAGGTCGGCGACCGCTACGTCGTCGAGGAGATGCGCAAGCACGGCTATAACCTCGGCGGCGAGCAGTCAGGGCACCTGGTGTTCCTCGACCACGCGACCACCGGCGACGGGGTCGTGGCGGCGCTCCGCGTGCTCGCGATCATGGCGCGCGAGGGCAAGCCGCTGTCCGAGCTCGCCAAGGTCATGACCCGTACGCCCCAGGTGCTGGTCAACACCTCGGTTGAAAAGAAGGTCCCGCTCGACCAGCTCCCGGACGTCCAGCGGATGATCGCCGACATCGAGCGCCAGCTCGGCGACGACGGCCGGGTCCTGGTCCGCTACAGCGGCACCGAGGCCAAGGCCCGCGTGATGATCGAGGGCATCGACGAGGGGCGGATCCGCGGCTGGGCCGAGGACATCGCCGGGGCACTCGCCCGGGGCTGCCGGATCTGATCGCGCCGCGATTCGCGGTAGCCTGCGCGGCATGACACCGGTGGTGACGGCCGCGGAGATGCGGGCGCTCGATCGCGCGACGATCGAGGAGGTCGGGCTCCCAGCCATGACGCTGATGGAGACCGCCGGTCGTGCGGTCGCCGAGGCCGCGCTGCGCATGCTCGGCCCGCGCCGCGGGCACGTCATGGTCGTGTGCGGGCCCGGCAACAACGGCGGCGATGGCTTCGTGGCGGCCCGCGTGCTGCGCGATCGCGGGGTCGACGCGGTGGTGTACCTCGCGGCGACGTTCGAGGCGGTGCGCGGCGACGCCCGCGTGCACCTCGAGATCTTCGAGCGCGCGGGCGGCGTGGTCCGGCTGATCGCCGCGCCGGATCAGCTCGCGGGGCTCGGTGGGTCCGGGGCCTCGCTGGTGCCCTTGCTGGTGCCGTTGCTCGTGCCCGTGCTGGTGATCGACGCGCTGTTCGGGGTCGGGCTCGCGCGGCCGATCGAGGGCCACCTCGCCGACGTCGTGGCGATGATGGGCAAGGCCGGGCGGATCCTCGCGGTCGATATCCCGTCGGGGCTCGACGCCGACACCGGCTGCGAGCTCGGGGTGGCGGTGACCGCCGAGCGCACGGTGACCATGGCCGCGCTCAAGATCGCGCTGGTCAGCGCGCCCGGGTTCGCCCGCGCCGGTGAGGTCGAGGTCGCCGACATCGGGATCCCGCGGGCGTTGATCGCGAAGTGCGGCGCGCGCGCGAGCCTGGTCGAGCCCGCCGATGTCGCGCGCTGGCTGCCGCGGACCCAGGCGCTCGAGCACAAGGGCCGCCGCGGCCACGTGCTCGTGATCGGCGGCTCGCCGGGGATGCGCGGGGCAGGCCGGCTCGCCGCGATCGCCGCGCTGCGCGCCGGCGCCGGGCTGTGCACGCTCGCGGCCGACGGCGAGCTCGACGCGCCCGACTCGGTGATGACGCGGTCGCTTGCGCCGGGCGCAGACCTCGCCGGGGTGCTCGCCGGCAAGGCCGCGGTGGTGATCGGCCCCGGGCTGGGTGCATCCCAGGCCTCGGCCGCGCGGGCGCGCGCGGTGCTCGGCTCGGGGATCCCGGCGGTGTTCGACGCCGACGCGCTCAACGTGCTGGCGACCGCAGTGCCGGCGATCGCCGGCGCGACGGGGCCGGTCGTGCTGACGCCGCACCCCGGCGAGGCGTCGCGGCTGCTCGGGATCGCGACAGCAGAGATCGAAGCCGATCGGCTCGCCGCGGCGCGCGCGCTCGCCGCAAAGACCCGCGCGGTGGTCGTGCTCAAGGGCGCGCGAACGATCGTCTGCGACGGAGCCAGCGGCGACCTCCACTGCTCGATCAACCCGACCGGCGGCCCCGCGCTCGCGACCGGCGGCAGCGGCGACGTGCTCGCCGGAACGATCGGTGCGCTGCTCGCGCAGGGCCTGTCCGCGGTCGATGCCGCGCGCGCGGGCGTGTTCGTCCATGGCGCCGCCGGCGATCAGCTCGCCGCGCGGTATGGCGCCCGCGGTGCGATGTCGTCGGACCTGCCCGAGGCGATCGCGTCGGCGATCGACGCGCTGTCGCGCGCGCGCTGAGCTGCACCCGCTGGGCGGTGCGGCGCTCTGCGTGGTTCGCGGGTCCGGCGCAGCTCGTCGGATCGTTTGCACACGACGGTCGAGCGCGTGCACTTCGAGGACTCGCTGCGGGAGCGACGTACGCGCGCTCACGCGACCGGACGTCCCACCTTCAGGGTGCAGGTGAGATCTCGTGTTTGCTTTGAGACGCGCTCCGTGTCTCCGCGACCTCGATGGTTAGAACATCGTTGGATCACTGCATGTTACGTATGGCACGTCGGGTGCTTTTGAGGTCGCCATGTCGCGAACCTCGATGAGCTCGACCAAGTCAGGCGTTCCCACCAGCTCCCGCCTCGTCCGCAAGCCAACGGCTGCGCCGCGTCGGTCGCTGCGGGTCGTCGAGCCCGAGGCGCGCACCCACCGGTCGTTCGAGCTGGCGTGCCTGCCGCACCAGGCCGAGCTGTTCGGCGTCGCGATGCGGATCTGCCGCGACCCCGACACCGCGAAGGATCTCGTGCAGGAGACCCTGCTCCGCGCGATGTGCGCGTGGGACAGCTTCCAGCCGGGCTCGAACCTCCGCGCGTGGCTGTTTCGCATCCTGACCAACGCGTTCATCAACGGCTACCGCAAGCGCCGGCGCCACCAGCGGTTCGCCACCGAGCGCCCGGGTGACGCGCTCGCCGCGCTGTACGGCCGCGACCACGACTGCACCGACGACCTCGAGGTCGAGCTGTTCGGCGAGGAGCTGTGCGACGAGGTCAAGACCGCGCTCGGCCGACTCGGCCCGGAGTATCGCGACGTCGTCGAGCGCGCCGATCTGCGCGGCGAGAAGTACAAGGACATCGCCGACGCGCTCGAGGTGCCGATCGGGACCGTGATGTCGCGGCTGTTCCGCGCCCGCCGGGTGCTCGAGACCGAGCTGGCCGGGTTCGCCGCCAAGGACTACGGGATCAAGCGCGCCGCGTAGCGACTGTGCCCCGCCTCGACGGCGGTGGTCGGCGCGGCCGCGAAGACCGCGGGGTAGATCGGGGGCGACATACGGCAGCGCGACTCGGGTGTATATTTCGGCCGTGCCGTGTCCTTCGGGGGTCGGAGTTGGGTTTCGCGTCGAGCTCGCCGCCGATCTCGTGGCCGATCGGCAGCTGGTCGACTTCGTCGAGGTCGTCGCCGAGACGTGCTACACGCAGCGCGCCACGCGTCGCGAGGCCTGCGCGCTCGCCGAGATCTGGCCGGTCGTTCCGCATGGCGTGAAGCTGTCGCTCGGCAGCGCCGAAGGGATCGAGCTCGATCGCGCGCGCAGGCTCGGCGCGCTCGCGAAGGAGCTGCGCGCCGCGGTGATCTCCGAGCACGTCGCGTTCACGCGCGCGGGCGGGATCGACATCGGCCACCTGACGCAGCTCCCGCGGACGCGGGCGGCGATCCGCACCGTCGCGCAAAACGTTGCCCGGGCGCGTCGCGTCCTGCCGGATGTGCCGCTGCTGCTCGAGAACGTCGCGTGGTCGTTGCAGTGGCCCGACGACGAGATGGACGAGGCGACGTTCTATCACGAGATCGTCGCGGCGACCGGGTGCGACCTGTTGCTCGATCTCGGCAACCTGTACGCGAACGCCGTCAATGAAGGCCGCGATCCGCGCGCGGTCCTCCTGGACTATCCGCTCGACCGCGTCGGCATGGTGCACATGGCCGGCGGCGTGTGGGAGGACGGCTTCTACTTCGACACGCACGCCCACGCGATTCCGCAGCCGGTGATGGCGCTGCTCGCGATCGTGCTGGCGCGACGCGACGTGCCGGTGATGATCGAACGCGACGCGCAGTTTGCGTGCGCCGAGCTGTCGCGCGAGCTCGCCGAGATCCGCGCGATGCCACGGGGCGCCCGCCGGGATCTGGAGTCGCGGACCGCGACGGCGTCCGCCGGCCGTGCGGTCGGGCTCGCCGCCGCGCAGGCCGAGCTCGCGGCGCAGCTCGCGGGCCTCGACACCGCCGCGACGCCGTTCGCGGTGCGGATCGGGATCGACGCGCTCGACCGCTCGCGCGGCATCCTGCAGCGCAAGCGGGTCGACGATGCGCTGCCGCTGCTCGCGCACCTGTCGCGCACGGGTCGGTCGCGCCCGGGCCTGTCGCGCCCGGGCCTGTCGGCGTGCGCGGCCGAGGTCGCGGCGACCGAGCCCGATCGCGTGCGCGATCTCGCGACGCGCGCGCTGGCGGGGCACCTGCGGCCGGCGCGCCGCGCGGGTCCGTCCGACGCATGGCGAATCGCCGAGGCAGCGCTCTGCGATCCGGAGCTCGCCGACGCCGCGGCGGTCGATCGGCTGCTGCTGCGGGCGCGGTTCGCCGGGCCCGGAGCCGACGGCACGCTGCGGCCTCGCCGCACGCCGTTCGTCGGATCGGCGCGATTGAACGATGGTAGGAGGGTGCGCGCGATCAAAGGTCTCGGCGCGCTCGCAACCGTCACGATGCGTGAAACTGCAACAGGAAGGTGAGGCATGGCCAAGCTCGATTCGCTGTCCCCCTCGGTCAAGACCAGGCTCGACGAGCTGGCCGCGTCGCTCGTCAAGATCTGCGGCAAGAACCTCGTCGGGCTCGTCGTGCACGGCAGCGCGGTCCACGGCGGCTGGCGCGAAGCGTCGAGCGACGTCGATCTGATCTGCGTGCTCGACGACGATCCGGAGAGCGTGCTGGCCTCGATCGGCCCGGCGCTCGAGCTCGCGAGGTTCTCGGCGCGGATCGAGACGATGATCCTGACCAGGGCGGAGATCTCGCGGTCCGCCGATTGCTTTCCACTGCTGTACAGCGACATCGCGCGCGCGTCGATCACGCTCGCCGGTACGAATCCGTTCGAGGCCCTGACCATCGCGGTTGCGCACAAGCGCATCCGCATCGAGCAGGAGCTGCGCGAGATCCGCATCCGCATGCGGCGAGTGGCGACCGACATGTCGGGTGCGGCGAGCTTCGGCGGAGCCGTCGAGCGCAAGATCAAGCAGGCGCGCGGCCCGTTGTGGGCGTTGCTCGCGTACCGGGGTGAGACCGTCGAGGAGACTCTCGAGGCCGTGCTCGCCGCCGCGGGCAAGGCCTACGATGTCGACCCGGCGCCGCTGCGGCGCGCACGCGAAGATCCCGCGGCCGCGTTCGAGGCGCTCCGCAAGCTGCTCGACGCCGCGCTCGCGGACGTCGACAACCGAGGATCGGAGGCCGCATGACCGAGGCGTTCAACTTCGCGCCGTTCAACCTGCCGCCGACGGAGGGCTGGGCAGTTCTCTACCTGCTCATGGCCGGCTGCGTGACGCTGGTGACCTATCTGCTGTGCAAGGCGCTGGGCGTTGCCTTCGAGCGCAGGCCCGCATCGCCGTCGGAGCCGGTGCCGAGCGTCGGACCCGGCGGCGTGTACCGCACGCCCGGATCGATCGCAGCGCACGAGCGGCTCTCGATCGGCCACCTTCCGCAGGTCGACGAGGTCTGGGCGATCGCCTACCTGCGCGCCGGAGTGTCCGGCATCGCGCAAGTCCTGGTCACCCTGGCGATCTCGCAGGGGCGCCTCGCGATCGACGCATCGGGCGCGGTGACGCGCGGCGCCGTGGTGACCGACGGCGATCTCCTGATCACCGACTTCATGAATCGCGTCGGCACGGGGACGTTGACGACATCGTCGGTGCGCGACGCCGCGCGGGCCGTGGCGCTAGAGCACGAGCCGAGGTTCCAGCACGAGATCGCCTCGCTCGGCCTTGCCCGCTCGCCCGCCCTGGTCGGAGCGCTCACCCTGATCACGCTGGCGGGCGGCTTCGTGGCGATCATGCTCGGCGTGATCCGCATCGCGGTGCGGCACCACGAGAGCGCAGGCAACGCACCCGTGCCGGTGGTGCTGATCTTCATGATGATCTTCGTCGGTGTCTTCACGTCCAAGATCGCGACCACGTCGCACCGCCAGAGCGTCTTGCCGGGCCGCTACCTGTCGTGGCTCCACGACGCGACGTCGTCGCTGCAGGCCGACGTCAACAGCGGCCGGCGCAGCGCGGGGCGTGAAGTCGGGCTCGCGGTCGCCGTCGCGGGTGCCTCGGTGTTTCCGCTGTACCACACGCACCGGGACGCGTTCGACGCTCCGGCGCCGGTGGTCACCAGCTCGTCGAGCTCGGGATCGAGCTGCAGCTCGTCGAGCTGCGGCGGTGGCGGCGGTTGTGGCGGCGGTGGGGGCTGCGGCGGTGGTGGAGGCTGTAGTTGACGCTCGCGGCGGTCGCTCGGGCTCCGCTCGTCGCGTTCGACGTCGTCGACGTGCTCGACGGCTTCGCCACGCTCTGCCGCCGCGCGCCGACCCTCGGCGGCTCGGTGCCGGTGCGCGTGGCGCAGGCATGCGTACCGCTGCTCGAGGGCAACGCGTGGGGATACCAGATCGCGATCCACCGGCGCATCGAGCTGCGGCGCCGGTTCGGGGCGTGGAGCGTCGTCGGGATCGATCGCGGCGACGAGGTCGCGCGGCTCATGCGAGCCACGGTGCCGGTGCTGGTCGCCGAGGGCACGCTGCGCGGCGACTGGCAGCGCCGCCTCGAGCGCGGCGTGGTCGACACCCGCGGCTCGATCTCGCTGTTCACCGGGCTGTTCGTGCGCCCGCGCGACGGGCTGCGGCTCCGGCAATCGTCGACGGCGAACCGCCGCTCGTGGGCGTTCTCGGTCGGCGAGGCGATCCTCGACGACCGCGACGGGCTGTGCCCGGTCGTGCTCGACATCCTGCCGGCCGCGAACGTCGATGCGTTCGCGATCGAGGGCGAGATCGCGACGCTCGCGGTGCTGCCGGCGCGCGTCTCGTTCGCCCGCTGCGGCCTCGGTGATGCGCCCGATCGGCGCCGGCGAGACGCTCGCCGTCGATAACCACCGCATGCTCCACGGGCGTACCGGCTTCGAGGGCGAACGCGACTTCGTGCGCGTGCTCGCGTGGTTTGCCCGGCCGCTCGCCGTGCACGCCCGCTACGAGGCGCGGACACCGCCGCCCCGCGCCGGCTCGCGGCTCGACGTCGTGCTCGAGATGTTGACCGGCGTGCCGCCTGCGCGCCTCGCGGCGCGCGAGGGTGTGACCGAGGCCGAGCTCTACGCGTGGCGAACGCGCGCGCTCGCGGCGGCGAGCTCGGCGCTCGAGGATTGATGCGATCGCGGCGCCGTGGCGACGTCGGTCGGACGCGGGATCGGTCCGACCCGGCCGCGCCGTCCGGTCTCGTCAGTATTCGGATTCGCGGCTCGCAGGGACGACGTCGTCGCGCGAGGTCTCCGCGGGGATGTGCTCGGTGGTGAGCTCGCCGCGCGCGTCGGTGTAGCTCGCCCACACCAGCTCGTCGGCCGAGTGCACGAAGTAGGGCTCCTGGCGGACCCGGGCGTCATCGGCGCTCGGATCGACGACGTAGAACGTTCGCCATTCGCTGCGCGCCGGGACCGGCGGCGGGGTCGCCTTCGCGGCTTCGCGCACGATCGGATCGGCGTCGGTGTCGCCGGCGAGCTTGAGCGCCGCGGCGGTCTTCGCGCCGGTGGTCCGGTGGAGCGCGCGCGCCGCGGCGGCCCGCACGTGCGGGCTCGGATCGTCCTTGACCAGCTGGGCGAGCAGCTTCATCGCCTCGTCATCGCCGACCGCGGCGAGCGCGTGCGCGAGGTTGATGCGCACCAGGCGGGACTTGTGGAACGCGCGCGCGAGCAGCACGTCGCGCCGCGGCCTGGTGAGCAGCTCGGCGCGCGCCGGCGCAGGCAGCGCCCACAGCACGCGCGCGAGCCCGGCGGCGCCGTCGATCGCGGCCGCCCAGCCGCCGTGCTGGAGCAGGTACAGCCAGCGATCCACGATCGCGCCGGTCCGGGCGGCGTCGCCGAGCAGCGCGGCGGCTTTGCTGTCCTTGGCGGGGTCCTTGGTGGCGTCCCTGGCGGGATCCTTGGTGGTGTCCTTGGTGGTGTCCTTGGTGGTGTCCTTGGTGTCCTTGGCGGCGTCCTTGGTGTCCTTGGCGGCGTCCTTGGTGTCCTTGGCGGCGTCGCGGCTGCCGGCGAGGATCTCGCCGATCGCCCACGCGGCGTCGCCGACGAGCCGGTCGTCCTTGCTCGACAGCGCGGTCACGAGCACGTCGAGCGAGCCGGCGTCGTGCATCTCGCCCAGCGCCCACGCCGCCGCGCGCCGGCGGTCGGCCGCGGCCTGGTCGACCATCGTGCGCAGCAGCGTGGCGTCGTCGGGCGAGCGCGCGGCCGCCAGGCCGGCGATCGCGGCGAGGCTGACCTTCACGCTGGCGTCGTCGGCGAGCTCGCGCAGCAGCTTGCGGGCGCCGGCGTCGGGGTGGCCGCGCAGCGTCGCGCCGATCGCGCGCACGATCTCGAACCGGGTCGGCCCGCGGTCGGAGCGCGCGAGGGCCACGAGCTGCGGCAACGCCGATGGGCTCGCGATGTACGACAGCGCGGTCGCCGCCGAGGAGTGCAGCTCGCCGGGGCCTTCGCGCAGCGCGTCGGTCAGCGCCCGGGTCGCCTCGGAGCTCGCCGGCAGGTGACCGGCGCGGCCGATCTCGCCGAGCGCGTCGATCGCGGCGTGGCGCAGCCGCATCGGGTTGCCCGCGCTCGACAGCGCCGTGAGCTTGCCGGCCGCCGAGCCGACGCCGAGCGCCCCGAGGTACTCGGCGGCGAGCACGCGGATCTCGAGATCGTCGTCGGTGAGGTGCTCGATCAGGACGTCGCCGGCGCGTGCGTCGGAGCCGAGCAGCGGGCGCAGCGCCTCCATCGCGGCGAGCCGGATCGCCGCGTCCTTGCTGCCGAGCGCGCTCAGCACCGGCACCAGCGCCTGCGGATCGCCGGTCGCGCCGAGCGCCTTCAGGACCTGCGGCATCGTGACCCGGCCGCGCTCGAGCTCGGCCGCCAGCGTGGTGGTCGCCCGCGGATCACCCGCGTCGGCCAGGAGGATCACTGCGCTCGTCGGATCGCCGTGGATCCGGCCCTGGAGGTGGGCGATCAGCGCGGGCACCGCCGCCTTGCCGGCGACGTGCAGCGCTTCCTTGGCGGCGGTGCGGGTCGTCGTCGCCTCGAGGTTCTGGACCAGTGTGCGCATCGCGTCCTCGCCGGTCTTGCCGGCGCGAGCGGCGATCTGGCCCAGCGCGTAGGCGACCTTCTGGCGGTAGGTCTCG
>Ga0137438_1000104_pt1 | contig 13490 bp, 12 predicted proteins | sample EasRivERMGT157_2_FD_102327 | JGI IMG/M metagenome (GOLD analysis project Ga0137438, IMG submission 102327) | Soil microbial communities from meander-bound floodplain in the East River, Colorado, USA - East River MetaG ERMGT157_2 | ecosystem: Environmental > Terrestrial > Soil > Floodplain ... | reverse complement strand
CCGTTCAGACCCAGACCCGCGTACGCGCCGCAGTCTCCCTCGACGGTAATTGTGCTGCGGCGCATAGCCGCGCCGATATGCGTCAGCCGGTCGCAACTGTTGCGAATGACCAGATGTTCCGCATCCCCGGCAGTGATATCGAATACATCCGCAACACACAATCCATGGCGCAATTGCAGCGTGCCGATCTGCGCGGCATTCAGGCCGGCAAGCGCCTCCGGCGTCAGTGCTGACAAATCCACGCTCCGCTCGGGCGGCGAACGCAGGGTAAGGGTCAGGGCGGTCATCGCATGATCTCATGCAGCTTGAAGTGGAACTGGCCGAGCTTGCCGCCGTAATTGCCTGCGCTCACGCGCAGAATTCCGCCGGCTGCACCGACCGTGCACACGGCATCGATGCCGGCTCGCATGGCATTGCGCACATCGATTTCCGTGAGACCATCGATCACGATTTCCAGCACCGCGCCGGTCTCCGGCGACAGTTCGCTTCTTACCGCTCCGCGCAGAGTCGGGCAGAACGCGTCATTGGTCGACGCGGGCAGCGCCTTGTACTTCGAGCCGACCTTCGAGCCGGAACGCACTATGCCACCCGGGAAGGGCATGATCACGCCGCGCAGCCTCGACATCGCTTCGATGGCTGCTTCGCAGGCGGCAAGGGCTTCCGATTGGCCGCGTGCGAGCACCAGGAAGTTGCCGCCGCCGACGGCCTTGATCATGCCGGTTGTTTCCTCGCAGAGGAATTCGCCGTCCATCACCGGTATGCGCCAGTACCGCTTGCCGCCGATGACCTTCGACATCTGAAAGCCGTCGCCGAAGAAGCGCAGATTGCGGCCTAGATTGACGGCTTCGCCGTCGAGCCCGGCGAACACGGCCGAAGTCGGCGCGGTCAACACGCATTGTCCGACGCGGCGCTCGACTTGCTTGGCCAGTTCCTTGCCCGAGACCGCGAACAGCAACAGGGACAATCCGGGGCGGCCGTCCGGCGTTTCGTCCGCCGACAGTTCGCGCTCGATTCCCGCCTCGCATCCGCAACCGATGACTGAGGTGGCGAAGCCGGTTACGGCTCGCGCCGCGTGATAGGCCCACTTGAGATTCAGCGCCGTGACCAGGATGCGCGTGGCGCGCATGCCGAAGGCTTCGGCGAACGTATCATCGATGGCAACGCCGTTGAGCATCATCGCGGCGGCCTCGCGCAAGCGTGCACCAGGGTTTCGCGGCTGCCGCATTCGACCAGCTCGTCCGCGGAGATCGGGAAATTGTCGAAGCGGATGGTGTGGTAGCGCTCGAAATAATCCTGCAGCCTTTGCTCGATGCCGCGATCGAAGTCGGGGCGCACGACGTGAGTAGCGCCGCGCACGACCTTTACGATGCGTCCCTCGCGCGCAACCAGCTCACCGTCCTTGAAAACATACTCGGGAGTGCGGAACATCTTCTCGCGATCGGGATCATCCCGGTACACAGTGATATCGGCGGCGGCGCCGATATCCAGATGTCCCCGGTCAGCCAGACCCAGGCTGCGCGCCGGCCCGGCACGGGTCATGATCGCAATCTCATAGAGCGAGTATTCGCGCTCCAGCGAGGCGAGCTGGCTGTGCGCCGCCGCGTCGGGATGAATCCGCGCGAGCCTCTCGTTGCGAAAACCCCTGTCCATCAGCAGCCGGATCAGGTGGGGGTAACTGGTGAACGGCGCGCCGTTTGGATGATCGGTGGTCAGGAACACCCGCCAGGGGTCCTTCACGCGCAGAAACAGTTCCAGGCCGATGGCCCATTGCAGCGCGTTGACGAAGTTGCCGTCGCGATAGCGAAACGGCACCACGCCGCAGCCGGCGTCGCATTCGATGTCCATGCACAGCCATTTGTCCGGATGCGCGTGCCTTGCATTGCGATGCTGCGCCATGGTGTCGCCCGAGGCAGTCACGGTCTGGCCGAACATGATCTGGCCGACATCGGCGGACACGTTCGGGTGGCGGTCGATCGCGTCCGCGATGCTCGCTGCCTCGGACGAAAACTTGCGCTCGCCCTCGGTGCCGTAGCTGTGGAACTGGATGTGCGTGAGATGGATTGGCAGGCCATCTGCCGCTTCCATGGTGGCGAGCGTCGATGCCGCGTTGCCGGGCACGCCGAGATTGCTGGCATGGACATGCAGCGGATGCGGTATCGAGAGTTCGTGCAGCGCTCTCGTCAACGTCGCCAGAATCGCGCGCGGGGTCACGCTGTAATGCGGATGCGGTTCATCGACGTCGAGGTGGCGGGCATTGAACTTGAATGCGCTGATGCCGCCCGGATTGACGACCTTGATGGCGATGCACTGCGTGGCATGCAGTGTCCAGGCAACGTAGTCGTTGATCAGCTTCTGGTCGGCACCCGCAGCCATGAGGCGCAACAGAAAATCGTCGTTGCCGAGCATGGCGTAGCCACCCTTGTCGACGATCGGCGTGTCGCCCATTTCCATGTGGGCCTGGCGTGCGTTGACCGGCAGCACGGCTGGTTCGAAGCACGCGGTATAGCCCATCTCGGCATAGCGATAGCCGGTCGCGAAAGTCGAGGGGGCGGCAACGCCGCTGCCGGAACGGGTAATATCCGTTCGCGCAAAGGCGCTGTCGCGATGGTCCTCGGGAAGCATCGCGCGCGCGATGTTGACCTTGCCGCCGCCGATGTGGGTGTGCATGTCGATCGCGCCTGCCATGACCACACGGCCGGAAACATCGTACTCGCGATCGATCGCAATCCCTGGCGGCGGTATCGGGGCGATGTGACCGTCGTGCAAGAACAGATCGCGCACCTCGCCATTGTCCCGATGAGCGGGATCGTAGATGCGTCCGCCGCTGAGCCTGATCAATGCGGCTCCTTCATCGCATCGAGGATGCGCTGCAAGGCTTGCGCAGCGGACGGCAGATCGGATGCGGCGATTTTGCGCAGGTGTATGGGAACAACATTGTCCGCCCGGTAGAGATGGCCGGTGTGGTGCAATCCGGGAACCGATACGGGAATGAATACCGAGCAACCGTCGGCGCGCGTGCCGGCGCGGCCAAGTACTATCGAGGGAATTTCGCCGACCGGTGGTGTGCGCGCCGCATCCAGAGCGGATACAAAGACCATCGCGTCGACCTCGCTTTGCTCGATTGCATGGCGCGCCGAATCCCGGCGGGAATCATGGGTCGGCGCGCCACTGTGAAAATTGACCCGGACCGGAAACCCGGTCTGCCATGTCGTGACTTGCTGGGCTGTGAGGTCGGCGTCGTTGCCGCCGAGCGGGAGCACGCAAAAGCGGTTCTCCGAATTCAGTGCCTTGACGAACTCGCACATGGACTGGATCGCGAGATCGGCATGGGGGAACGCGAGATCGGCCGCGGCCCAGGTCAGAACGCCGTAGCGCGCGGCGCGCATACGCTCCAGCAGTTCGGATAGTTTTCCGACCGGCACGCCGGCGACTGTCTTTTCTTTCAGCGCGCGGCCCGCGAACAGCACACGCAGGGCGGAAAAGAATTCGGCGAGCCTGGCCGGATCGACAGGGAGGGATTCAGATCTGAAGCGCAATGTGGTCGGCAAATCGGCCGGCACATCGCCGAGAAACCACAGTTCGCGCGCACCGATCCTGAACAGGGTGTCGAATTCTCCGAAGCAGCGTTCGAAAAAGCGCGGAAAACGGCCGGTTACGTCGCTACCCGCCACGACCAGGAGATCGGCGCGATTGCGAACTTCAGTGAGCGTGGTGCTGATCCAGCCGGTATTCTGGAGAACGCGCAGATTGCGGAATAACGCCTCCCCATTCGCATGATCGACGATGCCGCCGCATCGCTCGGCGATTTCGATCAGAACGCGCATGCCCGCAACGTCCGTCCCGGCCGACATCAGCAGTGGCTGCCGGGCCGCCCGCAATATCCCGGCTGCGCGGCCGATCGCCGTGGCCAAGGCGGCCGGCTTACCGTCCACCAGTGGCGTGGCATTATCATGCGCATTCGTCGCGAACAATGCGCGGCTTCTCGCACATCCGTTGGCGACAACTGTTGCCGCGTCGTGTGTCATCGCTATGCGCAGGTCGTCGCATAACAACCCGCAGAACGGGCAGGGCACATTTTTGAATTCCTGTGTGCGGCCAATGTCAGACATTTTTGTCGGCAATTGCATCGGCGAATCTGCAAAATAGTGGTTCGGGTGTCGCATTACGGTACATATTTGCTCACTTTGCTCCGAAATTGAACACCGATTTCGGAAAAGTTTTCGATGTTCTATTTGTACCCGGATGTAAACTTTATCTGATCAGATCATGGTACGCGCTGGCCGCAACATGAACCAATGCTGAGAACCCGCGTGCTCAACGATAAGGACAGGTGTGCGCACGATTTCCGTCACGGCCCCTGCAAGACTGCACCTCGGTTTCCTGGACATGAACGGATCGAGGGGGAGGCGTTTTGGCAGCGTCGGCTTGACCCTCGATGGGCCCTGCGTCGAGGTGTCTATTCGGCGTGCACCGTCATTCGAGATAACAGGGGAGCAATCGACGCGCGCGGAAAGGTTCGCCAGTGCGCTGCGCAGCAGATTCAATCTCCCTGGGGATTGCCAGCTCAGCATATCTCGAACCATTCCCGAGCATGTGGGATTGGGGTCGGGTACGCAGCTTGGCCTTGCGGTCGGTGTCGCGCTGGCCCGACTCTACAGGCTCGATCTATCGGTGCGTGAGATTGCGCTCGTCGTGCAACGCGGCCAACGTTCCGGGATAGGCGCAGGGGCGTTCGAATTCGGCGGATTTCTGGTTGACGGCGGGAAAGGGACAGGCGACGAGCCGCCGCCGATTGTTTCGAGAGTCGAATTCCCGGCAGACTGGCGAGTCATATTGGTGCTCGAGCAGGCCACTCATGGATTGCATGGTGAGCTCGAGACCGCGGCATTTCAGGTCTTGCCGGCATTTCCCGAAACGCTGGCGGGTCATCTTTGCCGCCTGATGCTCATGCAGGCGCTGCCGGCGTTGGCGGAGCGCGATATTGAACGTTTTGGCAGCGCCATCGGCGAACTGCAACGGATAACCGGCGATTATTTCGCGCCCGCACAAGGCGGGCGATTCGCGAGCCCGGCGGTTGCCGACGCGCTCGCCTGGATGGAGAGTCAGGGTATCGCCGGGGTCGGGCAGAGTTCATGGGGGCCGACCGGCTTCGCTATCGTGGCGGGAGAAGATCGCGCAGCTGAACTGGCGCGAATGGCGCAATTACGCTGGGGCGCCGCCGGGCCGCTGCAATTCATGGTCTGCGGCGGGCGCAACCGCGGCGGAGCGGTTGAAGTCGTTTCCTTGGCTCGCGCCTCCGCGGACGGGATTTAAGCGCTGACCGCAGAGGACGCGGATACCTTCGCTTCGCGAGGGTATCCGCGTCCTCTGCGGTGAGAGCTTTAACTTGGAGTAGAAATGGAGAAGCCGTACATCCTGCATTTGTTCACGCCGATGGCGCAGGCCAGTCCGTTCGATGTCAACATGGCCTACGACGCCGGCTACGATGCCGTTATTCCGTATACCCAGGTCGCGCTCGACCAGGTCAAGGCGCTGACGCAGGACGCGATTTTCTCGCGCGGACCGAAAGGCGCTAAGCGCACCGGCATCTTCATCGGCGGGCGTGAGAACGGGCTCGCCGCGGACATGCTCGATGCGGCGCGCAAGGCCATGGTGCCGCCTTTCGAGGTATCGGTGTTCGTCGATCCGAGCGGCGCTTTCACAACTGCGGCGGCGATGGTGGCTGCCGTGGAGAGGCATTTGAAGAAAAGCCATGGCACCGATCTGAAGGGGAAGTCGGTGATGGTTTTCGGCGGCAGCGGGCCGGTGGGCGCCGCCGCGGCGGTGCTCGCATCGCAGGCAGGCGCAAAAGTCGGCATTGTCGGGCGTGAAGATACGACGCGCGCGCGCAGCACGGCGGAGGATTGCAACCGGCGCTACGGAACGAGCGTGGAACCGGTCGAGGCGAATTCCGACTCGCTCAAGGCGGCCATGATGCAAAAGGCGGACGTAGCATTGGCCACCGCCAAGGCTGGGTATCGCGTCGTTACCAAGGGCCTGCTTGCTATCGCGCCGAGACTGCTGGTTGCCGCCGACGTGAATGCGGTGCCGCCCTCGGGCGTTGAGGGTATCGATGCCATGGATGACGGCAAGCCGCTGCAGGCGCGCTCGGAAAAGGCGGTTGGCATCGGTGCGCTGGCGATCGGCAACATCAAGTACCAGACGCAGCGCAGCCTGCTTGAAACCATGCTCAGGGCGGACAAGGCGCTCTACCTGGACCTGCGTGATGCATTCGCGGAAGCACGCAAACATGCCGGCATCGACTGAAAGATCGCCGTTGCTGGTGGTCTCCGCCTCCGGACGCGCGCTGGCGCAGTCGGCGGCCCGATGCGGCCTACCCGTGGTGGTGCTCGATCTGTTCAACGACTGTGATGTCCGTACGCTGGCGGTGGCAAGTCGCAACGTGGCGGCACGCAATGGAACATTCGACGGCCGCCGATTGCTTGCTGCAGCGCAGCTCTTGTGTTCGCCGGATCGGTGCAGCGGGCTGGTCTACGGCTCCGGATTCGAGGGCCGCACCGGGTTGCTCACGAAACTTGCGCGAGGGCGAACCATGTTCGGCAATGACCCCGATACGGTGGCGCAGCTCAAGGATCCGGCGCGCTTTTTTTCGATGCTCGATTCGTTCGGTTTCGCCCATCCCGAAACCAGATTGCATCCGCCGGCCGATGGTTCCGGCTGGCTGGTCAAACGCCGCGGCGGCGCGGGTGGGAGTCACGTAAAGCCGATGCGCTCTGGCCATCGCGCACGCCCGAACCGCTATTTCCAGAAGCTGCAATCCGGCCGGACCTTGTCGGTTCTGTTTGCCGCTGACGGGCGCGACGCCCGTGTGATCGGCGTCAACGAACAATGGGTGGCAGGCATCGCGTCGTGCATGCCCTACTGTTACGGTGGCGCGGTCAGCGGTATATCGCTGCTGGAGGGCGTGCGTGCGCGAATTGCAACGTTGCTAGGTCGCGTGGTGCGTGCGACCGGGCTGGTCGGATTGAACGGGCTCGATTTCATTCTCGATGCGGACAACGAGCCGTACGTCCTGGAGATCAATCCACGTCCGACGGCCACCATCGATCTGTACGATGCGGATTACGCAGACGGGCTATTCACGGTTCACCTGCGCGCCTGTCGCGGCGTGTTACCGCAGCCCCCCCGGCCGGACTGCTCGCGGGCACACGCGATCGTTTATGCCACGAAGGCATTGCGAGTGCCGCCTCGGATAAACTGGCCGGCGTGGTGCACCGATATTCCGCAGAGCGGCAGCCTGATTCCGGCTGGCGCACCGATTTGCAGCGTGCACGCGAAGGCGGCTTCAAGCGCTCAAGCCCGCGAGCTCGTAATGGACCGCCGTGGTGTCATGGATTCCTTTTGCCTGGAGAGGGCGGCGTGAACGGGCCGGAAACAAAACCAACGGTGATCGCCCATCCGAGGCAGCAGGCGATCGCCGCCGACTGGCCGAGCGTGAATGCATGGGCTGCGCCGATGGTGCGGGAACTGATCCTGCAAGCGAAGGTCTTGCGTCTGGGCGTGGAGCGCCTGGACAACGGTTGCATCGTGGTCGATGGCGGCATTGCCTGCCGTGGCGGGCTTGCGGCCGGCCTTCGCATCGCTGAGATCTGCATGGGCGGACTCGGACGGGTGTCGCTGCAAGCATCGGGACTGTCGCGCTGGCCATTCCAGCTTTCGGTCCACTGTTCAGACCCGGTACTCGCATGTCTTGGCAGCCAATATGCGGGCTGGAGCCTCGCGCATGGAGAAGGCAAGAACAGTTTCCATGCGCTCGGTTCCGGTCCCGGGCGGGCGGCGGCTTGTCGCGAGGACCTGTTCGCCGAGCTGTCCTATCGCGATATTGCTGAATCGGTCTGCCTCGTTCTCGAAGTCGACAAGAAGCCACCGATCGAGATCGCGGAAAAGATTGCCCGCGATTGCGGCGTGGCGCCCGGTCAAGTGACGCTGATTCTTACGCCGACCCGCAGCCTGGCGGGAACCTTGCAGGTCGTCTCACGCGTGCTGGAAGTGGCGTTGCACAAGGCGCATGCGTTGGGATTTCCCCTGCACCATCTGGTAGACGGTGCCGGTGCCGCGCCGCTGCCACCGCCCGCCGCGGATTTTCTGACCGCCATGGGGCGCACCAACGACGCGATTCTGTTTGGCGGCAAGGTGCAGCTTTTCGTCGATTGCGACGACGGCGAAGCCGGGCACCTCGCGAAGAATCTGCCATCGAGTGTTTCCAAAGACTACGGCAAGCCGTTTGCGCGCGTATTCAAGGACGCGCAGTATGATTTTTATCGCATCGATCCGCATCTGTTCGCGCCCGCGGTCGTTGCGGTGACCGCGCTCAAGAGCGGCAGGACGTTCCATGCCGGCGCGATCGACGAGAAGCTTCTCGAACAGTCGTTTAGTGGTTAAGGCCAATTTGCCACAGAGGACACAGAGATCACAGAGGAAGGCAAGAACAATTCAGGAGCGTTGACGCGAAGTACACAAGATGGAAGCGAAAGGAGGCAGAGGACGGCTGAGGATATGGCGACGCGGATTCCCGATAACCATTGCCGATGGAGTGCCGATTCTATTTCAGCTATCGCTCTTCTCTGTGCCCTCTGTGCCCTCTGTGCTCTCTGTGGCAAATAGTTTTTCTGGATTAGATTAGGTGAAAGTTTGATGAAAGTGAATACAGGAATGATGGGCGGTGGCAGCCGGGTGGTGATACTCACCGACGATCCCGGCTGGCACGGCGCCCGGTTGCAGGAGGCCTTCGAGTCGCGCGGGGTCCATATCCGTTTCGCGTCTTTGCGTGACTGCGGGTTCGATCTGCGCCGCCCCGGGCGCAATGTGGTCCTTCCGGGATTCGGAGATCGCTTGCCCGACGGCGTATTCGTGCGCGGCGTGCCTGGCGGCACGCTCGAGCAAGTCGTATGGCGACTGGACGTGTTGCACGCGCTCAAACTTCTGGGCGTGCCGGTTTACAACGACGGCCGCGCAATCGAGCGGACAGTGGACAAGGCCATGACCAGTTTCGTCCTGGCGAACGCGGGCATTGCGACCCCGGCGACCTGGGTCACGGAATCGCGAAGCGAGGCGGTGGCCGTGGTGCGCGCCGAGTCAGCCGGCGCAAGGCAATTGGTTGTGAAGCCGTTGTTCGGTTCGCAAGGTGTCGGACTGAAGCGAATCGCCGCCGTAGACGACCTGCCGCCGGGCCCGGACTACGACGGCGTGTACTACCTGCAAAGCTATATCGAGTCCGGTAATGCCGGATGGCACGACTGGCGTGTCTTCGTCATCGATGGCGTCGCGGTGGCGGCGATGAAGCGGCAGGGCAAGAGCTGGATTACGAATGTATCCCAGGGCGGCACATGCGCGCCGGTCGATTTGTCCGAACACGAGGATCTGCGCGCAATCGCGCAAAAGGCCTGCTGCGCGCTGCAAATGGACTATGCGGGGGTGGACGTGATTCGCGACCGCGACGGGCGCCTTCACGTCATCGAAGTCAACGGCATCCCAGCGTGGAAGGGACTGCAGTCCGTAACCAGGGGCAGCATCGCGCAGATGCTGGCTGACGATTTCGTCGACAGGCATCTGCGGCGCCCTGCGCTGCATTCGGCGGCATGAAGGCAACGCACGCATTTGCGCTCGAGTCGGGGGCCATCGCTGCGGTGATCCGGGACGCCTGCATCACCGAAATTCGCGCATTCAAGCCTGGCAACGTCAGCACTGTCTCGCCGGGGCATGGCATGCACGCGGATGATTTTATTGCGAGCGCGGATGCCATGGCTGTCGCAATCGCCGCGCATGTAGTCAACGTGGGAGAACGCATCCTGCGTGCCATCGAGGCGACGCGCGCGGTCGTGCCGGTCAACACGAACCTCGGAATCGTGTTGCTGTGCGCACCGCTGGCCCATGCCGCGACCGCTTGCGTGGATGAGCCGAGCCTGCGCGCGCGGTTGGGCGCGGTGCTGGCCGGACTGGATGTTTACGATGCCGAGCTCACCTATCGCGCGATTCGCATCGCGGAGCCGGGCGGGCTGGGGCGATCCGAACGCCATGATGTCGCGCAGTCGCCGCGCGTCACGCTGCGCGAAGCCATGGATGAGGCACGGGAACGGGACCGGATCGCATATCAATATGTGACCGATTACCAGGACATTTTCGAAACCGGATTGCCGGCATTGCACGATGGCCTGATGCGGTGGCGCAGCCGCGAGTGGGCCGCAGTGCATGTCTATCTTATTTTTCTGTCGCGCCTGGCGGATAGTCACATAGCGCGCAAGCATGGCGGGGACGTAGCAGCGTCGGTCAGTGCGCAGGCGCGCGCGCTGAGCCAGGCGCTGGGACGGGCCGGTGACCCGGCGCGGGAAATGCCGGCACTGGAGGCGTTCGATCGCCAGTTGAAGGCACGATCCATCAATCCGGGTACCAGTGCCGACATGACAGTGGCCGCCCTGGTTGCGATGGATCTGGAGGATTCGCTGGAACAAGTGCTATTGGGGAAATCGAGCCGAAGCTGGCGCCAGCGGATGAGTTCGTAGTCAGTGGCGGGCTTCGGCCCGTGTTCGATCAACAATCAGAGTCAAGAACCGGAGGAGGAACAAATGGCGAAAATCAATGGAGTGTGCGTCGGCGAATCGCTGGTCGGGGAAGGCAACGAGGTAGCCCACATCGACTTGCTGATCGGCCCCCGCGGCAGCCCCGTGGAGGCGGCATTCTGCAATGCGCTGACCAACAACAAGGACGGCTTCACCTCGCTGCTCGCGGTCGTGGCGCCGAACCTGCTGTGCAAACCGGCTACCGTGATGTTCAACAAGGTCACGATCAAGGGCGCCAAGCAGGCGGTGCAGATGTTCGGACCTGCGCAGCGCGCCGTGGCCATGGCAGTGGCGGACAGTGTTGCCGAAGGCGTCATCCCGGCGGACGAGGCAGATAACCTGTTCATCTGCGTCGGCGTGTTCATTCACTGGCAGGCGGCGGACGACAAGAAGATCCAGGACTACAACTACAAGGCGGTCAAGGAGTCGATCGCGCGCGCCATCAAGGGCGAGCCGAAGGCTGCCGAGGTTACCGCGAAACGTGGTTCCATGGATCACCCGTTCCAGGCGCACAAGTAACCCTGCAGGTCCAAAGCCAGGCCCGCTCCGCTCTCACGGAGCGGGCTTTTTCTTGTATTTTTCTCTAAAGATTCAAGAGACGCTCACCGCGGTGAGCGAGGGTCTTACGAAAATTGCGCGAGCTGCGCGCACCCTATGCGACCATCGTGCAGGGCGGTCGCGAGCAGTGCGCCCGCTGCGCCGGCCGCTTTCACCTGCCGAAGGTCTTCGACGGAACGTACCCCGCCGGCGGCATAAACCTGGCAGCTGGGCACCCGCTTGGCGAGCTCGATGATCAACGCCAGATCCGGTCCCTTGCCGCTGCCGACCCGATGCAGATTCATCGCCAGCACGCGCTCTGGCCAGTAACGCTCGGGGTGCGTCAGCAGTGCCGGCGGCCCCCTGAAATCGTCGCCCTGATAATCCAGCGAGAGCACCGGAGACGGGTTCTTGCAACGTTCGCGGATCACTGACAGGAAATCGGCATCGAGGAGGGACTCACTGCCGATGACAGGACGGCCCAGCCCAGCATGGAGCCAGTGCGAGAGCGCGGCTTCGTCGCCTATGCCGATGTCCGCCCAGAGTTCGATAGCAGGAAAGCGATCGCGGAGCCCCTCGAGAGTTGCGTAGTTACTGCCCTGACGCTGAATGGCATCGAGGTCCGCGAAATAGAAGGTCTGGAATGGATGCAGCCGGAGCAGCGCGGCCATGATTGTTTCCGGATCGGCACTTTTGCATAAGTTCGATTGAATCGGTGCGTACTCCGAGCGGCGGCCTTCGCGGGCATGGACTACCATGCCATCCTTGAGGTCGATGACGGGAATCAGGTTGAAGCCGGCCACGAATAGCCTTTTTTCATGAAGATTCTGGCGTACGAACATATTACCGGCGGCGGACTTCTGGGTGACGCACGGATGGCTGCTTTGGCGCCGGAGGGCGACGCGATGCTTCGCGCGCTGGTGGATGATCTCACGGCAATTCCGGGCGTGGAAGTCTCCATAATGCGCGATGCGCGTTTGAGCACCGACCTGCCCGCGGCCCTGCACCACGTCAGCAGTGACGCCGACTTCTGGCCGGCGTTTCGCCGCGCGATGCGCGATGCCGATGCGGTATGGCCGATCGCACCGGAGAAGGATGGGATGCTGGGGCGAATCACGGACGAGATTGTGCAAGCGGGACGCGTGTTGCTCGGATGCCGGCCGGATGCCGTGAAGATTGCAACGAGCAAGCGCGCAACGGCGGAAGTTCTCGCCCGCGCGCGGATTGCGGCAATTCCTGTTTACACCGATGAGCGAAGTATTTCCTCAGAAATCGGCGGGATTGTGCTCAAGCCGGATGATGGTGCCGGGTGCCAGGATACGCTTCTGTTCCGCAGCCGATCGCAGTTACGGGCGTGGCTGCGGAATAATGCGCGAGCCGGGCTGGTGCTCCAGCCTTACATTGATGGTGATGCCCGGAGTTTGTCGCTGCTGTGTTGCGATGGCCGCGCGCGCCTGCTGGCCTGCAATCGCCAGAAAATCAGCGTAACCGGCGGCGTGTTCGAATTTTCAGGCGTGAGCGTGGGAGCGATCGCGGATCCGGACGGGCGCTACGCGGCGCTTGCCGGTGCGGTCGCGCAAGCCCTGCCGGGGCTCTGGGGATACTGCGGCGTCGATTTTATCGAAACAGATTCGGGACCGATGGTGATCGAAGTGAACCCGAGGCTGACGACATCCTATGCCGGCCTGCATCGGGCAATCGGGATCAACCCAGCGCACCTCGTGCTCGAATTGCCGGGTTCCCTCGAAAACGTCCCGGGAGCGATGCATCGCGGGCCTGGCGTCGAAGTGGAGATCGCTCATGCCGGCTGATGTGGTGCTGGGCTGGGATATCGGCGGCGCGCATCTCAAGGTGGTCGCGGCCGATCGTAAGGGCAGGGTGGTGCAGGTTGTGCAACTGCCGTGTCCGCTCTGGCTGGGTCTGGAACACCTCGACCATACAATTTCTATCGCGCTCGCCGAAATGCCCAGAGCCTGCCTGCACGCGGTCACGATGACCGGGGAATTGACCGACTTCTTCCGCAATCGTGCCCAGGGCGTTAAGACCATCATCTCGCGTTTCGCAATGCAAGCGCCGGTCAACCGCACATTCATATATGCCGGTCCGGCAGGCTTTCTGACGCCGCAGAGCGCCGCGCAGCAAACCGACGCCGTGGCATCGGCGAACTGGGCCGCGAGCGCGCAATTGGTCGCGAGCCGCGTGGCGGACGCGCTGTTCGTGGACATCGGCAGCACAACCACCGATCTGGTTCCTGTCCGCGGCGGCCTGCTGAGGGTTTGGGGTTTCCACGATGCGGACCGGTTGGCCTGCGAAGAGCTCGTTTATACGGGCGTCGTG
>Ga0137438_1000103_pt1 | contig 13577 bp, 12 predicted proteins | sample EasRivERMGT157_2_FD_102327 | JGI IMG/M metagenome (GOLD analysis project Ga0137438, IMG submission 102327) | Soil microbial communities from meander-bound floodplain in the East River, Colorado, USA - East River MetaG ERMGT157_2 | ecosystem: Environmental > Terrestrial > Soil > Floodplain ... | reverse complement strand
TTATCCCCGCGGCGGTATTCGCGTATTTCGTAAGGATAGCGGTCTCCGCCATGCTCGCTGCTGCTGAACTCCGTTAACTCTCCGGTACCGTCGTCGGAAAGCCTGGCCATCGCCATGAACTGTTCGACCACCTGATCTGCATTCACCGGACTGACCGTCGCGTCCTTGTTGCCGTGTATCACCATGGCGGGCACGTAGGCGAAGTCCTTCTGTGCCAGGGCCTCCCGAGCCGTGTTTTCAGGAGAGGCGCGCGAACCGTGCTTCATTGTCTTGGTTGCTTCGGACATCGATCCGGCCGCCCGATACATCAGGCCGGAATGCACGGCACACGCAGCGAAAAGATTCCCGTAGCAACTTGCCATGATGCTGGTCATCGCGCCGCCGGCGGAAAGCCCAGCGATGTAGACGCGGGCGGGGTCCACTTGGTAAGTAGCGATGACTTCGCGCACCATCCCGGCGATCAGCGCCGCTTCACCGCCGGCCCGCTGTGCGGAGGAATCAAACCAGTTCCAGCAACGGTACAGGTTGGCCCACCTTCTCTGTTCCGGGTACAGCACCAGGAATCCCCGCTGGTCCGCAAGCTGGTTCATGCGCGTGCCGCTGGAAAATGTCACGGGATCCTGCTTGCAGCCATGGAGCATCACCAGCAGCGGCCATGATTTCGTGCCGGCATATCTCCCGGGAAGATACAGGTGGTAACTGCGCTTTGCGTTCGGAAGCGGTAAGTGGAATAACCTGCGATGCGGTTCGGCGTGGCTGCCCTCCACCCATTGTCCCAATGGGCGGCTGGTAAGGCGCAGGGCGAGCCGGCGGGCAATGGAGGAGAAGCTAGCCAGCCAGCGTTTAACCGTGCTCCACATGGAGATTCGGATGCGAAGGATTCAGGCTGCGCAACGCGTACATTGCCTGAATATCCGGGTTGACGGGCAGTTCATTCTGGCCAGAGTTTGTTACACGTTCGTGGAGATGGGCAACAGCGTTATTCTAAATGATGCCGCGGCAATTTATCGGCAATGTCGAGCCATGGAACCGGCGAAGATTTGAAGCCATGGCCACCCGACAGGGCCGTCATCAAGCGTCGCAAGAACCAATGAAACCTGCCCGGTCGCCTGGTGCTGATGAACCGCCGCGTAGATCCGCAATGTCGATCCGCAACGTCTGCGGACCGCGTGCGAGAGCCCGCTATTTCATGAATACTGCCTCCACGTTATTGCCATCCGGATCGAGCAGAAACGCAGCGTAGTAACCGGGACTGTAATCGGTGCGCAGTCCGGGGCCGCCGTTGTCGCGCCCGCCGGCCTTGAGGCCTTCCTTGTGGAAGCGCTCGACGGCGGTCTGATCGCGGGCACGCAGTGCCACGTGTACGCCGGGCCCCGTCGCATTCGGTACCGCGTAAAGCCACAACGCCGGTTCGCCCTTCGGACCGAATCCGGCATAGGAAGCTTCCTTCGTGCAAAGCACATGGCCCAACGGCGCAAGCGCTGCCGAATAAAAACGCACGGCGGCGTCGAGGTTCTTCACCTTCAATCCGATATGGTCGATCATGATGATCTCCTTGATTGCGAGGAAATCATATTAGGAAAGTGCGGTGAGCCGGTCTTGGAAAATCTTGCGATCGCCTTTCGCCGCCTTGCGGAAGCTACGAGGCGAAACGCCGGCGGCGCGATGGAAAGTGCGCACGAAGTTGGAGAGGTCGGCGAAGCCGACATCGAAAGCGACGTCGGTAATGGAACGGGCATTGTCGGCAAGCAGGCGAGCGGCATGGCGCAGGCGCGACCGCACGAGATATTGGTGCGGCGTCACGCCGACGACTTTCGCGAACAGGCGCAGGAAGTGAAACGGACTCAAGCCTACCTGCTGCGCCGCGCCGTCGAGATGGATCCGTTCATGCGAATGCGCGTCCAGCCAGAGCGCTGCCTCCACTGCGCGGCGACGGTCGCGCGGTCGGGCTTGCGCCGGTGGCTGTTTTCGTCCTGACACGACCTGGGCAAAACGCGCGGGGAACAACCAGCAGAATTCGTCGAGTCCGATGTCGCTACTGCCTTCGGCTGCGGCTTGCGCCAGCTCACCGATTACCATCAGTTCCGGCAGCGGCGGCAGGCCGCCGCTGCGCCAAACGCCTGGCCCGAGGCCAATGGATTCCACCGCCTCCGGCGCGAGGTGGAAGGCCAGGCACTCGTCGCCACAGACATGGTGATTGTGCGTACACATGAATTCGTCGCCGGCATGGCCGACGAGCACCGACCCGGCTACAAGTTCATACGCCCGGCCGCGGGTGCAATACCCAAAGCTGCCCTTGCGCACGTAGGACACCGAGTAACTGCGATGCACCTCGGTAAAGGGATTTTCGGCAGGACCGGCGGTGCACCGGCAGTCAACCACTGAAACCGGCCCGCTGCCCAATTCTGTTCTGATCAACATGGTCAGAAGAGTTTACGACCGGCAGCCCCGCCGGGCAACCGACTTAGTCTCTGCGTCCCGCAGAATTCTGTGTAAGTATGGTCAATCACGATGAAAATATTACAGGCGTCGTCAATCACCGACCGCAATGGAACCCTCGATTCTCACCACGAAGTCACGAATATCCTGGCGTTAGCGTGGTGCGCCTTTCATTAATTGCGATTTTTTGCCCCTGCGGAGAGGACTATTTCTTCGCCCGGTCCGCGGCCCGCCACAAGTACCAACTCGCCACCGTACGGTAAGGCTTCCACTTCTCGCCGGGTTTGAGCAGATCCTTCGGCGCCGGGAATTTGCGTTTCCTGAACGCGGTGGCGAAACCGGCACGGATGCCGTAGTCGTCCACCGGCAACACGTCCGGGCGGCCGAGCCGGGACATGAGCAGCATTTCCACGGTCCACCGACCGATGCCGCGCACCTGGGTGAGGCGCTCGATCAGCATCTCGTCGTCCATGCGATGCGCCTCGGCCAGAGTCGGAATTTCGCCGTTCACGGCCTTGCGCGCGAGGTCCTTGATCGACAGCAGTTTGGAGTTCGAGAGGCCGGCACCACGCATCTTCTGGTCCGAGGTGCGCAGAATCTGCTCGGGCGTCAGTCCCTGCGCAACGGGAAACAGCGCACAAACTCGCGCAAAAATGGAGGCGGCGGCCTTGCCGTTGAGTTGCTGGTAGACGATGGCTTCGGCGAGCGCTACGAAAATGCTGCGCGCCTGTCTGAGCCGCATGCGGAAGGGTCCGACCTCGTCGATCAGTTTCTTGAGTACGGCATCGGCTTCGCGCAGATGTGCGACGGCGGCAGCCGGATCGAAGCCGAACGCGCCGTCTCCCTCGAACAGCGCACCCTGCCCGCTTGCCTGCGCTGTTTCGATCGATAGCATGCGCAACTTCGTCGCAATGCCGCCGTTCGCGGAGAAGCCGCCGATCTTTCCGCTGGCCGCGAGAACCCGATGGCAGGGCACGACGATGGCGAACGGATTGCGCCCCAGCGCCTGCCCCACGGACCGCGCAGAACCGCCCGCGCCCATTTGTTTCGCAATTTCGCCGTAGGAAAGCGTTGCGCCCGGCGCAATGGTGCGGGCAACCTCGTAGACGCGGCGATGAAAAGGCGGCACGCGATGCATGTCGAGCACGACGGCGGACAGATCCGCCGCCTCCCCCGCCATCAGCGCGACGATGGCATCGACCACGCACTGAACCTCGGGCGGCGGCGATGCCTCGACCGCACCGGGATAATGCCGGAGCAAGCGCGCCCGGGTTTCCGGCTCGCGCGACTCGGGGAGCTGCACGCCGACGATGCCGCGCTCGCCCCAAGCGATTCCGCAGCGCCCGATGGACGTATCGAAGAGAGTAAAGCCGTGCGTCGTCATGATGACGCGATCGTAGCACTTGCCGCCTACGGCCGACTTGGAAGAAATTGCGGCATAGTGCAGGCAAGAACTCGAAACTCACCACGAAGTCACGAAGAGCACGAAGTTGCACGAATACCCTCGCGTTAGCGTGGAGTACCCTTTTAGAAAAGCAATAGCCGTGTGGCTTTATACTCAGATTGGGCCGGGATCCCAGCAATAGCCAGTGTGACGCTACTACGGTCGAGTAGGATGAATCTCCTTCTTCGTGTTTCTTCGTGCTCTTCGTGACTTCGTGGTGAGATTGAGCTGTTATTTTTGGGGTTTTTAACTCCAAGGCAGCCTGCGCCGGGACGAGCCGGCGGCTTTTTTGTTATGGTTAGGCTCTTTCAGACGCACCGACATAGGCAAAAATGGCCGCGATCACTCCTCTCCCGCAAACCGTCCTGCCGTCCGGCATACGCTCCCGCTTCGTCGACAACAACAACGGGCTGAGGATGCATATCCTGGAAGCTGGCTTCGAACAGAAGGGCCGCCCTCTCGTTCTCCTGCTTCACGGCTTCCCCGAACTCGCCTATAGCTGGAGAAAGGTGATGTTGCCGATCGCAGCGGCGGGCTATCACGTCGTTGCACCCGATCAGCGCGGCTACGGGCGAACCACCGGATGGGACGGCAACTACGATGGCGACGTCGCTTCTTTCCGCATGCTCAATCTGGTGCGGGACGTGATGGGACTGACCTCGGCGCTGGGCTATCGATCCGTGGCAGCGGTATTCGGCCACGACGCCGGCTCTCACGTCGCCGCCTGGTGCGCGCTGATACGGCCGGATTTTTTCCGTTCCGTCGCCTTGATGAGCGCGCCGTTTTCCGGTCCGCCGTCGCTGCCGTTCAACACGGATAACGAGGGCTCCCGGACGGCGCGCGACAGCATTCACGACGAGCTGGCCGCACTGAAACGCCCGCGCAAGCACTACCAGTGGTATTACTCGACTCGCCCGGCCAACGACGAAATGTGGAAATGTCCGCAAGGAGTCCACGCGTTCATGCGTGCCTACTATCACCACAAGAGCGCGGACTGGAAGCAGAACCAACCCTTCCCGCTCAAGTCCTGGACGGCGAGCGAGCTCGAGAAAATGCCGACCTACTACATCATGGATCTGAAGGAGAACATGGCGGAAACGGTGGCGAAAGAAATGCCTTCAGCGGCGCAAATCGCGGCAAACAAATGGCTACCCGACCTCGAGCTGGCCGTGTACGCCGAGGAGTACGGCCGTAACGGCTATCAGGGAGGCCTGCAGTGGTACCGCTGCAACACCAGCGGCGCCAACACCGCGGAACTGCAACTCTTCTCCGGCCGCACGATCGACGTGCCGTCGTACTTCATCGCGGGAAAAAGCGACTGGGGCATCTATCAGCGGCCCGGGGGCGACATGATCAAGATGCAAAAGGACGCGGTAACGAACATGCTGGGCTGTCATCTGGTGGATGGCGCGGGGCATTGGGTGCAGCAGGAACAGCCGGAGAAGGTGAGCGCGTTGCTGTTGGAGTTTCTTAAGCGGCAGGCTGGTTAGCGCAAGGATGCCGACGCTTTATCTGTGCAAGTCGGCATCCGATATGCCAGACATTGTCGGATTGAATCGCAATCTGTTTCCGGGAAGGCGCCAGCGGTAGAGGCTGCTGACCAACGCCAAAATCTCACCACGAAGACACGAAGGACACGAAGGGTCACTAAGAAAGACAAGATCGACGTAGGGCATTGCACTTTAATAGAGATGCTGCTGGCAGACATGCGCATGGATCGGTCACTCGCACCCACATATTCCCATTCGTCCTATATCCAATTTTGCTCTTCTTCGTGTTCCTTCGTGTCCTTCGTGTCTTCGTGGTGAGATTGTCGGTCGCTTAGCATCTTCAGTTGCCGTGGATGAAAATAAGTTGTCATGTCGACTGACATCGTCTGTCAAATCAGGTCGAGCGTTCTACACTTTATCTCGATTTCGTCTAGGAACCCGCGCTGACCTGCCAGCAGTTTTTTCCGGGCGACGGGAATGTTGAACCATTCACCTTTGTCGACTTCAGGAAATTCCTGCTGCTTGCCTGAGCGAGGCGGCCATTCCATGGAGAATGAATTGCTGCGAACGGAAGAAGCATCGATTTCCCCCTCCACCGCCCAGGCGTGAACGAGCTTGCCACTGCGCTGCTTTTGCGGCGTCAACTCCAGGAAATTTCCGTCAATCGGCGACCCGGTTTCTTCGAGGAATTCCCGCTTTGCGGTTTCCAGGGAATCGGCACCCTCTTCAATCTCGCCCTTCGGGATGGACCAGGCGCCGGCATCCTTCTTTGCCCAGAACGGACCGCCGGGATGCACCAGAAAAACCTCCAGCACTCCGGAGCGGACTCGATAGAGAAGTATTCCAGCACTGGTCTTTTTCGCCATAGATTGGCGAAGCTACATCTAATCGCGCGGCGTGAACATGCGCTTTTCCAAAATAGCCGAAGGACTTGCTCGGGTCCGACCCGGCTTCGGTAAGGCTTGCGCCGCGACAGCTCAGTCGCGCTTCTGCCTGATTTCGTCGAGGACTGGAAGTATGTAGCGGCGAAATTGCGCCGGATTTTCGCTCATCGGGAAGTGGCCGAGTTCCTTCATCACGGTCACCCTGGCGCCGGCGATTGCGCCAGCCGTGCGCACGGTGTCTTCCGGCGTGCAGGAGAAGTCGTATTCGCCGGTAAGCAGATAAAGTGGGCAGCGGGCGGTATCGATCCCGTCCAGCTTGCCGCGCAGATCGGCATCGACGCGATAGAAATACAGGTCGCCTTTGAACACGCCCGGTCCGCCCTGCATGTACTGCCACAGGGTTTCGTGCCGGTATTGCGTCGGGCTCTGTGGCGCAATCAGCCCGGAGACCAGCGCGGCGCACACTTCGCCGCCGTGCACATCGCCGCGATGCAGCCAGGCGGTGTCGTACCAGGGTTGCTGATGGTCGGCCGCCTCCAGACCAATGAGCGCGCGAAATTCCGCGCCGTGGGCATGCGCAAGCTGCAGCACGATACGCCCACCGATCGAGCAACCCATTACGACGGGTCGAACGAGGTCGAGCGCGGCACAGAAAGCGCGGACGGTCTCGACATAGCATTGCGTGGTGAGCCGGTACTCGGTTTTCTCCCAGCCCGCCGGCGGATAGGATTTGCCGTGCCAAGGCAGATCGAAGGCGATCACCCGGTAGTGGCGCGTCACCGCTTCGTCGCAGAGCAGATGGCGGAACTGGCGTGAGTCCGCGCCTGCCGTGTGCAGGCACACGAGCGGAATGCCCTGCCCGGCCTCCTCGAAATAGATCCGGCAGTCCTCGCCCAGCACGGGCGCGTGAATGTAGCGCCCGACGATCGGCTCGAAACTCGCCCGGGCCATTACGCACCCGCCTTGCGGGGAAGCGTGAGCACATCCTTGAAGTATTGCAGGTGGGACATGAATGGCAGCAGGTTGCCCTCGAACGACATCTCGCCCCGCTTCGACAGCGCGAAGAGGTCATGCCATCCCGGCGGAGGCGGATCCTGCCACAGGCTGGCCCATCCCTGCGCCGAGCCGCGTATCGCGAAATCCCAGGAGCAGAGCAACGGCAACCCGGCGCGGCATTCCCGGATGCGGCCGCCGTCGATGTCGAGCAGAAACTGCGTGGCGCCGATCTGCACGAGGCAGCGCGCCTTGAGCGTCCTGCCGCGCCACACCAGATGCGCGTCGCCGTTGACGCGGCGAGGGATCGCGTCGAGCAAACGCGCCGCGAGGTCGCGTTCCTGCAGGCCGGCGAGGTCTGCGGTGGCAGTCATATCAGAATTTGCACGGGCCCGACCCTGTGGGACCGGTCTTCGTCTTGAGCCCAGTTGATCAAGCCCGGCTCCCTCTCTTCATTCTGGTTCACGGTCACATGGATGCTTGGATCAGGCTTCCTCGCCTACAAGCGCGTTCTCGATGCGTCGATCCGGCACAAGCCAAATCAGTGCAACCAGCACGTACAGGCATTGGGAGATCCACTGCAACCAAAACGCCATCGGAATGGCAACAATGTAGACGAGGGGCGATAACTTCCCTTTCCAGTCACTGCCGACAGCCTTCTTCAGAACGGATTCACGGCCTTGTGAGGCGATGATCATTTGCTGCAATATCCAGTAGGCGATGGCCGCCATCAGAAGGACCACCCCGTAGAATGCCGATGGTGCCGCGGCGAAGTGGTTCTCGCCCATCCAACCCGTGGCGAAGGGAAACAATGATAGCCAGAACAACAGATGAAGGTTGGCCCAAAGGATAGCCCCCGTCACCTTGTGACACGCATGCACCATATGGTGGTGATTGTTCCAGTAGATGCCGACGTAGACGAAGCTCAGCACATAGGTCAGGAACACCGGGATCAATGGCGCAAGAGCGTCGATGCTCTCGCCATGAGGCACCTTGAGCTCCAACACCATGATGGTGATGATGATGGCGATGACGCCATCGCTGAATGCTTCGAACCGACTCTTGCCCATTCAGGCCTCGCTCCTGCTCAATGAAACCTCAATTCCACACGCTAATTATCATAGCCTACGTGATGACATTGCGGGCCAGCGTCGGTCCACTCCACAGATGAATCGCTCTTGCTCGTCAGCCGGGAAGAACTGAAATGCATTAGCATTCGGAACCAAACATTCCTCCCTGCCATTGCACGAGCTATCCTTGCCACCTTGCAAGGGGCGCCCCGGATGCGGTTGAATACGGGTCGATGCCGGCAGATCGGCCGCTGACGAAAACATGAACTTGGCCTGTGCTCGTTTCTACCATTCTTTTGCCTCCCGTTCGATCGCGGCCTGGGGGAACCGGCTCGCGAGGCAATTCCTGGGGCTGGCTATGATTGCCGGCATGCTGGTCGTTCAGGACACGCTCGCGGCACCACCCGCTGCGAACCATCCGATTCTCGGGACATGGACATTCACAATCCCGGACGGTCAATGCTCCGAAACCTACGAATTCCGCGTGGATGGAACCCTGATCACGAGCAGCGGTGAATCCCGGTCCGAGCGCGTTTACGAAATCACGGCGTCGCCGAATCCGAAGGGTTTCTACCGGCTTGTGGACAAGATTATCCGGGAGAACGGCAAGCCCGACTGTTTCGGGGAACCCACCGAGCCCGGCGTCTCCGCTATCATCTTCATCCGCTTCAGCCCGTCGGGAGACAAGTTCGTGGCATGCGAGGACGAGTCGCCCGACAATTGCATCGGACCTCTGCAGCGCATTCGCAGGAACCGGGCGTAGTTGGGCGACGGGCTTCGCGATCGATCCGCGGTACGCAGCAGATTCGGGGCGGCGTGATCCCGGCGCAACCGCTCCTCGCGTTTCAGTCATTAAAGAGAGAGCAAGATGATTCGCAGCGGATTGCATTTGCAGGTCTTCGTGGCATTGCTTTCGGCATTCGGCCTTTGTTGGCCCTGTATGGCGGCCGACGCGGCCTCGATCGGGAAAATCAGGCATATCGTCGTCATTTACGCCGAGAACCGGAGCTTCGACAACTTGTACGGAATGTTCCCTGGCGCGAACGGCATTGCCAATGCGCTGGCGAGCTACATCCCGCAGGTGGACCACGACGGGACTGCGTTCAAGGTACTGCCGCCTGTGTGGGCCAACGAAAAGGATCTGAAGAGCCGGGAGACCGATCCGACGTATCCCGCGACGCTCGCGAACCGCCCGTTCCGGATCGATGAACCTCCGGTTAACCATCCGCTGGACGTCAAGACGCGCGACCTAGTCCACCGCTTCTATCAGAACAAGGAGCAGATCAACGGTGGCCGCAACGACCGCTTCGTGGCGATGTCGAACGCCGGCGCGCTGGTGATGGGCTACTACGACGGGTCGCGGCTGCCGATGTGGTCCGTCGCGCGTGAATTCACGCTCGCGGACAATTTCTTCATGGGCTCCTTTGGAGGTTCGTTTCTCAATCACTTCTGGCTGGTGTGCGCCTGCACTCCGGAATTCCGTACTGCGCCGGGCGAAATAGTCACAGTCGAAGACGGGAGCGGAAGGCTGGCGCGCCAGAAGGATTCGCCCAGGTCCGCAATGGAAGGGCCGGTCCTGCTGAAGGATGGCGCGGTGACGCCGGATGGATTTGTGGTGAATACGTTGCAGCCGCCGTATCAGCCGAGCGGGATTGCTCCGGCCGCAGGCGGCGACCCCGCACTTGCCGACCCCGGCAATCCTCGCCGGCTGCCGCCGCAGAGAATGAAGACCATCGGAGACACGCTTTCCGATGCGGGCATTTCCTGGGCCTGGTACGCAGGGAGTTGGAAGCGGGCACTGGCGGACCGGTCGGTCATCTACAACGCGAACGACGTGAACTTTCAGGCGCACCACCAAATATTCAATTATTTCGAGAAGTTCGCCCCGGGCACCGCGAACCGCGAGCAACATCTGCGCGACGGGGAGGAATTCCTGGCGGACATCGACGCCGGCGCGTTGCCGCAAGTCGCGTTTTACAAGCCGACGGCAAAGTTGAACGAGCATCCCGGATACACGGACGTCCTGTCAGGCGACAGGCACATTGCGGAGGTCATCGCGCGAATTCGCAACAACCCGAAGCTTTGGGGCGAAGTCGCGATCATTGTGACCTACGACGAGAACGGCGGATTCTGGGATCACGTCGCGCCGCCGGTTGGGGACTACTGGGGACCGGGGAGCCGGGTGCCGACGATCATCGTGTCGCCGTTCGCGCGCAAGGGCGCCGTGGATCACACCGCGTACGATACGACGTCGATTCTGAAATTCATCACCCGGCGCTTCGGACTGGAGCCGCTGCCGGGCGTGCGCGCGAATGCAGGCGACCTGACGAACGCCTTCGAATAGCGGTTACGGATCGGCAGCTCTGGCGCACGCAGCGGGACCGGCCCCGCTTTTCATTGCAGTTGCTGGATGCCCGCGAGCAACCATCCACCCCTACCCGCCACCGGCTTACTGAGATTCCAGACTTCCTCGAACGGTGCGGCGTCCGACTGGTTGTCCTCGCGTATTGAACCGGAGAAACGCACGCTGGCAAGGTAGTCGGTCGGTCCGGTCTCGATGCCGAGCAGTACGGCATCGAGGTTGACGACATCGGTCTTGTGGACCGCGCCCTTGTCCTCGTCGAGCTGCATCTTGATTTCGGCGAACGCCTCGGGCGTGGTGAACTCGCGGATATCGGCCAGGTTCCCTTCGTCCGACGCAGCCTGCATGCGGATGAAGTGCACCTTGGCATTGCGCAGGAATCCGGCCACGTCGAAATCCGCTCGCACGCCCCACGGCACGACCGCAGGTGCGGGTGCAGCCGTCGATCCGGAGAGCGGCGTGCCGAGCACGCTCACCTCCCGGTTGGAATCCAAGGCTCGGGGCGCCGGCGTCGCATAGGCGGGTTCCATAGGGCGCACGGAAGCGGGCATTGCCGTGCCGCGGCGAAGCATTCGCCAGATGAACACGCCGGCCATCAACAGTAGCCCGATCACCAGGATGCTCCCCAGCCCGTCGGCGAATGCGCCGCCGAGCCCGAAGTGCGACAACAGGGCGGCGATACCCAGGCCGGCGGCCAGTCCCGCAATCGGACCGAGCCAGCGATTGCCGGTGGGTTGCGGCGCGGGCGCGCTTGCGGGCGGTTGGCCCGCTGGCTGGTTGGTCGGCGAGGCAGTCTGTTTCGACGGGGACGCGGACTGCTGTTGGGTGACGCTGGAGGACTGCTTGCCGAAAGTCCTTCCGCCACCGAGGCGCCGGGCGTCCGCGTCATTCGCCACCAGCGTCAAGGCGAAAAAGACTGCCGCGAGGGAGGTTGCCAGCGTGAAGCCCGAGAGCCGCGCATTGCGAGAATTTGTCATGGGGGGTTGCCGTGTTGAGAAATCGTGACGAGATGGTCCGCAAATGAGGGCAGCGGTGCGATTGTGCAAGTCCTGCCCGATACCGAATCGGAAGTATATCCGCCTGCCGATGATGCGTTGCGATCGGGTCGTGTCGCGCTTGCGCCGGCCCCCGACGCTTACTGGAGCTCGGAAGGCTCGATCCAGTTGTGCAGGGACAGTCCTCCATCGACGATGACAGTCGTGCCGGTAACGTAGGCGGAAAACCGGTCGGCCAGGAGCGCCAGGGCCATGCCGGCAATTTCTTCGGGCGTTCCGAGTCGCCGCAGGCTGGTGCAGCGCGTCAGCCGCTCGATGCCCGCGCCCTTTGCGTCGAAGCCGCCGCCCGGAATCGCTCCCGGCGCGATGGCATTGACGCGAATACCGTGCGGGCCCAGTGCCTTGGCCAGTTCCTTGACCACCATGGTCTGACCCGCTTTCGAGGCGCTGTAGTGGGGTAGATTTCGCGGGGTATCCGCATGCAACGAGGTGACGAACAGCATGCGGCCGTGCACGCCATTCGCCATCATCCTGCGCGCGATCCCTCGCGCAAGCAGGAAGCCGGAGCGCACATTCACCGACAGCATCCGATCCCAGGTGTCGGCGCTGACGTCGAGGATGTTGTCGGCCTCCAGGCGCCGGGGACTCGCGGCGTGTACGAAGATGGAAGGCGTGCCAAATCTGTCGAGACCGCCCTTCAGGAGCGCCTCGGCACCGTCGGGGGCGGCAAGATCGGCAGCCATGAAGATTGCGTCACAACCTTCCCGCCGCAACGCGGCCGCTGTCTCCTCGCCACGATCCACCTCAATGTCGCACAGCGCAACGCGCGCGCCTTCCCTCGCTATCGCGATCGCGATTCCGCGTCCGATGCCCGACGCCGCGCCGGTGACGAAAGCCGTTTCGTGCGCGAGCAGCTTGCCTTCCATGACGATCCCCCTTGCCTGGCGGGGCGCGATGCCCCTTATCAAGCCTAACGCCTTTTCTCCTTGCCACAAAGCAGGTGTTGGCGCGCACCAGATTTTGGAGTTTTCAGTGGCGCCGTTGGCGAATGCCCCCGAACAGGGGTTTCTCAGGCTGCAATCCGCGACAACTGGACAACGCCAATCGGCGGAGTGGTCAACCATGGCACGACGAACATTCGCGCCGCAAGGCCTGCGTCAATCCTCGCCATCTGCCTGCGCTCTCCTTCGAGGCGTGCCCCCAACAGCGGATCGTCGGTCCCTGCCATGAGGATGCTCTTGTTGACCACCCAGGCGTAAGGTTCGATATGCGCTCGGCGCAAATCTTCCTGCAATGCCGCCGCCTGCGAGACGGGAACGATTTCCGGCAGGGTGACGACAATGATCCGTGTATAAGCCGGATCCTGCAGTCGCATCAACGGCGTAACGATGCGTCCGGCACCAGCGGCATCGAACTCGCGCACCATCTGCCGATGGTAGGCTCCGGTCGCGTCCATCAGCAGCAACGTGTGACCGGTCGGTGCGGTGTCGAGCACGACAAAAGCGCTGCGGGCCTCGCTGACGATATGCGAGAACGCGTGGAACACGGCGACTTCTTCCGTGCACGGCGAGCGCAAGTCCTCCAGCAACAATGCCCGCCCCTGCTCGTCGAGATCGGCTGCCCGGGCGGACATGATCTTGTCGACATAGCGCTGCGTTTCCGCTTTCGGGTCGATGCGATCCACGCGCAGGCCAGGCAGCGAGCCGTCGACCGTGACGGCAAGGTGCGCCGCCGGATCGGTCGTGCTCAAATGCACGGTCTTGCCACGCCGCACGAGGCCGACCGCCAATGCCGCCGCGACGGTGGTCTTGCCGACCCCTCCCTTCCCCATGACCATGATCAGCCCGCGCCCGGCTGATGCGAGTTCGTCTGCCAGTTGATCGATCCCCGCTGCGCTTCC
>Ga0137438_1000102_pt1 | contig 13581 bp, 13 predicted proteins | sample EasRivERMGT157_2_FD_102327 | JGI IMG/M metagenome (GOLD analysis project Ga0137438, IMG submission 102327) | Soil microbial communities from meander-bound floodplain in the East River, Colorado, USA - East River MetaG ERMGT157_2 | ecosystem: Environmental > Terrestrial > Soil > Floodplain ... | reverse complement strand
GCACGGTCGGGAAGTCGGGTGGCAGGCCGCGGCGATCGACGATCTGCAGGCGCGTGCCGGCGGCCATCGCGCCGTCGGCCAGCGCGACCTCGAACTCGGCGGGCGACATCTTGTGGGTGGAGGACGCGGCGATCAGCATGCCGTTGGCCGGCCGATCGATCGCGTGTCCGGGGATGGCGTCGTCGGCGACGGCGGGGGTCGCGAACGACGTGACGAGCGCGGCAACGAGGGTGGTAACGACGAGGTGCGGTGATGGCATGCGCCACGGTAGTGCGCGGCGCGGCGCGGCCTCGGGGCAACGAGCGGCAGCTGTCGAGCACGCCGCCCGCCCCGGCCGCGATTGTTCCGATCATTACCGACAACCCAGAAGCCGGCGCCGAGGTCGCCGACGTGGTCGGTCGCTGCAAGTGCCGCTGGGGCGAGCCGCTCGATGCGATGTCGTCGATCTGTCCGAGCGCGTGGTACGTTGTCGATATGGGCCGTGTCGCCGAACGCTCCCAGCTGACCGCCGCTGAGTACCTCGCGTGGGAACGCGACCAGCCGGTCAAGCACGAGTTCTTCCACGGCGAGGTTTTCGCCATGGCCGGCGGCACGCTGAGGCACAACGCACTCGGGGTGAGCATGGGTGCTGAGCTGCGCGCCGTCCTGCGGTCGCGCGGTTGTTCGGTCCTGTCGTCCGACCAGCGGCTCGCATTCCCCCCCGACGCGCGCTACGTGTACCCGGATGTCACGGTGATCTATGGTCCGCCGGTGTTCCAGCAAGGGACCGACGACGTGATCATCAACCCGTCGATTCTCGTCGAGGTTCTGTCGCGCTCGACCGAGGAGTACGACCGCGGCCTCAAGTGGGCCGGGTACCAGCGCCTTGGCTCGCTGACCGACTATCTGCTTGTCGCGCAGGCGGAAGCTCGGATCGAGCACTACCGGCGCAACGCCGACGGATCGTGGACCTACCGCACCGCCGGGCCCGGTGATCGCATCGCGCTGACCGGAGGCCGCGAGCTCGCGCTCGACGCGATCTATGCCGGCGCGTTCGAGCTGCCCGGCGATTGATCCGTGGCTCCGCGCCCGGATGGCCGACGAGTCCCGCTGGACGTCACCGCGGCTGACGTTCGCGCACGAGGACGGCACCAAGATCAGCGAGTCGGCGTGGTTCGCTCAGCCCGGGCGCGGATCGGCCGAGGCCGCGTCCCAGCCGTCTCGGAGCGACGCCCGCTCGACGGCAGGTTCAGCATCAGCCGCAGGGTCATCTTCGGCCGATGCCGGATCGAGCTCCCAGCGGTGGTCGTCCCGGCGTTCGACCTCGTCGATCCCTCGCAGCGGCCGGTCATCCCGGACCGCGAGGCCCGCAGCCTGACCCATCGCATCGATCTCTCCGGCACCATCGCCGACGTCGTCGGATGTCCCGCTGACGCCCTGCGCGGCGGCGCGCAGCGCTTCGTCGCCATCGTCTTCGGGGTCGGAGTCGGGGTCGGGGTCGGGGCCGCCGTCGTCGGGGCTTTCGGGTACCGCCGCCGGCTCGAATAGGTCCTCAAGATCGGAAGTCATGATGGCGACGGGTGCAGCAGTCGCGCCGAACCGAATGTGGATATGTACGCAATGAAGAAGGCGGTCGTGGCGACCGACCCTTCGAGCAATGAGGTGCGTGCGTCTCGTACCAAATACGCCCGGGGGGCGCGTGGCACGGGCGACGCTCGCTCGTATTCGCAGCTCGAGTGGCTTATCGCCGAGCTGGCGGCCACGCCGTGTACCGGACCCTGAAAGGGCGGCCGGTAGCGGCGGATCTACCTCGCTGCAGAGTCGCCGCGTGTCGCCCGGCCGATCTCTCCGCGACGCGCGGACCAAAGGCGATGAAGCTCGCCCGTCGGGCCCGGGATCGACTGCGGCACGAATCGTGGGGCGGCTCGTACGCATGCGCGGGATCCTGTTGTCGGTCGCACTCGTTGCGTGTGAAGGTCCGGCCGGCCCGCAAGGCGCGCCCGGGTCCGCTGGATCCGGCGGTGGGCAGGACGGCGGCGGATCGCCGGGCGACGCTGGGTCGCCGCTCGCGCCATGGCTCACCCAGCCCGGCGTCGCGATCACCGTCACCGGGACGGCGTTCGCGTCCACCGGCGCGACGATCAGCTTCACCGTCAGCGATGGCAGTGGCACCGGGCTCGATCTGTCGGGCCGGCTGACCGACGGCAAGGTCGCGGCGAGCTTCGTGGTCGCTCAGCTCGCGGTCAAACCGGATGGTACGCCGGGCCAGTACACCGCGTACACGACGAACCAGGTGACCAGCAACTCGGGCGTGACGGCGATCCAACCGATCGCGGAAGCGAGCGGTGCGCTCACCGTCGTCGACGTCATCAAGGGCGAATACAGCTATGCGGTCGCCGCGCCGTTGACCGGCCTCGATCCGACGCTCACCCAGACCGTCGGCGCGCTCGCGGTGCGCACGGTCGCCGGCGCCCGGGCGATCGCGCGAGACACCTACTCGTCTCGTCCAGATGGCGGGGCGACGATCGCGCGCCAGGTCGTCACCGATGCGACGTGCGACGGCTGCCATCGAGCGCTGGACGCCCACGGCGGACGCTGGACCTCGCCCACCCAGTGCGTGCTGTGTCATCAGCCGCAGAACAGCGATCCGACGAGCGGCAATACGCTCGACTTCAACGTGATGGTGCACAAGATCCATCGCGGCGCGAGCCTGCCGAGCGTCATCGGCGGCACGCCCTACCAGATCATCGGTTTCCAGCAATCGGTCAACGACTTCTCGACCGTCGTGTTTCCCCAGAACATCGCGCGCTGCGCGGCGTGTCACGCCGGCGCGCAAGGGGATCGCTGGAAGACTGCGCCGAGCAAGGTCGCGTGCACGTCGTGCCACGACCGCTCGTCGTTCGTCCAGCCGGTGCCGGCGGGCATGGTCCTGCATGGCGGCGGCGCGCAACCCGACAACGCGATGTGCGCGGTGTGTCATCCGGCGACCGGGGGTCTCGCGGGCATCGCCGATAAACATCTGACCGGCCTGCTCGCACCGGATGCGCGCACGGTCGCCGTGACGATCCGGTCGATGACGAACTCCGGGCCGGGACAGACGCCGACGATGGTGTTCACGGTGCTGGTCGACGGCGCGCCCGCCGACCTGATCGGATCGCCGCTGACCGGAGTGACCGCGACGATCGCCGGGCCGACCACCGACTACGCGAGCGAATGGCAGGCGAAGATCCAGGGCGCCGGCGCGGTCGGGGCGCTGAGCGTCGTCGACGCGACCACGGGTGTCTACAGCTACGCGTTCCCCGCCGCGGCGGCGATCCCCACCGGCGCGACCGGGAGCTACTCGGTCAGCATCGAAGCCTACCTCCAGCCGACAGGCGGCCCGCGCTACGCCGCGGTGAATCCGGTGCTGACGTTCGCGGTCACCGACGCGACGCCCCGGCCGCGGCGAACGATCGTGTCGCTCGCGAACTGCAACGGCTGTCACGACAGCCTCGCCGCACACGGTGGTGCGCGCAAGAATCCCGAGTACTGCGTGTTCTGCCACAACACGACCGCCGCCGACACGGCGGGTGCGCCGCGCTTCCAGGGCACGACGAACGTACTCGCCGACACGATCGACTTCCGCCACATCATCCACAAGATCCACGCCGGCGATCAGCTGAGCGAGCCCTATGTCCTCGGCGGCTTCCCGCTGCCGACCGTGGCGAATCCCGGTGGCACCCCCAACGACTTCGGCGCGGTCCGCTATCCGCGCGAGCTCACCGATTGCGAGGCTTGCCACACGAGCAGGAACTGGGTGCTGCCGCTGACCGCGTCACCGGCTTACGCGCCCAGCACATCGGCGCTGATGAGCTGCGGGGTGGCGGGCGGCAGCGACACCATTGCGTTCTGCGCCGCCCCGTTCTGGACGGTCACACAGACGACGTTGATCCCGCCGATCGCCTCGGTATGCACGAGCTGTCATGACGGGCCGGCGGTCGCGGCGCACGCGGAGACCAACACGACAGCCGCCGGGGTCGAGGCGTGCACGACGTGCCACGGGCCCGGCGCGATCGAGGACGTCGGCGTGCTGCACGGGTCTCCGTGAAGGCAATCGCGATCACGATGCTGCTCGGTGTCGCAGGCTGCGCCGACGAACGCGTGCTGTCGGCGCCCTGCGTCGGCGATTGCACGGCCCGCGTGCATGGGCCCGGCCTGCTCGACCCGATGAGCTCGGGCTTCCACGCCGCGGTGCTGCGCCGCGAGAACTGGAGCTTTCCGTTGTGCGCGCGCTGTCATGGGGCGGACTTCAGCGGCGGCGCATCGGGCGTGTCGTGCCTCGGCTGCCATCAGGCGGGTCCCACCGCATGCGTGACGTGTCACGGCGACGGCCCGACGAGCTTCGGTCATGTCGCGCACGCTACGACCCGACAGACCAGCGTCACGTGCGCCGACTGCCACATCACGCCGACGAGCTGGGACGACGATGGCCACATCGTCCACGACGGCATCGCGATCACGAAGCCGCCGATCGTGACGTTCGGCGCCGCCGCGGCGATCACGATCGATCCGGCGAACCGCGCGGGGCCGCCGACCTGGGACGGCGCGACCTGCAGCAACGTCTATTGCCACGGCGCTGCACTCGGCAGCGCCGGCGGCGGTGCGATGACCCAGCCGCGGTGGGACGCCCCGGCGCCGATCGGCACCTGCGTTCGCTGCCACGGCAACCCACCACCGAGCCATACCCGTAACGACTGCGCGAGCTGTCATCCAGCGAACGCGCCGCACATCGATGGCATCGTGCAGGTCGGGCGCGTCGCCGGCTGCAGCGGCTGCCACGGCAGCGCGAGCTCGCCAGCGCCGCCGTTCGACCTCGAGGGCAACCGGTTCACCACCGCGATCGGCGTCGGCGCGCACCAGGCACACCTGCAGGCGCTGTCGCGGATCTCCGCGCCGGTTCCGTGCGCCACGTGTCACGTCGTGCCTGCCGAGATCGGCTCGCCGGGCCATATCGACTCGCCCGGCCCGGCGACCGTGACGGCGAGCCTCGGCTGGGATCGAGGCTCGCAGACCTGCTCGAGCTCGTATTGCCACCAGGTGGCACGGCCGGTGTGGACCTCGACGGGGCAGGTGTCATGCGGCAGCTGTCATGGCATCCCGCCGGCCGACGCGAACCACACACCGGCGATGACAGCGACCACCTGCGCGGGGTGCCACGCGGGAACGGTCGATGCGTTCGGCAACATCATCGTCACCAACGGCACCAGCAAGCACATCAATGGCATCGTGGATCTTCAATAGCTCGCTGCTCGCGACCGCGGCTGCCGGTGATGCTTGCGATGACCGGCGGCCAGGTGATCGGAACGGTCGCATTCGCGATCTACCTGGTCATCGTCATCCGAACGCTCCGCGGCGAGCGCACGCCATGAGGAAGACGCTCATCTTCGCCTCGGCGGTGTGCACCAGCGCGCCCGCGGCCGCCGATCCGATCCAGCTCCGCGCCGATGCGCTCGCGACGACCGGCGCGCCGGCGGGGCTCGTCACGGTGTCGGCCGACGGCAGCATGGATCCCGGGGTGTCCGCCGAGGCGGTCCTGTGGACCGGCGGCGGCACGGTGCACTCGGTCGGCACCATCGGTGACGACTCGCACGCCGACATCCTGGTGATGGTGCTGCGCGCCCACACCGCCGATGGCCGGGCCAGCGGGCGCATCGGCCGGTTCATCGAATCGCTCGGCGCGCTGCGGCCGGTGCAGGTCGACGGCGCGGCGGGGCTGGTGAGCTTGCCTCTGCACGTCGATGTCGAGGCGTTTGCCGGCAGTCCGGTCGTCGCGGGGCTGACCACCACACGCGCCTGGGACTGGATCGCGGGTGGACGCGTATCGCGCCCGATCGGTGATATGGGCTCGGTGGGGATCGCGTATGCCGAGCAACGCGCAGATGGAGCGCTCGTCACCGAGGAGCTCGGCGTCGACGCCGGCGCGTCGCTCGGCAAGCTCGACGACGTCGGTGCGAGACTCGCGTACGATCTCGCCAACCCGGGGCTCGCCGAGGCGTCGCTGACCGCAAGCCATCGCTTCAAGACCCTGCGCGTCGAGCTGTACTCGAGCTTTCGCGCGCCCTCGCACCTGGTACCGGCGACGTCGCTGTTCTCGGTGCTCGGCGATGCTCCGGCCGAGCGCGCCGGCACCGACCTGACCTGGCGCGCGGCGCCTCGGCTCGACGTCAGCGGCGATCTCGGCGTGCGCCACTCCGACGGCGCGAGCGCACCCGAGATCGTCGTACGTGCCAGGTTGCGGCTCGATGAACGCGGCGCGAGCGCGCTGTCCGCCGAGTTGCGGCGCGACGGCGTCCGCGACGATCAGTGGACCGGCGCGCGCTGTGTCGCGCGGATCGCGCTACCGCGATCGCTGATGGTGAGCACCGAGCTCGAGCTGGTGATCCCCGACGATAGCCGTGGCCTCGGGGGCGTGTGGCCGTGGGCGCTCGTCGCGCTCGGCTGGGACAACGGCACCTGGCACGCGGCGATCGCCGGCGAAGCCGATGCCTCACCGCAGGATCGTCGCCGGGTCGACGTGCTCGTCCAGGTCGGCCGGAGATGGGGTATCAAGTGAAGCGCGTGATCTCGATCGTCGCGTGTGCCGCCCTTGCGGCGTGTGCCGGCCTGCTCGGCCTCACGAAGACCGGCGCGCAGGCGTTCCCCCACCGCGCGCATGCGATCGCGGGCATCACATGCACGGCGTGCCACGTCGACATGGCCGCCGCGCCGGCCAGCCTGCATCTTCCCGCCGATGCCAAGTGCATCATGTGCCACATGAAGCCGCACAACCCGCGGCCGTGTCTCGGCTGCCATGCGGCGCCGAACGCGATCGCCGAGCTCGTCGAGGCGCGCGCCCACCTCGTGTTCGATCACACACCGCACATGCCGGTCACGCGCGGCGACTGCATGCGGTGCCACGGCGGTATCGCCGAGGGCGACGAGCACCCGCGGCCGCCGATGGCGACCTGCTTCCGTTGCCACGACGCCGATCGAAGTGCGCGCACCTGCAGCACGTGCCACCGCGATCTCGACGGCAGCAAGCTGTTGCCGCAGAGCCACCTCGCGCACGACGGCGACTGGCTGCGCGAGCACGGCACCCGCGGGGCGTCATCGGGCCAGCTGTGTCAGGCGTGTCATCGCGAGCAGTTCTGCGCCGAGTGCCATGGCAAGACGGTCGCCGTGCTCCCGGCGACGTCGCACTTCGCGGACCCGTTCACGCCGAGCGTCCATCGCGCCGGCTTCGTCGCGCGGCACGCACTCGAGGCGCGCGCGGATCCAGGCGCCTGCTCGACCTGTCACTCGCCGGATCGCTGTGCGAGCTGCCACATGTCGCGCGGGATCGCGGGCAACGGTCGGCGCAGCCCGCATCCGGCGGGGTGGGTCGGGCTCGGCGCGGCCGACAACAGGCACGGCCGCGAGGCGCGCCGCGACCCGGCATCGTGCGCGAGCTGTCATGACGGCGCCGGTCAGGCGCTGTGCGTGAGCTGCCACAAGTCCGGTGGCATCGGCGGTAGCCCGCACCCGGCCGGATGGTCGAGTCGCGTGCCGCTGACGGCGATGCCGTGCCGCCTGTGTCACCCCATCGGATCACGGCTGTGAGAGCACGAGCTCCAGTGGGCTCGGCGCCGAACATGGTCATCAGCGAGTGGCAGGTCCCAGCGGCACGTTTGATGCTTGTCGAGTGGTTGGGAACAAGCCCTTCAGGCATGTAATCACCCAGGAGAAGCCGTATGAAGCGACTAGTTGGAACGACGATCGGGACTGCCGTCATGTTGCTCGCGTTCGCGCGCACCGGTGTCGCCGGAGACGAGACCGCCACCGTCAAGGCGTTCACCGAGCAGTGCGCGATGTGCCACGGCGCCGACGGAAGCGGCCGATCGGCGATGGGCAAGAAGCTCAAGATCAAGGACTGGCACGACGGCAAGACCCTCAACTCGATGACCGATGCAGACGGGTTGAAGGTGATCCGGTCCGGCAAGGAGCTGATGCCAGGCTTTCCGGAGCTCACCGAGGACCAGCTCAAGGCGATGCTCGAATACGTCCGCACCTTCCAGAAGTAGCGAATCAGTTAGTCGGGCGCGGTCTTGCCGCGCAGGATTCGCATCGTCATGAAGCGGTTGTAGCCGCCCGCGTCCCACCACCACGATGCCAGCCCCACGAGCGCGACGGTGGCCGCGAAGTAGAGCGGCCATACAGGGCCCATCGCGAGGCGTGCGCGGAAGAACAACATGTTGAACACGAAGAACTGCACCACGAACACGAAGAACGAGGTCCGCCCCATGCGCGTGGTGAACCGCAGCCACGCGTCGAGGCGCCCCAGGCGGTCGACGGTCATCGTCGCGGCCAGCAGCAGCAGCCCGGCGCCGCCGTGGAACAGCAGGTACACCGGTCCGGGCGGGCGCTTGCAGCCCACCGACGCGAGCGTCGCGACGAGGCCGTCGGGGCCGATCACCCCGGCGTCGCGCGCGATGCCGCCCGCCTTGGCGCAGACGATCGCGAGCAGCACAGACGCAGCGCCGGCGTGGAGCATCAGCCGCGCGGCGCCGGCCTCGCCGTCCCGCTTCAGGCGCGCGGCGAACGCCGCTCCCAGCGACGTGCTCGCCAGGTAGATGGCGAACCACGGGACCACCGGGAAGGTGTAGATGCTGGCCCGGTACGTCGGCCCGGTGACGAGCTCCCCGACGAGCGCCGCCCGCCACCACGCGTGCCAGCGCTCGGGCCACAGCGCCATCACCGCCCAGCTCGCCGCGAACAGGGCCGCGCCCAGCGCCAGGCGCGCCCGCGGCCGTAGCGCCTCGACGAGGAACGGCCCGACGATGATGCAGAAGGCGATCGTGTCGGTGATGTACACCTCGTACAGCGCCCAGTCGAAGCGGCCAAACCTGGGCTCGTGGGCGACGGCGATCACCACGTGGCCAAAGGTGAGGAAGAACAGCCCGCGATCGGCGAGGCGCATGCGAGTGGCGCGAAAGCTGTCCTGCCGCCTGGCGTAGAGGAAGCCCGCCATCATGCCACTGAGCACCATGAACGTCGGCGACGCCACCTTGCCGACGCGCTCGAACCAGTCCTCCAGGTGCTCCTGACCGTTGCGGCCGAAGTAGGTCAACCCGAAGTGCGAGATCAACACGAAGAGCATCGCCGTGCCACGTGTGGCATCGAGCGCGCGGATCCGTTGACCAGACATATCTAATCAGCCGAAAACGATAGCACGACTGGCCGTCGTCGGAACAGCGCCCTCGCGGGGCGGCCAGGGCTCCACGCGCGGCCCGCTCGGGGTCACCGTGTGGAGATCTTTCACACGCCCCGTGGTCTTGCGCTCGGCACCGGGCATGTCGCTCATCGAGATACAGGCCCGGCCTCCGCGTACTCTCGCTCCACGGCTTCGAGCTCGCGCAGCCGTTGTTCCCAGTCGCTCTCGAGCGTGGGCGCCGCGACGCGGTGTCGGGATCCACTGCCTGGTAGCGTCGTTTCCGCTCGACGTGCTTCGTAGCCGATCTGCTCAGGCCACGGTCCCCAGACGAGCCGGCTTGGCGGGAGCAAATATGATCGCGTCCGAGGAAGCGAACAGCTGCCGCTCGGGCTCGGCCCCTGGCTTCGGCGTGAAGCTCACGCTGCGCGCGTCGAGCACCTCGAACCCCTGCTCGCGCAGCGCGTGGATCGTACGTGGCGCAGCTTCGCCCGCAACGCGACTGCACCCGATCGAATCAGTCGATGTTCGGATGGCGCGCGCAGCGGGAGTCCCGGCGCAATGACGGAGCCCTTGACGCGACCGTGCGTGTCCAGCTACCCTTACTTGGGCACTCGCAGCGCCGGAGGGGTAGGCCCAGGAGGATCCGGATGAGTTTCGGGCACGGACGTAGGGAGGGCACACACTCGCCGGGCGGCGGCGGGACAACCGAGTCTGCCGGCACACCGGGCAAGCGGACGCTGACGGACGCGCTCATGCCCGTACAGCGCAAGGCGAACGGCGACGGCGTTCGCCCGGACGCAGACGAGGCGATGGCCAAGGCCGGCAGCTCGACCGGCGCCCCTCTGCCGCACACCGTGCGCGACAAGTTCGAGGGCGGGCTCGGCGTGGATCTGGGCGACGTGCGCGTCCACACCGGCAGCGAGTCCGCGGCGGCCGCCCAGTCGGTGGGCGCCCGCGCCTTCGCCGTCGGAAGCGATGTCCACTTCGGCCAAGGCGAATTCGATCCCGGTTCGCCGGCAGGACAGAAACTTCTCGCCCACGAGGTCGTGCACACCGTGCAGCAGCGTGGCGCCGCGGCGCCGGTGGCGCAGCACAAGCTGGAAGTGAGCGCGCCCGGCGATGCCGCCGAGGTGGAAGCGGACACGCTCGCCGACTCCCTGGTCGCGGGCAGCACGACGGCGGCACCGGCGCGGATGTCGCAGCCCGTGGCGCGAGCGCAGCGGTCGGTGATCTACCGCAAGGCGCCCACCGGACCGGGCGGCACCGGCACCCAGGGCGGCAAACACACCGTCGCCGCCAACGAGTCGCTGAGCAAGATCGCCTTCAAGTGGTACGGCGACGACAAGCAGTGGAGCCACATCTACGAAACCAACAAGGCCGTGATCGGTCCCGATCCCAACTTCATCGGCGTCGGGACGGTGCTGTTCATCCCGCCCTCCGACGTGGCAGGAAAACTCGGTACCGAGGTCGGCAAGGGCATGGACCTCGCCAATACGACCGGCAACCTCCAGTACCCCCCCACCGCCGTCCCGGGCGTCGCTTACAACGATGCCGTCGGCTATCTCGATCCCACGTACTGGGTGGCCATCAGCGGCCAGAACTGGAGCTTCAAGCTCAAGGACGGCCAGAGCGCGTCCGCCGCGATCGATTCACTGTTCAACAGCCCGACGCGTCTGGAGTGCCTGTCCACCACGGGTGCCATCTTCGCTCGCTCCGTGAGGGAGACGATCGGCGCCGGACCATTCGACAAGAGCTTCGGTGCCAAAGGCAAGCACAACCAGGACCTGGTGATCGGCCCCAATTCGCCCGAGTACCAGGCCTCGCGCATGAACAAGCTGATCAACACCGTGACGCCTGCATCGGTGGCCGACCTCCAGCCGGGCGACTGGGTCTACTTCTGGAACTGCGCCCAGTACCATGTGAAGCACCCCGGCGGCGCGTGGGGAGGAGAGAACGCCGTATTCAAGGGCAAGGGTCTATACAGCGGCTTCGGCGCCTCGAGCGGTGGTTCCGCCGACCTGACGGAGGAGCAGATGAACCGGGAGCTGCACAAGCAGTACAATGATGGGCTCGCCGCCGCCGACCAGATGACCTTCGCGCAGTGGCAGGTTGCCAAGAACGAGCAGGGCGGAAAGACCGGCCTCGATCTGACGGATACCCAGCGCCTCGACGCCAAGAAGGTCGGGGACTTGATGCCGTGAAGCACACGCTGCTCACCGCCTTGCTCGTGTGCGGCTGCCAGGCACGCACGCCGTCGCGAGAGCCGTCGCCTGACCAGAAACCCAAGGAGGCGAACACCGCCATGTCGAAACCCGTCGCCGTGGTGACGTGTCACGGTCAATCCCCCGCCAAGCCGCCCAACCAGACCTATCCGTGTACTATCGATCTCTCCGGCGTACCGACAGACGCTCATTGGTTGCTCGTTCCCCGGTCGCTCGATGAACCGCTGCTCGAGTCCATGCCGATCGACAAGCTGGAGCTGGTGCAGACCGCCGCCGGTCTGGTCTACCTCGGCGTCTACGGCGAGCCCGGCTTCTACGCCGTGCGGCTCGACGGCAGCGGGCGCCTGAGCCTGCCCGACTGGCGGTTCACGACGGCGCACGACGCCCACGCCGGCGAGCTGTGGCTGGTCCACGAAGTAGAGCTGTCGAGCGGCGGCACGCTCAGCGACGTCGCCGCCGGCTCGCTGGCGCCGCCCAAGAACAGCCCTTCAGGCGCGGCGCTTCTCAACTCCTGGGTTCCGCCGGCGGGCACCCGCGCCGCCATCCGCATCACCGAACGATACCCATTCCAGATCACGCCGCCGGCGCATTGAGGTCGAGCGGTCTGGGCCACAAGTCCAGGGTCCGGCGACGTCGTGGGTCGCGCTCCCCGCGACCGCGTTCTGCTTCGCGATCGAACTCTTGCAGCTCTACCAGGCGCCGTGGATCGATGCGGTGCGCGCGACGATGCCTGGCCGGCTGGTCCTCGGCCAGGGCTTCCATGCGTTCGATCTGGTCTGCTACGTGATCGGCGTCGGGCTGGCCGTGGCGCTGGAGGTCGGTCTCCGGAGACAGGGAGCTGCTCGCCGCGCTCGCCGCGCTCGCGACCGGCCCGATCGACAAGATCGCCGCGGCTCGCAAGGACCTCCTCACGATCGGTAGCGGACCCAGGGAGAAGCGCGCCGGTGGCGGCCAGCTCGCGGCCCGTAGGTGGCCCTGATCTGTCAGGGCTTGCCGGGCGGGCTCGCGGCCGGCGCCGGCGTAGCTCCGGGCGTCGTGGCGGACGCGCTGTCAGCGGTGGGCGCTTGTTTCCACTCGAGGACTGCGCGGTCGCTCTCGGATGGACTCTTCATGCCGCTGGCCTGCATGAACTGGCGTTCGAGCTCGTTCCAGGCCATGAGCCTGGATCCGGCGGCCTGCCGCTTGGTTTCGGTCTCGGCAGCGGCGGCTCGTGCGGCGCGATCGCGCTGGTCGAATTGCTGCTCGAAGCTCGCGACATCGAAGCCGGCCGGGGTGAGGTTGTTGGTTTGCGCGACCCGGGCACGCTCGAGCTCGAGCTTGGCCTGCGCCGCGTACACCGCGTAGAACGTCGAGCTCGACAGCTTGCCCAGCCATTCGCGCCGAGCGCGCATGAACTCGACCTTTGCGCCGGCAGTCCTGCGCGCGAGCGCGGCCGTGTCGGAGCTGGTCTGCGCCTTGTCGTGCATCCGTCCGACGAGCTGACTGACGAGCACCGTGCGCTCGGCCTGGTACTCGGCCACCTCTTGTTCGACCTCGGAGTCGCGGTAGGCCTCGTCCGCCCTGCCATGGTCCTGCAGTGCCAGATCGTGCGCCTGCTGCGCCTGCGCCACGGCCTGCTTCGACTCGAGCGCGACCGACGCAATGCGGGTGTTGTCGAAGGTGTGCGCGAGTGGTCCGCCCGCAGGCTTCGCGCACGCGACGAGCAAGATCAGTAGTAGCGCCTTCATGGCTTGTCTCCTACCGAGGGCATTTTCGGCAGCTCGGCGATGTTTGGCACGAGGACGATCTCGATCCGGCGATTCTGCTGGCGTCCCGGCTCGGTCTTGTTGTTGCCGACCGGATCGAACTCGCCATACCCGGCGGCTGCAAGGGTTCGTGGCCTGAGGCCTTTCTCGATCAGGAACTTCGTCACGGTCAGCGCGCGCGCCGCCGACAGCTCCCAGTTGTCCTTGAACGCCACCGTCTTGACGATCGGCACGGTATCGGTATGGCCGGCGACGAGGAACTGACGCGTGGGAAATTGCTTCAGCACGGAGGCCACCTCGGCCAGCGTGGGCTTGCCGGCTTCTTGCAGATCGGCGCTGCCCGACGCGAACAGCACGCTCGAGGGCAGGTCGACCAGCATGCGGCCCTCGCGCACCGATACCTTGATCTTGCCCGAGCTGATCATGG
>Ga0137438_1000101_pt1 | contig 13587 bp, 12 predicted proteins | sample EasRivERMGT157_2_FD_102327 | JGI IMG/M metagenome (GOLD analysis project Ga0137438, IMG submission 102327) | Soil microbial communities from meander-bound floodplain in the East River, Colorado, USA - East River MetaG ERMGT157_2 | ecosystem: Environmental > Terrestrial > Soil > Floodplain ... | reverse complement strand
GACCATGCCGAGTGGTCGCCAGATCTGCAGCGCCTCGGCCTCGCGCAACCAGCGCGCCTCGTCGGCATCGAGCGCTGCTCGGCGAACCGAGAGCTCGCGGAGCGCGCGGTCCACGATCTGCCAACGTGGCTCGGCCTGGCGCGGAGGCTCTGGCGCCCACGTGGGCGCGGAATTCATCTCGGCCACTGAACCCTCGAGTGCATCGCGTAGTATGACACTTCTCCTGCGCTAGTCGCGTATCGCTTCTAGCACATGAGATTTCGGCGCCGTGATCTGCGCGCTGCGCGACGATTCGTAGCCGTCGCCGAGAAATCACGAGTCGTGAGCGATTTCGCTCGCACAACGCACGCCAGCGCGTCTCATCGAAGATCCATGCGCTGTTCACGACCTGGTGCGCGAGAGCGGCTTTCGACCCGTCAAGGAGTTTCGACACTCGTGCCACTAAATGCCATATTCACTGAATATCAACACATGCTCGCGTCATCGAATGCGCGTTGCCGCAGCGTCGTCGTATTCCTTGGCGATCGCCAGTCGCGCCGATCCTGCTCGGTGCTGGGCTCTTTACATCGTCGAGCGATGCAGGTCACCGCCAAGACGGCGCGGGATCTCCATTCCGAGACTCTTTCTCTCATTCAAAAAGGAATCTCCGGAAGGGGGCGTGAGCTCGAGCATCAGGGCTGTGAGCGGCGAGAACGAGGCCGGTGAGCTGCGCGTCGGACCCACGGGATGAGCCACGCCGCGCAGGTCACGGGCCGAGCGCCGGTCACAGGCCGGGTGGTGATCTCCCATGGCCTACGATCGAGGGCTCGTTCGGGCTGGCGAGCACGCGCATCAAGATCGACCATCGCCGACGAGCGGTGTCACTTGGACGACGGCGTGATCGAGCTCGTCCGTGGGCGCGCCCACGTGGGCGCCAGCGCTTGGGATCGGGCGGTCACGTCGGCTCGTGCCACCAGCGCTGGGTTGCTGCAACCGGACTCGTCCCGTGGGCCGCGCCTACGTGGGCGCCGGTGCTTCCGGTCGTAGTCGACAGATCGTGGAATCTGGCGTCAAATCAACGTGCCCCAGATCGATGCAGCTCGAAGGACCGTCGTCAGTGTGTCGTCACCGATGCGACAAAGATCCAGGTCAAGGGTGGCGTGGAAGGGCTCGGGCAGCGCCTGTCCGGCCAGAGTGTCTCCGCGGAGCCTCCGCTGCTCGAAGCTGCCGAGGCGCTCGCCAAGCGGGCGAGGTGGCTGGACGCGTACGCGGCGTGTTTCGCTACGGCGGCCGCATCCTGATCGTGGTCGGGATCGCCGCGGATATCTGGAACGATAAGTGGTAAGGCCAGCTGGCCACTTGACAGCATTGCCACCTGGCCATAAGGTCGGCCGGATCGGCCATCGGCCGAACGCAACGGCTCGCGCCCAGACCAGGAGGTAGGATCATGGATTCGAACGGCTTCATGCAGCGCAGCATCGTGGCATCGGTCCTGGCGCTGGCCGCCGCGGCGGGCTGCGGTGCCGACGAGCCGGGCCTCGGCTTCGGCGAGCCCGGCGACGACGCGGCCGCGACGTACACCCCGTACGCCGAGGTGCCGATCGAGGCGGTCGACAACGCGCCGTTCGCCGTGCCGAAATTCGCCCGGCCAAGCTTTCATCGCCGGCGGTTCAACGTCGCCGACTTCGGAGCGGTCGGCGACGGGGTCACCAAGAACACCGCGGCGTTCGCCCGGGCGGTCGCCGCGGCCAAGCGGGCGCGGGGCGGCCAGATCGTCGTCCCGGCCGGCAAGTGGCTGACCGGGCCGATCCAGATCACCAGTGACGACGGGTCGTGCGACGGGATCGATCTGCACGTCGATGCCGGCGCGGAGATCGTGTTCAGCACCGAGTTTGCCGACTACCTGCCGGTGGTGCGGACCCGCTGGGAGGGGATGGACGTGATGAACTACTCGCCGCTGGTGTACTTCCGCGGCTGCAAGGATGTCGCGCTCACCGGCGAGGGCACGCTGACCGGGCAGGGCTGGGCGTGGTGGCTGTGGAAGAACAACCTGCCGGTCGGCGCCACCAAGGACTTCACCAAGCCGTTCGCCACCGCGGTCTACAAGAAGTACGTGCGATCCGACGCCGGTGACGTGCCGGTCGAGGCCCGGGTGGTGGCTGCGCTGGACGCGAGCACGCTGCCGCCCGAGCTGCAGCCGGCGGCGGTGCCGGTGCCCAGCAGCATGCCGCCCGGGATGACCGGGCTACTGCGGCCGTCGTTCGTCGAGTTTCATACCTGCAGGAACGTGCTGATCGAGGGCGTGACGGTCCAGTTCGGGCCGTTCTGGATGCTCCACCCCGTGTACTCGGAGAACGTCGTGGTCCGCCACGTCAACGTGATCAGCTTCCCCGAGGGCGGCACGCTGACGTTCACCGACGCGAACGGCGTCGCCCATACGGTCACGCCGCAGAACGGCGATGGCTGCGATCCCGATTCGTCCCGCAACGTCCTGATCGAGGACTCGGTGTTCAACACCAGCGATGACGTGGTCGCCATCAAGTCGGGGCTCAACGAGGACGGCTGGCGCGTCAACCTGCCGAGCGAGAACATCGTGATCCGGCGGATCCGCTCGGGCAACGGCCACGGCGGCGTGACCGTGGGCAGCGAGATGTCGGGCAGCGTGCGGAACGTGTTCGCGTTCGACTGCGACCTGACCGGGGACACCGCGCTGCGGATCAAGACCTTGCCCGGCCGCGGCGGCGAGATCCGCAATATCCACTACGACACGATGAGGATCGCCGCGCACAACCTCGCGCTCGAGGTGACCACCAATTATCCGTCGCCCACCGTCACGGCGCCGAACTTCACGCTCGAGACCCGACAGCGGATCCCGGTGCTACGCGATCTGTTCTATGACCACATCTCCGGAACCGTGATCGGCACCGCGGTGCTGAACAAGATCAACAAGGCCGCCGCGATCTACATCGAGGGCGTGCCGGCCAATGTCCTGCAGCTTCCGTACAACAACGTGGCCGGGGCGCCGGCGACCGCGGCGGCGCCGGTCCGCAACGTCCACATGAACGACTTCGTGATCACCGCGGACAACACGTGGAACTGGTTCGACTCGGCGTACATGCAGCGGTTCCCCGACGACTACTCGGCCAACGCCACCACGGCGATCTCCGCGGCCGAGCTGGGCAAGCTCGATACACCGGTGCCCGGCTACCGGCCATCGAATCCGTATGGTCCGACGAGCACGTACAACGCCAAGAGCTGCCTCGATGTCTGCCCGATCCACATGAAGGGTGTGCGGGTGACCGCGACGGTCGCCGGCGGTCCGTCGCTGGCGGTCGACCGCGGCACGTTCGCGTGCGTCGCGACCGACGTCGCGGAGTGCCACTGATCACCTGCCGGGCGGCCCGGCGATCACACCGCTTCCGCGGAAAATGCTTCCACTACGCGGCGCGGCCGGCCTGGACCTCGAGCACGATGTCGACCTTCTCGCCCAGCGCGAGGCCGCCGCTGTCGAGGATCTGGTTGAAGATCACGCCGAACTCCTTGCGGTGGATCACGGTGTGCGCCGAGAACGCGATGCGCTCACCGAGCTGCGGATGGTTCGACTTGCCGCCGTACTCGACGTCGAGCACCACCGACTTCGTGACGCCGCGCAGCGTGAGGTCTCCGGTCACCTTGTAGTCCGAGCCGCTGCCTTCGATCTTGGTGCTCTTGAACGTCATGTGCGGGAACTTCTCGGCGTCGAAGAAGTCGCCCGTCCGCAGGTGCGCATCGCGGTTGGGCTCACGCGTGTCGACGCTCGCGACCTCGATCTGCGCCTCGACTTTCGAGGCGCCCGGATCCGCTTCGTCGAACACCAGCGAGCCGGTCCACCTGGTGAAGTTGCCGTGCACCTTCGAGATCATGAGGTGGCGGATCGTGAAGCCCACGCTCGAGTGGGCAGGATCGATGTTCCAGGTCTGGGGAGCCATGATCCTTTGATAGCGCGTGCGCCTGCGCGCCGGGGCTCGAAGGTCGCAATTCTGCGTTGCGCCTGGCGAACCGCACGCGCGGGCGCACCCCGGCCTCGGGCGGACCGACGAACCCGGCGTCCGGAATGCACGCACATCGGAGCCAGGGGGCGGCTGGTCTCGCGCCCCGCCTCACCGCGGCGGGAGCTACCTGGCCGCCGAGACCGACGCGCTCGGGGGCCACTTGACTCGACACGCCTCGGACGCCTGATCGCAGACCGCGATGGTGAGATCCACGCGACCACCCGTCGCGGGCCTGGCCGGGGCGTCGGCGCGGGGATGGCTGTGCCCGATCGCGACCACGTACCTGGGCGCGACGCCGTAGCGGATCAGGTAGCCGCGGACCTTGTCGGCACGTTGCCGGGCCAGCGAGAAGTTGCTCGGGGCGTCGGCGTAGCCGTCGACGGTGATCGTCGCCCACCGGGGATGATCGCGCCATGATCGGGCCAGCGCCTCGAGCTTCTCTCGGCCGCTGGAGTACACCCGAGCGGTCCCGGCGCCGAACGTGATGACCGAATCGAGCTGCCGCGCTTGCTCGGTCGGTTGCGCCGTCATCGCGTCTGCGAGCTTGGCCGCCATGCAGGTCGGCTCGTCCTCGCAGTCGCCGTCCATCTCGACGTCTTCGGCCGAGGCCGGCGCCGGCGCCGGCTGGGCGCGCGCCACGACCGGGATCGCGATGGCGGCAACCAGCAAAAGCGTACGTAGTTTGGTCATCCGTACATCGGATCGACCGCGGCCGGCATTGTTGCAGGTGCCCCGGACCTGTCACCTGCCGGCGAGCGCAGCTACGAGCCGTTCCGAGGCTTCGGCACCACAGCCTTGGTACGGCGGCGTTCCTGAAACGCCTGGAAGTTCGCGTCCTCCCAACGCTCGCGGTCGGCGTTCGCGTCTTCGATCGTGCGGTACTTGTGAACACCGCGGGGAAACTGAAGCGGGCAAACCCGCGCCGCGAAGTCCCACACCCGAGCGATCGCGCGCGCCAACGCCGGATCCGTCCGCTCGTACCAGAGCGTGTCCTCCATCTCGCTCACGTCGCGAAACTTGCGAACCGGCATGGTTACTCCTTGAGACCGAAGCGGAGGGCGATCCGTTGCGCGTCGCCCCAATCTTTGGGGCGAACGGTACCCTTCTTCATACGGTAGAGCATCTCCGGAGACGCTAGTCGAGCGGCGGCGGGACGCGGTGCCAGGCGCGCGCGGCGAAGATGACGACCTCGACGCCGAGGGTCAGCGCGACGTTGATCGCGGCGCACGCGACCGCGACGAGGGCGGCCGGGATCAGCACGAGCCACAGCGGGCCCGGGAGGTCGACGTAGGGCGGCGGAAAGAACGCCCAGATCAGGCCGGCGGTGACCATGGTCAGCATCAGGCCCGTCCAGGCGATGCCGTTGGCGGCGGCCAGGCGCTCGCCGAGCGTGCGCTGGTTGCCGAGCGCCCACAGGCTGGCGAACAGCTGGACCAGCATGCCGTACACGCCGTAGCGCACCATCTGGCCGGCGAGGTGGCCCTGCGCGGGGAGCAGCGACGGCGAGAACCGCTGGCCCATCGTCGCGATGAGGCCGTAGTACACGACGAAGAACGCGGGGATCGAGACGACGAGCACGCGGCGATCGAGCCGCAGCACGCGGCGGCGGATCAGGAGGATCGCCAGGCCGCCCGCGAGCAGGGCGCCGCCGGCGACGATCGCGATGCGCTCGGTCCGGTGGGCGAGCACGTCGGCCGCGGCGGTCGCCTCCGCGGCGCGGACGGTCGCGCGGGTGAACGTGAGGCGCGCCTGGTCGGCCGCGACGCGCAGCGCGCGCGCGTGGTCGTCGAAGGTGAGCAGCTCGGTGAGCGTGCGGCCGAGGCCGTGGCCGGGCGCCGGCAGCGCGAGCAGCGCGGACACCGTCGGCGCGAGGTCGATCAGCTCGGCGTCGATCGCCGCGGCGCCCGGCCGGATTCCGGCTCCCGCGGCGACCAGCGGCACGGCCAGGACCTCGGGCTCGACGCCGCCGTGGCCGCCGCGGCCGGTGTGGCCGTGGTCGGCGGTGACGATCACCGCGTCCTGCGACAGATCGACCTTGGCCAGCACGCGGGCGATCGCGCGATCGGCGGCCACGGCGGCGTCGCGATACGCGGGGCTGTCGCCGCCGCGGGCGTGGCCGGCGGCGTCGACCGCGCCGACCAGCAGGATCACCAGGTCGGCGTCGCCCGCGGCGAGCGCGCTGCCCGCCTCGCTGAACCCGCCGGGCCACGGCGCGTAGCGGGCGTCGTCGAACGGCGACGCGAGATCGGCGTCGGGGGCGCGCACGCCGGCCTGCGCGACCGGCTGCTCGATGCTGTCGAGGTCCACCGGGCCTTCGGGGTCGCGCTCGGGCGGGCTGTCGGGGTCGAGGTCGACCGGCGCGCGCGGGGCGCCGCGGCGGCGCAGGAACATGCGCGGCAGCACGTCGTAGTCGGTCGCGGTCGCGACCCGGAGCCCACCGGCGCGCGCGCGGTCCATCAGCGAATCGAGCGCGACCGGCGTGCTGTGGTGATTGGTGCGCACGCCGCTCGCGGACGGCGGCACGCCGGTGAGGATCGAGGCGTAGTTCGGGCGCGACCAGGTCGGATAGTGCGAGGTCGCCTCGCTGTCGACGCCGCGGCGGCGCAGCCCGTCGAGGAACGCCAGCTCGTACGAGCGATCGAGCCGCAGCCCGTCGACCACCACGAGGAACACGCGGCGCGCGAGCCGCGGGGTGCGCGGAGCCTCGATCGCCGGCGCCACCCGCGCGAGCGCCGGCTCGGCCTGCTCCAGATCGAACATGAACGACGCCCCGGCGAGACCAGCCTGCACGGCGCCCACCGCGCCCAGCACCAGCAGGGTGAGAGCCGCTGCCACAACCTGCCGGGTCGGCGCGGTGTCCGGAGGTCTGTGCCGCGACCCCATTCACGGAGTCTAGCCGTGATCTCGCGGACCGCACATGCGACTCTTACGACCATGACGTCTCGCGCGCTCGCCATCGTCGTGCTCGCCGCATGCGGGACCAACACACCGCCGGTGAAGCAGCACATCTTCGGCGGCGATCGTCCGGTCGAGCTCGCGGTCCCGCCCGTGCTCCAGGCGCACCGCAAGTTTCCGCTCATCATCGTCCTCCACGCGTACGGCTCGACCGGCGCCGACGAGGCCACCTACCTCGGCATGGCGGGCGAGGCGGCGGACGACAACGCGTTCCTGCTCGCCCCCGATGGGATCACGGACTCGACGACCAAGCAGTTCTGGAACGCTGATGCCACGTGCTGCGACACCGAGCACAAGAACCCCGACGACGTCGCGTACCTCGCCACGCTGATCGAGCAGATCAGCCTGGTGTGGCCGATCGATCTGAACGCGGTGGCCGTGGTCGGTCACGGCAACGGCGGCAACATGGCGTACCGGCTCGCGTGCGAGCGCGCCGACCTGGTGAGCAACGTGGTCGTCCTGGGCGGTCAGGCGGCCGCGTCTCCGTGCGCGCCGAGCGAGCCGGTCAACGTGCTCCATATCCACGGCACCTCCGATGCCCAGGTCTCGTACTCGGCCGCGACGTCGAGCGTCCAGCAGTGGGCGGTGTACGATCACTGTGGAGGGACCCGGACCCTGGGGCCGTCGGTCGATGTCGACAGCACGCTCGCGGGCAACGAGACCGTCACCGCGGCGACCGTCGCGTGTCCGCAGGACATCACGGTCGAGCTGTGGACCATCGAGGGCGGCGGTCACGACCCGACGCTGGCGCGCACGTTCGACCCGACCATCCGGTCGTGGGTCATCGTGCATCGCCGACCATAGCCGCCGTGCCGCGGCGCCGTTAGGTCGTAGATCGGCCGACGTTCATCGTTGGCCGCCGCTGCGTTGCATGTTATCGATGGATCACGATGTGGTACCTGGGTTCCGTTCCGCACCAGCCAGACGTCACGGGGTAGCGCCGCTCCTGGCCCGCTCGCTCGCACGCTCGCACCCCGGGCACAATCTTCGACGTTCCGCGAGGACACCATGGATACCCAGCTCAAGCTGCTCGGCCGCGATCATCCGACCGAGCTCCCGCCGATCAAGCACCTGAAGCCGTCGATCGATCCGTCGACCCTGTTCCACCGCCAGCTGCTCGACGGCGCGTTCTGGCAGAAGATCCCGGCGTACCGCCTGGTCGACGAGGCGACGTTCCTCGATCACAACTGGCAAGCGAAGAACTCGATCACCAACCCGCAGAAGCTCTTGCAGGCGGTCCAGGATCTGGTGCCGCAGACGTTCTACGACGACGTGTCGAAGGGCTTCCACCTGGCGCCGATGTCGATCCGGGTGTCGCCGTACCTGCTGTCGCTGATCGACTGGGCCGACGCGTACAACGATCCGCTGCGCCGCCAGTTCGTGCCGCTGGCGTCGCGCCTCCTGCCCGATCACCCGAAGCTGACGCTCGACTCGCTGCACGAGCAGGCCGACGCGCCGGTGCCCGGCCTGACCCATCGCTATCCGGACAAGGCGCTGTTCCTCGCGCTCGACACCTGCCCGGTGTACTGCCGGTTCTGCACCCGCAGCTACGCGGTCGGGGTCGACACCGACGAGGTCGAGAAGGTCTCGCTCAAGGCGACCGAGGAGCGCTGGGAGCGCGCGTTCCGCTACATCTCCGAGCGGCCGGAGCTCGAGGACATCGTGGTGTCCGGCGGCGACAGCTATCAGCTCAAGGCGCGGCAGATCTCGGTGATCGGCAACCGCCTGCTCGAGCTGCCCAACATCCGGCGCATCCGGTTCGCGACCAAGGGGCCGGCGGTGATGCCGATGAAGCTCATCACCGATCACGAGTGGCTCGACGCGCTGACCTCGGTGGTCGAGCGCGGCCGCAAGGCGCACAAGGAGGTCGTGCTCCACACGCACTTCAACCACCCCAACGAGATCACCGCGATCACCAAGCGCGCGCTCGACAACGTGTTCGAGCGCGGCATCATCGTGCGCAACCAGTGCGTGCTGCAGCGCGGGGTCAACGACTCGGTGGCGACGATGCAGCTCCTGGTCAAGCGGCTCGGCCACTGCCAGGTCCAGCCGTACTACGTCTATGTCCACGACCTGGTGAAGGGCGTCGAGGATCTGCGGACCACGCTGCAGACCGCGCTCGACATCGAGAAGGCGGTGCGCGGCGTGACCGCCGGGTTCCACACGCCGACGTTCGTGGTCGACGCGCCGGGCGGCGGCGGCAAGCGCGTCGCGCACAGCTTCGAGCACTACGATCGCGACACCGGCATCTCGGTGTTCGCGGCGCCGTCGGTCAAGCCCGGTTTCTTCCTGTACTTCGACCCGGTCGACACGCTGGCCCCGGAGATCCAGGCGAGGTGGAAGAGCCTCGCCGAGCAAGACAAGATGATCGCCGACGCGATCGCGAAGGCGACCGCCGGCACCCAGGCGAGCGCGCGCGCGTCGAGCGTTCGCTGAGCGCCGGGTTCTACCGCGGTTCGCGCGCTACATGCACGCGTCGCACAGCCCGCGGACCTGGACCTCGACCCGCTTCTGCCGGATCGCGCGCGGCGCCTTGGTGCGCGTGACCACGTACTCGAGATCGGGGAGGCACTCGATCGTGCCGCACTCGGTGCACACGAAGTGAGGGTGCGCCGAGGCCTGGTGGCTGCCGGTGATCGCCTCGAACCGCCAGATGTGATCGCCGACGTCGGTGCGGCGGGCCAGCCCGACGTCCGACAGGTCGGTCAGGTTGCGATAGATCGTGGCGGGATCCCAGGCCTGCGACGCGAGCTTGGCGACCACGTCGCTGTGCGAGACCGGCGACTCGGCGGACCGCAGCAGATGGAGCACGGCGATCCGCGACGGCGTGGCGCGGAGCCCGGCGTCACGCACGGCTGCACGCAACGTCTCGAGATCATCTCGGCGAAGTGCCATGATGGGACTCTACGCGAACGGGTGGCGGTCTGCAAGTACATGCAAAATGATTGCATGAGTGCGATCACCAGCTGCGCGTGGCGTCGCGTCGCATTCGCCGCGTCGGTCACCGCATCGATCGATCGAGTGGCTCGATCACCAGCCGGCTGCCGACCTGACGGATCGTGAACTGGCGGACCTCCGGATCGGCATCGAAGCCGCGGTGGGTGAAGCCGCCGCGTGGCTCGCCGGGGCGCCAGCTGGAGTGCCAGGCCGGGCCGCCGGGGCGCCCGCCGCGGGGGCCGCCGGGGTGATCAAACGGGTCGTCGCCGCGGCGGAACACGTCGCCGTCGCCGCCGCCGCCGCCGTAGCCGTCGCGGTCTGCGGTCATGCGCGCCAGCATCCGCTCGCGGGTGCCCATCATCCAGAGCAGCGGCGCCAGCACCAGCAGCTGATAGGCGCCCATCAGGCCGAGGATGCCGAACCCGATCGCGACGACGCGCGACACCGAGACCGAGACGTCCGTCGCGCGGACGAAGTCCATCCTCCGGGTGAGCAGCGCGCGCAGGATCCGCCCGCCGTCCATCGGCAGCGCCGGGATCAGGTTGAAGCCGGCGAGTACGAGGTTGATCCAGCCGATCATTCCGAACAATGAGCCAAGCGGTGTCGCGTGCAGCAGCATCCCGAGCCCCAGGCCGGCGCCGCCGAGCATCAGCGAGACCGCGGGGCCCGCGGCGGCGATCGCGATCTCGTGATTCGCCTTGCGCGGCAGCTGCATCATCTTCGCGGCGCCGCCGAAGAACGACAGCTCGATCCCGGAGACGTGCACGCCGAACCGGCGCGCGACCAGCGCGTGGCCGAGCTCGTGGAGCAGCACCGAGGCGAACGCCAGCCCGACGATGACTACGCCGGCGAGCCCGCCGTACGCGACGAACACGACCGCGAGCAGCAGCAGGAAGCTGAAGTTGATCTCGACCGGGAAGCCAAGCACCCGGCCGAGTCGCCATGTCTTGAACATGGGTACAACGTGTGCACAGAGCGACGGATGTCAAACCGCGCACCGGGCAGCTTGACCGTCGACGAACTGGCCGATCGGGCAGGCAGCTGCGAGAACTTCGGACGCGGCTCCGCGCTGTAACGCTCAGTATGGGCGCCGGAACGTGCTGAGCGCGAACTGCGCGTTGCGTCGCCGGGCCTCGGCCGCGACCTCCACCGGCACCACGGTCTTGCCGATCGGCGCGAGCGCGCATACGGCGAGCTTCAGGTGCTGGATACCGAACGGGATGCCGATGATCGTCGCGAAGTTGGCGACCGCCGAGGTCACGTGGCCGATCGCGAGCCAGACGCCGGCGAGCACGAACCACACCACGTTGCCGGCGAACCCGAGCGCTCCGGTGCCGAGGTCGCCGCGCCCCGTCAGCTCCTGGCGATCGATCGCCTCCTGGCCGAACGGGAAGAAGCAGAACGTACCGAACACGAAGCACGCTCGCGCCCACGGGATCCCGATGATCGAGATCGCCATGATGAGCGCGGCGAGCCACCAACCGAGCCCCATGACGAAGCCGCCGCAGACGAACCAGATGACGTTACCGATCGTGCGCATAGCCCACCCTCCAGCTGGTTGGTAGCGCGACTCGGTCGGACGGTCCAGCGGATCGGCTCAGTCGGCGGCCTGCGCCTCGGCGACCACCTGGCCAAACCGCCGCATCCCCTCGGCGATCATCGCCGGCGGCTGGTTCGAGAAGTTGAGCCGGACGAAGTTGCGGCGGACCTCGCCCACGAAGAATGTGCTGCCGGGCACGAAGGCGACCTTGCGAGCGATCGCAGCCGCGAGCATAGCGTCGGCGTCGAGGTTCGCGGGGAGCTGCAGCCACACGAACATGCCGCCCGTCGGGGTGACCCAGCGGCAATCGGAAGGCATGTGCTCGGCCAGGGCGGACAGCAGCGTCTGGCAGCGCTCGCTGTAGACATCGCAGATCCGCGCGACGTGACCTGCGTAGTCGAACCGGGCGAGCAGCGCCGAGGTCGCGCGCTGCGACAGCGTCGCGGTGTGCAGATCGGCGGCCTGCTTGGCGATCGTCGCCTTGCGCACGACCGCGGGGTCACCCCACAGCCAGCCGATCCGCAGCCCCGGCGCAAGCGTCTTGGAGAACGTGCCGAGGTAGAGCACGTTGCTGGTGCCGCAGGCCGCCACCGGGCGCGGCGGCGGCCCTGCAAACGACAGCTCGCCGTAGGGGTCGTCCTCGAGGATCGCGACGCGATGATCGTCGGCGATCGCGGCCAGCGCGGCGCGGCGCTCCTGCGGCAGCGTGGTGCCCTGAGGATTCTGGAAGCTCGGCACCAGGTAGATGAGCTTCGGGTTGTGCTCGGCGATCAGCGCGGCGACCTTGTCGACCTGCATGCCGTGGTCATCGCTGGGCACGGGGACCAGGCGCACCTGATACGCCGCGAACGCCTGGATCGCCGCCAGGTAGGTCGGGCTCTCGACCAGCACGACGTCGCCGGGGTCGAGGAACACGCGCGCCACCAGATCGATGCCCTGCTGCGAGCCATTGGTGATGAGCAGCTGCTCGGGGCGCGCCGGAATCCCGCGGCCCTGCAGGTGCTCGGCGATCCACTCGCGCAAAGGTCCGAAGCCCTCGGTGGTCGAGTACTGCAGCGCGCTGCCGCCGTCTCTGGCCAGGACCTCGGCGTGCGCGGCCGCGATCTCGTCGACCGGAAACAGCTCGGGCGCCGGCAGGCCGCCCGCGAACGAGAGGATGTCGGGGCGCTCGGCGACCTTGAGGATCTCGCGGACGGCAGACGGCGGCATGTTCGCCATGCGACCGGCGAACGCCGGCAGCCGAGCGGGCGGCGCCTGCGGCACCCGGCTCAGCACGGACGGTTCCATGAGAGGCACGACATCGAACAGTCCGGAGTGAGAGTGGATTCGTTGGGGGCTCATGATGACTCCTGTTCGGCATTGACCGTGAGCGCCAGGTCTTCCTTGATCGACGACAGCACCAGCGTGGTTTCGGTGCGATACACACCGGGGATCGTGCGGATCTCCTGCACCAGCAACCGATCGAGCGACCGGGTGTTCTCGGTGCGGATCTTCAAGAGGTACGAGTCACTGCCGGCGACCCGGTGGCACTCGAGGATGTCGGGCAGGGCCAGGACCTTCTTGCCGAACTGCTCGAAGTATTTCGGATGGGAGATCCCGACGCCGATGAACGCGGTGATGTCCTTGCCCAGCTGCGTCGGATCGACCTTCGCGACGTAGCCGAGGATGACGCCGCGCGCCTCGAGCTTGTGGATGCGGTCGGCGACGCTCGGCTGCGACAGCCGGACCCGCCGCGCGATCTCCTGCTGGGTGACGCGGGCGTCGCGCTGCAGGATCTCGAGGATTCGAAGATCGACGGCGTCCACGGATCCACCATAGGCGACCGATGCTCGACCATCAATGACAAATCGTTACAGCACAGATCTCTCCTATATTCTATCGGCGAGCGGGCGGCGACGGCCCGGTGTGTCATGGCGATCTCCCTCGAGGTTCGGCCGGTTCCGGAGTTGCCGGGGCCATCGATCATCGGCCGCTACGAACATGCCGCAGCTCGTCAGGCATGCCGGGCCGGCAGATTCCGGATCAGGCGGGGTCGGGCTTCGCGGTCAGCGCGGCGGCCAGGCTGCTGCGTCGCGGTGCTCGTGATCGATCCGCTGGCCGATCCGGCGGGCGAGCTCCACGCGATCCTCGAACGCGATCCACGGG
>Ga0137438_1000100_pt1 | contig 13644 bp, 9 predicted proteins | sample EasRivERMGT157_2_FD_102327 | JGI IMG/M metagenome (GOLD analysis project Ga0137438, IMG submission 102327) | Soil microbial communities from meander-bound floodplain in the East River, Colorado, USA - East River MetaG ERMGT157_2 | ecosystem: Environmental > Terrestrial > Soil > Floodplain ... | reverse complement strand
GAGTACCAATGTTGCCGAATGAACGGGGAGGTCTACTGGGAAACCACGTCGGTGACCCCGATCCACACGGAGGAAGGGGAGGTCACGAACCTGCTGTGGGTGCGGGACGACATCACGACCCGCAAGGAGGCGGAAGAGGCGCTGCGCCGCAGCGAGGCGGCCTACCGGGCCGTGGTCGAGGACCAGACGGAACTCATCTGCCGATATTCCCTGGACGGGAAATTGAGTTTCGTGAACGAAGCGTACTGCCGTTATTTCGGAAAGACGCGTGCGGACCTGATCGGTGCATGCTTTCTGACTCCCTCGAAGGAACAGGAGTACCTGGAGCCGGCCCGCCGCCGTGCGGCCCGCGACCGGGATGCCTCGCCGATAGAGTACGAGATCCAGGTCGTGATTCCCGGGGGGCCTGTCCGATGGCAGCATTGGACCGAGCGGGCGATCTTCGACGCGCGGGGTGACTTCATCGAATTCCAGGCCGTGGGATCCGACGTGACGGAGCACCGGCAGGCGGACCTCGCCCTGCAGGAGAGCGAGGAGAAATTCCGGAACCTCGTGGAGAAGATTTCCTACTGGGTGTGGGAGATCGACGGCAACGGCGTCTACACGTACGTCAGTCCGAAGATCCGCGACCTCCTCGGGTACGAACCGGAGGAGGTTCGTGGCAAGACCCCCCTGGACTTCGTGCCGGTCCCCGAGGCGAACCGGTTGCGCCCGGTCTTCGACCGGATCACGGAGAACCGCGAACCGTTCTCCGGGCTGGAGAAGATCTGCCTGCGCAAGGATGGGCGGGAGGGGATCATCGAGACCAGCGGCGCGCCGTATTTCGACGCCGAGGGCGCGTTCCAGGGGTACCGCGGTGTGGACCGGGACATCGGGGAGCGGAAACGGGCGGAGGAGATGCTGCGGGCGAGCGAGGAACGGTTCCGCCAGCTCTTCGAGCAGAGCGAGGAGCCGCTGTTTCTCTTCCGGCACGGCACGCCGGATATCCTGGACGTGAACCCGGCGGCCGTCGATCTGTACGGCTACTCCCGGGAGGAGCTTCGGCGGCAAGGCATCGCCCTCTTCGTGCCGCCGGACAACCTTGAGAATTTCTCTTCGGCCATCGCAGGCATCTCTCCTGCCTCTCCCCTGAACATCGAGAAGGCGAGCCACCACCGCAACAACGGGGAGGAGATCATCGTATCGATCCGGGCGAAGTCGGTCCGGACGAGGGACGGATTCGTCGCCTACTGCTCCTTCCGCGACGTCACGTCCCGCATCCGGATCGAGGAGGAGGCGAAGATCCAGCAGGCCCAACTGATTCATGCGAACCGGATGGCCTCGCTCGGGGCGATCGTCTCCGGCGTCGCCCACGAGGTGAGCAACCCGAACAACCTCGTCATGTTCAACGCCCCGATGATCCTGGCGGCATGGGAAGACGCCTTGCCGGCCCTGGACCTCTACCATCGGGAGAGCGGAGATTTCACGCTGGCCGGGCTGCCGTACATGGAGATGCGCACCGTGGTGCCGAAACTTGCCGAGGGGATATCCGACGCTTCGCGGCGGATCAAGGCGATCGTCGGAAACCTGAAGGATTACGCCAGACAGGGTGAGCCGCAAGGCCACAAGACGGAACGGATCAACGAAATCGTCCTTTCCGCCATCAGGATCCTGAACCACGAGATCATGAAACGAACGCACCGGTTCGAAGTGACGCTTGGGGAGGGGCTTCCGCCGGTCATGGGGTCGGGACAGCGACTGGAGCAGGTGGTGATCAACCTGCTCCAGAACGCGCTTCAGGCGCTGACCTCGAACGACCAGCGCGTCCATGTGCATACCCTGCGGAATCCGGAATCGGGCGACGTGGAGGTGCACATCATCGACGAAGGGATCGGGATGTCCCGCGAGGTGCAATCCCGGATCACGGAACCGTTCTACTCCACACGTCTTGACAGCGGCGGCCTTGGACTGGGACTCTCTATAAGCCGTTCCATCGTGAAGGAGCACGGGGGCGCGATCCATTTCGATTCCGAGGTGGGGAAGGGGACCCGCGCGGTCGTCAGGATTCCGGCATCCCCTTCCCCCGCGTCGGGCGACGGCGAGGATCCGTCCGGCAAGATTCGCCTGGGGGGGTAAGGCGAGAGGAGGACCATTGGCGAAAACCGCAAGCCGTTCCGTTTCCCGCGGGATCCTTGCCGCTGCGGTCATCGCGGGGATCTTGTCCGCTGCGATCCCCTTGCGGGCGGAGGAAGGAAAAGGCGCGACGGCGGCGAATCCCGTCCGTTCCAGCCCGGCCCGGGTGCGTCTGTTCGACGCACCGCTCATGGACCAGGACGGGAGGAACGTGCGATTCGTCCAGGATGCCGTGGGAGGAAGGATCGTGGTGGTGGATACGTTCTTCACCAACTGCGGTCTCATCTGCCCCATCCTCGGCGCCATCTTCGCCGACCTGCAGAAGATGCTGGGGGACCTCCTCGACCGGGAGGTGCGGCTGGTTTCCATCTCCGTGGATCCCATGACGGATATCCCTCCCCGGCTGAAGAAGTACGCGGCCCAGTGGGAGGCCCGGCCGGGATGGTACTTCCTGACCGGCGAGAAGAAAAACGTCGACCACGTCCTGGAGGGGTTGGGACTGTATTCGGCGGACTTCACGGAACACCCTTCCGCGTTCCTGGTCGGAGACGTCCGCGAAGGGAAGTGGACGCGCATCAACGGATTCGCGACGCCGGAGCAGTTGATGGCACACGTGAAGGAATTCCTCGCGCAACGGAAAGGAAATCCTCCCGGCAAGGATGGGCAGGGTTGGAAATAGCGCGATCCGTCGGCTCGCGGGATGGGAAAGACAGCGGCATCCTCCCCAACCCGGGAAAACCCGTTACAGGTTCCGTTGCCGGGAGATACAATGATTTCCGGAGCCGAACGTCCGGTCGGCGGGAGGAAGTGGGGGAAGGAATCGGCATGGAGACGACCGCATCGGCCGGTCCGGGGAAATCGGCCCGCGGGTACTGGATCGCCGTACCGCTTGCCGCGGCGTGGATTCTTTCCGTCATGTCCTGGCTCGGGATCTGCTCCGACGGATGCGAGGAGACGCATCTGTACCGTCTTTTCGGATTCCCGCTTTCCCCTCTCGGGGTCGGTTTTTTCACATTGTGCGGCCTCGCTTTTCTCACAAGGAACCGATTCCGGCTCTCCGGTTTCTTGATCCCCGTCCTGCTCTCCGGCGCGCTCGGCTCGGAATTCGTTCTTGTCTGGATACAGAAGTACGTTATCGGAAGGTGGTGCCCCCTGTGCATCGGGGTTGCCCTCTCCGTCGTAACGGCGTGCGTGCTGATCGCCCTGGAGCGGTTGCCAGGGGTTTCCATCCGAAATCGTGGCGGAGAAAGGAACCTCGTGATGAAACGGCTTGCGGTCCAGACGGTTTTGATTCTTTTCGCGTTCCTCGCCGGCATCGGCATCTCCGCGGTGGGCCTTTCGAAGCCCGACGCGTTTGCGGCCGGGCTGCCGGTGAAGTCCCTCGCCTTCGGGAATACGGAAAGCAGCTCGGAAGTCTACATCATCACCGACTGGTTCTGCCCCGCGTGCCGCGCCGCCGAGCCGGAGATCCTGAAGGGCGCCCGGAACGTCATGGGGCAGGCGAAGGTGGTTTTCGTGGATTACCCGATCCACCCGGAAACCTACAACTACATCCCCTACAACCTGTCCTTCATCCTCCGCGAGAAGGAAAAATATCTCCTGATCCGGGAAGCCTTGGCGACCCTCGCGCGGAAAACGAAGGAGCCCACGCCGCAGGATGTCCAGGCGGCGGTTTCCCCCCTCGGCGTAAAGTATGTCCCGCTGAATTACGCCGACGTCGTGGCGGGCACGCAGCAATTCAACATTCTCATCAAGAAATTCAAGGTGCAGGGCACCCCTTCGGTGGTGGTGCAGGATTCACGTACCGGGAAGACGAAGACTTTGTTCGGTATTTCGGACATCACTTCGGACAACATCCTGAAAACCGTCGCGGAGGTCTCGGGAAAGTAGCGGTGTCCGGCAAGGAGGGCGGACATCGTCGCCGGAGGAACCCATGAAAGCGCTGCTGTGCACTGCGTTCGGTCCGTTGGAAGATCTTGCGATCCGTGAGATCCGGTCCCCGCGTCCCGGTCCCGGCCAGGTCCTGATCGATGTAAAGGCGGCCTCGCTCAACTTCCCGGATGCCTTGATGGCGCAGGGGCTCTACCAGGTGAAGCCGCCGCTCCCCTTTTCGCCCGGTACGGAAATCGCCGGCGTGATCGTCGAGGTCGGAACGGATACACGGGATTTCCGGGCGGGCGACAGGGTCAGCGCCATCTCCGGCTGGGGCGGTTTCGCCGAGGAGTGCGCGGTGGACGCGGGACGGGTGACGCCGCTCCCCGGGGGGATGGACTTCGAAACCGGCGCCGCGTTCCTGTTCACCTATGAAACGTCCCTCCATGCCCTGCGGGACAGGGGACGCCTCTCGGCCGGCGAAACCTTGCTGGTGCTGGGCGCCGCGGGCGGCGTCGGACTGGCGGCCGTCGAGATCGGCAAGGTCATGGGCGCCCGCGTTCTGGCGGCCGCCTCCAGCGAGGAGAAACTCGCCCTTTGCAGGAAGGTGGGCGCCGATGAGACGATCAACTACGCCTCCGGGAACCTGCGCGATCGCGTCAAGGAACTGACGGGCGGAAAAGGCGTGGACGTTGTCTACGATCCGGTGGGCGGGACCTACACCGAGAGCGCCCTGCGCGCCACGGCCTGGGGCGGGCGCCTCCTGGTGATCGGGTTCGCCGCCGGTGATATTCCGAAGATCCCCATCAACTTGGCTCTCCTCAAGGAACGCTCGATTGTCGGCGTCTACATGGGGGATTCGGTCAAGCATGACCCCGAAGGCCACCTGCGCAATGTGAAGCAATTGATGGAATGGTTCGCCGCCGGCAAGGTGAAGCCGTCCATCAGCGAACGGATACCCCTGGGCGAAGCCGCCGGAGCGATGCAGCGGCTGATCCACCGCCAGGTCATGGGCAAAGTCGTCATATTGCCGGAAGCCTGAATAGGCATATCATTATTGGCATATCCTTCGGGAGACGCCTTCCCGATGGGACAGAATCGCTCCGCACCCCTCAGTTGGCGCCCGCCACCGTTTCAGGAGGAGATCATGGCCGACAAGAAAGCCGGCAAGGCCCGTTACTCGCGTGCGGGAATTCCCAAATGCCCAAGCGGGATCCGGGGCCTGGACGAGATCACCGGCGGCGGGCTACCCCGGGGCCGACCGACGCTCGTCGCCGGCTCCGCCGGTTGCGGAAAGACGCTATTCGCGATGGAGTTCCTCGTGCGGGGGGCTCTTGAGCAAGGCGAGCCGGGCGTCTTCGTGGCGTTCGAGGAGAACGCCCTGGATCTCGCGCAAAACGTGGCATCCCTGGGCTTCGACCTGGCCGATCTCGCGGCCCGGAAAAAACTCCTCGTCGACTACGTCTCGATCGAGCGGAACGAGATCCAGGAGACGGGGGAGTACGACCTCGAGGGGCTGTTCATCCGGCTGGGGCACGCCATCGATTCGATCGGGGCGAAGCGGGTCGTGCTCGACACGATCGAATCGCTCTTCGCGGGACTCTCGAACGAGGCGATCCTGCGGTCCGAGCTTCGACGCCTGTTCCGGTGGCTCAAGGAAAAGGGGGTCACCGCCGTCATCACGGCCGAGCGCGGGGTGAACACGATCACGCGCCACGGCCTGGAAGAGTACGTGGCCGACTGCGTGATCATGTTGGATCACCGGGTCACGGAGCAGATCTCGACGAGGCGCGCGCGGGTCGTCAAGTACCGCGGTACGCGGCACGAGACGAACGAGTTCCCCTTCCTCATCGGAGACCATGGGATCTTCCTCGTCCCCGTCACGTCGATGGGCCTTGACTACGAAGTCTCCACGACGCGCATCTCCACGGGGATTCCCCGCCTCGACACGATGCTCGGGGGGAAAGGATATTACCGCGGGAGCTCCGTCCTGGTCACCGGGACGCCAGGGACGGGAAAGACGAGCGTCGCGTCGACGTTCGCGGACGCCGCCTGCCGGCGCGGTGAGCGGTGCCTCTACATCGCCTTCGAGGAGGGCCGGGAGCAGATCTTCCGGAACATGCGTTCCATCGGGATCGACCTGGGGGGATGGGCAGCGAAGGGGCTTCTTCGCGTGCACGCGGGCCGCTCTACGGTCGTGGGTCTCGAGACGCACATCCTGACGATGCACCGGTTGAGCGACGAGTTCAAGCCGAAGGTCGTCGTCATCGACCCGATCTCGAACCTGACCGAAGTGGGCAATCAAGTCGACGTCAAGGCGATGCTTTCCCGCCTGATCGACCACTTCAAGTCGAACGGCGTCACGACCTTCTTCTCAAGCCTCGTGTCCGGGGGGGCCCCGGAGGAGTCTTCCGGCGTGGGAATCTCCTCGCTCATGGACACATGGCTCCAGCTCGAGGACATCGAGAAGAGCGGGGAGCACAACCGCGGGCTGTTCATTCTCAAATCGCGCGGGATGGCCCACTCCAACCAGATCCGGGAATTCCTGCTCACCGACCGCGGGATCGATCTTCTGGACGTGCCGGTCTCGTCGGGCGAGGTCCTGATGGGCTCGACCCGGGTCGCCATGGAGCGGCGGGGGATGGAAGAAGACCGCCAAGGGCGCGTGGAGATCGACCGGAAGAAACGGATGTTCGAGCTGAAGCGCCGGGAGAAGGTGGCGCGGGTCGACTCCATCGAGACCGGGTTCCTGGCGGAAGCGGAGGATTTCAAGGAATATCTCAGGACGGAGACAAACCGGCAGGAGGCGGCCAGGAAGACACGCAGCGCGCTTGGACGGGCCCGCAAGGCCGATCCGGTCCGGGCGGGTGGGAACGCGAAAAAACCTGCCAGTTCAAGGGGGAGACGATGAGTCTGGGCACGGGGAAGACCCGAAAGGGAACGGCGGCGCGGAAGAAGGCCGCGGGGAGGACGCAGACGGAAACGGAATTCGAACTTCGCCTCTACGTTGCCGGGCAGACGAGCAGGTCGCTCGCGGCCTTTGCGAACCTGAAAAAGATCTGCGAGGAGCACCTGGCGGGCCGGTACCGCATCGAGGTGATCGACCTGATCAAGAATCCCCAGCTTGCCCAGGGCGACCAGATCCTGGCCATTCCGACGCTGGTGAGGAAGTTGCCGGAGCCGATCAAGAAGATCATCGGGGACCTTTCCGACACGCTCCGCGTCCTCGTGGGCCTGGATATACGCCCCGCCTCCTGACAGGAAAGGAACTCAAGATGGTTGGGAAGCATGCTCCATCCCCCGTCCGGAAGGGCAGCGGGAAGAAGGAAGCGGATACGACGGAACAGTTCGAGAAGGCCGTCTCCCGCCTGGGCCAGGGGAAATACGTGCTTTGCCTTTACGTCGCGGGTATGACCCCCAATTCGGCCCGGGCCATCTCGAACTTGAAAAAGATCTGTGAGGAGTACCTGGCCGGTCAGTACGACCTCGACGTGATCGACGTCTATCGGAAGCCGACCCTTGCGAAGGGGGAGCAGATCATCGCCGCTCCGACGCTGATCAAGAAGCTTCCCCTCCCGATGCGCAAGCTCATCGGCGACATGTCGGACAAGGGCAAGGTCCTCATCGGCCTCGATATCAGGATCAGATGAAAAAGAGGGCGTACGTCGCGGAGAAGAAGGTGGGCCGCACGTCCGGGGATCGCAAGGGAAAGGAGACCGGCGCGGCGGCCTTGCGCCGCCGGGTCGCGGAGCTCTCCGCCCGGCTCGAGGAAGCCGAGGCGACGCTTTCGGCCATTCACCGTGGCGATGTGGACGCGGTCATCGTCACGGGACCGGCGGGGGACAAGGTCTATACGCTCGAGGGCGCCGACCACGCGTACCGGGTCTTCCTCGAGGACATGCGGGAAGGGGCCGTGACCCTCACCCAAGGGGGCCTGATCCTCTACGCGAACCGGGGATTTGCTGAAATCGTCGGAGCCCCGCTCGAGCAAGTCATCGGGAGCGCGATCTTTCGATTCCTGTCTTCCTCCGATGGCGAGGTCCTTCGGGGTTCGTTATCGGGCGCAATTGCCGCGGGAACCCGGAGCGAGGCGTCGTTCGAAACCCCGCGCGGGAGAGTTCCCGCACTCTTCTCCCTCAGCGCATTGCCGGAGGGCGACCCGCCGGTCCTTTGCATGGTCGTCACGGACATCACCGATCGCAAGCGGGCGGAGGAGAAGCTCAGGAGATCCCGCGAGCAGCTTCGCAACTTCTCGGGGCGTCTGCAATCCCTGCTCGAGGACGAGAGGATGCGCATCTCGCGCGAAATCCACGACGAGCTGGGACAGTTGTTGACGGCCGTGAAATTGGACCTCTCGTTGATCAGAAGAAAAATCCTCGCCGAAGGACTTGCCGAGCAATCCGCGGAAGTTCACGAGGTCGAACTGGCGGTAAGCCGCATCATCCGGACGGTGCGGAAGATCGCGACCGACCTGAGGCCCGGGATACTGGATGAACTCGGCGTGGTGGCCGCAATCGAATGGGTGGCGAAGGATTTCCAGCGGGGGACAGGGATAAGCTGCAAAGTTTCCGGACGGGGAGTGGATCAGATATCCGACCCCGTCCTTTCCACGGCGATCTTTCGCATCGTCCAGGAGGCCCTGACGAATGTCTCGCGCTATGCCGCGGCGTCGAAGGTGATGGTGGGCCTGGAGAGGACGGGAGATACCCTGATCGTAGAGGTGAGAGACAACGGGATCGGGATTATGGCAGGAAAGATATTCGACCCCAAGTCGCTTGGCCTCATCGGGATCCGGGAACGTGTCCTGCTGCTGGGAGGTGAAGCCCTGATCTCCGGGAAACCGGGCGAGGGAACCTTGGTAAAGGTGATTCTTCCCATGGAAAAAGGTGCGATCCCGGATGCCTCGGATGTGGATTGATCTTCGTAAGGCCCGCTGGTGACATAAAGCAGCCTCCCCGCTTAAGCCGCCTTCAAGACTCCCCATCCTCTTTCGGTTTCCACTCCCCGCAATACATTCCTGCCGTTGTTTTGGGGAAGATCCCGATAGGGGGATATTTCCCCTCGATGTAGTAGGTGGGGACTCGACGACACCATCCCACTTGTTGGGGGCCATCGGAGGAGTAGACGGGAGGGGAGTACCAATATCGGCATCCGCGACAATCCTTCTCTGAACCCTGATTATTCATTTCTTCGTCTGTGGCAACGTCCGCTCTTCTTACGCGAAGGGGGGCATCAGCGCGTTGTATTCTTTCTTGTCCAACCCCGTTCTCCATGCTCCGGTCCGGTGCTGTCCTTTCAGGCATCAATCGGCAGTTCCGGCCAGGTGAGATGAGGTGATTACACGCCCTGTCAGCCCACGTGTCAACGATCCTTCTTTCATGGGGCGGAGCTCCGGCGACAGCGCGAGCCTCCTCGATCCCCTTACCGGACCATTTTATTTTATTGGTGCGGGAGGAGGAGGTCGACCGATGAGGCTCGGCTATCCAGGCCTCGCCCTTCCGGCCGGCTCGCCCGCCTGACGCCCTCCCCCGGGTCGGGCTATTCCTCGCACTTGCTCGGCGGCGGTCTCGCGTTCAAGTCCGATGCATGAGGTGCCGGAGGAGGGACTCGCCCGCCTGAGCCTCCGCCCCACCATGGCTCCGGCTATTGCGGCGGGGCTCGGGGCTGTCGCACTCCCGTGCGTCGTGCTTTTCCTCCTGTTCGTCGGCGCCCCTTGCCCGTTCGACCCCCTCTCGAGCACCAACCGCATGAAAAAAGGGCAGCTCCCGTTACTGGAAGCTGCCCTTTCGTTGGCGGTTGGTGCCGGAGGAGGGGGTCGAACCCTCATGTCCTTGCGGACACGGGATTTTGAGTCCCGCGCGTCTGCCAGTTCCACCACTCCGGCGTTGTCCGGGGCGTCCCGCCCCGGACATTATTTATACACCGTTTCCCGTGCCGATTCCAACACTTCGGGATTTTTTCCAAAAGGATTTCAATCCGGTAAGGATTTCATCCCGACATGCCGATAAGAGTTGCCGGGAGGTGCCCTCGCTCCATGGATCTTCTCCGACGGTTCTCCATAGCGTGCGCCGCGGCATTCCTTGCCCTTGCGGTGATCCTCGGGGTGTCGATTACGCACACCTACGAGGGGAGTGTCCTGAATCCGCGGATCTGGGCGATCCTCCTCGGCGGATTCGCCGCCCTTTACGGCCTCCTCTTCGCGATCGTATGGAAGACCCGGATCTTCTCTGGAGAGCGGGACCTGTCCCTTCAGCTCATGTCCCTCATGAACAACGTGCCGGGCGCGGTCTACCGGGGGCTTCCGGACTGGACGATACCGTTCATGGGCGCCAACATCGAGAAGATCGTCGGGCATCCCCCCGAGGCGTTTACCTCCGATCGAAAACCGTGGTACGAGATCGTTCACCCCGAGGACCAAGGCATGCTGAAGCAACGTGTCCTCGAGGCCGTGCGGGCCCGCGAGCGTGTCCTCCGGCTCGAGTACCGGCTTATGCACCGGGACGGTTCCGTACGGTGGGTGGCGGACCGCCGCCAGATGATCTACGGCGAGGACGGGAAGCTGCGGTGGGTCGACGGACTCATTCTTGACATCACCGACCGGAAGCGATCGGACGTCGCGCTGCGCCTCACCCAGTTCACCGTCGACCGGGGAAGCGAATCCGTCTACTGGATGGGCCCGGACGGCCGCCTCATCTACGTCAACGATCGAACGTGCGAGGCGCTCGGTTATTCGCGGGAAGAGCTCCTTTCCATGAAGATCCAGGAGATCAACCCGGAGTTCCCCCCCGAGCGGTGGCCGTACCACTGGGACGAATTGCGCAACCGGCGGATCTTCACGGCCGAATCGACGCATCGCTCCAAGGACGGCCGTCTCATCCCCGTGGAGCTCACGGCGAACTACATCGAGTTCGACGGGAAGGAGTACAACTGCGTCTACGCACACGACATCACCGCGCGCAAGCGGAACGAAGAGTTGATCGTATTGGAACGGGACTTCTCGAAAGCCGTCCTCGATAGCCTGCCGGGAATATTCTACCTGTTCGACAAGAAGGGAACGTTCCTGCGCTGGAACAATAATTTCGAGAGGATCACCGGGTACTCCGCGGAGGAAATCGGCAAGATGCATCCTCTGGACATCTTCGAAGGTCCGGACAAGGCATTGGTCCGGAGCCGTATCACGGACGCCTTCGTGAAGGGTTCCTCGGAGGTGGAGGCGGAGCTGGTCTCGAAAACCGGGAAGAAGGAGACCTACTACTTCACCGGGCATACCTTCCCGGTGAAGGGAGACCTGTGCCTGATCGGCACGGGGATCGATATTTCCGAGCGGAAGAAGCTGGAAGAACAGCTGCGCAAGTCCCAGAAGATGGAGGCGATGGGCCTGCTGGCCGGTGGGATCGCCCATGATTTCAACAACCTGCTGACCGGTATCCTCGGGTACGCGAGCCTGCTCTCTCTCAAGGAGAAGGTTGACCCGGAGGTCGCCAAGGCCGCCGGGATCATCCAGCGGTCGGCGGAGAAGGCATCCCAGCTGACCGCACAGCTGCTCGGGTTCGCCGAAAAGGGGAAGAACCTGACCGTACCGGTGGAGCTTGGGAGCGTGATCGCGTCCGTGACCGGCGTCCTCGAGAGGACGCAGGATCCGCGGATCCGGATCGTCACCTCGCTCCGTCCCGAGGGGGGATGCGTCCTGGGAGATCCGTCCCAGCTCGACCAGGTCGTGATGAACCTCGCCATCAACTCGTGCGATGCCATGCCTCGCGGGGGGCAGCTGAAGATCACCACCGAGCCGGTGGAGCTCGACGAGGGATTCTGCCGGGAGCGGGATTGGATGTCTCCGGGAAAGTACCTTCTCCTGTCCGTCACCGATACGGGCGTCGGCATTCCCCCGGAGAACCTGGTCCGGATCTTCGATCCGTTCTTCACGACGAAGGACCATGGGACGGGGACGGGGCTCGGCCTGTCGATGGTCTTCGGCATCGTGAAGAACCACGGCGGCTGTGTCGACGTCCGGAGCGAGGCAGGGGCCGGGACCCTGTTCCGGGTCTACCTCCCGGAGAGCCCCGAGGGCGCTCCGAAGGGGATGGAGGGGATGGACCAGGCCTTCCCCTCCGGGCGCGGCAGGATCCTGCTGGTGGACGACCAGGAACCGGTCCGGGAGGTGGCAAAGGACATGCTCGAGGCGCTGGGCTACGAGGTGGTCACCGCCGCCGACGGCCTGGAAGGAATTACGCGATACCGCGACCTGTGGCGGGAGATCGACCTGGTCATCCTCGACATGATCATGCCGAACATGTCGGGCGGGGACTGCTTCCGGCGGATGAAGGAGATCAACCCGAAGGCCCGCGTCGTCCTTTCCTCCGGGTATTCGATGGACGGGGCCATCCAGGAAGTGATGGACGAGGGGATCCTCGCGTTCATCCAGAAGCCGTACCGGTTGGAGGAACTCTCCCGCGTGGTGGGAACGGCGGTGGGAACGTACCAGTAGCCCCCCTGTTTCTGTTGAAGGGACGCTCCGGGAACGCCATAATGTGGGAATGAACCTCCTCGACCTGATCCTTGCCGTTCTGATCGCCTGGTTCGCCGTCTCCGGAATCGTCCGGGGGCTGGTTCGGCAGCTCTTCTCCCTCGGGGGACTGGTCGCCGGGCATCTGGCCGGAATACGGTACTACGCCTTCGCGCAGTCGAAACTCGGCCTCTCCTTCCAATACGCCGAGGTGGTCGCGTACGCGGCCGTCTTCCTTGCCGTGTATCTCGTGGTCCGGCTGATCGGGGGGTTGATCGAGGGGCGGGTGCGGAGTTCGAAGCTGTCGGGGTCGGACCGGCTCGCGGGGATGGCGGCGGGGCTTCTGAAAGGTGCGCTGCTCTCGATCCTGCTCGTGTTCCTGCTGGTGATCCTGTTGCCGCGGGACGCGCGCCTGCTGCGCGAGTCGAAGGCGGCCCCCACGGCCGTCGCCGCCGGAAAGCGGCTCGCTGCCGCCTTCCCGGAGCGGTTCGCCGAGTCGTTCCGGGAAAAGGTGCGGTCGGTGCAACCCCCGAAATAGCGGCGGGTCCGCTCGAAGCTACTCTTTCCGGATCGCCTTCCGCGACGTCTTGATGGCGCACAGGTCCGCGCACATCGTGCAGGCCGCCTCGTCCGCGGTGGGAAGGCTTCCCCCCCTCCATGCGCTCGCCCGCTCCGGATCGATGGAGAGCTCGATCTGCGCCTTCCAGTCGAGCGCGCGGCGCGCATCCGCCATCCGGTTGTCCCGGTCCATCGCCCCGGGGATGCCGCGGGCGATATCCGCGGCGTGCGCGGCGATCCGGGTCGCGATCACCCCTTCCCTCACGTCCTCCACCGGGGGAAGCCGCAGGTGCTCCGAGGGCGTCACGTAGCACAGGAAATCCGCGCCGCTCCACGCGGCGATCGCGCCGCCGATGGCCGAAGTGATGTGGTCGTACCCCGGGGCGATGTCGGTCACCAGGGGGCCGAGGACATAGAACGGCGCCCCGTGGCACAGCCGTTTCTGGAGCACCATGTTGGCGGCGATCTGGTGCATCGGGACGTGGCCGGGCCCTTCGACCATCACCTGCACATCCTCCGCCCAGGCGCGCTCCGTGAGTTCGCCCAGCGTCATCAATTCGTGGACCTGCGCGCGGTCCGTGGCGTCCGCCAGGCACCCG
>Ga0137438_1000099_pt1 | contig 13679 bp, 14 predicted proteins | sample EasRivERMGT157_2_FD_102327 | JGI IMG/M metagenome (GOLD analysis project Ga0137438, IMG submission 102327) | Soil microbial communities from meander-bound floodplain in the East River, Colorado, USA - East River MetaG ERMGT157_2 | ecosystem: Environmental > Terrestrial > Soil > Floodplain ... | reverse complement strand
TGGCCGGTGTCGAGAAGGGCAGCCCGGCAGAGAAGGGTGGATTGGAGGCAGGCGATGTCATCACCAAATTTGATGGCAAGGCTATTCTGACTTCTTCTGACTTGCCGCGTGTTGTTGGCGCAACCAAGCCAGGCAAGGAGGTGCCGGTCGAGTTGCTGCGTAAGGGTACGACTCGAACTATTAATTTAGCGGTAGGCTTGATGCCGACAGATAAAGACGAAACTGCCAGTGCAGCAAATGGTCCAGCACGCACCGAACCAAATCGTATCGGGCTTCTGTTGAAAGAACTGACACCACAGCAGAAGAAAAAGCTTAATGGCAAAAGCGGTTTGCTGGTGATTGATGCGCAAGGCGCCGCTGCACAGGCTGGTATACGTCGTGGCGATGTTATCCTTGGTGTGAACAACACGGATGTGCAAAGCCTGGAGCAATTCAACAAGCTGATCACGGCCACGCCCAGCGGCAAGACTCTGGCTCTGCTGGTGCAGCGCGGTGAAGGCACAATTTATGTGCCGGTGAAGGTAAGCGGAAAATAATGCGTACAGGTGCGTATTCTATTGCTTTGCTGTAGAATCCGCGCTTCAACAAGCTGTTACAGAAAAGGGCGCTACGGCGCCTTTTTCGCTAAATCCCCATGAAAAATATTCGCAACTTTTCCATCATCGCGCACATCGACCACGGCAAATCAACGCTGGCGGATCGTATCATCCAGCTTTGTGGAGGATTGTCAGACCGTGAAATGGAATCTCAAGTGCTGGATTCCATGGATCTGGAGCGCGAGCGCGGTATTACCATCAAGGCGCAAACTGCGGCGCTCAGCTACAAGGCGCGTGACGGCCAGACATACAACCTCAATCTGATCGATACGCCGGGACACGTTGACTTCTCCTACGAAGTGAGCCGCTCACTGGCCGCCTGCGAGGGTGCGCTGCTGGTAGTGGATGCCTCGCAGGGCGTGGAGGCGCAGAGTGTGGCGAATTGCTATACCGCCATCGACCAGGGGGTGGAAGTCACCGCGGTACTGAATAAAATTGACTTGCCTTCCGCCGATCCAGAGCGCGTGATTCAGGAAATCGAGGACGTCATCGGCATTGATGCGAGTGATGCGATACGCTGCTCAGCCAAGACCGGCGAGGGTGTGCAGGATGTGCTGGAAGCCGTCATCAGCCGCATCCCGGCACCTAGGGGTGACCGCAGCAAGCCGCTTAAAGCCTTGATCATTGATTCCTGGTTCGATAATTATGTCGGCGTGGTGATGCTGGTGCGAGTGGTCGATGGCAGCCTGAAGCCCAAAGACAAAATCCGCCTGATGGCGACCAAAGCTGTGCATTTATGCGAGCAGGTGGGTGTGTTTACACCGAAATCCCTGACCAGAGAATCACTCTCTGCAGGTGAGGTAGGCTTCATCATAGCCGGAATCAAGGAGCTCACCAGCGCCAAAGTCGGCGATACCGTCACGTTGGATACCCGGCCCGCTGCTGCGGCGTTGCCTGGCTTTAAAGAAGTAAAGCCGCAGGTATTCGCCGGCTTGTACCCAGTCGAATCCAACCAGTTCGAGGCGCTCAGAACCGCTCTGGAAAAACTGCAACTCAATGATGCCTCTTTGCAGTATGAGCCGGAAAATTCCACGGCGCTGGGTTTCGGTTTTCGTTGCGGCTTTTTGGGCCTGCTGCATATGGAGATAGTGCAGGAACGCCTGGAGCGCGAATACGACATGGATTTGATCACCACCGCGCCTACGGTGGTGTATGAACTGCTGCTGAAAAATGGCGAAGTGGTGCAGATTGAAAATCCATCACGCCTGCCCGAGCTTTCGCGCATTGAAGAAATTCGTGAGCCGGTGATTACCACCAGCCTGCTGATGCCGCAGGATTACGTGGGGCCGGTGATGACCCTGTGTAACGGCAAGCGGGGCATACAGCGCAATATCCAGTACATGGGCCGCCAAGTCATGCTGACCTATGAAATGCCGCTCAACGAAGTGGTGCTGGATTTCTTCGACAAGCTGAAGTCGGTGTCACGCGGCTATGCCTCCATGGATTACGAGTTTCTTGAGTTCCGAGCCGCCGACTTGGTCAAGCTGGATATTATGGTCAACGGTGAGCGTGTCGATGCATTGTCATTGATTGTACATCGCGCCAACAGCCTCTACCGCGGGCGCCAGCTTTGTTCCAAGATGCGTGAACTGATTCCACGGCAGATGTTTGATGTGGCGATTCAGGCGGCCATCGGCGCCAATATCATTTCGCGCGAAACGGTGAAAGCTATGCGTAAGAATGTGCTGGCAAAATGCTATGGCGGCGATATTACGCGCAAGAAGAAGCTGCTGGAAAAGCAGAAAGAAGGTAAAAAGCGCATGAAGCAGGTGGGTAATGTAGAAATTCCACAGGAAGCATTCCTGGCGATTTTAAGGGTAGAAGACAAATGATGTTTGCAATGTTCATGTTGGTGATACTGGCGATTACCGGGGTGATCTGGTTGCTGGACAGTTTGCTATGGGCAAAGAAGCGTGCTGTAGGCGCGGCTGAACCAACCATCGTGGAATATTCCAAGAGTTTTTTTCCGGTGATTCTGGTCGTGTTTCTGATTCGTTCTTTTATTGTCGAACCTTTCAAAATCCCTTCTGGCTCAATGATGCCGACCTTGCTGGCAGGTGATTTTATTCTGGTAAATAAATTTACTTATGGCTTGCGCGTGCCCATTCTGAACAATACATTCCTGGATATTGGCCATCCCAAGCGTGGCGATGTGTTTGTTTTCCACTATCCGCCCGACCCGTCCATCGATTACATCAAGCGTGTGGTGGGTTTACCCGGTGATAAGATTACGTACCGTGACAAGCAGTTATACATCAATGGCCAAAAGCTGGATGTGAGGTTTACTGAAAATTATCAGTATGTTGGATCTGGGCTGAACATGGTCTACGCCAAGCGTTATAAAGAGCAGCTCGCTGATAGAAAGCATGACATATTGATTGAAGATAACGCCTTTTCTAAAGAAGCTGATGAAGAAGTGCCGCCTGGACATTACTTTGCCATGGGTGATAATCGCGATAATAGTAAAGATAGTCGTTACTGGGGTTTTGTTCCGGAAAATAATATTGTAGGCCGTGCATTTTTCATCTGGTGGAATTTCGATAATTTCGGCAGAATTGGCAACGTGATCAACTAGGAGGTCGAAATGCATAAGCAACGCGGAATTACTTTTATAGGTTTGGTTTTTGTGATTGTTACGCTGCTGTTTGTGGCCGTGATGGGTATGAAGCTAGTGCCAGCTTACCTTGAATATTTCAATGTGAAAAAAGCGCTTGTTAAAATTAGCAATGAGCCATCTTTCGCTGCGATGAGCAAAATAGATATTGTCGATGAGTTTGATCGTAGCGCCACGATTGATGATATCAAGGTTGTCAATGGTAAAGATCTGGAGATAAGTAAAGATGCTGCTGGCAAGCCGGTAGTCAGTATCGAATATCAAGCGACTGTGCCGTTGATAGCCAATGTCAGTGCTTTAATCGACTTCAGTGCTTCAACAGCTACTACCAAGCTTTCCAAGCAAGCTGCTACTGTAGACGCTCAATAATCTTAATGTCACAGAGTGGGCTGGTCCGGCTAATTAACCATGACTTCAAGCAGGAATCCCTGCTGACCCAGGCGCTCACGCATCGCAGTTATAGTGGTATTAATAATGAGCGGCTGGAGTTTCTCGGCGACGGGGTACTAAATTGTGTGATGGCCAGTCAGCTCTATCAGCGCTATCCAAAATTGCCGGAAGGCGATCTTAGCCGTCTTCGTGCGCATCTTGTCAAAGAGCCAACCCTGGGTGAAATTGCGCGCGGTTTAAACCTTGGCAATAGGTTGCGTCTCGGTGAGGGTGAGATGAAAAGTGCTGGTTGGCGCCGTCCGTCAGTATTGGCTGATGCACTGGAAGCCATTATTGGCGCTGTTTTTGTCGATGGTGGGTTCTCCGCAGCAGAGGCACTGGTAGTGAGGCTTTATGCGCCATTACTCGATCAACTCGATCCTAAATCCGTAGCTAAAGATCCTAAAACCTTATTGCAAGAGCATCTACAAGGCCGCAAAGTGGATTTGCCGGAGTATGTTGTGCTGGCCACTGAAGGCGAAGCCCATTGCCAGACTTTCCGTGTCGAATGCTACATTGCCAAACTTGGCATCCGCACTCAAGGCGAAGGTTCCAGCCGTCGTGTAGCAGAACAACAAGCCGCCCAGTTGGCATATCAAAAGGTAATAAATGAATAGCACTGTTGACCTGAATGCTGGCGATGAATCTGATAAAAAATTTCGTTGCGGCACTATTGCGATAGTCGGCCGTCCCAATGTTGGGAAATCAACATTGCTCAACCATATTCTCGGTCTCAAGCTCAGTATTACCTCGCGCAAAGCGCAGACGACGCGTCATCGCCTGCTCGGTATTCATACCACGACCGATGCGCAGTTCCTGTTTGTCGATACACCGGGTTTTCAGCAGAAACATGTGAATGCGCTTAATCGCAGCTTGAATAAAACCGTGACACAGGTGCTGACAGAAGTTGATATAGTGCTTTTTGTCATTGAGCCCATGCATTTAGGTGAGGCCGACAGGTTGATGCTTAAAATGCTGCCTAAAAATAAGCCGGTTTTATTGGTGGTCAATAAGGCCGATCTGATGGGTGATAAAGGCAATTTATTGCCTTTAATCCAGGATTTTGATACTGAATTCCCGTTCATCGCCATCGTGCCAGTCAGTGCAAAAAAGAACCTTTATCTCGATGAATTGCTATCGACCATACGCCAGCATCTGCCGGTTCAAAACGCCGTATACGGGGAAGATGAATTAACGGATAAGAATGAGCGCTTTTTGGCAGCTGAAATGTTACGTGAAAAAGTATTCCGTTTTTTAGGCGATGAGATTCCTTATTCGGTCGCTGTCGAAATCGAGAAATTCGAGCAGGATGGCAAGCTGCGTCGCATTCATGCTGCGATCATCGTAGATAAGGAAAGCCAAAAGCCCATGATTATTGGCAAAGGTGGCGAGAAGCTCAAGCAGATATCCACCGAAGCGCGACAGGATATGGAAAAGCTGTTTGGCGGCAAAGTGTGGCTGGAAACCTGGGTCAAAGTCAAAGGTGGCTGGGCGGATGACGAGCGTGCCCTTAAAAGCCTGGGCTACTGAGTTCCGCTATGGATTTACTCGAATACTGTGTTGTCAAGACTTACCGTACTAATGGTACTGTCTTCGGCTCCCCGTCTTGTCTTCGAGCAAATCCCTATCGGAAGAAATAGGCTATGGCCGTCAGCAACATCACATGGCAGGAAGCGCAGCCAGTCTATGTGCTGCATACCTATCCATTCAAAGAAACCAGCCTGGTCGTCGAACTATTCACCCACGATTTTGGACGAGTAGCCGCTGTGGCTAAAGGCGCGAGGCGCCCGCGCTCAGCCATGCGTGGCATGCTGCAATCTTTCCAGCCATTACTTTCTGCCTGGTCTGGCAAGTCGGAATTGCGCAATTTGCACTCACTGGAGTGGGGCGAAGGTTTACTGCTGCTACAGGGCGAAGCATTGATGTGCGGCTTTTATCTGAATGAGTTGTTGCTGCGGCTGTTACCGCGCGAAGATGCACACGAAACCCTGTTCGATTACTATGGTCAGGCACTACGAACTTTGGCCTTGGGTAAAGATTTTGCCACGACGCTCAGACGCTTTGAGCTCAAACTGTTGCAGGAAATGGGCTATGCCGTGCCGCTGGAGCAAGACGAGCATGAAGCTGCGATCGAAGCCAGCCGTGCTTATTGTTATATGGCCGAACGCGGGCCCTGCAGCCCAAGTGCACAAGGCTTACCGAAAAACGGGTTACAATTATCGGGTAAAGCATTGCTGGATATGGCGCGGGACGACTATTCCGACCCGCAAACCCAGCAACAGAGCAAGCAACTGATGCGAACTTTGCTTGCACATTATCTCGACGACAAGCCGCTGCACACCAGACAACTTTTGATAGATTTACAGGGATTATGATCAGGCCAATATGATTAAATTGGGTGTCAACATCGATCACGTAGCCACCATCCGCCAGGCGCGTGGCACGCGCTATCCCAGCGTGGTGCAGGCTGCCCTGCGCGCCGAGCAGTCAGGCGCGGACAGCATCACCTTGCACTTACGTGAAGACCGTCGTCATATGCAGGATGCCGATGTATATAGTCTGCGCAGTCTGCTGCAGACGCGCATGAATCTGGAAATGGCGGTGACCGAGGAAATGCTGGGGATTGCACTTGAGGTTTTGCCGCAGGACGTATGCCTGGTTCCGGAGCGCCGTGAGGAGCGTACTACCGAAGGTGGGCTGGATGTAATCGGCAATTTTGAAAAGGTGAAAAACGTCTGTCAGCATTTGGCTGTGGCAGGCATACGGGTCTCGCTATTTATCGGCCCGGATGTTGACCAAATCGATGCGGCAAAAGCGGCTGGTGCGCCGGTGATTGAATTGCACACCGGCACTTTTGCCGATGCTGAACATGAGCCCGAGCAGATGCATGAGCTTAATCGCATCAAGCAGGCGGTTGTACGTGGGGTCAATATTGGCTTGGCGGTCAACGCCGGGCATGGGCTGCACTACCACAACGTCAAGCAGATCGCTGCGATTCCTGGCATTGAAGAACTTAACATCGGTCACGCCATTGTTGCCCATGCGCTGTTCGTGGGCTGGGATAATGCCGTGCATGAAATGAAGGCGCTGATGATAGAGGGTGCCAGAGGACATTGATGCCATGATTTACGGCATAGGCACCGATATCGTCGAAGTTTCACGTATCGAACATTCGCTGCAACATTACGGTCTGGCTTTTGCGCAGCGCATCCTCAATGAGCGTGAGTGGCTCAGCTTTACCCAATCAAAAATACAGGCACGCTTTCTCGCCAAGCGTTTCGCCGCCAAGGAGGCATTCGCCAAAGCCCTGGGTACGGGCTTGCGCACTCCCGCCACGTTTCAGAATATCGGTGTTGCCCATGATGATCTGGGTAAGCCAGTGCTTGATCTGGCGCCGGATTTGCAGGCCTTGCTCGATGCAAAGGGGATCACTTATATGCACATCTCAATTAGTGATGAAAAAGCCCTGGCTGTCGCATTTGTCATCCTGGAATGTTAGCCTGCCTCAGCATCGAAACGATCGCTGCGTTGGCTACGTCTTCATTGCCTCGCCGTACTGCTTGTACTGTCTTCGACGCTTCATCCTTGCCGCCTTGCGCTCCTTCCGATGCAGAACCGGCTGGTCAGTTCCATGAGAGAGCATAACGAAGTCGACCTGGAGCGCCGCTTTAGTGGTGTTGCGCGTCTGTATGGCGCGGCTGGCCTGGCGCGTTTCCAGGCGGCACATGTGTGCGTCATCGGCATCGGCGGTGTCGGTTCGTGGGCGGCTGAGGCCCTGGCACGCAATGCGATTGGCCGGATCACGCTGATTGATCTCGACCATATCGCCGAATCCAACGTCAATCGGCAGCTGCATGCCATTGAGAGCGAGTTTGGCAAGGCCAAGGTGACTGCAATGGCGGAGCGTATCCGCGCCATCAACCCCGTTTGTCAGGTGCATGAGATTGAAGATTTCGTCACGGTTGAAAATGTTGACGTCATGCTGAATCAAGGTTTTGACGGTATCGTTGACGCTATTGACGATGTGCGTGCCAAAGCCGCCTTGGCCGCATTTTGCCGTAGCAACAAGCTGCCGCTGGTGATGACGGGTGGAGCCGGTGGCCGCCTCGACCCTACCAGAATCAGTAGTGCGGATCTGGCAAACACCAGTGGTGACCGCTTGCTGGCTAAGGTGCGCACTACCCTGCGTCGTGATTATGGCTTCCCAGGCGGTGCTAAAGCCAAATTCGATATTCCATGCATCTATTCGGATGAAGCTGTCATTAAGCCGGAGCAGTCGTGCGATAGTACAGTGCTGGCAGGCTTGAATTGCGCCGGTTATGGCTCATCCGTCTGTGTCACGGCCTCATTCGGCATGGTTGCCACCGCAACGATGCTGAGCCTGGTGCTTTAAGCTTTGCAGGATGGCTGGAGTGGAGATTTTGGTGATTTCGTATTACAGTATCCATGGTCGGCAAAAAGGAATAACGCGATGAACAAAAAACTGTTGGAATTATTACAGGGGGACGAAAGCAAATACCCCAAGGCTATTGAAGCTAACTATCCTTACATCTTCGAAAAATTACTCGAATATTGGGGTACCGCTCAAATGAAGGCTTATCTTGATGAATTGATGATGAGCAAGCGCCCGAATAATAGGCAGGGTTTTTCAGCAGAAGTGACCGCCGAAATATGGACACTGAACAGTTTTTATGAGGCCTTGTACCCCACAGATAAGGGACTGGGAACCGATGTCTGGCAACTGGATCAGGATATTGCGCATAGCGACTGGAAAGAATCTGTTTTTTCCAAAGATAAAGACGAAAAAAGCTAGTACCGATCCAGTCTGGTTGACGTCGCTTCGCAAGCGGGTCGCCTCAGAGGATAAGCCATACGCGATTGCCAAACTGCTCGCGTTTTTTGCGTATAAGTCTAAAAAATTCGACGCGCTGTAGTGAGTGTCCTCTTGAATTTTCTCATACTCACCCCCAACTCCGTATCACTAAAATAGTTTGATACGGGAGCTTAAGCAATGACCACAGACACCATCGATAAACAATCCAGCAGCAAGCAAACTCTGGGCTTTCAGGCCGAAGTAAAACAGCTGTTGCAGTTGATGATTCATTCCTTGTACAGCAACAAGGAGATTTTCCTGCGCGAACTGATTTCTAACGCCAGTGACGCCGCCGATAGACTGCGTTTTGAGGCGCTGGCCAATGGCGCGCTGTATGAGAATGATAGCGAGCTGAAAATCCGCGTCTCGTTTGACAAGGCTGCACGCACCGTCAGTATCAGCGACAACGGTATTGGCATGAGCCGAGAAGAAGTCATTTCTCATATCGGCACCATTGCCAAATCCGGCACCCGCGAATTTTTCTCCTCACTCACTGGCGACCAGGCCAAAGATGCCAATCTGATTGGTCAGTTTGGCGTGGGCTTTTATTCTGCATTTATCGTGGCGGATAAAGTCACGCTGACTACCCGCAAGGCCGGCAGCACTGAAGCAGTGCAATGGGAATCGGCAGGTGAGGGCGACTACACACTTGAAGCGGTGGAAAAAGCAGGTCGCGGCACCGAAGTTACCTTGCACCTGCGCGACGGCGAAGACGAGTTTCTCAATGACTGGAAGCTCAAGTCCATTATCCGCAAGTATTCCGACCATATTACGTTGCCTATCGTCATGAAAAAGTCTGAATGGAAAGATGGCGAGCAAATAGCGACGGAAGAAGATGAAACCGTCAATAAAGCTTCAGCATTGTGGGCACGGTCTAAAAATGACATCAGCGCAGAGGAATACCAGGAGTTCTACAAGCACGTTTCGCATGATTTCGAAGCCCCGCTGGCCTGGAGCCACAACCGCGTAGAAGGCAAGCAGGAATACATCTCGCTGCTCTACATCCCGAGCCGCGCGCCGTTTGACCTTTACGAGCGCGAGCGTAGCCACGGCATCAAGCTGTATGTAAAGCGCGTATTCATCATGGAAGATGCGGAAAGGCTGATGCCGCAATATCTGCGCTTTGTGCGCGGAGTGATTGATACCGCTGATCTGCCATTGAACGTGTCGCGTGAGATTTTGCAGGAAAGCCGCGATATCGACGCGATCAAGGCCGGCTCGGTGAAGAAGGTGCTGGGCTTGCTGGAGGATTTGGCCGAAAACAAGCCCGAGGAATACGGCAAGTTCTGGAAGGAATTTGGGCGAGTGATGAAAGAAGGTCCGGGCGAAGATTTTGCCAATAAGGACAAGATCGCCGGTTTATTGCGCTTCGCCAGTACCCATGCGGATGACGAAAACCAGGTAGTTGCATTTAAAGACTACATCGGGCGCATGAAACAAGGACAGGAAAAGATTTACTACATCACAGCCGACAGCTTTGCCGCGGCCAAGCACAGCCCGCATCTGGAGATATTCCGCAAGAAAGGCATTGAGGTATTGCTGCTGTCAGATCGCGTTGATGAATGGCTGTTGAGCAGCCTGACCGAATTTGAAGGCAAGAAGCTGCAATCGGTGGCCAAGGGCGATCTGGATCTGGGCAAACTGGAAGACGAAGCGGAAAAACAACAACAGAAGAAAGTTGAAGATGAGTTCAAGGTGTTAATCGAGCGCATCAAGACAACCCTGGGTGACAAGGTGAAAGAGGTGCGCGTCACGCATAGGCTGACCGATTCCCCGGCTTGCCTGGTGAGCGGCGAACACGATTTGTCGGGTAACCTGGAACGCATCCTCAAAGCCGCAGGGCAGAACACGCCATCCAGCAAACCTGCACTGGAGATCAACCCGCAACATGCGCTGGTGAGCAAGCTGAATGCTGAATCTGATGAAGCCAGATTTAACGATTGGGCACATTTGCTGTTTGAGCAGGCGCTGCTGGCTGAAGGCGGGCAATTGGAAGATCCAGCCAGCTTTGTAAAACGTCTGAATGGTTTGCTCACGCAAAGCACAACTTAGCCCCAGTTACACACACTGCTAGTGCAGCAGATGCTTGAGTTGCCGCTCGGGCATCTGCCTGACGGCATTCTGGGCTATACTTCACCCTGCTGCAGGAAGGCGCTTCAAACTCCGGGGATTCAAATTCTCTGGCGTAAGCAAGTCCGCCCTGTGTTGTCCTACGCATAAAGATTCAAATTTTGTTAGATGTCTAAAACCATGAGAGCACACTCTTGGCATTTGTTCGTTATACCCTCATTGGCGGTATCGCCACCGCCGTACATTATGCCGTGCTAGTTGCGCTGGTCGAGGGCTTTAATTTTTCACCGTCGCCGTCGGCCATGTTTGGTGCGCTGTGTGGCGCTTTGGTCGCCTATACCGGCAATCGGGAATTCACCTTCGCCAGCAGCGCTCTTCATCATATCGCATTACCCCGCTTCCTGGTCATTGCCGCAGTCGGCGCCATGCTAAACGGAGGCATGGTATGGGTCGGAACCGTAATGCTGGTCTGGCACTACCTCGCCGCCCAATTGGTGGCTACAATTCTGATTGTGCTTCTCACCTATCAGCTTAATCGCCTATGGACCTTCCGATGACACAGGAAACCCCTGCTTATAACAACGGCGTGACGCCGACCTGCACGCTCAGCGTGATCGTGCCTGCCTACAACGAAGAAGAGGTATTGCCCATATTCCACCAACACCTTGTTGCAGCGCTTGCCGGCGTACCCGGCAAATGCGAGGTGATCTATGTGGATGACGGCAGCACCGATGGTACCGCGCAATTACTCAGAGAACTCCATCGAGCCAACCCCATGATCGGCGTGGCGTGCTTCACCCGCAATTTTGGCAAAGAGGAAGCCATGAGTGCTGGACTGCGTCTTGCCCGTGGAGAGGCGGTCGTGCTGATTGATGCCGACCTGCAGGATCCGCCGGAGTTAATCCCGGCGATGGTGCAGGCATGGCGCGAGGGCGCCGAAGTGGTGAACATGAAGCGGCGCAGCCGCGACGGAGAGACCGCTTTTAAAAAGGCCACGGCGCACGCTTTCTACCGCGTCATTAACAAGCTCAGCGAAGTACCGATCCCGGAAGATGTGGGCGATTTTCGTCTGCTCAGTCGAGGAGCGGTAGATGCCCTGAATCAGTTGCCCGAGCGTGGCCGCTTCATGAAAGGCCTGTTTGCCTGGATCGGTTTCCGCCAGACCACCATCGAATATGACCGCGACGCGCGCGCTGCCGGCGTGAGCAAGTGGCGCTATTGGCGGCTGTGGAATTTCGCTCTGGACGGCATCACGTCATTCTCTACCGCGCCGCTCAAAGTGGCGACTTACCTGGGCATGCTGAGTGCCCTGGGTTCATTCTGCTATGCCTTCTACTTTCTATTGAAAACCCTGACCGTCGGAGATCCGGTGAAAGGCTTTCCTACCCTGATCGTGGTGGTATTGCTGGTCGGTGGCTTGCAGTTGATGGCCACCGGTGTGCTGGGTGAATACCTTGGACGCATGTACATTGAAAGCAAGCGTCGGCCACTGTACCTGATGTATGACTATCAAGCGCCCGCGATGAATAACACTGAATCTTCCACAGGTTCACAGGACTCGAATTGAGTATATGTTAAACCGTATCCGTGCTGGCGGCCCCTTGCTATGGGCGCTGGCCGTATTAGTTGCAGGGCGGATCGCCACCCTCGGGCTATATCCGTTGCTGGACACCACCGAAGCGCGCTATGCCGAAATCGCGCGTAAGATGGTCGAGCTGAATGACTGGATCACTCCGTGGTTCGACTACGGCGTGCCATTCTGGGGCAAGCCGCCGTTGTCATTCTGGATGACCGCCGTGAGTTTCAAACTGTTCGGTATCAACGAATTCACTGCACGCCTGCCGCATTTCCTGGGCGCACTGCTGCTAGCGTGGCTGGTGTGGGATTGGTCGACCCGGCGTTCGCGCCAGGAAGCCTGGTACAGTGCCGCTTTACTTGCCGGATCAGTGGTATTTTTCCTTGCTGCCGGAGCGGTAATGACCGATATGGCCTTGGTGCTTGGCATCACGCTGACGATGCGTGGTTTCTGGTTAGGCCTGCATGGCACAGATGCGGAGCGTGGGCGTGAGCGCTGGCTGGTGTTCCTGGGCCTGGTCGTTGGCTTATTGGCCAAAGGGCCGCTGGTGTTGGTACTGGCAGGCATACCAATAACGATCTGGGCAGTACTAACAGGCAATGTTGCCAAGGCGTTGCGCAACCTGCCCTGGCTACGCGGCGGGCTGCTTACTATTGTGCTGGCAGGGCCTTGGTACGTGTTGGCAGAGCAGCATACTCCCGGCTTTCTTAACTATTTCCTGGTGGGAGAACATTGGCATCGCTTTGTGACGTCCGGCTGGAAGGGTGACCTGTATGGCAACGCTCACGCTTACCCGCGAGGCAGCATCTGGCTGTTCGCACTTGCAGCATGCCTGCCATGGGCATTGCTAATACCTATCGTCGCGCTGCTACGGGTCAAGGTTGCACAATTGACTTCACAGCCCGACCCTGCCGAGAAGTCATGGCGCTTGTTCCTGCTGTTGTGGGGGCTGACACCTTGCGTCTTCTTCACCTTTTCCGGCAATATTCTGTGGACCTATGTATTGCCCGGACTCCCTGCTCTGGCGCTACTGGGCGCCACATGGCTGGCTGGGCAATCGCTTGCACTTCGAGCAAATCAGTTGTTGGTTTGCGGGCTGATTATCACGATGATGGCGTTTGCCGGGTTTCTGTTTGATTTACATATGAGAGGGCAGGTTGAGGTCAGATCGCAAAAATCCCTGGTTGCTGATTATGCGTCACGGAGTCTTGGCGACGAAGCACTCATCTACCTGAGACTGCGGCCCTACTCAGCTACTTTTTATAGTCGCGGCAAGGCTGAGCTGGCGCGCGATGTAACGCAGCTTACGGTCAAGTTGGCTCAAAAACCGGCTTTCGTGGCTGTCAAAATCATTGATTTGCCCAACTTGACGCCAGAACTCCGACAAAAACTCAAGCTGCTGGCGCACCATGGAGCTTATGAGTTGATGCATGCAGAGTCAGCTGGCAAAGAGCAGGCATCACAACGCCGATAGCGCTATTGCTCGATTTACGCAGGTTTTTCTGTATTTCCGCTTTAACC
>Ga0137438_1000098_pt1 | contig 13708 bp, 11 predicted proteins | sample EasRivERMGT157_2_FD_102327 | JGI IMG/M metagenome (GOLD analysis project Ga0137438, IMG submission 102327) | Soil microbial communities from meander-bound floodplain in the East River, Colorado, USA - East River MetaG ERMGT157_2 | ecosystem: Environmental > Terrestrial > Soil > Floodplain ... | reverse complement strand
TCCGCCGCGATTTTGCCTTCGTAGCTGGCCTTGTGCGCCAGCATCGGGTCGCCGACGATGTCGCCGATGGCGAAAATATGCGGCACGTTGGTGCGCAGCTGCTTGTCCACCGGAATGAAGCCGCCGTCATTGACCGTCACACCGGCAGCTTCCGCCGCAATCGCCTTCCCGTTCGGGCGCCTGCCGACCGCCAGCAGCACGCGGTCGTAAACCTGCGGCGCCGGCGCATTCTCGCCTTCGAACGTTGCTTTCAGGCCATCTTTCTGCGGCTCGAGCCGGGTCACCTTGGTCTTGAGATAGATGCCTTCGTAGCGCTTCTCGATGCGCTTCTGCAACGGCCGGATCAGGTCGCGATCGGCTCCCGGAATCAGGCCATCGAGCAATTCCACCACGGTGACTTTCGCGCCGAGCCCGTCGTAAACGCAGGCCATCTCCAGCCCGATGATGCCGCCGCCGATCACCAGCAACCGCTTCGGAATGTCCTTCATCTCGAGCGCCGCGGTGGAATCCATCAGGCGCGGATCGTCATAAGGCAACCCAGGTATCTTTGCCGACTGCGAACCCGCGGCGATGATGGCGTGATCGAACGACACTTTCTTGATGCCATCGGGCGTTTTCACCTCGATCATGTGCGGTGAAGTGAAAGTACCGACGCCCTGCACTACGGTGACCTTGCGCTGCTTGGCCAAACCCGCAAGCCCGCGAATCGACTTCTCGACCACGCTGCCCTTCCATTCGCGCAACTTGTCGAGTTCGATCTTCGGTTTGCCAAATACCAGGCCGAAGTGGCCCATTTCCTCGGCTTCCGCAACGACGCGCGCCGCATGCAGCAAAGCCTTCGACGGGATGCAGCCGACGTTCAGACATACGCCGCCCAATACCGGGTAGCGCTCGATCAGCACGGTTTGCTTGCCGAGGTCGGCGGCGCGAAACGCTGCCGTGTAGCCGCCGGGTCCGGATCCCAGCACGACAACATCGGCATGAATGTCGCCTCTGACGACCGGAGTCGTGGATGTGGCCGCGGGAGCCCGGGCCGGTGCGGCCACAGGCGCGGGTGAGGATCTCGGCGCTTCGGTTTTTTGCGTTGGCGCTTGCGGTTTCTGCGGTGCGGCTTCGGCTCTCTGCGCGGGCGCCGCAGGCGACGCGCTTTCGAGCGTAAGAATCAGGCTGCCCTCGGACAATTTGTCGCCGGGCTTGATTTTCAGCTCCTTGATAGTGCCGGCGGCGGGCGAGGGAACTTCCATTGTCGCCTTGTCCGATTCCAGCGTGATCAGGGAATCTTCCTTCTTGACCTCGTCGCCGGGTTTGACCAGCACTTCGATCACCGGAATGTTCTTGAAATCGCCGATATCGGGGACTTTGACCTCGATCAGATTACTCATGAGACTCCTCTTGTTCTTATGGGTGCGTGCTGGCGCACGCGCCGGGGAAAATGTCTATTGGCGGATCTGGCCGTCGCCGAGGACGATAAATTTGAGTGACGTCAGGCCTTCGAGGCCAACCGGACCGCGGGCGTGCAGCTTGTCGGTCGAAATGCCGATCTCCGCGCCCAGGCCGAACTCGAATCCGTCGGCGAATCGCGTTGAGGCATTGACCATGACCGACGCCGAATCCACTTCACGCAGGAACCGGCGCGCATGCGTAATGTTCTCGGTCACGATCGCATCGGTGTGCTGCGATCCGTAAACCGTGATGTGATCGATGGCGTGTTCGACGCTGTCGACGATCCGTACCGATAGGATGGGCGCCAGATACTCCGTGTACCAATCCTCATCGGTCGCTGGCTTCATCTGCGCTGCCGGATTCATGCGTGCGGCAATGGCTCTTGCCGCATCGTCGCCGCGCAGTTCAACGCCTTTGTCCAGGTAGATCTTGATGAGCGGCGGGAGCACCCGTGCGGCGATGCCCTTGTGCACCAGCAGCGTCTCCATGGTGTTGCAGGTGCCATAGCGCTGCGTCTTGGCGTTATCGGCGATGCGGATCGCCTTGTCCAGGTCCGCCTTGTCGTCGATGTAGACGTGGCAGACGCCATCGAGGTGCTTGAGCACCGGGATGCGAGACTCGCTGGAAATGCGCTCGATGAGTCCCTTGCCGCCGCGCGGCACGATGATGTCGACGTAGTCCTTCATCGTGATCAGTTCGCCGACGGCCGCTCGATCGGTGGTCTCGATCACTTGCACCGCGGTTTCGGGCAATCCCGCCGCCTTGAGGCCTTCTTGCACGCAGGCGCCGATCGCCTGGTTGGAGTGAATCGCTTCGGAACCCCCGCGCAGGATGGCCGCGTTGCCGGACTTCAGGCACAAAGCAGCGGCGTCCGCGGTCACGTTCGGACGTGCTTCGAAGATTATGCCGATCACCCCCAGCGGCACGCGCATCCTGCCGACCTGGATGCCGCTTGGCCGGTAAGCCATGCCGCTGATCTCGCCCACCGGGTCGGGCAGTTGCGCGATCTGACGCAGGCCTTCCGCCATTGCCGACACGCTCTTGGCGTCAAGCGTCAGGCGGTCCAACATCGCCGCTTCGAGGCCTTTCGCCCGCGCCGCATCCACATCCTTGCGATTTGCATCGAGCAGGCGCGCAACGTCGCGCTCGACTGCTTGCGCCATCGTCATCAGTGCGTTGTTTTTCGCGCCGGTCTCGGCTTTCGCCATGGCCCGCGATGCGGTGCGCGCCGCCCGGCCGATCGAATGCATGTAGGACTGAATGTCCATGGTTCTTATCCCCGGATACTGGCGCCGATTTTACCCCTATTCGCCGATTCGCTGCCTTGCGGCGCCGGGGTCATCAACTCCATTCCGAGCTGCAGCAGGGCGTCCCAGACGTCGCCCTTCGCCAGTCCCTTGATCATGCGGTCTATGTCGGCGGCGCGGCGCAGCGCCGCGATCAATCGGGTCTGCGAGAGGCGGCGCAGCGCCACCGGCATCAAGTCCTGTCGGGGTCCCCACACCCGCGCGTCGCGCAGGGCTTGCGCAAGCGGCCGGCCGCCGGCCAGCGCCGCCTTTACCCTGGCCATTGCCCGTGCCTCTTCCGCGATCGCCCACAGGACTAGGGGCGCGGCCACGCCCTCGGCCTGCAGGCCATCGAGCATGCGAACGAAGTGCACGCGATCGGATTTGAGCAAGGTTGCGCCGATTTCGAACACGTTGAAACGCGCGACGTCGACCACCGCATTCCTCACTTCGTCGAAGGGCAGAACTCCAGCGGGAAACAACAATGCCAGCTTCTGCACTTCCTGATGCGCCGCCATCAGATTGCCCTCGACCCGGTCGATCAGGAACTCGATCGTCCGCGAGTCGGCCTGCTGCGCCTGTTGCGCCAGCCGCCCCACCAGCCATGGCCCCAGATGGCCGCGCTTGATTGCTGCGGCGTGCACTGCAACGCCGGCGCCGTCCAGCGCCTCGAACCATTTCGACATTTGCGACTGGCGATCCACGCCGGGCAGCGTGACCAATGTCACAGTCTCCTCGGGCAGGGCGCCGGCCAGTTGCTGCAACGCTTCGCTGCCGTCCTTGCCCGGTTTGCCGGATGGAATCCGCAGGTCGATCAGCCGTTTCCGCGCGAACAGCGACATGCTGTTGCCGACCATGGCGAGCTCGCCCCAGTCGAATCCGGACTCGGCGATCAGCACGCGGCGCTCGTCGAAGCCCTGCTCCAGCGCCTTTGCGCGGATGCGGTCGGCTGCCTCCAGAGCGAGCAGCAATTCTTCGCCGTGAACCACGTAGAGACGCTTCAGCCCGCGGGACAGGTGTTGAGAGAGCTGTTCTGAATCGATGCGCATTGACCAGCGGCTGTCAGGGTCAGCGATTCATACGCGAGAGCAGTTGCTCGAGCTTTTCCGGGTCGTCGCTCCTGAGCATCTTCTGCGTAAACACGATGACTTCCTGCAGATCGGATTTCAGCACCTGCTGCTTGACCGACAACAGATGCGCCGGATGCATCGAGAACTGCCGCAGCCCGAATCCAAGCAGCACGCGCGTGAGCCGTACGTCGCCGGCCATTTCACCGCAAACGGCCACCGGCACGCGGGCGCGGTTGGCGCTGCGGATGATGTGCGCTACCAGATTGAGCACCGCGGGATGCAGAGGATCGTACAAATGCGCCACGGTATCGTCGGCACGGTCGATCGCGAGCATGTACTGAATCAGGTCGTTGGTGCCGATCGACAGGAAGTCGAGCTTGCGGGTAAACGTGGCGAGCGACAAGGCGGCGGCCGGAATCTCGATCATGCCGCCGACTGGAATGTGACTGTCGTAAGCAATGCCGTCCTCGTCGAGGCTGCGCTTGGCTTCATCGATGTGATGCAGCGTCTGGTTGAGTTCATTCGCCGACGACAGCATCGGGATCAGGATGCGCACCTTGCCGTAGTGCGATGTCTTCAGGATTGCGCGCAACTGGCGATGAAACATCTGCGGCTCGGCCAGGCATAACCGGATCGCGCGCAGGCCGAGCGCCGGATTGGGCGCGACCCGTTCTGCGGCATCGACATGTTTGTCCGCGCCCAGATCGAACGTGCGAATGGTGACCGGGCGACCGTCCATTTCCTCCACGACGCGGCGATAAGCCTCGAACTGCTCGTCTTCGCTCGGCAGGTCGCCCCGGTTCAGGAAGAGGAATTCCGTGCGGAACAGCCCCACTCCGTCGGCGCCATTGTCCTTTGCATCGGCGACGTCGTCGGGCAGTTCGATGTTCGCCTGCAGTTCGACGGACGTGCCATCGAGCGTGGTCGTCCTGGTTTTCTTGAGCCGCCTGAGCTTGAGGCGCTCGAGATCCCACTGCTCCTGGCGCAGCTTGTATTCGGCGAGCACCGTCTTGTCCGGATTGACGATGACCACGCCGTTGCTGCCGTCGATGATGAGGACTTCGTTCTCGCGGATCAGAGTGCGTGCATGGTGCAGCGCCACCACCGATGGGATGTTCAGGCTGCGGGCGACGATCGCGGTATGCGAAGTGGCGCCGCCGAGATCGGTGACAAAACTTGCGAACTGGTGACTCTTGAACTGGATGACATCGGCGGGAGACAGGTCGTGCGCGACAAGAATGCTGTTTTCCTCCGGCGCGCTGCGCGCCAGCACCTCGCCGGGGCGTCCCATCAGGACCTTCAAGATGCGCTCGACAACCTGGATGACGTCAGTCTTGCGGTCCCTGAGATAACCGTCCTCTATGCTCTCGAACTGATCGATCAGCGCATCCATTTGCAGCTTGAGCGCCCACTCTGCGTTGCACCGCAGGGACTCGATCAACTGCTTCGGCACTTCCGAGAGCGTCGGATCGTCGAGAATCATCAGATGCACGTTGAGGAAGGCCTCGAACTCGGCCGGCGCGCCCGCGGGGATATTTTCGCCGAGGCTGGCGAGTTCCGCGCGTGCGGTGACGACGGCGGCGTCGAAACGTGCCTTTTCCTCCGCGACGCGCGCCTTGGAGATGTCGTAGTGAGCGACTTCGAGCTGCGCATGCGATACCAGCTGCGCGTGGCCGATTGCGATGCCGCCCGATACGCCGATGCCGTGAATGGTGAAACTCATCGGAAAGCAGGGGCGAGGGACGAGGGTTGAGGAGCGAGTAAGTACAACGCGGACTTAGACCGGGGGATGTTGACTCGTCCCTTATGGCCGAAGGCCGGTATCCCGTGGGCGTCCCTCGTCCCTCGCCCCTTATTCATTCCCCTTCCCCGAATTTGTCGTTGATCAGACTCACCAGCGCCGTCATGGCCTGGGCTTCGTCCGGGCCGTCGGTCTCGATTGTCACCACCGAACCTCTTGCCGCGGCCAGCATCATCACACCCATGATGCTCTTGGCGTTGACCTTGCGGCCGTCCCGGGATATCCAGACCTCGGACGCGAACTGTGCCGCCAGTTGCGTGAGTTTGGCAGACGCCCGGGCGTGCAATCCGAGCTTGTTGACGACCTCAATTTCCCGTTGCTGCATTTTTCACCTGCGAAATGGGCATCGGCATGACGCCTTCGATGCCGCCGGAGATGGCCTTGGCCACGACAGTCTTCAGCGACTCGTTGCGATAAGTCAGTGCGCGCACCAGCATCGGCAGGTTCACCCCTGCCACGCCTTCGATCTTTCCGGGGACGAGCAGCCTGCAGGCGATATTGCTCGGCGTGGCGCCGTATACGTCGGAGAGCACCAGGACACCGCTGCCCTGATCCAGGCCGCGAATCAAACTTGTCGCCTGAGGCAGCACGACCTGCGGATCGTCATGCATGCCCACGCAGATATGCGCCAGCTGCGCAGGCCGGCCACCCATCACGTGGCTCGCGCAGTGAATCAGGCTTTCACCGAGCGTGCCGTGAGCGATGATCAGTATTCCAACCATGAGTGCCTTCGGACGTTGACCGGGATCGACTTGCCGATTCTACCTTTGCAGGCCAGGGCGTGATGGGTGAATGGCGAATCGGGATCGGATGACGATTCGCTCACTGTTTGCCGTTCACCGCTTTTTCAAGCGCATCGATCATCATTGCGGCGACATTGAATCCGGTCTGGTCGGCGATTTCGCGCATGCAAGTAGGGCTGGTGACATTGACTTCAGTCAGGTAGTCACCGATCACGTCCAGGCCGACGAGCAGCAGGCCCGCCGCCCTGAGTTGTGGTCCCAGCGCGCGCGCAATCTCCAGGTCGCGATCCGACAGGGGTTGCGCGACGCCTGTCCCGCCGGCCGCGAGATTGCCGCGGGTTTCGCCCGGTTTCGGAATCCGCGCCAACGAATAGGGAACCGGCTCACCGTCAATGATCAGCACGCGCTTGTCGCCCTTGGCTATCTCCGGGATGAATCTCTGCGCCATGACCGTGCGCCGCCCGTAATGCGTCACGGTTTCTATTACTACGCCGATGTTGTGGTCCTGGCGATGCAGCCGGAACACCGAAGTGCCGCCCATGCCGTCGAGCGGCTTGACGATGATGTCACCGTATTCGGCAAGGAAGTCACGGATCAACGCTTCTTCGCGCGTGACCAACGCGGGCACGGTGAATTGCGGAAATCGGGCGATGGCAAGCTTTTCGTTGTTGTCGCGCACGGCCCGCGGATCGTTTATCACGCGAGCGCCCTGCCGTTGCGCCAGCTCCAGCAGGTAGGTGCTGTAGATGTACTCCATGTCGAACGGCGGATCCTTGCGCATCATCACCGCATCGAAAGTTTCCAGGCCCACGGGCCTGCGTTCGCTCACCCGATACCACTGTTTTTCGTCTGACATCAGCGCCAGATCCCGTGCAAAGCCGAGCGCTTTGCCGCCGCGCAACACCAGGTCTTCCTGATGCAGTACCGCCAGTGCGTGACCGCGTGACGCGGCCTCCCGCATCATCGCGTACGAGGAATCCTTGTGGGTCTTGATGCTGTCGAGAGGATCGAGGACGAAGGCTATTTTCATCTGCGTCAATAGGTTGGGAGCGCTGGATTGTAGCAGAGCCGCCTCGCAAGGCCTCCGTACTCTGGGGGGCTATCGCGTTCCCGACAAGAACCACATTATCCGTAGCTGATCTTCCCGGTTGGCGCGCCCGCGAGCGACGCTCGAATTGTCAAAAAAACGGGCGCCCGAAGGCGCCCGAAGGATGGTAAGCGGACTTACCGGAGGAGATTACATGTGATACGCGGTCTCGCCGTGCGAGGTGATATCGAGGCCCTCGCGTTCCTGGTCCTCCGGCACGCGCAGCCCGACGATCAGGTCGGCAATCTTGTAGGAGATGAAGGCCACCACTGCGGAGAAAAGAATCGTCACTCCCACAGCCTTGGCCTGGATCCAGACCTGGGCTGCGATGCTTTCGAAACCAGGCTTCATTTCGAACCAGTTGTTCGGGAAGCCCGGCCCGCCGAGCGACGGCGCATTGAAGATACCGGTCAGCAGCGCCCCGAGAATCCCGCCCACCGCGTGCACGCCGAAAACGTCCAGTGTATCGTCTGCGCCGAGCAATTTTTTCAGGCCGTTTACGCCCCACAGGCATACCAAACCGGCAGCGAGGCCGATCACGAAAGCGCCGGGGATGCCGACGTTGCCCGCAGCGGGCGTAATTGCGACCAGTCCGGCGACTGCTCCCGATGCGGCACCCAGCATCGAAGGCTTGCCCTTGAATAGCCACTCGCCGAACATCCACGAGAGCACCGCGCAGGCCGTGGCCAGGTAGGTGTTCATGAACGCAAGTGCAGCGGAGTTATTTGCTTCCAGCGCCGAGCCGGCATTGAACCCGAACCAGCCGAACCACAGCAGCGAGGCGCCGATCATGGTCATGGTCAGGTTGTGCGGGGACATGGCTTCCTTGCCGAACCCGATCCGCTTGCCCATCACGTAGGCCCCGACGATGCCGGCTATGCCCGCGTTGATGTGGACGACCGTGCCGCCGGCGAAGTCAAGCGCGCCCCACTGCCATAGCAGGCCGGCTTTCGCATTCTGGGCATCCACGACACTGGCCGCGGTGTAGGCATCCGGGCCGGGCCAGAACCAGACCATGTGGGCGACCGGAATGTAGGAGAACGTGAACCAGAGCACCATGAAAATAAGCACGGCGGAAAATTTCGCTCGTTCGGCGAATGCGCCCAGGATCAGGCAACAGGTGATTGCCGCGAAAGTGGCCTGGAACGCGACGTAGACCAGTTCCGGCAATGGCGTCGCCTTGCTGAACGTGGCGGCCATCGAGAACTCGCCCTTGGCCGCGTCAAAGGTGCCATTCAAGAATAACCGGTCCAGTCCTCCGAAAAAGGCGTTGCCTTCGGTGAACGTCAGACTGTAGCCGTATATGCACCAGAGTACCGTGATCAGGGAGAACACGACGAATACCTGCATCAGCATCGAGAGCATGTTCTTCGATCTCACCATGCCGCCGTAAAACAGCGCCAGCGCCGGAACGCTCATCAGCAGCACGAGCGCTGTGGACGTGAGCATCCACGAAACGTCACCCTTGTTCGGTACGGGCGCCGGGGTCGCAGCCGGAGCCTCGGCCGTCGCAGCCGCCGCAGCGGGGGCCGTGGCGGTGTCGGCTGCCTTCGCTTCGTCGGCATAGGCCGGTACGGACAACGCAACGGTCCCGCACAGAGCCAGAAGCATCAGAATCTTTCTTATCATGGCATTCTCCCTATAACGCTTCCGCGCCGGTCTCGCCGGTGCGAATGCGGACAACTTGTTCGAGGTCGAACACGAAAATCTTGCCGTCGCCGATCTTCCCGGTGTTGGCGGATTTTTCGATGGCCTCGATCACCTGATCCAGCAGCTCGGTCTTGATCGCGGCCTCGATCTTCACTTTGGGCAGAAAATCGACGACATATTCAGCGCCGCGGTAAAGCTCGGTATGGCCCTTCTGCCGGCCGAACCCCTTGACTTCGGTCACCGTGATCCCCTGCACGCCGATGGCGGACAAGGCCTCACGCACCTCGTCAAGCTTGAACGGCTTGATGATTGCGGTAACTAGTTTCATGGTTTCTCCAATTGGCTTTGCAGGTTGGGCCCGGCATTGCACCGGGCCCTTTGCGTTTTGAGCGTCTAAAAGGTTCTCGACACGGAAACAATGACTTCACCTTCGCTGAGATCGACCTGTTTACCGCTCGCTTTTGACAGCGTATACAGGTTCGAATCGGCGTTGGTGTCCTTGTAGGCCAGTCCGAAATTGAATCCGTTGTAGAGATAGTTAACGCCGATCTTGTAGTCGGTGTAATCCAGATCTACTGAGGTGCCCTCGATCGTCTGATGACCGATATGCCCGGTAACCGAAAACGCATCGTTGACCGGATAGGTCGCGTTCAGTTCGATATACGTCGATCCCTTGCTGCTGTCAGTGAATACCGGTGCGCAGGAATTGCTGTTGCAGCCGAAGAAATCGGTGAGCGCGTACGATAACTTCAGGCTGATCCACTTCCAGGAAACGCTGCCATAGCCTTCCAAGGTATCGTACTTGTCGCCGTTGCCGAGTTTCGCGCCAGGATAGTAGTAATACAGGCCGCCGACATTCATGCCCCAGTCACCCCAGGTCTTGGCCCAGCCGCCATACCAGTCCGATTCCAGACTGCCGTCGGTGAATTGCGTACCGCTGACGTTGGAGCCCCAGACGCCAAGGTAAAGGCCGCTCGAATGGGAGTAGTCGAATCCGCCCTGGACAGCCGGCTCGCCCATCGTTTGGCTGATGCCTCGGAAAGAATAATCAGTTACGAAACCGACATTCGACGTGAAGGTGTGTGGTGATGCGGGAGCAGCCGGTGCATCTGCGGCATGTACCATTCCGGGCACCGCAAAAACACTGGCTACAGCAACGGCGAACAGTTTGTTCCTCAGCATGGCGATCTTCCTTTGTGATGATTGAAACGAGAAATACAATGGCTGAAAACAGCGACAAATGGCGTCAGCACATAGCATGCCAACGGGAAAAATACTTTAAATTAATAGGTTATGATGTCTCTCCAATCGGCGTTTTAAGATGACGCACCAAACGGATGCGTGCGTCGGAAGCTTTGCACTCAAGCAGTGCGGCGCGGCGGGTTCGTCGTGCTTTGCTACACTGGCTGCCAAGGAGGTATGCGCTTGGAAACTCGATTTCTGGACGAGCTGAACAAAAAGGTCAGCGACCTCATCGCAGCCTCGCCCGCCAAGGATGTAGAAAAGAATCTGCGGGCGCTTATGTCGAGTGCCTTCTCCCGCCTCGATCTGGTGACCCGCGAGGAATTCGACATTCAGCAGGAAGTGCTTCGCAGAGCCCGCGAAAAGCTTGATCAGATGGAAGCACGCGTCGCGGAGCTGGAAAGAGGGAAAGCCGGCCCGCAGGATTCCGGGGATACCGGCTCTGACATAACCGGCCTTCGGCAATAAGGCGAGAGACGAGAGAAGTGAACGTCACCACAGGGGACCAAGCGCTATCCGGGTCGGCCCCGGCCTGCCTGTTCCTGGCCCTCCTCCTCGCGCCTCATCCGTAGACGTGTCCCTCGCCGTTCTATATAGCCGGGCGCTGGCCGGCATGGAAGCGCCTCCAGTTACGGTGGAGACCCATCTCGCCAATGGGCTCCCCAGTTTTACGATCGTCGGACTTCCGGAAACGGAAGTGAAGGAGAGCAAGGATCGCGTGCGCTCCGCGCTGCTGAATTGCCGGTTCGAATTTCCCGCACGCCGCATCACAGTGAATTTGGCGCCCGCCGATTTGCCCAAGGAAAGCGGACGCTTCGACCTGCCGATCGCCTTGGGAATACTCGCGGCGTCCGGGCAGATCCCCGGCGATAAACTTGTCGAGTATGAATTCGCCGGCGAACTCGCGCTGACCGGCGAACTGCGGCCCATCCGCGGCGCGCTGGCCATGACTTACAACGCGCATCGCTCGGGCCGCGCTTTCGTATTGCCGGTCGACAGTGCCGTGGAGGCCGCGTTGGTACGCGATGCACGCGTGTATCCGGCGGCCACGCTATTGAAGGTCTGTGCGCACCTTGCCGGGCGCGAATCACTTGCCGCGTCTGCGCCGGCGCCGATGCCGGCTGATAATGAAGTTGCGGATCTAGCCGAAGTGAAAGGTCAGTTGCAGGCCAAGCGTGCGCTTGAAGTTGCCGCAGCCGGTGGCCACAGCATGCTGATGGTGGGACCGCCGGGCACCGGCAAGACCATGCTCGCGGAACGCTTCGCCGGTATCCTGCCGCCCATGACTGAGGAGGAAGCGCTTGCTTCCGCGGCAATGCAGTCGCTGGGCAGTTCGGGATTCGACGTGCGTCACTGGAAGCGCCGCCCCTACCGTTCACCACACCACACGGCGTCGGCGGTCGCGCTGGTGGGCGGCGGCAGCAATCCCCGGCCAGGCGAGATTTCGATGGCGATGCACGGCGTGTTGTTTCTCGACGAATTGCCGGAATTCAACCGCGATGTGCTCGAAGTCCTGCGCGAACCGCTGGAGTCCGGAAAGATCAGTGTCTCGCGCGCTGCTCGGCAGGCGGAGTTTCCAGCGCGCTTCCAGTTGCTGGCCGCCATGAATCCGTGCCCGTGCGGCTTCCTCGGTCATTATTCCGGCAAATGCCATTGCACGCCGGATCAGGTCACGCGTTATCGCAATCGCATCTCCGGCCCGCTGCTCGACCGCATCGACTTGCACATAGAGGTTCCGGCCGTACCCGAGAAAGATCTCGGCTTGCGCCAGTCCGGTGAGCCGAGCGCGGCCATACGCAAACGCGTGGCGGCAGCGCGCGCCCGCCAGAATGAACGGCAGGGAAAGCCGAATGCCCACCTGTCGGTCAAGGAAATCGGGGAACACTGCATCGCCGAGGCGGACGCCGATCAGCTCGCACGCAAGGCGATCAGCGCGCTTGGGTTATCGGCGCGCGCCTACCACCGAATTCTCAAGGTCGCCCGGACCATTGCGGATCTGGGCGGCGCCTCCGGCATATCCACGACGCACGTGGCGGAAGCCGTTCAATACCGGCGTTACGAGCGGGTTTGATCCGGCTCGATAGCCGTGGTGGCGCCTCGCCGCGCATTGACACGGCGAGCCCGTCCGGCTACCTTCTGCTTGCGCCGATTTGACACTCAGCTTGCGGGCGCTTAATAAATGCCGCTAAAGCGTGACAAACCCGTCCCGCTCAAGCGGCCGGGTTTTTATTTTCTGGCTATCGCATGACCAATCAGCGCACTCAGTTGCTGCACAACCTGCTCGGCGAGCGTATCCTTGTCCTCGACGGCGCGATGGGCACCATGATCCAGGGCCATGGGCTCGAAGCGCACCATTACCACGGCGACCGCTTCCACGCCCACCATTGCGACCAGAAGGGCAACAACGACCTGCTGACGCTGAGCCAGCCGCAGATCATCCGCGGCATTCACGCCGCGTACCTGGAAGCCGGCGCCGATATTATCGAGACCAATACATTCAATTCGAACGCGGTGTCGATGGCCGACTACGGCATGACGGAACTGGTGTACGAACTCAACCGCGCCGGGGCCGGCCTTGCGCGCTCCGCAACGGACGAGTTCTCTGGCAGGACGCCTTCCCAGCCTCGCTTCGTCGCCGGGGTGCTCGGCCCCACCAGCCGCACCGCATCGCTGTCGCCGGACGTCAATGATCCGGGTTTCCGCAATATTTCTTTCGACGCACTGGTGGCGTGCTACCTCGAATGCGTGCGCGGGTTGGTGGAAGGCGGCGTCGATCTGCTCATGGTCGAAACCGTATTCGACACCCTGAACTGCAAGGCGGCGCTGTTCGCCATCGACGACTTTATCGGGCGCAACGGCCTGTATGTGCCGGTCATGATATCCGGCACGATAACCGATGCCAGCGGCCGCACACTCTCCGGCCAAACCACCGAGGCGTTCTGGAATTCGATCTCGCATGTCCGTCCCTTCTCGGTCGGACTGAATTGCGCGCTCGGCGCCAAGGATCTGCGCCCGTACATCGAGGAGCTGTCGAAAGTCGCCGACACAAGAACTAGCCTGCACCCGAATGCCGGGCTGCCGAACGCGTTCGGCGAATACGACGAGACGCCCGAGTACACCGCATCGTTCCTGAAGGAGTTTGCGCAGGCGGGTTTCCTGAATATCGCGGGCGGATGCTGCGGCACCACGCCGGCGCATATCAAGGCGGTGGTCGAAGCATTGAAGGGGGTGGCGCCGCGCCAGGTTCCCGTGATCGACAAGAAACTGCGGCTTTCGGGGCTGGAGCCGCTCAACATCGGCGACGACTCGCTGTTCGTGAATGTCGGCGAGCGCACCAACGTCACCGGCTCCAAGGCTTTTGCGCGCCTGATTCTCGCCGGCAATTA
>Ga0137438_1000097_pt1 | contig 13771 bp, 9 predicted proteins | sample EasRivERMGT157_2_FD_102327 | JGI IMG/M metagenome (GOLD analysis project Ga0137438, IMG submission 102327) | Soil microbial communities from meander-bound floodplain in the East River, Colorado, USA - East River MetaG ERMGT157_2 | ecosystem: Environmental > Terrestrial > Soil > Floodplain ... | reverse complement strand
GCGGGTCGGTCGCCCAGCGAACCGTTGGATCCAACGCCGGCTGTGAGTCGGCGGCGCAATGAACTACTGGATTCACCGGCCGGTCGTGCTCGCGGTGAGCCGTTGGATCCACCCAGCGCGCATGTTCGGCGGCACAGCCAGCCGCAGGAAGGGCCGGTCGCTTCCGATCGGCGGCACAGCCGGCCGCTGGATCCGCCGGTCACATCGGATCGCAGTGAGACATTGGATCGGTCGGTTGAACCGGATCGGCTGCGTAGCTCGGCAGCAGGTCCGCCGATCGCTGCGGAGCGGCGGCGCGCTGAGTCAGTGGACCCGCTGGTTGCTTCTTATCGGCGACTCAGTGAATCCTTGGAGCGGCCTGCCACGCCGTCGCGATCGGCAACGATGAATACGACGTTGAGCGGCGCAGTGATCAGTGATGTGAATACGACCGCTCCGACGGTGTTGCAGCCGCGCTTTGCGCGCATACGGATCGGAGTGGCTGCGGGTGCGGTAATCATCATACTTCTGCTTGTCGTCACTTGGACTCGCAACGTGCCTGCCTCGGAACGTGAGCCTGGGGCGGCACCCACAGTACGCGTTGGACAGGGCGTCGCCGTGGCGACCAGCGCCTCCGGTGCAGCGAACCTCGAGCCTGCCCCGGTACCCACACAGCCCCCCCCGGCACCCGTACAGCCGGTCGCGGCGCCCACACAGCTGCCGCCAGCACCCCCTCAGCCCGCGGCAACGGCTTCGTCGCCGGCGCTGGTGACCCCGCCGCCGGCTGTTGTGGTTGCGCCAACGCAGGTGGCATCGGACTCCGCGGGGTCTCTCGAGGCGAGAAACAGCAGCGTGGACGACAAAGCGCCCCCGGGGAGCCGACGTCACAAGGCACCACGAACCAAGACCGCTGACCCGACGAGGTCAACGAGTGCAGACCCGCCCATCGCGGGTAGCCCCGCGCCGCTCGGCAAATCAGCGACGCCAGAAAGCGCGACTGAAGCTGGAACGGCGCCGCCGGAGGCCGCACCGCCTGCCAAAGCGCCGGTCCCGCTGCAGCTGGCATGTGAGGCCTCCGAGAAGGAGGCAGCCCCTGGCCAGAAGCTTCAGATCAATTGCGACGCGACCAACCTGAACGACACGGCCATTCGGCTCTCGTCCATCGAGGTGATCGTCGGCACAGGCGCCGCGCAAGCCGCTGTGGGGGAGGTGCTGTCGGAGCTCGCGCCGCACAGCCAGGTCAGGATCGTCATCACGCCAACGCTCCCCCGCAACGCCAAGGCAGGAGAGCCGCTGCCGATCATGATCGTGGTCAACACGCCTGATGCCACACCGGTGCAGCGGCCGATCGCAGTCCAGATCGTCCAGCCGGACCAGCTGAAGTAAAAGCTCTTCGCCGCGAAGCGCCACTGCGCATCGCCGGGGCTCAAGGGAGAACACGAACGGCGTGCGGAGCTTGAGGCCAGCGCCCATCGGGAGCTTGCCGACGTCGGAGCCGATGTCGGGCGCGGCCCGCCTCGACGTAGGGCCCGATCTCGTGCGTGCCAAGGAGCTGCCGTGCAGCTCGATGCCGCCGATCCCACCGGCGTAGAGCTCGGCGCTCAGCGGCCCATCGCGCAGGAGCCTTGGTGGGACCTATCGAACGCGCTGCTCATCTGGAGTCACGGGTAGTCGGTGACCTTCGGCGTGTTGACCGCGACTCCCGGCGCGGTCGCGCCGCCCTGATCGTTGATGACGTTCGAGATGCCGCCGTTCGCGGTCAGGTTCACGGTGACGAGGTGGTGGAACTTGACGTTGGTCGTCTTCGGCAGCTCGACGGCGCGGGTCAGGAACACGTTGGGGTTGGTGAACACGCTGTAGATGCCGAGGCCCCAGGCTTCGTGGCTGGTCACCGAGTCGGCGACCTTGTAGGACGCCCAGCCGTTGACGCCGCTCGCGCTGCGCCACGACGCCTGGTCCGGCGGATCATAGGGAATCTCCGACTGGTAGAAGTAGACGTGGCCGCCGTTGCCATTCCACAGCACCTGGAACTGCTGGAAGTGCTCGACGAACAGCCCGTAGATCGTGACGTTGGCGCCGTTGACGACCAGGCCGTTCTGCGCCGTGTTCGTGGTCCAGCCGACGCCGCTGCCGTGGTCGGCGCGCCATAGCCAGGTGTGATCGACGATCACGTTGGAGCTGTTGATCTGCAGGCTGACCGTGGCCTTGCCGGGGCCGGCGCCGCCGACCCTGGCGAACACGTCGTGCAGCGAGGTCGGGTTGCCGGCGTGGCCGGCCGAGCTGCCGGTCGGCCGACCTGGAGCAGGACCGGCGAGTTCGTCGCGCCGGCATCGAACAGGACCCCGCCGATCTTCACGCCGTCGACGTCGGCGACCGTCATCGCGATCGCGCCGGTGTCGGGCCGCAGGGTGGCGAACCCCAGGCCCAGCACCACGGTGTTGGCGCTGGTCACCCGGATCGTGTCGTTGAGCCCGTAGATCCCGGGGGTCAGGAGCAGGTGCTTGCCCTGCGCGAGCGCGGCGTTGATCGTGGCCGCGGTGTCGACGCCGGCGCGCGCGATGAAGAACTGGCTGATCGGGATCGACGTCCCGGGGGTCTGGCCGGCGCCCCACGTGATGCCGTTGGTGTTGGTGCGCAGCGACGGCACGAACACCGCGTAGCTCGTGCCGTCGAACCACAGGAACGGCTTCTCGCGCGACACCGGCGTCGGGTTCACGAACGTGTTGGGCGTGGTGGGCCATGTGCCGCCGGGGAGGTTGGCGGGGATGCCGACGAACACCATGTTCCACACGTGGCCGGTCCAGCTGCCCCACTGGGTGTTGCGCGAGATCCACTGCTGCTGGGAGCCGCTGCCGACGTCGAAGTCGATCAACGAGTCGGAGATCCAGCCGCCGCTGCTGAATCCACCGTTGAGGTGGAGCACCAGATTGTTGTTGCGGACGTGCATGCGGCGGAACGGCACCGCCTGGGACACCGCCCACTGCATGCCGCCGCCGGGCGGCGTGACCGAGAAGTTCTCGACGCCGCGCCAGAAGTTCACCAGCGCGCTGTTGTTCGGCAGCACCGGATCGGAGTGCACCTGATTGGTGATGTTGACCTGGTCCGGCAGCGCGCCGAGGCCGAGCACCTGGGTGTAGTACCCGACCGGGATGTTCACGTTGTAGGTGCCGGGCTTGAACAGCAAGGCGAACCGCTGGGTGCCGAACTGCGCCGGGCCCTGGGTGCTGAACACGCTGTTGATCTGGTTCTGGATCGTGGTCTGTGCGATCGAAGGATCGAAGATGATCACGTTGGGGCCGAAGTTCGGCGCGCCGCCGCCGCCGCCGCCACCGCCGCCGGCACCCGTGACGGTGAACTGCTCCCACGTGCTGGGGGTGGCGCGATTGCAGATCAGCGTGCCGCCGATGTTGAGATCGGCGGACACCCACAGGTTGTTCGAGACGCCCTGAAACGAGACGCTCCCGTTGGCCTGCGTGACCATGCGGAACCGCTCGGTGGTGCCGATCGCGGCCTGCGATGCGATCAGCCGTCCGCCGTTGGCCGCGTCGATGGTGACGAACTTTCCGTTGATCGTCGCCTGGAGCGACGTCGTGCCGTCGCTGTTGGCGATGACCTGGAACTGCTCCCAGGCGCTCGCCGTGGCGCGGTTCGCGACGAGGAAGCTCGCACCGGCGTTCTCCGCTGAGACGAAGCTACCGTTCGCAGAGGCCGTGATGGTCGCCGCAGCTGCGATCGCGGGCAGCGCCAGCATCGCGGCGAGTAGCACGGGCGCCAGGACCGGCCCTGTGATCGAGGAAGTGGCTCTGCTGGACATATCTTCGCTCCTGAGATCGAGTTTGGCGGTTCCTGCACCGACGATCGCGCACTCGCCGGCCACGCTGCGCACATCGTTGCGGGGTTTCGTGCAGCCCCGTGGATTCGCCGTAAGAAACGTCAACGCATCGTAGGAACCATCATTCACCGACGAGGCTGGTGACGCCATACTCGTGAAGACCTGCGGTATTTCCCCACAGTCCACCCGACGGAGGATCTCATGCGCCTCGTACGACGAGCACAGCTTCTCGCAGCGGCCGCCGTACTGGCGACGGCGCTGCCGGCATCCGCGCAGACCTGGAACCTGGTCTGGAGCGACGAGTTCAACGGTGCCGCCGGGACGTTCCCGGACAGCACCCGGTGGAGCTACGATGTCGGCAACAACGGCGGGTGGGGTAATGGAGAGTCGGAGGTCTATTGCGCCGCCGGATCGAGCGCGGCGCCGTGTAGCTCCGCCAACCCCAACGTGTTCATGAATGGCAGCGGCAGCCTGGTGATCCGCGCGCGGCGCGACGCGGCCGGGACGTGGACGTCCACCCGCATGCTCACCAGCGGCAAGTTCTCGGTCCAGTACGGGCGGATCGAGGCTCGTATGCGGCTCGTCGTGGCCAACGGGCTGTGGCCGGCGTTCTGGATGCTGGGGACCAACATCTCCAGCGTGGGCTGGCCGAGCTGCGGTGAAGTCGACATCATGGAGTGGGTCGACAGCTACGGCGCCGGCGTGACGTCGTCGGCGCTGCACGGGCCGGGCTATTCGGGCGGCGGCAACATCGGCGTCCAGTCCGGGTTTCCGAACGGCACGCGCGTCGACGATCCGGGCTACCACATCTACGGCGTGATGTGGTCGCCCAACCAGATCCAGTTCTACCGCGACACCATCACCAACGTCACCCGGACCATCACGCCGGCCAACATCCCGCCCGGCACGACCTGGGCCTACAACCACCCATTCTTCATCCTGTTGAACCAGGCGGTGGGCGGGAACTGGTTCCCCGGACCGGACGGCTCCACGCCGGCGGTCAACGACATGCTGGTCGACTACGTGCGGGTGTACCAGGCCGGCGCGCAGCCGGCAGGCACCGTGACCATCCGCGCCTCGGCCAATGGCAGCTTCGTCTCGGCCGAGAACGCCGGTGCGAGCCCGCTGGTCGCCAACCGTGCGGCGGCGAGCACGTGGGAGCAGTTTCGCGTGATCGACAACGGGGATGGCACGATCTCGCTGCAGGCGGTGGTCAATGGTCTGTTCGTCGGCCCCGATCTCAACAATGGCGGTCGGCTGATCGCCAACCGCAGCGCGATCTCGAGCTCGGAGAAGCTGAGGCGGATCGCGCAGAGCAACGGCACCGTCGCGTTGCAGGCGCTGGCCAACAACCTCTACGTGTCGGCCGACCTGAACATCGCAGGCGTGCTGATCGCAAATCGCGCCGCTCCCAGCACCTGGGAGCAGTTCACCTTCACGGCCCAGTAGCGAACCACTCCACCAGGCGATTTAGATCGGAGATAGCCAATGTATCATTCATCGTCGATATCGCGGCCGCGGTCGCGTCGCTGGCTGCCGGCCCTGGTGGCCGTAGCCGTCTGGGGGGTCGCCGCGAACGCGCAGGCGACCAACTTCACCGTGCGGAACAACTGCAGCTATACCGTGTATCCCGGGGTGTTCCCGGCGTCGACGTTCTCGAACGGCGGCTGGACCCTGGCGCCCGGCGCGTCGTCGACGTTCGCGGTGCCGAGCGGCTCGATCGGCCGGCTGTGGGGCCGGACCGGCTGCAACACCGCCAGCCCCGCTCAGTGCACGACCGGCTCGTGCGGCGGGACGGGGCTCGCGTGCGCGGGCACGACCGGCCAGCCCAACACCTCGCTGTTCGAGTGGAACATCAATGCCAGTGGCACCGACTGGTACGACGTCAGCTATGTCGACGCGGTCGACAATCCGATCGGCGTGACCATCACCAACGGGAGCTGCGTCTCACCGGCGAGCTGCAGCGCGTCCGTGCTGTCGAGCTGCCCGGCCGATCTGAAGAGCGGGAACGTCTGCCTGAGCCCGTGCACCCGGTACAACACCGATCAGTTCTGCTGCCGCGGCGCGTTCGGCACACCGTCGACGTGCGTGGTGGCGAACTGGACCGCGTCGGCGCAGACCTATGTGAACAACCTGCACACGTTCTGCCCGCGGGAGTACTCGTACGCCTACGACGAGACGTCGGGCGGCGCGCTGCAGACCTGCGCGACCGGCTCGAGCTACACGATCACGTTCTGCCCTGCCGGGTCCGCCCCGCCCGCGACCAACCTCGCGCTGAACCGGCCTGCCACGGCGTCGTCGACCGAGTCGACGGCGTTCCCGGCCAGCCTGGCGTTCGACGCCAACGGCGGGACGCGGTGGTCCAGCGCGTTCAGCGACCCGCAGTGGATCCGGGTCGACCTCGGCGCGAGCCACAGCGTCAACCGCGTGGTGCTGCGCTGGGAGGCCGCGTTCGCGCGCGCCTATCAGATCCAGATCTCGAACGACGGCAACACCTGGACGACCATCCGCAGCACGACGACCGGCGCGGGCGGCGTCGAGGACTTCTCGGTGACCGGGACCGGCCGGTTCGTTCGCATGAACGGCACGGCGCGCGGGACGCAGTGGGGTTACTCGCTCTGGGAATTCGAGATCTACGGCACATAGTTGATCTCCCGCGACGCGCCGCCGCCGGTTGAATCGCCGGTGGGTTTGGGCCTATCCTGCGCCTCCGAGCTGCTGACCGATCCGCTTGGCGCCAGGTGTCCGGCGGTGAGCTCGTCCGCGGTGGGCCCGGAGGCCCCGGAGATCTGTGATGACCACACTGTCGCGGCGATTCTCCGGGGCGTTCCTCCTCATCGTCGCCGTGCCGAGCCTGGTCGTCTCGGTGATGCTGTCGCGGCTCTACCTGAGCGCGCTCTACAGGACCGTGGAGCTGCACAGCCAGGCGACGGCAGAGCAGGTGGCGCAGAATGTCCGCGCCGAGACCGAGAGCGTCGCGATCCTGGCCGCCGCGCTGTTTCACGACGGAGAGCTGCGGCGACTGGCGGACGGCTATACCCAGGCGGCGGGCGCGACCGAGCGGTTCCCCTGGGCGCGTGCGCTCGACGAGAAGCTTGTGAGCTTCTTTACGTATTCAAACCGAGTAGGCGAGGTGGTGCTGTATCTCGCGCAGGGCGTCTACCAGTACTCGAACGATCCGAGGCTGCGCGCCGCCGACACGATCAGCCGGAGCGAGCTGGCCGGCGCCGCCGCCGATCCGGGCAAGGTCTTCCTGCTCGATAGCCTGGGCGCACATCGCGGCGACGCCCACATGATCTCGATCGCGGTGTGCCCGGTGCCCGGCGATCCGATCTCGGTGGAGGCGATCTTGCTGCGGTTCCGCGTGCCCGCGTTCGACGCGCTCGCCGCCGGCCCGGGCGGCGATGGCGGGCCCGATGTGGTGATGCTGGGGCGCTCGGGGCGGCCGATCCTGTCGAGCCTGCCCGCCGAGGCGCTGGACATGGAGCTGGCGGCGCGCGCCGGCGCGACCGGCGAGTCGCGGAGCGCCGCGCCGGGCGGTGCGATGCCCGAGCGGTCGTGGTTTCGCGACCTGCGGGCGGGCGGCCGGTCGTGGCTGGCGACGGTCCGTCCGGTGGAGTCGACGGGCTGGACGCTGCTCCTGCTCGCCGACGAGGCGGCGCTGTCGCGGCGCGTCACTCGCTACGCGTGGTACCTGTATCCGGCGATCGCGCTCCTGGGCGCGCTGTTCATCGCGTACGCCGAGCTGTTCTTCGCCCGCGTGGCCGCGCCGATCCGCGCGATCATCGGGCACATGGCGCGCGTCGGGCAGGGCGACTACGAGGTCCGCGCCGCGCCGCAGGCGATCCGCGAGCTGGCCGAGCTGGCGCGCGGGTTCAACCGGATGGTCGAGGAGACCGAGCGCCACAAGGCCGAGCGCGAGCGCACCGAGCGCGACCGGCTGACCGCCGAGCTCGAGGCGCTGCGCTACCAGATCAACCCGCACTTCATCGCCAACACGCTCAACTCGATCCGGCTGATGGCCTCCGCGGCGCGCGCCGACGCGATCGCCGGGATGACCCGCGATCTCATGCGCATGCTGTCGGACAGCTACGCTGGCGCCGGCGTGCTCACCGAGCTGTCCCGCGAGCTCGCGAGCATCTCGGCCTACGTCGGCATCATGAAGGTGCGGTTCGGCGAGCGGTTCGTGCTCGAGATCGACGCCCAGCCGGGCACCGAGTCGCTGGTCGTCCTGCGGATGATCCTGCAGCCGATCGTCGAGAACGCGATCCTGCACGGGTTCGGCGGCGCCACCGGGGCGCGGGCCAGCCGCGCCGGCCGCGGGCTCATCCGGGTCACCGCGCGGCGCGAGGCGCGCCCGCTGCCACCCCCGCCGTGCCCCGAGTCGTGGGTCGCGCCGGTCGCCGGCGAGGTGCTCGTCCTCGAGGTGCGCGACGACGGCAGCGGCATCCCGCGAGACGCCGCGGTTCGCGCAGGCGGTGGCGCCGCGCCTCGCCGCGGCGGGCCCGAGAGCCTGCACCGGATCGGCATCGCCAACGTGGAGCGCCGGATCGCGCTCAACTTCGGCGCGCCGTACGGCCTGGAGATCGAGAGCGAGCCCGGCGCGGGAACGCTCGTGAGGTACGTCCTGCCCGTGCTGGCGCGGCGCGAAGATCGCGAAGATCGCGACGATCCCGGCGAGGTCGGCGGTGCATAGCGTCCTGGTGGTCGACGACGAGCCGTTCGTCCGGCTCTCGCTGGTCAGCCTGCACCCGGACGCCGACGGCTTCGACTTCGCCGCCGAGGCGAGCAACGGCGTCGAGGCGCTGGCCGTGCTCGCGGCCCGCCCGGAGATCGACATCGTGCTGCTCGATCTATCGATGCCGGTGATGGACGGCCTCGAGGTCCTGCGTCGGCTCCAGGCCGAGCCGCTGGCGCGACCCACCGCCGTGATCGTGCTGTCGGCCCACGACGATTACCACCTGGTCCGCGACGCGTTCAAGCTGGGCGCGACCGACTACCTGCTCAAGCGCGAGCTCGACGCCGACACGCTGCGCGCGGCGCTCGACAAGGCGGCCTCGGGGCTGGCGCTGTCCGGTGAGCGGACCGCCGCGATCCTCGAGCGGCGCCAGCTCGAGTTTCTCAAGGCGCAGGTGCTCCGCGATCTGTTGTCGGCGCCGGCCCCGCCGGAGCTGGAGGAGACCTTCGCGGGGCTGGGCATCGCGCTGGTCCCGCCGTTCGCGGTGTGCTGCTTCTGGGTCGAGGACCTCGACGCCGTGGCCCGGCGAGAGGGCGGCGCCGGGCTGACCCGATTCTGGGAGCTGGCGACCCGCTCCCTGAAGCAGGCGCTCGCCGGCGCGGGCACCGGGGAGGTGGTGCCGCTCGGGCCGGGCCACGCCGTCGTGCTGTTCTCGCCATCGCCGCGGACCCAGGCCGCCCCCGAGCTCTCGGCGCGCGCGTTCTGCGAGGACGCCGCCGACTACCTGGCGCGCTACCTGAGCGTGAAGGTGACGTTCTCCATCGGCCCGGTCTGCACCGCGGTGCGCCAGGCGCCCGAGGCGCTGTCGGCGGCCAGGTCCACGCGCAAGGTCGAGTCGCGGATCGTCGTCCTGGCCAAGCGCGCGATCCACGAGCGGTTCGCCGATCCGGAGTTCTCGCTGGAGGCGGCGAGCGAGCGGGCCGGGGTCTCGAAGAATCACCTCAGCTTCGAGTTCTCCCGCGAGACCGGCGAGACGTTCACCGAGTACGTCGCGCGCGTGCGGGTGGACGAGGCCAAGCGGCTGCTCGCGACCACCTCGCTGCTGGTCTACGAGGTCGGCGAGCGCGTCGGGTACCCGAGCGTCGAGCACTTCAGCCGGCTGTTCAAGAAGGTGGCCGGCGTCAGCCCGGTGAAGTTCAGGGCTGGATTTCGCCCGCCGGGCGATGATCCGCCGTAACAAACGTCATGACGGCGGAACAACCGTCATTCACCGCAACCCCGCCGCGCTCGATACTTCGACTCTGCACACGCTCGCGCTGGCAGAGCCATCATGAAGCCAACACTGCTCCTCGTCCTCGCCCTGGCTCTGGCCCTGGCCCTGGTCTCTGCGCTCTCCGCCTCCAGCCTCGAGGCGCAGCCCAAGGTCACGATCAAGATGGGTGACAACTTGCCCGATCGGACCAACACCTGGGGCGCGATCGTCGAGCAGATCAACGGCGAGTTCAAGGCGGCCCACCCCGGTGTGGAGATCGTGACCGAGAGCTACCCGGACCAGCCGTATCAGCAGAAGATCAAGATCTACGCCACCGCCAAGCAGCTTCCGGATGTCTTCAAGTTCTGGAGCTTCACGTCGCTGTTGAAGCCGCTGATCGACGGTGGCTTCGTCGCGCCGCTCGACCGCGCCGAGCTCGATAGCCTGGGTTACCTGCCCGGCGCGCTCGACACCAACACCTACGGCGGCAAGCTGTACGGGATCCCGGTGTCGACCGACTTCTGGGTCATCTACTACAACAAGAAGCTGTTCAAGGCCGCCGGGATCGAGCATCCCCCGGCCACGCTCGACGAGCTCTACGCGCTGGGCCACAAGCTCAAGGCCAAGGGCATCATCCCGATGACCACCGATGGCAAGGACGCGTGGCCGCTGTCCGTCACGTTCGACTTGCTCGCCTGGCGGATCTCGGGCGAGCGAGGGCTTCCGCGCCAGGCGCTCGATCGCAAGATCAAGTTCACCGACGAGCCGTTCGTCCTGGCCGCTCGCGAGCTGCAGAGGCTCGTCAAGTCGGGGTTGTTCCAGGACGATCTGATGGTCTCGGACTACGGCGCCGCCCGCAACCTGTTCGGCCAGGGCAAGGCCGCCATGTTCCTGATGGGCTCGTGGGAGCTCGGGCTCGGCGCCGACAAGGCGTTCTCGCCGGAGTTCCGCGACAGCGTGGACGCCTTCAAGTTCCCCGCGGTGACCAACGGCAAGGGCACGGTCGACGACCTGATGGCCTGGTACGGCGGCAACTACGTGATCAACGCGGCGAGCAAGACCATCGCGCTCGACAAGCAGTACCTCGTGTTCTACGCCAGGCGGTTCCCGGAGCTGGCGTGGGAGAAGCAAGCCACCCTCCCGGCCCAGACCGTCAAGCCGCGCCCCAACGACACGCCGGTCGCCAAGTCGATCCTGCGGATCATCGCCGAGGCCAAGGCCACCTCGGGGGCGCCGGCGCTCGATCTGTCGACGCCGCGGTTCAAGGACGACAACGAGAACGCGATCCGCGAGCTGTGCTCGGGGCTGATCACCCCCGAGGAGTTCGTCAAGAAGCTCGACACCGCCGCGGAGAAGGCCGCGAAGAAGTAGCCGCCGGATGGTCGATCCTTCGCGGAGCCGGGGCGCCATCGCCTGGCTGATCGTGCCCGGTCTGGCGGTGCTGGCGTTCTCGCTCGTGGTGCCGCTCGGGTTCAGCGTCAGACCCAGCGCCGCACCGTGAAGGACTCCGGCCGGTGGTACGCCCGGCTCGCCGCCGAGAACCGGCTCCCGCTCGCGGACGCAAACGCGATCTTGTGACCCATCGTCGGTGAACGCCGGACCCCGCGCGCTCGCGCACGTGCGTGATTGCCACACGCCTACATTTTGATCTCACATGGGGTGCAGAATTATCGGATCTTGATGGCGAAGCGTTTGCAACGACGCGCGCCAATCGCTGTGCCACGTCGTACCCGGCCTCGCATCGACTCTGCCGCCGTCACCAGCCTGTTCAAACGCGTCGATCGCGGTGATCCGTCGACCGGATGGCCGTCGACCGGGTCATCCACCGAGGAGACACCGACGCTGCCGCAGGTGCCGATCGACATCGAGCGCAACGCCACCGATCCGCGGAGCGTCACCCGCGGCCTCGACGGGGCACCCACGTTGCAGCTGACGCCGCTCGAGGTCGACGCGATCGCGCAAGGCTCCATGGCAGCCTACATGGTCGAGCCCGAGCCCGATGCGAGCGGCTTCCGGACCGTCGAAGGCCTCCGGATCGCGCTGGGAAGTTCGTCGATCTCGCCCACGACGGTCCCACCTGCGGCGAACCCGCGAGGGCCGCGCCGCGCGCGACAGACCCTGCGTGCCGAGAAGATCAAGTCCCAACCCGTCGCGCCCGAGCGGCCACCGCGCAAGCGCTGAGCCGGCTCCGAGCGCGCTGAGCCGGGTGGTGGTGGTTGCGGAGCGTGTTCGATGAATGCGCTAACGTCGGCTGCGATGCGTAGCTTGCGCCGCAGTATGAAATGAAGTAAGAAATGAGGCGTGGAACGCGTAACCGCTACCATCGACGAGCACACGCTGGCTCAGATCCGGCGCGCTGCCGGGGCACGCGGCGTGTCGAGCTTTCTCGCCACCGCCGCGAAAGAGCGACTCGCGCGGCTCGAGTTGCTTGGTCTGCTGGACGACCTTGATGCCAAGCACGGCGCGCCGAGCGCGGCAGTTCGTACCGAGGTCGCCCGCGATGCTCGCCGGATCTTCCGGCGCAGATGACTCGGACGCGTCGGACGCGTCGGGCGCGTCAAAGCTCGGGCTCGGGCTCGGGCTCGGGCTCGGGCTCGGGCTCGGGCCCGGCCCCGGCGCTGCCGCGTTGCGTGCTCGACAGTGGCGGGTTGACCGCGCTGATCGGCGGTTCGCAACGAGCACGAGCCTGGCTTCGCTGGGTGATCGAACACGACGGTAGCATCCAGGTGCCGACACCAGTGCTTGTCGAATCCACCACCGGCGACGGCGCGCATGACGCAGAGGTGAACCGTGTGCTCGGGGTCCTGGAGCGGGCCGCGGCGGTGCTGCAAGCGCCCGACGAGGTCGTCGCGCGTCGCGCGGGGCGTCTGCGTTTCGCGGCAGGCTCGGATGACGGCATCGACGCGCTGGTCGCGGCTGCGGCGGTTGGGGATGGTTCGCCGGCGATCCTGCTGACCTCGGATCTCGATGATCTCGAGCGCCTGGTTCGGCGCGACCCACAGGTCCACGTGCGGAAGGTCTGAGGGGCCGCGGGATCACGACCTAGCTCTCGATGTCGTAGTCCTTGAGCTTCTTGTAGAGCGTCGAGCGGTCGATCTCGAGGATCGCGGCGGCCTGGGCCTTGTTGCCGCCGGTGGCGGCGAGCGCGGCGAGGATGCCCTGCTTCTCGAGCTCGCGCAGCGACCGGGGCGGCGCGGGCTTGGGTGGCGCGAGCTGGGGCGGCGGTAGCGGGTCGATCGTGGCCATCGACGTGCCCCCGGAGGCGATCGGCGCGACGATCGGCGCGACCGGCGGCGAGGCGTAGGGCGCGGCCGGGGGCGCGGAGGGGAGCGCGACGCTGTTCGAGCCGAGCGGCGGGGTCGGCGGCGACTGGCGGGCGCGCGGCGGCGGGGCGGCGGACAGCACCTGCGGCGGCAGGTCGGCGGCGATGATCTGCTCGCGGTCGCCGAGCACGATGGCGCGCTCGACCGCGTTGCGCAGCTCGCGCACGTTGCCCGGCCACGCGTAGCGCGTCATCGCCGCGAGCGCGTCGGGCGCGAAGCCCGAGATCCGGCGCGCGGCCTGGCCGCGGAACCGGCCGAGGAAGAAGTCGGCGAGCAGCGGGACGTCGTCGAGCCGCTCGCGCAGCGGCGGGACCTCGATGTTGATGACGCTGAGCCGGTAGTAGAGGTCCTCGCGGAACGTGCCGCGCTTGACCATCTCGGCGAGCTCGCGGTTTGTCGCCTCGACGACGCGGACGTCGACCTCGATCGCCTTCTGGCCGCCGACCCGCTCGAACCGGCGCTCCTCGAGGACACGCAGGAACTTGGTCTGCAGTCCGAGCGGCAGCTCGCCGACCTCGTCGAGGAACAGCGTGCCGTGATCGGCCATCTCGAACCGGCCGGCCTTCTTCTCGGTCGCGCCGGTGAACGCGCCCTTCTCGTGGCCGAACAGTTCGCTCTCCAGCAGGTTCTCGGGGATCGCACCGCAGTTGATGGCGACGAACGGCCGCGCTGCGGCATCCCCCGCCGACCGATGGATCGCCCGGGCG
>Ga0137438_1000095_pt1 | contig 14005 bp, 11 predicted proteins | sample EasRivERMGT157_2_FD_102327 | JGI IMG/M metagenome (GOLD analysis project Ga0137438, IMG submission 102327) | Soil microbial communities from meander-bound floodplain in the East River, Colorado, USA - East River MetaG ERMGT157_2 | ecosystem: Environmental > Terrestrial > Soil > Floodplain ... | reverse complement strand
GATCGACGAGGTCATCGAGCTCAAGCGCGATGCCGCCGTCGACCAGGTCGCGATCCGCAAGTCGCGCGACAAGATCGCCGAGCTCTACCTCGCGCACGGCTTCCTGTTCGCGACCGTCGACAGCGCGCTGCTCCGCGCCGACAGCGGCGAGGTCGATGTCCAGTTCACCGTCGACGAGCATGCGAAGGTCACGGTCTCCGACATCGCGTTCACCGGCAATCGCGCGATCGCCGGTGACGAGCTGCGCAAGCAGATGTCGACGAGCCCGCCCGGTGCGCTGTCGTTCATCACCGGCTCCGGCGTGTTCCGCCGCGACGAGCTCGAGCGCGACCTGGCGATCGTCACCGGCTACTATCTCGACCACGGCTTCGCGGCCGTCAAGCTCGCGCCGCCCGCGCTGCAGCTGTCGCGCGATGGCAAGCGGATGATGGTGAGGATCGCGATCGAGGAGGGGCCGCGGTTCGACTACGGCGCGATCGACTTCAAGGGCGACCTGCGGGGCTCCCCGGCGCAGCACCTCGCGCTGATCCGTAGCCGGCCCGGCGCGCTGTTCATGCGCTCGATGGTCGAGGCGGACCGCAAGTCGCTCGAGGTGCACTACCAGGACCTCGGGTTCGCGTACGCGAGCGTGGTCCCGCGACGGCACGTCGACGCTGCGCACCGCCGGGTCGCGGTCGACTTCGAGATCGTGCGCGGCAAGCCCGTGCTCATCGAGCGCGTCGCCATCCGCGGCAATGCGAAGACGCATGACAAGGTGATCCGCCGCGAGCTGCGGATCGCCGAGGGCGAGCTGTTCAGCGCGACGAACCTCGAGCGATCGCGGCAGCGCGTGATGGCGCTCGGCTACTTCGAGGGCGTCGCGATCTCGACGCGCCGCGGGAGCTCCGACGACGTGATCGAAATAGCGGTCGAGGTCCGCGAGCGCTCGACCGACACGTTCCAGGCCGGCGCCGGGTTCTCATCGACGGACTCGTTCATCGTGCAGGGCCAGGTCGCGATGCAGAACCTGCTCGGCCGCGGCCAGTCGCTGTCGGGGCAGGTGCAGCTGTCGAGCGTGCGCCGGTTGTTCGCGCTGCACTTCGTCGGCCCGTACTTCCTCGACAGCCAGTGGACACTCAGCGTCGAGCTCTACAGCCAGTCCCTCAGCTTCGGCGCGTACGCGCGCACCTCGACCGGGGGCTCGCTGACGCTCGGCTACCCGCTGGCGGATCACCTGCACGGCTTCCTCACGTATCGTCTCGAGAACGTGGGCATCACGAGCGGCTTCAGCGGGTTTGCAAGTCTCGGCGCGACCGTGTCGCAGCTCCCGGCGCTCGACACCGCGGACCTGCTGCGCGGCGGGTGGACGTCGTCGATCCGCGGCTCGGTGGCATACGACACCCGCGACGACCGAATGTTCCCCAGGACCGGCGCGTACGCGACCGCGTACGCCGAGTATGCCGGCCGGTTGACCGGATCCGAGAACGCGCTCGTGCGCTACGGCGGGTTTGCGCGGCGCTACCAGCACCTCGGACCCTTCGCGCTACGACTCAACGGTGAATTCGGCGTCACCCAGTCGCTCGACGGTCGCGGCGTGCCGCTCACCGAGCGCTACCTCCTCGGCGGGATCTCGGATATCCGCGGCTACCAGCCGCGATCGCTCGGCCCTCACCTGTGGTCGCAGCACGCGGGCGATGTCGGCCAGCCACTCGATCCGCTGGCGATCGGCGGAAACCTGCAGGTCATCGGCAACGCCGAGCTCGAGTTTCCACTCCTCAAGAACATCGGAGTATCCGGGGTCGTGTTCTTCGATCTCGGCAACGCCTACAACCTCGAATCGAGGTTCTGCGGCCGCCCGGGCTCCGATGCGTGCACCCGCGGGTTCGACTCGATCGGAAGTCTCCGCAAGTCGGTCGGCCTCGGGGTGCGCTGGCTGACGCCGATCGGCCCGCTCCGCTTCGAGTGGGGCCTCCCGCTCGATCTCAAGCCCGGCGAGAAGGCGGATGGACTCGAGTTCTCGATCGGCGGCTCGTTCTGACACCGACCAACCATGGTCGAGCATGGTCGAGCTTCCGGGGACCGCTACCGGTTGACCGCGTCGATGATCACCCGCGATGCGCCGCTCCACTCCAGGACCTGCCAGATCGCTACGAGCAACGCACCGGCCGTCGCCGGTAGCTTCCACCAGTTCTCCCCGATGAACGGGATGGTCGGATCCGGCGCGGGCTTCAAGGCCTCGACCTCGGATCAGGTACCGGCCAGCCGCCGGATCGAGGCGCGGTAGTAGCCGCGCAACAACATCGCATTGTACACGAGCCGCCCGGCCAGTGTTGCGACAAGCACTTCGCCGGCGATGAATGGGATAAGATAGTAAGATGCGAATGTTATACTTCCAGAGCTCATGTATCGAATCCACCCGACCCCCAGGCCGATTCCGACGACGAAGGCCAGAATCGTCCACAAATGCGAGAACGATACATAGTCGCCTACTCCACATTGTCCATCGGGCGACAGCGGACGGACCTCGCGCGGGACGAAGTCGGAGCTACTCATCAGCCAGAACAGCGTCGCCGGCACGCTGAACATCATGGCAATGCCGATCATCGATACGAACGTCAGGCACCACGCCTGTTCCGAGACGATATAACTGTCGCTTCCGAACGCAAGCTTGCATGACGGGTTCCTACCCAGGTACATCGTTGCGAAGGCGGCCAGGGTGCCTATGGCGGTGAACACACAGAGTCGAGATCGCTGTCCCGTCATGATCTTCGTGTGATGCGCGGTGATGATCTGGCGGCCGGAGCTCAGCAACCCGCGCACGATGAGCCAGGCGGCGATCAGATCGATGAGACCGAGCACGTGATGTATGTGGTTCCCTCATGCAGAGTGCTCAATATCGAGGCATCCGACGTGCGCGGCCCTCGGGCAAGACGCGATGCCATCGAGCTGACTACCAGGCGTTGCCGCTCAGGGGCGAGACGACCTTGTAGACATCGAGTTGACCGGAGACCAGCTCCGGGCCCATGATCGAGGTGCGCTTCGTCGTGAGCACCGCGAAGGTGGTCACCGCGATCGATCGTGCGTTCGACGGGCAGCGAGCATCCGGAACCACCACCGTGAGCCAGGTCGTGTCCCGATCCGGACTCGCTTCCAGGATGACCGACGCGATGAGTCCGAGCACCGTGGTCTCGCGGTGCAGCGGACGTCCGGAGAACTCCTTGCCGTTGTACACCAGCTTCATGTCCTCGTCGTTCCCGCGATGGAAGATGATCTGCATGCCGTCGCCCTGCAGATGATACTCCGTCACCTCGTGCGAGCCCGCGATGTCACCATCCGGCTGCGTCGGTCTGTGCCCCGTGGCGTCGGACGCAAGCAGCGTTGCATCGAGCATCGGCACGACCGACGTGCCATCGCTGCCCGTCGCGATCGACAGGTACCACAGATGTGCGGCGGGGTACTCGATGAGGCTGACCTTCTCGTTCTCGATGCCCTGGATCTCGAGGGCCCAGTGGACGCGATGGTGACCATGCGCGTCGAGCGTGCGCATCATGGTCGCCTCGACCGGTCGGCTCCGCGGCGCCACCTTCGTGCAGCCCTTCGGGTCACCCCAGAGATCGAGTGAGCAGGTATTCGGGTCGAGCCGTACCTGCCCGTTCATGTGCCCCAGCGTGGATTCCTCGAGTTGAAGCGCGATGCCATGCGCGCCCAGGACGGGCTGGTTCATGTACATCGATGCGAGATAGAGCGTTCGAGCTTGGCGCATGAGTTCCTCCCGGTCAAAGCAGGTGCACGACGCATCGCACGCCGATGCAAGCTGAATGCCCGACACCTGAGAGTGCGGTTCGCCCGCGCGGTCAGCATTGGACGGTCACAGCAGCTCGCAAGTTTGTCGATTCCCACGAGTGGCATTGCGTGAAGTTTTCCGGAGAGTCAGACGAACGCGCAGCGGATGCCTGCGCATTCGTCACAGGCGCAAGATCTTCGCATTCGCACGCCCGATCCGACCTGCATCGTCGCCACGCCACGACCCGCCGCATCATGCTGCACGCGACATCCTCGACCACCAGCAGGGAGATGACAAACTGTTCGATACCACGCGTTTCGGGAGACGTCAGGGGATCGCGCGGTCGGTGTACATGCCGCAGGACTCGAGCAGAAGGCGATCCTGGCGGCGCACACCGGCCAGCCGAGCTTCGACGATCTCGGGATGTTCCAGCTGGCGGCGTTTGGCCACCAGCTCGGCGACCGCACGATCTTCAACGGGATCTCCGTGCTGCCACCGGGATCGATCCTCACCGCGGGCCCGGACGGTGTGACGATCACCAGCTACTGGCGCCCGGGCTATCGCCGCGGCGACGACCGCGGCCGCGATGCCTCCGCGGAGCTCGCGCAGCGGTTCATCGCGGCCACCCAGCGCAGGGTCCTCCACCGGCGGGCGCCGCTGGGGATCTTCCTGAGCGGCGGGCTCGACAGCCGTTGCGTCGCGGGCGCGCTGGCCACGACGGGCGCTCCGGTCACCGCGTTCACGTTCGGCGATGAATCCAATCGCGACGTTCGATACGCACGTCAGCTCGCGAGCCGGCTTGGTTTTTCACACCAGGTCTACACGCATCGTGGACACGACTTCACAGCAGCGCTATCTCGGGTCGTGTGGCGCACCGAAGGGACGACGGCGTTCCCCGAGTGCCTGTCCATCGAGTTTCATCGACATATCCGCCAGGATGCTCGACTGGTCTTCAATGGACATTTCGGTGACGCGCTCAGCGGTGGCCACCTGCTGCCCGAGCTGTTCTGGTTGCGGCGTCGCGATCTCGCCGGCCACATCCTGCACAAGCGGATCCGGATCCCCAAGGAGCGGCTGCGCGCGCTGTGCGTCCCGGAGCGCTTCGATTCCCTGTACGACGAGCTGACCTCTTCGGTGGCGCACGGCCTGGACCGGTTCGACGAGGATCGCCCGGTGCTGCTCTACAACCTCTGGGACCTCGATGTTCGCCAGCGCAGGTACACGCAGTCGACGCAGGCGGTCGACCGCTACCTGCTCGAGCAGGTCAGCCCGTTCCTCGACAACGAGGTCGTCGAGCTCTGTCTTGGACTTCCGCTCAGCGAGCTGTTCGGACAGCGCTGCTATCTCCGCACGATCCTCGACGCATTCCCCGCCTGCGCCGACGTGCCGTGGGCGCGAACCGGGCGCGCCATCGAGAGCAATCACGCGCTACGGATGTTTCGGCTCGGAAGCGACTCCGTGCTCCGCAAGTCTGAAACACTTTCTGGCACTCAAGCGGTACTTCCCGCACGGTCGGCGATCGGCGCCGGCGGACGCCGGGTAGCCGGCGACGCCGTGCTTGCCGACCCGTTCCTTGACGACAGCCTCGGCGCGCGCCTGCGAGAGCTTCAGGTTCGCGTCGATGCCGCCGACGCCATCGGTGTGACCGGCGAGCAGCTTGGCGATCTCGGCGAGCGCCGGCTGTGACCCTCGTAGAGCGCGTCGAGCGCGGCCCCGTACCGGGCGTAGACCGCGCGGCGCTTGAGCTTCAGGGTCGGCGTCAGGAGCCCGTTCTCGACGGTGAACGGTGATTCGGTGAGCACGCAGTCGAGCGGCCGCTCGTACGGCCGGAAGCCCTTGGCCTGGCGCGCGAGCTCGTCCTGGATCAGGGCGCGGACGCGCTCGTCGGAGGTCAGCTCGGCGCCGAGCGAGATGCCGTGCTCGGCAGCCCAGCTGCGGATCGGTGCGCCGTCGATCACCACGAGCGCGACGTTGTACGGGCGACTCGCGCCGTGCAGCATGATGTTGCGGATGAACGGCGAGAGCGCGAGGCGCTCCTCGAGCGGGCTCGGCATCACGTACTTGCCGTTCTCGAGCTTGTACTGCTCCTTGATCCGGCCGGTGATGAACAGGTAGCCGTCGTCGTCGATGCGGCCGAGGTCGCCGGTGCGCAGGCCGCCGTCGGCGGTGAACGCCCGGGCATCCTCGTCGGGGCGCGCGTGGTAGCCCTTCATGACGTTGGGACCGTGCACGATGATCTCGCCCTCGCCGGGGGTGTCGCCGCGGCTGGCGTCGATCTCGATCGTCACGTCGGCGATCGGCCGACCGACGCTGCCGAGCCGGCGATGGCCGGGGCTGTTCATCGTGACGATCGGCGAGGTCTCGGTCAGGCCGTAGCCCTCGTAGACGTCGATGCCCAGGCCATCGATGAATTCGCCGACCTCGCGGGACAAAGTCGCGCTGCCGCTGATCGCGTACTTGAGGTGGCCGCCGAGCTTGCGGCGGATCTTCGCGAACAACAGGCCCGCGATCCAGCAGATGATGCGCTCGCCGAGGCCGAGCGGTTCGCCGCGGTGGCGCCGGAGCGACGCCGCCAGACCGCGCCGGAACACGCTGCGAATCACGCGCGGCTGCTGCTCGATCTGCGCGCGGACGCTGGTGTGGAGCTTGTTGAAGATCCGCGGCACCGCGACCAGGATCGTCGGCTTGACCTCGCGCAGATCGTCGAGCAGGTGCTCGGTGTCGGTGTTGAAGGCGGTCGACGCGCCGGCGGCGATCAGGATGTGGAGCTCGACGACCTGGCCGTAGACGTGGGCCCACGGCAGGAACGAGATGGTGCGGTCGTCGGGCTCGATCGGGAACCCGGCGACGCAGGCCAGGGCGTTGGACACGAGGTTCCGGTGGGTCAGCATCACGCCCTTGGGCGTGCCGCTGGTGCCGGAGGTGTAGATGAGGCCGGCGACGTCGTCGGGCGCGATCTGGTGGGCGAGACCGGGGGCGACGGGGTCGCGGGGCGGTCCGGCCGAGATCACCGCGGCCAGCGAGCGGGGATCCCCGGCGTCAGCCTCGATGGTGATGACGTGACGCAGGGCCGGCAGCCGGGGCTTCATCGCGACGAGCGAGGCGGTGATGCCGGCGGTCCGGCCGAACACCGCAGCGGCGCCGCAGTCGCCCAGGATGAGCTCCCAGTCCTCGGGGCGCTGTGCCTCGTACATCGGTACGAAAGTCGCACCGAGGCCGAAGCTCGCGTAGGCCGCCGTGGCCCACACGGTGCTGTTGCGCGACACCATCGCGACGCGATCACCCGGGCCGATGCCCAGCGCGGCGAGCCCCGCGCGCAGTGCGGCGACGCGCTCGTGCCACTGGCCGTAGCTGATCCACCGCCACGCGCCGGCGACGCGCTCGCCGAACAGCGGCCGGTCGGCAAACCGGGCCACGCTCGCGCCGGCGAGCTCGACGAGGTTTGCGGCGCCGCGGCCGATCGGTTGGCCGCGGGCGGTGTCCCGAAGCTCGGGGGGCGCCGTCATGACGCCCTTGGCTGTAACGGCGAGATGCGGGGGGCGCCGTCGGCCGCGAGCGCGGAGTGACCGGTCGCCGCGGTGCGCAACCGCTCGAACGCGGCGGCGAGATCGTCGCGGAGCTGCGCCGGATCCGGAATGACGTCACGATCGGTCTGGATGCCGAATGTGATCGTGCCGGCGTAGCTCGCCACGGCGATCCCGTCGCGAGGCTCGAGCCCGAGGAATGCTGCCTCCGGGGCCGAGAGCGGTTGGGCTGGACGCATGGTGGATGTGGAAGCACGATTCACGCCATCGCGGAGACGCCGGGCGCGACCCGGACGCGAAGCGCTTGCCAGCCGGCGGTGCGGCACGCGCGTGATTTGCGCGCTCGCCGGCCGGCCGGCTGCTGTTCCGCGGCCAGCCGGTCACGCCACCGCCCGTCGCGGCTGCCAGACCTCCTCGAGAAATCCCAGCAGCTCGCGATCCAGGCGGTCCGGGCGGATCCGCCACTCGAATATCGAGCTGGCAGTGACCAGCCGGGCGTGCGGCAGCTCACGCGCGATCCGATCGGCGTCGCTGAACGGGTGGATCGGATCCGACGGATGGCCGACCACCAGCGTCGGCTGGGTCAGCAGGTTGCGCTCGTCGAGCGCCGGCGCGACCCGTCCGAACAGGAGGCCGTCGAGCACGGCCTGCGAGGCCTCCGGATCGCGGCGCACGAAGTCGATCATGACATCGACGAGGTAGTGCGTTCGTGGGATCTTGCGGGTCAGCGCGGCCACGCCGGCCATCAGCCGCCGGCTGATCCGCAGCGCGAGGGCGAGCGGCACGAACGCGGCGGCCGCGGCGGGCAGCGCATTCTCGAGCACGGGCATCTCGAGCACGAGCGCGCGGACCCGCGCGGGCGCGGCCACGGCGACCTCGAGCGCGACGTTGGCGCCGAGCGACGTTCCGCCGACGACCGCCTGGGTCAGCTCGAGGTGATCGAGCAGCGCGATGACGTCGTGCCCGAACTGCGGCATCGAGTACTCGGTCATCGCGTGGGGCTGGTCGGACGCGCCGTGCCCGATCATGTCGACGGTGATCACGCGATGGCCGCGCGCGGCGAGCGTGGGCGCGAGCCGAGTGTACATCCGGTTGTCCATCAGGAGACCGTGGATCAGCACGAGGACGCGGGGCCCGCTGCCGTGCTCCCGATAGCCGATCCGGCGTCCGCGATGCGTGAAGCTCGGCATGTCGCGAGCGTAGCAAGCCGTGGCACCTCGCGTCGAGCTTGCACCCGGCGCCGAGCGCGGCGCAGATCGTGCGCGAATGCAGCTCGGCCGCGGCGTCTCCAAGAGGCGTGATTCTTGCTGCGGTGGATGGGCGTCTCCGCGACGCGCGGAGCGACCGGGAGGCACCATGCTCGAAGTGAATGCCACGACGGAGATCGACGCTTCGGCGGAGGCGGTGTGGTCCGTGCTCACGGACCTGAAGCAGTTCCACGCCTGGAACCCGTTCATCCGCGACGCCAGCGGCACGACCGAGATCGGCGGTACGATCCTGGTCCGGGTGCAGCCGTCTCTCGGTGTCCCGCTCGTGTTCCACGCGACCGTGCTCGACCGCGAGGACCGTCGCGCGCTGCGCTGGCGCGGCCACGTGCTGGCGCCCTGGCTCGCGTGTGGCGACCACACGTTCACGATCGAGCCGCTTGGAGATCACCGCGTGCGGTTCACGCAGCACGAGACGTTCTCCGGCGTGTTGCCGTGGCTGGCGGCGCGGCTGCTCGCCCGCGAGACCCGGCGCGGGTTCGACGCGATGAACCACGCGCTCGAGGCGCGCGCGCACGATCAGGAGGCTGTGCGCGAGCCCCCGCGCGAGGCCCCGCAATGACGCCGTGGATGCTCACCGAGGCCGGCCACGGCGCCGCGGCACCGTTCGCGGCCCGGTTCGAGAGCATCGGGATGCAGCTGCCCGAGCGCCGCGTGACGACGCGCGAGCTGATGGCCTCCACGCGCCATCACACGCGGATCGATCTCGAGCGGCTCACCGGGATCCGCGAGCACCGGGTGTGCGGGCCCGACGACACCTCGCTGTCGCTCGCGATCGGCGCGGCGCGCGATTGCCTCGCCCGCTCGCACTACACCGGCGCGGACCTCGACATGGTGATCAGCGCGAGCATCACGCGCTACGTCGACGGCACGACCCACCGGTTCGAGCCGCCGCTGAGCCTGGCGATCAAGCAGGCGATCGGCGCTCCGGCCGCGACCAGCTTCGACGTGTCGAACGCGTGCGCCGGCATGCTGACCGGCGTGTTCGTGCTGAACGACCTGATCCGCCGCGGCGTGATCCGGCGCGGCATGGTGGTGAGCGGCGAGCGGATCACCGGCCTCGGCAGCAACGCCGCCCGCGTCATCCGCAGCATCCTCAGCCGACAGCTCGCGTCGCTGACGCTGGGCGACGGCGGTGCGGCGGTGATCGTGGAGCGCGCCCCGGAGGGCCACCGCGGCATCCTGCTCGCCGGGTTCACGACGCTCGCCGGGTACAGCCAGCTGTGCCTCGGCCAGCCGGCGCGGCACCATCCGGGGGCGCAGATGTACACGCGGGCGCGCAAGATCCACCAGGTCGCGATGGCCGATGCGCCGCCGCTGATCGAGGACGCCCTCGTGCAGGCCGACGCCCTGATCGGTGACATCGACTGGCTGATCCCGCACCAGACCTCGGTGCGCGCGATCCGGTCCGGCGAGCGCGCGCTGGCCGAGCAGCTCGGCGCGCACCCCCGGCACACGGCGGTCACCGTCGACGAGTACGGCAACACCGCGTCGACCACACTGTTCCTGGCGATCCACCGCTACCTGACCGACCACCGGTTTGTCACCGGCGACAAGATCCTGCTCCTCTCGGTCGCGTCCGGCCTCGAGGTCGGCGTCGTGCTGTTCGAGATGGACGAGCTGGAGGCCAGCCATGGGCACCTGCATTGAAGCGGTCGCCACCGCCCACGGCGGCCGCGTGTTCGGGCGCGGTGCGCGCCACCTGTCCGACGTCGCCGCGACCGCGTGCCTCGCCCGCGCGCACCACCGCGCCGACGAGCTCGACCTCCTGATCAACGCCGGCATCTACAAGGATCACAACGCGGCCGAGCCGGCGCTGGCATCGATCATCCAGCACGACCTCGATGCCAACTGCGGCGACCCGCCGCGACTCGGCCACCACGGCACGTTCTCGTTCGACGTCCTCAACGGCGGCTGCGGGGTGGTCACCGCAGCGCAGCTCGTCGATGGGTTCGTCGGCCCGGGCAGCGCGCGGCTCGGCCTCATCGTCGCCGCCGACGCCGATCCGTCGCCACGGAGCTCGCAGGGCTACGCGTTCTCGGCCGCGGGTGGCGCGATGCTGCTCGCGCATGTCGACGGCGACGCCGGGTTCCAGCGCTTCGCGCTCCGCACGTTCCCGGAGCACGCCGGCCTGTTCGAGGCCGACCTGTGCTGGAGGCCGCGCGCCGGGCTCCGGCACCGCGGCCGCAACGTCGTCGAGATCTACGAGGCGCCGGGGTTCGCGGCGTGCTGCGTCGATCGCGCGGCCGAGGTCGCGGCCGAGCTGCTCGCGAACGCGGCGCTGTCCGCCGGGGACGTCGATCTGGTGATCGCGAGCCAGTACCCGCGCGGGTTCGGCGCGCTGGTGGCGCGCCGGCTCGGGATCGCCGGTGAGCGCGTTCCCGAGGTCGCGGCCTCGCTCGCGTCCGCGCACACCGCCGGTCCGATCGCGGCGCTCGAGGCGGCGTTCGAGTCGCAGCGCTTCGCGCGCGCGCGGCACACGCTGTTCGTCACCGCCGGCGCCGGCATCACGGTGGGTGTGGCGCTGTACCGCGCCGGCTGAGTTGAGCTCTTGAGGTCGAGCCGACGATCTGGGTTCGCGACGACCCTGAATGACCCGGCCCTGCGCTTGCAGGACCGACTGGAAGGGGCTTCGCAGGGAACACCATCACGACCATGCGTCAACACCTCCACCTTCGGCCACGCTGCAAAGGACCCCGTCTGCGGGATGACCGTAGACGCTGCGACCGCGCAGGGCGGCGGGGACGTGCACGAGGGCCGCGAGTATGCGTTCTGCGGGCAGACGTGCCGCGGCAAGTTCCTCGCAGATCCTGCGCGCCATGGCAGCTCGGCGCAGATCTCGCGCGAGTTGGATGTCGCAAGCTCAGTCCGGGCGACTGGGGCGACGTACACGTGCCCGATGCATCCGGAGGCGCGATCGGCCGTATCAATGTCCTCGATTCGCGCAATCTCTGCTCGCATGGCGCGGACCAGGGCAAGCGCTGCGCCGGCAAATCGATCCCCGATGGTTGTTTCTCGGAGGCGATGACTCGCTGCGTCCGACCCGGAGGCTTCGCGTGAGTCGACGACGCGCTTGTGTGCTCGTGACCGTGGCATTCCTCGCCGCGCCTGCGGCCGCCGATGATCAGCTCGCGCTGCCGGCGCCGCTGCGGATCAACGATGTCGTGCGGATCGCGAAAGCGCGCCGGCTCGAGGTCGTGGCCGCCCGGGCTCGCGCGCGAGCGGCCGGCGAGCGGCCGGCGATCGTGTCGGCGCTCGACGATCCGGAGGTGTTCGGGTCGATCGATCACCTGCCGTTCATGGGCGGCGGCGCCGATGTCAGCCTCACGATCGAGCAACGCTTTCCGCTGTCGGGTGTTCGCGGGGACCGGCGACGCGCCGCCGCCGCGGTGACCCGCCGCGAGCTCGCGATGGCAGATCGCGCCGTGCTCGATGTCGAGCTCGAGGCCGCCGCGGCGTTCTGGATGCTCGGCGAGCTGCGCGAGCGCGCAAACTTGCTCGACGATCAGCGTGCGCTCGCCGATCAGATGGCCGCCGCGGCGACCGCGCGGTACTCGACCAGCGCCGGCATACAGGCCGATGTCCTGCGTGCCCAGCTCGAGGTCGAACGGCTCGCGGGGGAACAGCGCGCGATCGCCGCCGAGCTCCGCGCCGCCGAAGCGATGCTCGACACCAGCCTCGCGCGTCCGCCCGATGCACCGATCCCGGAGCTCGACATCGCCGTGACCGACGCCGAGCCCCCCGCGGCGGCGACGGTCGCGAAGGCGGCGATCGCGAACCGGCCCGAGCTGCGCGCGGGTCGCGCCGAGGTCGACCGCTCCGAGGCCGAGGTCTCGGCGATGCAGGCGATGTATTCGCCGATGGCGATGGTACGCACCGGCCCGTCCTACACGATGGCCGACGGCGCGGGTTGGATGGTGATGGTCGGCGTCAGCGTTCCGCTGTGGCGCGACAAGCTGCGCGCCGGCGTGAACGAGGCGAGGGCGATGGTCGACATGACCAGCGCCGATCTCGACGCGATGCAGCGGATGATCGCCGGCGAGGCGACGGCCACGCGCGAGCGGGTGGCCGCGGCGCGCGAGCGGTTCCTCGCGCTGCGCGACCGCATCGTTCCGCGGGCGAGACAGGCGATCGCGCCCAACCTCACCGCATACGCCGCGAACCAGACGCCGCTGGTGAGCGCCATCGAAGCTGCACAGGCCCTGTGGGACGCGCAACGCGAGCTGGCCATGGCTCGCGCCGAGCTCGGCCGCGCCTGGGCGCGGCTGTATCGCACGACCGGAGAGACACCATGACGACCGAGACATCCACGATTCCACCACCGGCAGCTCCTGCGGACTTCGGCGGTGCCGTGCTGCAGCCCCGGCGCACGCGTCACGGCGCGCTCGTCGCCGTCGCGCTCGTCGCGGCCGGCACCGGGTTGCTTGTGGGTACGCAGCTTCGCGGATCGCCCGGACGCTCGTCGTCGGCGGCACCCGCAGCACCCGCGGCGTCCGGCACGGCCGACATGGCCGGGATGCCCGGCATGGTCCACGACGGGCCGGGCGCTCCGCCGGGTGCCGGATCGCAAGCCGTCTACATCTCGCCCGCGCGCCAGCAGCTCGTGGGCGTGCGCAGCGCGCCGATCGCGCGCCAGACGGTAGAAGGCACGGTCCGCACCGTCGGGATGCTCGCATACGATGAGACCCGGACCGCGCAGATCCACACGCGCATCTCCGGCTGGGTCGAGCAGCTCTTTGTCGACTACGTCGGCAAGCCGGTGCGGCGCGGTCAGGCGCTGTTTGCGGTGTACAGCCCTGACCTGGCCACGGCGCAGGCCGATTACCTGGTGGCGCTCCACGCGCGCCAGAAGGTGGCCGACAGCGCGAACGCCGACCTTCGCGCCGGCGCCGACGCGCTGCTCTCCGCCTCGCGCGAGCGCATGCGGCGCTGGGACGTCACCGACGCGCAGATCGCCGAGCTCGAGCAGGCCGGGAGCCCGACACGCACGGTCGCGATCAGCTCGCCGTTCGACGGCGTCGTGCTCGAGAAGGATGCGTTCGCCGGGCAGTACGTGACGCCCGAGATGACGTCGTTCAAGCTCGCCGATCTGAGCGTGGTCTGGGCGATGGGGCAGGTGTTCGAGTACGAGGCCGCGCGGCTCCACGTCGGCGACCAGGTCGAGGTCGAGTTCCCGTACGGCCAGGCGACCCGGCGATCGGCGAAGATCGACTTCATCTATCCCGGCGTCGATCCGCAGACCCGGCGGGTCCGGTTCCGGGTCACCCTGGACAACCGCGATCGCAAGCTCAGGCCGGACACGTACGTGAACTTGATCTGGCACGGCGAGTCCACGGATCGACTCGTGATCCCGAAGGAAGCGGTGATCGACACCGGCCCGCGCAAGTACACGTTGCTCGCGCTCGCCGACGGCTACTTCGCGCCGCGCGACGTCCAGGTCGGGCCGGCGATCG
>Ga0137438_1000094_pt1 | contig 14062 bp, 10 predicted proteins | sample EasRivERMGT157_2_FD_102327 | JGI IMG/M metagenome (GOLD analysis project Ga0137438, IMG submission 102327) | Soil microbial communities from meander-bound floodplain in the East River, Colorado, USA - East River MetaG ERMGT157_2 | ecosystem: Environmental > Terrestrial > Soil > Floodplain ... | reverse complement strand
TTGTCGGGGGGCGGAAGCGCCTTGTAGCTGCCGTCGGGCAGCTTGCGATAGATATTCACGCCCACCGGCTGACCATCGTTGTTCCCATAGCCATTGTGGAGGAGCACGACCTTGGACAGGAGGCCGCTGTTGTCGACATCCACCCGGTAGCGCTTGTAGCCCGGGTAGTAGGGCAGCTGGGTCCTCGGGGTGGCGGTGAACGTCACGCTGCAGAACCCACCCGTCTTGTTCTGGATGTACCAGTTCTCGTTGTCGCGGTAGCCGGTCGAGTCGGTCCCGACGTCGAGGCAGCCGTCGTCGTTCACGTCCTCGATCGTCCTGATCGGCTCGGTGATGACCTCGAGGCCGGTGGCGGCCTTCAGCACGTAGCCGCCGCCCTGGCCAAGGTAGACCTGGTGGCCGGCGGTCAGCGTCTCGTTGGGCCCGCGGCTGCCGGTCGGCTGCGGGATCCCCACGATCTTGTCCGGCACGCCATCGCCGTTGAGGTCGACAAACGGCGCGCTCGGCGAGCGCTGATTCGTTGGATGCAGGCCGATGAAGCTCTGCGTGGTCGGCCACTTGTTGATGTCGGGATCACCGTTGTTCAGCCGCCACACATAGCTCGCCGTGTGGGCGTAGTACGCCTCGTAGACGTCGAAGCCCTGGTCGCTGAGGCCGAGCACGTCGATCTTGCCGTCGCCGTTGACGTCGGCGAAGTCCAGCGCGTCCGTCGTCTCGAAGCACAGATAGCTCGGCCCCTTCCAGTCGGTGGCCTGCGTCACGCCCTGGTTGACGCACATCACGCCGACCCCGCTCCAGCCGGTGAAGTACAGGTCGACCCGCCCGTCCCCCGTCAGGTCGCCGACGAACTTCATCTCGTTGGACAGATCCATGCGCGGGTACGCCGCCGGCGATCCCTGGAGCGACACCGTGAACAGGTTCTTGCCGAACCCGCCGGCGCCATTGTTGAGGAACAGGCCAGACAGGTGCGCATACTGCGCGTGGTTCACGGCGTAGTAGTCGAGCCGGCCGTCACCATCGAGATCCGCCAGCCAGCCGCCGTACGCGATCGTCCCGCTGCCATCGAACGTCCCCGCAGAGGCCGGCTCGTTGCTGCGGTTGATCCCGACCGCCTTGCCCACCTGGGTAAACGAGATGATCGGGCTCGGATCCATCCCACCGCTGACCGGCAACGGCGTGGCGTCCGGCGGCGCGGTCCCGGAGTCGGGATCCCCGCCAGGTCCGCCTGCCGGGCCACGGCCGCCACACGCCGACGCAACCAGCAAACACACGATCCACACCCTCGCGCTCATTGAGTATCCTATCGTTGGCCACAGTAATTGTTGGCTATTTATGATAGCTGAGATCATCATTCTAGTAGAAAATCGCACTGCCGGTCAAACACCCTGACCGAACTTCACGTGAATGTAAGGTCTGGTTTTTGGGAGGAATTCACCGACCTTGCCGGAGCGTTCATCACAGTGAAGGCTAACTGGAACGCGCCCGAAATCCACTCACCGCCAGACAAAACAACCGCCTCGTGATGACGCGTGCCGCGAGGCGGTCGACTTACGTGCGGTCGGGGTGCCCGAGATGAAACACGAGCTCCGGCACGCGCCGGCGGGTGAGCTCCGCGGCGACCTTGGTGAGCGTGCAAGTCAGCGCCGCCACAGGTAGCGAGCAAGCAGGACGACCGCCGGGAGCGCCTGTGCGACGCCGCGCGCACCGACGATCAGCGCCGCGACTCACCACGCCGCGCTGCGACCCGCGCGCACCGGCGATCAGCGCCGCTACTCGGACGCTTCGAGCTGGGCGCGCAGCGCTTCGACGCGGCGCTTCACGGCGTCGAGCTCCGCGTGGGCGCCGATCTCCCAGCCCTCCCGCGAGTAGTAGTTCTTGACGCCGCGGCTCGCGCCTTCGATCTCGAGGCAGAAGTCCATCTTGTGCTCGCTGCAGCGCCGGGCCTTGGCGCGCACGGCCTCGCGGTCGCCGGTCTGCGGATAGATCAGCCGCAGCTCCCCGCCGCTGGCCTCGAAGCGGAACACCTCGAAGTTGCCGCGCCACTGCGAGGTGGCCTGGAAGACGCCGGCCGAGTGCTCGCTGATCGCGGCGAACACGTTGATCGTGTCCCGGTCGTTGCGCGGGACGTGATCGATCCAGATCCGATCGGCCACCAGGCGGTTGGCGGTCACAGCCGGCTCGCCGCCGCGCCGGAGGCTCCAGACCGACAGCGCACAGACCGCGACCACGATGACGAGCAAGACCGGCTTCTTCATGAACGTCCTCTGGGGCCAAGGATGGTCCGAAGCCGGCCCCGCGGCAACGTCAGCGGGCGTCCTCCCGGCGGGCCTCGGCGATCAACGCGAGCAGCGCGACCGCGAGCACGAACCGCGGGTCGAGCGACGACGGCTGGGTATCTACCGCGAACTCCTTGGTGAACAGCCGGAACCGCTGCCGGATGACCGCGACCTGATGGCCGCCGACGAAGATCGCGTGCTTCGACGGCAGCAGCGGAAACAGCCGCCGCAACAGCGACGCGCCCTGCTCCTCGGCGTGGCCGATCTCGGCGCCCGACGGATCGAGGATGACGAAGGTGTCGCGGACGATCGATCGCAGGCCGCGCTTCTGGACCGAGCCGAGCGGCTCGCCGGTCTGCGCGTCGGACACGTCGTACGAGAAGTTGATCGCGATGACCTGCCGAGACCTGACCTCGAGCAGCGGCCGCGCCTTGGCCTCGTCGGCGTAGACCACGAACTGCTCGCGCAGCTTGAGCAGCGGGTGCTGGATGTACATGATGAGCTGGCCGTCGCCGGTGAACACCCGGAACACCCGCTCGAACACCGACCAGAACTTGCGCCGGATGATGTAGTGGCTCTGGGTCGTCAGCGAGACGCCGCCGACTTCACGTGACAGCGTGGTGGACATCGGGGCCTGCCATCGTACGCCGGCTGAAACCAGGTGCCGCGTCGTGCGTCTAGGATGTGATGCGATCCGCCGTGCTTGCCGTGCTCGCCGCCTGCGCTCCTCGCCCCGTCGCGTCGGCGACGGCCCAGGAGGCCCCGGCGCCGCACGCGGCCGCCGCCGAACCCGCGGCCGCGCCGCCGGTCGCCGCTCCGCCGCCCGTTGCCGCCGAGCCCGCCGCGCAAGATCGCGGCTGCATCGACGACGGCTCGCCCTATGACGCGGCGGCGCTGCGCGCGCGGGTGGCGTACCTGGCCTCCGGCGAGCTCGACGGCCGGGCGTCCGGCAGCGCCGGGGATGCCGCGGCGCGCGGCTACCTCGCCGACCGGTTCCGCTGCCTGGGCCTCGTCCCGGCCGGGGCGCACGGCTCGTACGAGCAGCCGTTCACCGCGGCCGGCCGCGCCACCGCGAACCTCGTGGGCTACATCCCGGGCGACGACGCCACGGTCGGTGGCGACATCATCGTGGTCGGCGCGCACCACGATCACCTCGGCGACGGCCACCTCGGCGCCAACGACAACGCGTCGGGCGCGGCCGCGCTGCTCGCGATCGCCCAGGCGGTCCGCCAGCGCGGCGCGCCACATCGCACGGTCGCGTTCGTCGCGTTCGGCGGCGAGGAGCTCGGCCTGGTCGGCTCGGCGTACTTCGCCGCGCATCCGCCGAGCGCGCTGCCGGCCGGCCGCATCGTCTACGACGTCAACCTCGACATGATCGGCAGCTATAGCTCGGCCGGCGCGGTCTACGCGATGGGGACGTTTCGCGGGCTGCCCGCCACGGCGATCGTCAAGGCGCTGTCGCGCGAGCGCCCCGCGCTGCACGTCGGCGTCGGCGGCCGCGGCGTCGGCTCGGATCACGAGGCGCTGTGCAGCGCCGGCGTGCCCTACGTGTTCTTCTGGACGCCAGACAAGCGCTGCTACCACGGGCGGTGCGACACCATCGACAACCTCGACGCCGCGCACGCAGCCGAGATCGCCGCGTTCGCCGGCGCGCTGGTCGAGCGGCTGGCGGACAGCCCGAGTGATCTGGCGGCGTCGCGCACGCGGCTCGGCTGCACCGGCCGGTGACCCGCGGCTCAGCTCGGCAGCGCGAACAGCGCGTCGACCGCGATCGCGACGCCGGGCAGATCGGCCGGCCGCAGCGTCCCGCCGCGATCGACGACCCGGTCCGGCTCGCCGGCCCGCGCGACGTGGACCGCCTCCTCGCGGGTGTCGACCAGCCAGACCTCACGCACGAAGCGCTGCCAGACGTCGACGATGAACTGCTCCGACGGCAGCGACCCGATCACGATCACGAGCGCGAACAGCTCGCCTCGCTTGACGTCGATCTCGGCGTACGCGGCCGAGTCCTCGTCGAACACGTGCTGCTGCGAGCGCGCGCTGACCGCGAACGCCGCGCCGACCTGCACCGCGAGCCGGGCCCTCAGCCGGGCGATGGGCGGGCTGTCGCCGGTCACGACTTCGGCGGCTCGTCCCAATCGACGAAGCTCTCGCCCTTCGCGCGTGACAGGATGTCGATCGCCGCCGCGGCGCCGTCGCCGGCGCTGATGATCGCCTGGCTGCGCCCCGGCCGCGCCGAGCGCCCGACGATGTACACGCCGTCGAGGCTCGAGCGCGCGTTGCGATCGGTCGCGATGCCGGTCGCCTCGTCGAACTCCAGGCCGAGCTGCTTGGCGAGCCGCGGCCCCTTGCCCTCGGACAGGATGATGTAGGGCGCGATCAGCTGCTCTCCGCCTTCGAGGGTGACCGTCCAGCCACCGGGCGCGGCGGCGATCGTCTCGACCCGGTCGCCGCGGATCGCGGCCCCGCGGTCGAGCACCTGCTGGCGCGCGACGCGCTGGAACTCGGTCCCGAGGATCTCCGGGATCCCGAGGTAGTTCTTGATCAGCGCGTAGTTCATCGCCGTCTTGTCCTGGCCGAACACCACCACGTCGAGCTGGTTCTTGGCCAGGAACAGCGCCGCGCTCAGGCCGCCGGGCCCATCGCCGATCACGATCACCTCGGGCATTGCGTATCCTCCGGCGGCGAGCATGCCACGGCGCGCGACACCAGATCAGCCCGATCGGGCCGCTGCGTGCGCGGCCTGGCCAGGCCCAGCTGAGCCCGAGCGCCGTACGCCTTCTGGGCGGGCAGACCGGGAGCGCGCCCACGTCACGGCTTGCAGAACCCCTTCATGTTGCACATCTTCGCCCCGGACGAGCCGGCCGGGCACGTGTCGTTCATCCCGAACGTGCAGGTCTGCGAGCACACCGAGTGGCCGAGCATATCGAAGCTGTTGGTGCACACCCCGCTCGTGCACTCGGTCGACGTGTTGCTCGGTGTCGTACACATCGCACCGAACGCCCCACCTGCCGCATCGGGAGTGGACTTGACGTCGCCCGCACAGGCGCACACGACCAGCGAGCAGGCAAGAAGGAGTCGGCGCATGCCGCAACGTTACACTCGTCCAGGTCGGTCCGCGGGGCACGCGAGATGACGGCGACGTTACATCCGATTGCCGTGGATCACATAGTCGTGGAATCACGCAGGCCGCCTCGAGGAGGTCGCGAAGTAGACCGCGGTCGGCGGACCCGACCGCGGCAGCTCGGAGACGCTATCCTCGCCGCGTGGAGTACAGCTTCGGCGAGCTCACCGTCGCGTGCACCAATGTCGATCGCGTGATGTTCCCGGCCGACGGCATCACCAAGGGCGAGCTGGTGGCGTACTACCGCGACGTCGCCGACCTCATGGTCCCCGAGCTGCGCGGCCGGCCGCTCAGCGTCGTGCGCTACACCAAGGGCATCGACCAGGGCGGGTTCTTCCAGAAGCACTATCAGAAGCACTTTCCGGCGTGGCTCGACCACGTCGTGGCCGGCGGCAAGACCCGCGTCGACTATCCGATCGTCGATAGCGCCGCCGGCCTGGTGTACATGGCCAACCAGGGCTCGATCGAGCTCCACGTGTGGACCAGCCGCAAGGACGCGCTCGACCGCCCCGATCTGCTGGTGCTCGATCTCGACCCGCCCGACGGCCGGTTCGATCTGGTGCGGCGCACCGCGGGCCTCGTGCGCGCGCTGTTCGAGCAACTCGGGCTGCCGGCGTTCGTCAAGCTCACCGGCTCGAAGGGCATGCACGTGGTCGCCCCGCTCGACGACGCGGCCACGTTCGACGAGGTCGGCGCGCTCGGCACGCGGATCGGGGCGGTGCTGTGCCGCCGTCATCCGGACCTCCTGACGATGGAGCTCTACAAGAAGGATCGCAAGGACCGGCTGTTCGTCGACGTCATGCGCAACGCGATCGGCGCCACGCTGGTCGCGCCGTACTCGCTGCGCGGCCGGCCGGGCGCGCCGGTGTCGGCGCCGATCGCGTGGAGCGACGTCGACGATCCCGCGCTGACCGCCGATGGCGTCCGCCTGCGCGAGCTGCGCGCGCGCCTCGATCGCCGCGGCGATCCGTGGCGCGACCTGCGCGCCGCCGCGGGCTCGGTCGCCGCCGCCGCCCGCGCGCTCGATCGGCTGGCTCCGGCCCCACCGGCCGCGCCGCCGCCGAGCGAGGATGTCTGACGAAGTCGGTCACTGCGATCTGACAACATCGTGGTCCACCGGCGCGTGACAACCGCCGACCACCGCGGTACGCCAGGCCAGCAACTGGTAGGTAGCTGTCCAGATGACCGAACCGTGCTCGACTAGTCCGATGGAACTACTGGCCGTGTCGGCGTACGCGCGCGAGGTGCGGCCGCTCCTGCCCCGATCTGCGTTCGCCCCGGCGCGCTCGCGCGCGCTGTGGATCCCGGTTCACTACACGATCATCGCGCTGCTCGCGTGGGCGCTCGCGTCGCACCGCGTCCCTTGGCCGTGGCTGCTGTGGCCGGTGATCGCGCTCGTGATCGGCGGCTGCATGGCCGGGGTCACGTTCGTCGGCCACGAGGCGCTGCACGGCGGCGTGGTCCGCGGCCGGCTGGCGATCCGCATCGTCGGCTGGCTGTGCTTCCTGCCGTTCGTGGTGTCGCCGCAGCTGTGGATGGCCTGGCACAACCGGGTCCACCACAACCACTGCGGCCAGCCCGGCATCGATCCGGACATGTATCCCACCCTCGCCCAGTACAAGACCGAGCGCGCCGCGCGGATCATGGCCGACTACTTCGGGCTCGGCCGCAAGCGCCTGGCCGGCGCCGCGAGCCTGCTGTTCGGGTTCACCGGGCAGAGCCTGCAGATGCTGTTCACCGCGCGCCGCTGCGGGGTGCTCCCGCCGCACCTGCACCGCCGCGCGATCATCGAGACGCTGACCGGCGTGTGCGTGTGGACCGCCGTCGGGTTCCTCGTCGGGCCGCTCGCGTTCGTGTTCGTGTTCGCGATCCCGCTCGTGGTCGCAAACACGATCGTCATGACGTTCATCATGACCAACCACAACCTGTCGCCGCTGTCTCCGATCAACGATCCGCTGGTCAACTCGCTCAGCGTCACGCTGCCCCGCGCGCTCGAGTGGCTGACGCTCGACTTCGGGTTCCACGTCGAGCACCACCTGTTCCCGACGATGAGCACGCGCCACGGCCGCGCCGTGCGCGAGGTGCTGCGCGCACGGTTCCCCGAGCGCTACCAGTCGCTGCCGCTGTTCACCGCGATCCGCCGGCTGCACCGCACCGCCCGGGTCTATCGCGACGACACGACGCTGATCGATCCGCATACCGGCGAGACCTGGCCCACGCTGACCCCCCGCCCGCGCCCCACCCCGGAGGCCGGCCGGGCGCTCGACGCCGCCGCGTCGTAGCGGGGTTGGTGAAGCGCGCGGTCGCCGCGCCGTGCGCGCTCGGCTTGCGCCCCCCCATTTAATTAGATCGCGATCGCGTCGAGCGGCTCGATGTGAATGTTGCGGTCCTTGGTGTCCGGCTCCCGGACGGCGGCCGCGAATCGCTCGCTGACGTCGTGCGAGATCTCGACGCGGGTCTCGCGCGCCAGGATCTGGATCTTGCCGATCGCGTTCTTGGAGATGCCGCCGCGCCGGCATAGCAGCGGGATCAGCCATTTCGGATCGGCGTTCTTCGAGCGGCCGATGTTGATCGTGAACCACACCAGCTTGCGGGAGTCCGCGCGATCGCCGGGTGCCCGGCGCTCGTCGCGCGAGGCGTGCGGTTGCTGCTCGACGGATTGCGGGGGCCCGGCGTGGAGCGATGGCTCGGTGACAGCCGGACGCTCCGCCGGCGGCGGCTCGGCACGCGGTGAGCGCTCGGCTTGGAACGGGGGGCGCTCGGCACGCTCGGGATGTTCACTGTTGTGTGGACGCTCCGCGCGCGACGGACGCTCGTCAGGCCCGCGCGCCGGACGCTCGCCACGCGGCGGGCGCGGCGGGTGATCGTCGTGGCCACGCGGCACGCGATCGTCATGCCCGCGCGCCGGACGCTCGGCGCGCTGCGGACGCTCGTCGTGCCCGCGCGCCGGGACCCGCACGGCGTGGTCGTAGCGCGGGCGCTCACCACCGGCGGGGCCGCGGCGGTCGGCGGCGGAGCGCGGCCGCATCGACAGCGGGATCGTGAGCTCCTCGGGCTCCGGCCGCGCCTCGCGGCGCAGCCGGACCAGGCCCGCGACGAGGTCCTCCGCGCTGCGGTCGGCGAGCAGCGTGCGTGCGACCGCGCGATCCGCGTCGGAGATGTCCTCGGTGAGCGCCTGGATCTCGCCGACCAGGTGGTCCTGGTCGCGGCTGCGGATGTCGTCCGAGGACGGCGGCAGCCGCCAGCTCGCGACGACGCCCGCCGAGGATATTAGCCGCTCGACGAACCGCCGGGCGGCGTCGACCGCGACGATGATCGCCAGCCCCTTCTTGCCCGCGCGACCGGTCCGGCCGCTGCGGTGGACCAGCATCTCCTTGTTCTGCGGCAGGTCGGCGTGGATCACCAGGCCGAGATCCGGCAGATCGAGGCCGCGCGCGGCGACGTCGGTGGCGACGCAGACCCGCGCCCGGCCATCGCGCAGGGCCTGCAGCGCCTGGTTGCGCTCGCGCTGCGACAGCTCGCCCGACAGCGCGGCGACCGAGAACCCGCGCTCGCTGAGGTTCGCGGCGAGGTGGGTGACGCCGTCGCGCGTGCCGCAGAACACCAGCGCGCCCGGCGGGTCGTGGAACCTCAACAGATTCACCACCGCGAGGTCGCGCTCGCGCGGCACGATCGACACCACCTGGTACTCGATGTCGCGGTGGCGATCGCCCTCGCCGGACGTCGCGATCCGCAGCGCGTCACGCTGGTAGCGCTTGGCGAGCGCCGCGATCGGCTTGGGGATCGTCGCCGAGAACATCAGCGTGCGGCGGTCCTTCGGGGCGGCCTCGAGCAGGCGCTCGAGATCCTCGCGGAACCCCATGTCGAGCATCTCGTCGGCCTCGTCGAGCACGATCGCGGCGATCCGGCCGAGCACCAGGGAGCCGCGCGCCAGGTGGTCGCACAGCCGGCCGGGCGTACCGACGACGATGTGGACGCCGTGGCCGAGCGCGTGGCTCTCGCGCCGCGGGTCCATCCCGCCGACGCAGGTCGTGATCCGCGCAGAGGTCTCGGCGTAGAGCCAGGCGAGCTCGCGGTGGACCTGCATCGCGAGCTCGCGGGTCGGCGTCACGATCAAGGCGCGCGGCGCGCCGGCGGCGGCGAACCGCTCGGCGTCGCCGAGCAGCGTCCTGGCCAGCGCCAGGCCGAACGCGACGGTCTTGCCCGATCCGGTCTGCGCCGACACCAGGACATCGCGAACGTCGACGTCGGGGGCCATGATCGCCGCCTGGACCGGCGTGGGCTCGACGAAGCCTTTCGCGGTGAGCGCCCGGCGAAGGCTCGGATGTGCAGGAGAGAACGGCATCGGGGAGCCGCGCACCCTAGTCGCTCCGGAGCCGCGACGCAACCTCAGGCGTGGAAGCGGTGTGGATCCGGCATGGAAGCGGCGTGCCAGATCCGTGTAGGTGAGCGTGCTACTTGATCGTCCAGATGGTAGGTGGGACGTAGAACTGGTTCGGCCCGGCCTCGATGAGCGACGCGCCGCTGTGCAGCGTGCCGCCGAGCGTCGGGACGACCTTGGTGACCATCGCGAACGTCTTGCCGGGCGCGAGCGCCGGCACGTACAGGTCGAGCTTGCCGTCGGCCGCGACGAAGCGCTCGATCGCGCCGCCCGCGACGTGCGCCTCGAGGGTCGGCCGGTCGACCTGGGCGCCCGCCGGCAGCGCGAGCTGGATGTGCAGGGCGATCCCCGACGGGGCCACCGCGGTGACCGTCAGGTCGAACGGCTTGCCCACCGCGGCGGCGACCTGCGCGGGCAGCGCGAGCTCGAGGCCCTCGTGGACGGGCTGGTGATCCCACGGTAGCCAGCTGTCAAAGGCGAGCGAGTAGCCCAGCCCCGGCACCGCGGGCTCGGCGCGGAGCTCCCACTCGTGGCTGCCCGCGAGGCCGGGCGCCGCGCCGTCGAGCGCGAGCACGTCGCGCAGCTTCGCGCCGTCGAGCGTGCCACGGACGATCGGCTTGCCGTCCATCGCGAGCGTCACCGTGACGCTGGTGGGGAGCGGAGTCTTGAACAGGGCGAGCACCGCTTGCATCGCGACCAGGTTGACGCGGCCGTCGCCCCAGCCGCGCTCGATCGAGTATGCGCCGAGCAGGGTGGTGCCCAGATCGGCGAGCGGCGCCGTGGCGTCGCCCTGGAGCGCGAGCACCGCCAGCGCGGTCGCCTCGATCGGCGTCGGGGCGGTGCCGTCGGCGCGCACGACGCCGGGGCCGACCTCGAGGTAGGCGGCGCCGTCCGCGGTGGTCTTGATCGCGCCGCGGACCCGCTTGCGCAGCGTGACGGCGAGCTCACCGGTCACCGCGCCGCTCGCGAGGATCGCCGCGGCGGTGAAGCCATCGCTGACCTGATCGGCGGTGCGCGCGAACGCACCGGTGGCGCGCGCCGCGACCGCGAGCGCCCGCTGGCGCGCCGGGCTGGTCGCCTGGTCCGCGCCGGCCGCGCGGGTCGCCTCGGCGGTGACCACCAGCAAGCGCTGCAGCGTCCATCCGGTCGCGCCGGCGAACGTGCCGTCGGGGCGCTGGTTCTGGGCGAGGTAGGCGACCGCGCGCTCGCCGAGCCGGGCGAGCACCGGGTTGCCGGGGTGGGCGAGCGCCGGTCCGGCGAGCAGCGCGGCGCGCTCGACGTCGAGCGTGCGGCCGGCGCGGATCGCGCGCTGGCAGGTCACGAGCGCGAGGTCGCGCAGCACCGCGGGATCCGGCTTGTCGCCGAGCGCGGCGAGCAGCGCCCTTGCCTTGCCGGCGAGCAGCAGCGCGTACGCGTCGTCGGCGACGCCCTGCCGGGCGGTCGACACCGCGAGCTCCGAGCGCAGCAGCGCGAGCGCGCCGGGGAACACGACCAGCCGCACGCGATCGGTCGACGGATCCGCACCTGGCGCCGGCTCGGTGGTGAACCGGCGCGGCGCGGCGAGCGTCCCGCTGCGGGTGTGCGTGACCGGCCGGCCGACCGGGTGGACGTCGATCGTCCGCTCGACCGCGTCGATCCGCGACGCGCCGGCGGCCGGCCCACCGAGCGCGACCCGCAGCTTGACGGTCCCGGCATGATCGGCGACCAGCGTCGCGAAGTCGATCGCGCTGCTCTGCGCCGGCACGGTGCGCACGCTGCTCGCGGCCCGCTGCGTGGCGCCATCACCCTGGCCGCCGGCGCTCGGGCCGGCGCTGCCACGCCCGGCCGCGCGCTGGCCGGCGAAGCTCTGGCCGGCAAAGCTCTGAATCGTCGCGTTCTGGGCCGACAGCTCGAGCGAGCTCAGGACGTCGCCGGCGGTCGTGTTGATGGTCTGGATCGGCAGCCGCACCACGTCGCCCTGGACCAGGAACGCTGGGACGACCGGATCGACGTAGGTCGGCAAGGTCCCGAGGAAGCTCGCGACTGCGCCGCCCTGAGCGCCGGCCCGCGAGTGGGCGAGCGCGAGCACGCGCCACGTGGTCAGCCGATCGGGGACGCGCACCGGGACCGTGGCCGCGCCCAGGTCGTCGGTGACGATCAGCGGCTCGAACAGGAAGGTCTCGGGAAACCACGCCCGCGTCGGGCCCTCCGGCGTCTTCGCGCCGGCCCCGCTCGGCTCCGGCGCGGCCGGTTCGATCGGCGCGGCGCCGCCCCGGGCCCGCGCGGGCATCGCGGCCGGTGGCGGGGCGAGCTTCTTGGGCTCGGCGCGCGGCGTGGTCGCCGCGGCCTTGTCGAGCTTCTGGTCGGCCATCGCGCTCTGTGCCTCGACGCTCGGTCCGCGCGCGGCCAGCTCCTCGGTGGCGACCCGCTGGGACTCGGGCCGGCCGCTCCTGGACTTGCACCCGGCGAACAGCGCCAGCCCGAGCGCGAGGATCGTGACCCCGGCGGCTCTTGCCGACCGGAGGGGCGCAGGCCCCTGGGATCGAGTGGTCTTGCTGCGCATGATCATGGCCTCTCCCTGCCGACCCACGCGGGCCAGTTCTCGACGTCCTCGGTGAGCCGGGTCGCCACGACGACGACCGCGCGCGGATCGGTCAGCGCCAGCAGATCGGCCGGCAACCGCGACAGCCGCAGCCGGCGGCCGTAGGCATCGTCGACGCGCTCGCCTCGCGCGGCGCATGCATCGAGCGCGGCGCGCCACAGCCGCGCCATCGTGCCCGGCGTCATCTTCTCGGCCGCGGGCGCCTGGGCCTCCCACGCGCGGACCTGCGCGTGGAGCTCGGCGAGCACGACGTAGAACCGGTCGGTCAGCTCCTCGATCGGATCGAACCGGCTCTCGGCCCGGCCGCCGGCGACCGCGTCGAGCTCGGGCGGCGCCGGGATCGACGACACCCGGAGCACGGTGGCCGCCGCGGCGTTGGCCCCGCGGATCTGGCCGAGCGCGAGCGCCTGGCCGTCGAGCACGCCGAACGCCGGCGCGGTGGTCTCGACCTTGGGCCGCACCCGGCCGAGCGCGTCGGCGCCCGGCAGCGGCACCAGCTGACCGAGGCTGTCGTCGACCCCGAACAGCCCCACCGCGGCCTTGCCGCCCTTGCCGCCCAGCGTGGTCTGGATCGCCAGCTCGGCCTTGTCGCCGGGCGCGTAGCGATCGCGCGCGGGGATGACCGAGACGGTCAGCTCGGCCCTGGGGCGCACGTAGATCAGCGCGCGGACGCCGCCGCCGGACGCGGTGCACCAGCCCGACGCGTCGGCGCCGATCGCCAGCGCCGCGCGGTGCTCGCCGTCGAGCGGCGCCTCGACGTGCTGCTTGAGGCAGTCGAGCGCGAGCTTGTCGGGCAGCTTGCCCTGGAACTGCGGGCCGCGGATCAGCTGGGCGGTGACGCTGTCGCCGGCTCTGGCGAGCACCGGCGTGACCCGCATGCGCAGGTCCGGCACCGTTCCCGGCGAGATCCGGAGCTTGGTCTTCACCCTGCCGTCGAGCTTGCCGGAGGCCTCGGCGATCACCTCGAGCTCGTAGCCGAGCATCGTGGTCGGCTGCGGCCGGTCCTGCGCCTCGCCGGCCGGTGCCTCGACGGCGAACCGCACGAGGCCCATCGCGTCCGACGGCGCGGGCTCGGCCAGCACGATTCCCGGGCCGCGGCCGAACCGCGACGTCACGCAGGCCAGCGCGGCGCGGCCCTCGGTCGCGGCCCCATCGGGGAGCCAGCCGGTCAGCTCGACCAGCTTGGCCCCCGCGCGGACCCGCCACGCCAGCATGCTCGCGAGCTGGCCCTCGGCGGCCGGCAGGCAGTCGCGCGCGGTCTTGGCGAGCTCTGCGACCTTGTCGTCGAGCCCGGCCGGCGGGTCGAACGCGCTGTCGAGCGTCGCGACCAGCCTGGGCAGCCCCGGGTCGATGAAGTGGAGCTCGAGCGCGTACAGCCGCTCGGCGCCGGCCGGCAGCCCCTGCTGCTGCGCGACGGCCACCGCGCAGCGATCGAGCGCGGACGGCGCGGAGCCAGCGGCGATCACGCTGCCCGCGACGCTGACCCGCAACGCGAGCCGGACCTCGCCGGCGGCCCCGTCGGCCCCGCCGGCCCCACCGGCCCCACCGGCCCCACCGGCCCCACCGGCCCCACCGGCATCGACCCACTTCGCGCACGCCGCGAGCGGAGCGAGCCATCGGTCGAGCGCGACCTGGTCGGCCAGCGTCGCGCCCTGGCCGCGGATCAGCTCGCGCGGCTCGCCCCGCGACACCGGCGCCGG
>Ga0137438_1000093_pt1 | contig 14093 bp, 13 predicted proteins | sample EasRivERMGT157_2_FD_102327 | JGI IMG/M metagenome (GOLD analysis project Ga0137438, IMG submission 102327) | Soil microbial communities from meander-bound floodplain in the East River, Colorado, USA - East River MetaG ERMGT157_2 | ecosystem: Environmental > Terrestrial > Soil > Floodplain ... | reverse complement strand
GCGGCTTTTCCGATGGCACATTCAAAGGCAATGCTCGCGATAATTTTTTTATCCCGGAAGGCGGTTTCAGCAAACAGATCAACTCCAACGTTGGTGTGGGCGTGAGTATCTACGGCAATGGCGGCATGAATACCGCCTATGAAACCGGGATTCCATTGCTTAATGGCGGCACCGGCAAGCGTCCCGGCATTAATTATGAACAACTGTTCGTGGCGCCAACCGTGGCCTGGAAGATCACTCCCAGCCAGTCTATCGGAGCCTCGTTGATACTGGGCTATCAGCGCTTCAAAGCCAATGGGATCGATGGTTTCGCAGGAATCTCCGCCTCGCCTAATCGTCTTACCGGGCAAGGGTACGATCACGCTTATGGCATCGGCTTACATTTGGGCTGGATTGGCCAGATCACGGATACAGTCTCACTGGGAGCCAGCTACCAGACCAAGACACACTTTGAGAAGTTTGACAAATATAAAGGCCTGTTTGCCGGCGGCGGTAATATGGATGCGCCCGAGACCTATGGGGTGGGTATTGCAGTCAAGGCAACGCCACAATTGACGGTTGCGGCTGATGCGCAGCGCTATCTCTTTAGCGATATCGATGCCATCGGCAACTCTGTCGCATTGTGGAACGGCGCTTTCTTTCCCGGTAATCTTGGCTTGAGCAATGGCCCAGGCTTTGGCTGGAGGGACGCTACGGCTTATAAGTTAGGGGCAAGTTATATCGTCAATGAAACGCTGACCGTGCGTGCCGGTTACGATCACATCAATCAGCCGATCCCTTCATCAGAAACGCTGTTCAACATTCTGGCGCCTGGCGTGGTGAAGGATCATTTGACGTTGGGTGGCACTTATAAGCTGCCCAATAATGCCGAGTTGTCCGTTGGTTATACTCATGCATTCAACTATACGGTGCATGGCGCCAATGCGATTCCCACGGCATTTGGTGGCGGGAATGTCGACCTGAAAATGCACCAGGACGCCCTGGGTATTGCTTACGGTTGGCAACTATGACTCTGAATGCAGAAAACACCTCCGAAGACATCCGCTTCGACCACGAAGTGGATGTCCGCGGATTAAGTTGTCCTTTGCCTATCCTGAATACGCGCAAGGCCGTGGATACGCTGCAGCCGGGCGAAGTGCTGAAGATCACGACGTCTGACCATGGAGCTGCGAGCGACTTTCCTGCGTTCGCGCACCAGATGGAGCTTGACCTTCTGGCGAGCCGGGAGCTAGATGGCATTTTTCATTTTTTTCTGAGGAAGCCCTGACATGGCCCATAAGAAACTTGCTCTGATCGCATCGAAGGGCACGCTGGATTGGGCTTACCCGCCGTTCATCCTGGCTTCGACTGCAGCCGCGCTGGATTACGACGTCAGCATTTTCTTTACGTTCTACGGCCTCACCTTGCTGAAGAAGGACATTTCCGACCTCAAGGTCAGCCCCTTGGGCAATCCCGCAATGCCCATGCCAATTCCAATGCCTTCGCTGGTGCAGGTGCTGCCAGGGCTAGAGAGCGCGGCAACGTTCATGATGAAGAAAAAAATCAAAAACAAGGGGGTGGCTTCGATCGAAGAATTGCGCGGCTTGTGCCTGGATGCCGGTGTGAGGATGATTGCCTGCCAAATGACGGTGGATTTGTTCGATTTCAAGCTCGAGGATTTTATCGACGGCATCGAATTCGGCGGCGCTGCTACTTTCTTCGAGTTCGCCGGCGAGGCGGACGTCAGCCTGTTCATTTGAACCCTGATAGCGTCACTGTGCGCGGTCACTAAAAGCCAGCCCTGATCCGATGTTAATTTTTGACATCTGTCAGACGGATTGGCGAGTTCCCTAACATACGATTAACGCTGGGTAAGACCAACAAGACGGGAAATCGTCGAGCGCTAAATCTTCAACGCGTTTTTACACAGTCCGGGACGAACGAACTGTGTCGACTACTTAACTGTAAATTTATTAATTACCAGTGGCAGCTTTGGATTAATTTCGGGGAGCTTCTTTACAATAGTTACAGGTAGCTATTTTCGTAAGAATATTAACTCTGGCAATAAAAACGTAAAAAAATTTCCAGTCTTTCTACAGATAGTCGCAGCAAGAATTACGGTGACTACTTGTTCGATTGTTCAAGATGATGTTCTAGGGGGTAAAACATTAGTGGAAAGTTCTGTGAAATTTCGTGTGTGATAGGGTGTAAAAACACTCCCCCTATGCAACTTCATTCCCCCCTGCCGCCCCCTGTGTCTGGCAGGTACTTCCTTTTCTTGGCGCGCCGTCGGTAACATCAGGTAAGGATAAACGACTACTGGTTTTCTAAACACGGTTTGACCCGCGCAAAAGTGTCACCATACAACAAAAAAACCGCATTGAGCGGCTTCTTCATTTTTATAACTTATTGATTTAATTGGTCGGGACGGTGAGATTTGAACTCACGACCCCTTGCACCCCATGCAAGTACGCTACCAGGCTGCGCTACGCCCCGAACCGTTGCTGCGCCCACATTTAACGGCGGCTTGCAGCAAGGCGTGCATTATAGCGGAAAAGCCCGGTTTGGATAAACGTAAGGTTAGCAACAAACCAGAAGGGAAGATTCGGTGACTAAGCTATTGTGCCGCGACGTTGAGCAAAGCCAACAACTCGCGCAATTCAGTACGTAAAGCTGCTAGGTCAAATCCGGACACGGGGCTACTGGCTTGAGTAGTGGAAGAGGCAGGAACAGACCTTTCGCCACGCACTTCGTTTTCTTCCAGGCGATTGCGCGCGCCGCTGATAGTAAACCCCTCTTCATAGAGCAGTTCTCGTATGCGGCGGATTAACAGAACTTCATGGTGCTGATAGTAACGGCGATTGCCACGGCGTTTGACGGGTTTGAGCTGAGTGAATTCCTGCTCCCAGTAGCGCAACACGTGTGGTTTAACGCCGCACAATTCACTCACTTCACCGATGGTGAAGTAGCGCTTGGCGGGGATAGGCGGTAGCTGGACTTTAGCGCCGGACCCCTGCATAAGCCTCCTCTACCTTGCCTTTCAGCTTTTGGCTGGCATGAAAAGTGACCACACGACGTGCAGTAATCGGTATCTCTTCACCAGTCTTGGGGTTACGGCCAGGGCGCTCAGACTTCTGGCGCAACTCGAAATTGCCGAAGCCTGAAAGTTTAACGCTATCGCCAGCTTCAAGTGCTGTGCGAATCTCTTCAAAAAACGCTTCAACCATATCTTTGGCCTCACGTTTATTTAAGCCAACTTGCTCAAACAGCAAATCAGCTAAATCAGCTTTAGTTAGTGTCATGCAAATCCCTTAACTACGTAGTTCTGCGCCGTGTTGGCGCATCATTAAATCCAGCAGTTTTGCCATTGCTGTATCGGCTTCTTGGTCCGTTAAAGTTTTTTGAGTATCTTGCATAAGCACAAGAAATGCAAGGCTTTTTTTGTTTTCTGCGATGCCTTTTCCGCGATAAACGTCAAACAATGCAACCTCACTCACCTGTGGAATTTCGGCATCCAACATGGTATCAAGAAGTGCCTGTACCGGTACTTTTTCATCGACAATCACGGCAAGATCACGACGCACTGGCGGGAATTTTGGCACTTCCTGATAATGCGCCAGTGTGCGCTCGAGCAATGCTGCGACATCCAGCTCAAACAGTAGCGTGCTGCGTGGCAATTGGTAGTGCTGTTGCCATCCAGGATGCAGTTTGCCAAGCCAACCAATGGTTTTGCCTTCCAGCACTATTTGCGCCGACTGGCCGGGATGCAAGGCTGGGTGCTGCGCCGGGACATACCGCGCACGGCCATTGGCAAGCGTATCAATATCGGCCTTGATGTCATAAAAATCGACCTCGCGCGCGGCTTCTGCCCATTGCTCAGGTGCTGCATCACCGTAGGCAAGCCCCGAAATACATGTGGTTTCAGCGTAGCCATCCTGAGTTTTAGCATATGTGGCACCTATCTCGAACAGGCGCACACGCTCCTGCTTGCGGTTGAGGTTATACACCAGTGTATCGAGCAAGCCGCCCCAGAGGCCAGAGCGCATCACGCTCATATTACTGGCGATCGGGTTTTTCAACGGGATAGGATTGGCATTGCCCAAGAGATCACGCTCCCAGCTTTCATTCACAAAGCTGTAGCTGACAATCTCCTGATAGCCTCTGCCAGCCAAGGCATCGCGCAGGAGGGCCAGATTGAGGCTGGTTTCAGGGACTGGCAACATGCCTAGATCAGCATGCGGCGCCGAGGCAGGAATGTTGTCATAGCCGTGCAGACGTGCGATTTCTTCGATCAGGTCTTCTTCAATGCTGATGTCAAAGCGATAGCTAGGCGGGGTAACGGCAAAAACGTCCGCAGTTTTTTCATAGCTGAAACCAAGCTGCTCAAACAGTCTGGCAACCGTCGCCTCGTCCAGATCAATGCCAAGCACCGCAAGCAGTCTGGCCAACCTTAGCTTAACCGGCTTGCGCTGAGGCAAGCTGTTCAATACTTCGGTCACTAGGCCGGCCTCGCCGCCGCAGATTTGCTGCAGCAGCGCCGTTGTACGCTCCAGTGCCAGACGCGTATTGCCGTAATCGACGCCACGCTCGAAGCAGTAGGATGAATCGGTGGAGAAGCCCAGACGGCGCGCTTTACCCACGATCGCCGCTGGTGCAAAAAATGCACTTTCCAGGAAAATATCCGTCGTTGCGTCTGAAACCGCCGTGCTGGCGCCGCCCATGATACCCGCTAGCGCCACGGCACCGCTGTCATCGGCAATCACCAACATGTCGGCATCCAGTTCAACGGTTTGCTGGTTGAGCAGATCCAGTTTTTCGGCAGGATTGGCCATGCGCACATGGATATCGCCTTGCAGCTTGGCCGCATCAAACGCATGCAGCGGCTGGCCCATTTCCAGCAAGACATAATTCGTGATATCGACGATGGCACTGATGCTGCGCAATCCACTACGCTCCAGACGACGCACCATCCAGCCCGGGGTCTGGGCAGTGGCATTGACGCCAGACACTATGCGCCCGGCATAGCGCGGGCAAGCGGCAGATTCTCTGACTTCTACACTTTTCTGCGCATCAGATTGAATAGTGGCTGGAGTAACTTCAGGCAGCTTAATCGCGGCACCGGTGAGCGCGGCGACATCGCGCGCTACGCCGATGACACTCAGACAATCGCTGCGGTTAGGCGTTAACTTGAGGATAAAAAGCTTGTCGTCGAGTTGCAGGTAATCGCGAATATCCTGGCCTATAGCAGTATCAGCGGGCAGTTCCAGCAGACCGCTGCTGTCTTCGGCAAGGCCCAACTCTTTGGCTGAGCACATCATGCCGAAAGACTCGACACCGCGAACCTTGGCCTGCTTAACATTGAAACCCGGCAGCTCGGCACCTACCAGCGCGCATGGCGCTTTGAGGCCGGCACGCGCATTCGGTGCGCCACAGACAACCTGCAAAAGTTCACCCGTACCCACATCGACTTTGCACACTTGCAAGCGGTCGGCATCGGGATGCTTTTCCGCACTTAGTATTTGCGCAACTACCACCTTGGTAAACGGCACAGCGACAGGCTTTAGGCCTTCGACCTCGAGCCCGGCCATGGTCAAGGCGTGACTCAGGGCGTCGCTATCCAGCGCCGGGTTCACATAGCTTCGTAGCCACTGTTCAGAGAATTGCATGTTGGCTCTAGTTAAATTGTTTCAGGAAACGCAGGTCATTATAGCTACGACATAACGCGGCAAAAACAGCCGCATTAGTCTCCACTGAAACGACCACATTAATTAATTTTGAAAAAATACTCATGAAAACTGTTTTAGGAATCTCAGGTCGTTTTCAAAGAACAGGCGCAAATCATTAACGCCATAACGCAGCATGGTCAGGCGTTCCACACCCAAACCAAAGGCAAAGCCGCGATATTTTTCGCTGTCTATGCCAACATGGTGGAATACCTCTGGGTGCACCATGCCGCAGCCGCCAATTTCCAGCCAGCCGCCATTCCAGCTCATGTCTATTTCCGCTGAAGGCTCAGTAAATGGGAAGAACGAAGGACGGAAACGCACCTGCAAATCGTCGCGCTCAAAAAAGCGCTGCAGGAAATCCTGCACCACACCCTTGAGGTTGGCGAAACTGATGTTTTCATCGACCCACAGACCTTCCACCTGGTGGAACATGGGCGAATGGGTGGCATCGGAATCCACGCGGTAGACGCGGCCAGACGCAATAATCTTCAGCGGTGGGCCGCTATTATTTTTAAGGGCATCCTGCATGTAATGCACCTGCACCGGCGATGTATGCGTACGCAGTACGTGCTTGTCATCGACATAGAAAGTGTCGTGCATGGCACGCGCTGGATGGTCGTCAGGGATATTCAGCGCCGTGAAATTATAGAAATCGGTTTCGATTTCCGGACCTTCGGCTACTTCGAAACCAATCGAGTGAAACAGCTGCTCTATGCGGTTCAGGGTCAATGTGATTGGGTGCAACCCGCCTTTGCCCTGTGTGCGAGCTGGCAAGGTAACATCAAGCGCCTCGGAAGCCAGCTGCTGTGCCTGCTCAGCTTGCAGAATGGCGTCGCGTCGGCTCTTCAACGCTTCTTCCACGCCCTGCTTGACCACATTGATGGCCGCGCCGGCTGCCGGACGCTCTTCAGCCGAGAGTTTACCCAAGCCCTTGAGTTGTTCAGTCAATACCCCGCTCTTGCCCAGATAACGCGCCTTGGCTTGTTCCAAGTCGGTGATCGTGGCACAGGCGGCGAAGTCGCGTTGGGCTTCAGGCAGAATTTGTTCTAGTTTTTCCATGTTCGAAATTATGCCGTAAAAAAAGGAGGCACATGGCCTCCTCTTTTTACGACTGCAATTTAAGCAGCGAGACCGGATTTAGCCAATTCAACAAACTTGGCAAAAGCTGGTTTATCGAATACTGCCAAATCAGCCAGTACCTTGCGATCCACTTCAATCGCAGACTTTTTCAGGCCGTTCATGAAACGGCTGTAAGTCAGGCCGAATTCGCGCGAACCGGCGTTGATACGCGCAATCCACAACGTACGGAATTGACGCTTTTTCTGACGGCGGTCACGGTATGCATATTGACCGGCCTTCATCACCGCCTGCTTGGCGATGCGGTATACATTCTTGCGACGACCACGATAACCCTTGGCAGCGTCTAAAACTTTCTTATGACGTGCGCGGGCGGTGACACCACGTTTGACTCTAGGCATGTTCTATTCTCCTTATTGAGTCGGCATCATGGCGCGTACGCGATGAGCATCAGATGGGGAAATGATCGCCGTGCCGCGCAGTTTGCGCTTTTGCTTGGTGGTCTTGGTAGTAAGGATATGGCGCAGATGCGAGTGGGTACGCTTAATCTTGCCGTTTCCCAGGAACTTGAAGCGCTTTTTGGCGCCGCTCTTGGTCTTCATTTTTGGCATTTTGTTCTCCTTTGAGAGTAGTTAAGAGTGCTTAGGCATGCCATTTCGCCGTATCACTCAGAATTCTGTTGTACTTCTAAAAATTAAAATGTTTAAGTAAGACTAGGCGCAAGTTAAATTTATGAGCGCCGCATATAGTGAATATGCAAGCGATTAAATTTAATGCGGCAACAACGTATTACGACAATATTTTAGTTTTTATTACTTGGCCTTTTTGTGTGGACCAAGCACCATTACCATCTGTCGGCCTTCCATCTTGGGAAACTGCTCGACTACCGCATATTCCGCCAGATCAGCCTCAACGCGCTTTAACAGCGCCAAGCCAAACTCCTGATGGGTGATTTCACGACCACGAAAACGCAAGGTAATCTTGGCCTTGTCCCCTTCCTGCAGGAAACGTATCAGATTGCGTACTTTAATCTGATAGTCCCCCTCGTCCGTTCCCGGACGAAATTTCACTTCTTTTACCTGAACCTGCTTCTGCTTAAGACGGGCTTCGTGCTGCTTTTTGCTCTCGGCATATTTGAATTTACCATAATCCATCAAGCGACAGACCGGCGGCACTGCTTGTGGGGCAATTTCGACCAGATCAATATCGGTCTCTTCTGCCTTGGTTAACGCTTCACTCAAACTGACGATGCCTAGCGGCTCGCCTTCCACACCCACTAAACGAATCTGAGGCGCTGTAATGTCACCGTTGATTCTTACTTCCTTGTCTTGAGCTATCGCAAATTCTCCCCTTGTTAATTAAATGGCAATAAAAAACCAGGCCGCGCTACTGTAGGCTAAACCCTGGTTTTTATCTCGCCTTGCAAGCGCTGTATAAACGCCTGCAGCGGCATGGAACCCAGGTCTTCACCCTTACGAGTACGCACGGCCACTTGCCCGCTTTGCATTTCGCGCTCACCCGCCACTAGCAGATAAGGCAGCTTTTGCATGCTATGTTCGCGTATTTTATAGGTTATTTTCTCATTTCTCAAGTCCGATTCCACGCGCAAGCCGTTTTTGCGCAGTTCGGCGACCACTTGCGCCGCATATTCCGCCTGCCCGTCGCTGATATTCAGCACCATCGCTTGCATGGGCGCGAGCCATGCCGGCATGGCGCCGGCGTAATGCTCAATGAGGATGCCGATGAAACGCTCCATGGAACCCACAATCGCGCGGTGCAGCATGACAGGGTGCTTGCGGCTATTGTCTTCGGCCACATACTCCGCACCCAACCGCTCCGGCAAATTGAAGTCCAATTGAATAGTCCCGCACTGCCACAGGCGACCGAGGCTGTCTTTCAGCGTGAATTCGACCTTGGGACCGTAAAAAGCGCCCTCGCCAGGCTGCACATCGTAAGCCAGGTGGTTCTGCTTGAGCGCTGCGGCCAGCGCCGCTTCGGCTTTATCCCAGCTCTCATCAGAGCCGACACGCTTTTCGGGGCGCGTGGAAAGCTTGACCAGCACATCGTTAAAACCGAAATCCTTGTAGGCCTGGTACAGCATGACAATAAAGTCAGCCACTTCCGATTCGATCTGCTCTTCGGTACAGAAAATGTGCGCGTCATCCTGCGTGAAACCGCGCACGCGCATCAGGCCATGCAGCGCGCCGGATGGCTCATTGCGATGACAGGAGCCGAACTCCGCCAGGCGCAGCGGCAAATCCCGGTAGCTGTGCAGTGTACTGTTGAAAATCTGTACGTGGCCGGGACAGTTCATCGGCTTCACTGCGTAATCGCGGTTTTCCGAGGCCGTGGTAAACATGCTCTCGCGATAATTCTGCCAGTGGCCCGATTTCTCCCAGAGCACGCGATCCATGATGGTTGGCGTCTTCACTTCCTGATAGCCGAAGTCTACAAACATATTGCGCATGTATTGCTCGACCTCTTGCCACAGGCTCCAGCCGCGCGGATGCCAGAACACCATGCCGGGCGCTTCATCCTGCATGTGGAAAAAATTGAGTTGGCGGCCCAGCTTGCGGTGATCGCGCTTTTCCGCCTCTTCCAGCATGTGCAGGTAGGCGTCCAGGTCTTCTTTCTTGGCCCAGGCCGTGCCGTAGATGCGCTGCAGCATTTCATTTTTGGGGTCGCCGCGCCAATAGGCGCCAGCCAGTTTCATGAGCTTGAAGGCCTTGAGCTTGCCGGTGGACGGCACGTGCGGGCCGCGACAAAGGTCAGTGAAATTGCCTTCGGTATAAAGTGAAACGTCTTCCCCGGCTGGAATCGAGGCGATGATCTCGGCCTTGTAGTGCTCGCCGACGGATTTGAAGTAAGCGACCGCTTCGTCGCGCGGCAAGACTTTACGCGTGACCTGCTCATCTTTTTTGGCTAGCTCCACCATTTTGTTCTCGATGGCGATCAGGTCTTCAGGCGTAAATGGGCGCTTGTAGGAAAAATCGTAGTAGAAGCCGTTTTCAATCACCGGCCCTATGGTTACCTGCGCATCCGGGAACAGCTCCTTGACCGCATAAGCCAGCAGGTGCGCAGTGGAGTGGCGGATGATGTCGATGCCATCGGTATTTTTGTCGGTGACAATGACCAGATAGACATCCTGCTCAATCAGATAGCTGGTATCGACCAGCTTGGCTTCCTGATCTTCAACAGTCACTTTCCCTGCAAGCGCCGCCTTGGCCAGGCCCGCGCCTATGCTCATCGCCACATCGGCAACGGTAACAGGTGCGTCGAACTTGCGTTCTGAACCATCAGGCAAACGAATGACAGGCATATATTCCTACCATAAAACGACAAAAGCCGTTTAACGGCTTTGTCAGACAATTATCGCCACAAGTGTGGCTTATACGTTGGTAGGCGCGATTGGACTCGAACCAACGACCCCCACCATGTCAAGGTGGTGCTCTAACCAGCTGAGCTACGCGCCTGCTTTTTGTAAAGCAAAAGAGCTGCGAATTCTAGCGCATTGCGGCCACTGACGCAAACCCGCGCCGAGCAAATCAGCAGTTAGTGCTTGTGCCGGCGTTATAATGGAGCGTTGAGTGAATTGCACACGATATGTCCACACCAACCTCCTTGAAAACTGAACAACTGACAGAGTCAATCGCCGAAAACGGCTATGCCATCATTAAACATTTTTTACCGCCGGAAAAGATCGCCGTGCTTGGCAGTGAAGCAAAACTGTTGCAACAAAGTGGCGCAATGCGCCGTGCTGGCACGGGCCAAAATAATGAGCCCAGACTGGATGACATGGTGCGTGGCGATTTCATTCACTGGCTGGATAAAAGTAACGCCAGCTTTACGCAGCAGGAATTCTTGGAACATATGGAATCGCTGCGCGAGAACCTTAATCGCAGCTTGTATCTCGGCCTGTTCGAGGTCGAGAACCACTTCGCCATCTATCCACCGGGCGCGTTTTACCGCAAACATCTGGACCAATTTCAGAATAATCAGCAACGCCAAGTGAGCTCTGTGCTTTATCTGAACCAAGACTGGCAAACGCAAGACGGCGGCAAGTTGCGCCTCTATCTTGATGGGGAAAACCCTACACCTTATCAAGACATCGAGCCTGTCGGCGGCACACTGGTGGCGTTTCTATCAGGACGTTTTTATCATGAGGTGCTGCCTGCCAAGCACGAGCGCATGAGTATCACCGGTTGGTTTAGAACCAGGGCTGATGAATTGATCTGATGGCCAATCTTACGCAAGCGCAGATTAGCGCCATGTTTGACAGCACCGAGTTTCGTGGCGCCGGCCACGTCATCATCGAGCTGCTGGCTGATTATCTGGATAAAAGCCTGCAAGGCCAAGGCGATGTGCTGGATTGGCAGGCGCCGCATAACGCCATTAAAAACTGGCAAAAGCCGCTGCCCATGCAGGCCACACTCACACCCAAGGCTTTTATTTCTGCACTGGGTGATGACGTACTCGCCCACACGCTGCATATCCATCACCCACGCAATCTAGGCCATCAGGTCGCGCCGCCGTTGCCGATAGCGGCTTTGTGCGATCTGGTTGCGGCACTGACCAATCAGGCCATGGCGGTTTACGAAACCGGCCCCAGTGCGACCATGCTGGAAAGACAAGTGTTGCAATGGCTGGGTGAGCTGATAGGTTGGAAAACGAGTGCCGGCGTACTGACCTCGGGCGGCGCACAGGCCAACCTCACCGCGCTGTTAGCGGCGCGACAAACTCATGCAGGCTGGGATGTCTGGCAGCAAGGCGTTAGTGCGGGAGCGCCCTTGCGGATATTGGCAAGCGAACACGCACACTACTCGGTCAGCCGCGCTGCGGGCATCATGGGTTTGGGCACCGATGCGGTAGTCAAAGTTGCTACCGACGACCAAGGCCGCATGGAGGTTACTGCATTAAGAACGGCTTGGCAGCAATGCCAGGCGCAAGGCGGCAAGCCGTTTGCAGTAGTTGCCACTGCGGGCTGCACGCCCACCGGCAGCATCGATCCACTTTTTGAGATCGGCACCTTCTGCCGCGAGAACAAGCTGTGGTTCCATGTGGATGGCGCACATGGCGCTTCTGCCCTGCTCTCCTCCATCCATCGCCAGGCGCTTCGCGGCATCGAGCTGGCAGATTCCGTGGTGTGGGACGGCCACAAACTGCTTTACATGCCAGCCACCGTCTCTGCCGTGTTGTTTCGTGAACCGCAGAATAGCTATACCGCCTTCGCGCAAGAAGCCTCGTATCTGTTCCAGGGGGATAGTGATGCGGAGGAAGCCTGGAACACCAGCTACCGCACGCTGGAATGCACCAAGCGCATGATGGGGCTGAAACTGTGGGCGGCGTTCTCGCTGTATGGGGTGGAAAAACTGGGTGGGCTGGTAGAGCAGGTGTTTGCCACAGCAAGCTTGTTGGCGCAAAAGCTGGCGGATGCACCGGATTTTGAATTGCTGATGCCGCCGCAGACCAATATCGTCTGCTTCCGCCACCGCTCCGGCGATCAGGCAGCCATACGACAAGCCTTGGTAGAAAGCGGCGCTTTTCATCTGACTCAGGTAAAACTGGATGATCAGCTCTGGTTACGCACCACCATCATGAATCCACTGACGGCGGAAAGTGATTTGGACGCGCTGCTGGAAGCCATACGCAAAAACAGCTGCCAAGCCTGATCGCTTGTAAACGACCCGACCAGACGTCAATTAATCTGGAATTAAAGCAACGCCTCAAACTGATCAGCTGGCACTGGCTTGCCATACAGGTAGCCCTGGAAGGAGCAACAGCCGTTCAGATCCAGGAATTCCTCTTGCTCCTTGGTTTCCACGCCTTCCGCGATTACGTTTAGCCCAAGTGCCTCAGTCATCGAGATAATCGTCCGCACAATGGCGGCATCGTTCTGGTCAGTGGCAATATCGCGTACAAATGATCGATCGATCTTGATCTGATCCAGCGGCAAGCGTTTCAGATATTGCAGCGAAGAATATCCGGTGCCAAAATCATCCAGCGAAAAACTTATCCCAAGCATTTTTAATTCGTGCATCTTGCTAATGGTGTCCTCGACGTTTTCAAGCACAATGCTTTCAGTCAATTCCAGCTTGAGGTGGGAAGGCCTGGCACCACTCTCCTGCAACACACGCTGCACCTGGTCGACAAAGTCAGCCTGATGGAACTGTTTGGCACTGACGTTTACCGCCAATGTCAGATCACTTGTCAGTGCCTCATCCTGCCAAACCTTGAGTTGCGCGCAGGCAGTTTGCAGCACCCACAGCCCTATCGGCACGATAAGTCCGGTTTCTTCTATGAGAGAGATGAATTGCGCGGGGAATATCAGTCCGCGCTCAGGGTGCATCCAGCGCAGCAATACCTCGGCCCCCAGCGGGCGTCTCTGGTTGTCCACCTGAATTTGGTAATACAAATGGAATTGTTCATCATCAAGTGCAATACGCAATTCATCCTGCAGCTCGGCACGCGCCTCAATAGCGAGCTGCATTGCCGGATCATAGAAACGGATGCCATTTCGACCCGACGTCTTGACATGATACATAGCGGTATCTGCGTGCTTGAGTAAGTCATCGATATTCTGTTGATGCCCGCGGAACAGCACGATGCCAATACTCGTAGTGGTGTGGTAGCTGTACTCTTTGAGATGATAAGGCTGGCTCAAAGCCGAATTGATTTTCTCGGCAACCAGCTCGGCTTGTGTTGCGGCCGCTTCGGTATTGGCGCTCAGCGTTGCCAATACGACTACAAATTCATCTCCACCTAATCGCGAAACCGTATCGCCTTCACGCAAGCAGGACTCCAGCCGCTTGGCAACTTCGACCAGCAACAGGTCGCCGATGTCGTGCCCTTTGGTATCGTTGAGTGTTTTGAAGTGATCCAGATCGAGGAATAGTACCGCACCATACTGACCATTTCTAACACCCGCTGAAAACGCTTGTTGTAAACGATCCATAAGCAGGCGGCGATTGGGCAAATCAGTGAGGGGATCATAAAAAGCCAACTGATGAATTTGTTGATCGGCCAATTTACGCTCTGCAATATTCTGAATGATAGACCAAATAAGTTCACGGCCACTTTTGTCGCGTATCAATACTCCGCTTAGCAATACGGGATAACGAGTACCATCCTTGCGTATGTACTCTTTTTCGTAAGGGCCATAGCGGCCGGTAGTCCGCAATGATTCCAGTTGTTTTTGTTCCTGGGATTCGTATTCCGGCGGAGTCACGGTCCAATAACTGAGAGCAAGAAACTCGCTTTTGGTATATCCGGTTTCCTCAAACATCGCGGTATTAATCTCAAGGAAATTTCCGG
>Ga0137438_1000092_pt1 | contig 14113 bp, 9 predicted proteins | sample EasRivERMGT157_2_FD_102327 | JGI IMG/M metagenome (GOLD analysis project Ga0137438, IMG submission 102327) | Soil microbial communities from meander-bound floodplain in the East River, Colorado, USA - East River MetaG ERMGT157_2 | ecosystem: Environmental > Terrestrial > Soil > Floodplain ... | reverse complement strand
GGGTTCGACGACGCGTTCCAGCAGGTCCCGTACGTCGCGCTGGTCGACGACGGCGCGACGAGCTGGGCGTACCTGCCCGGCGAGGGCATGCTCGGGACGTCGCTCTCGGTGTCCGGCTTCGTGGGCGTGTTCGCCGACGGCTTCACGATGCCGGCCTGCAGCGAGACCGCGCGGCTGCACGCGCAGATCGTGATCGGCGGACCGGGGCTCGACGGCGTGGTCGGGGCGGTCGCGCGGACCAAGGGCAGTCCGCAGCGCGAGCTCACCGGCGTGGTCACCCGCGACGGCGTGGCGCAGGCCGGCGTCCGGGTCCACGCGCTCGATGACGGCGGCGCGTACCTGACCCGGGCCACCACCGACGCGGCCGGGGCGTTCGCGCTCCACGTGCCGAGCGACGCCAAGGTCGCGCTCACCGCGTTCCGGCGCGGCGACGCGGTGGTGTCCGCCGGCGCCGGCGGTGCGCCCGTCGCGCTGGCGCTGCCGGCGGCCGGCGCGATCCACGTGACCGCGACCGAGGCCGGCCTGCCGGTGCCGGTGCGCGTGCAGGTGTTGCCGGCCGACGGCCAGCCGGTGCCCCAGGTCGCGGCCGGGTTCGGCGAGACGGCCTACGCGCCCGGCCGCCTGCACATCGCCTACGCGGTGACCGGCGACGTCACGCTCACCGCGCCGCCCGGGCGCTGGGAGGTCATCGTGTCGCGCGGCTACGAGTACGAGCTGGTACGCCAGATCGTCGACGTGGCGGCCGGCGCCACCGCGCCCGTCGAGGCCGTGATGGACCGTAGCGTCGCGACGACCAACGTCCAGTGCGGCGACTTCCACGTCCACACGTGGCGATCGAACGACTCGGGCGACGACGCGCTGACCAAGGTCGCGCAGGCGGTCGCCGATGGCCTCGAGCTCCCCGTGCGGTCCGATCACGAGTGGGTCGCCGACTTCTCGCAGGAGATCGCCAAGCTCGGGGTCGGCGCGTTCGCCGCCGGCATCGGCTCGATCGAGCTGACGTCGTTCGAGGTGTGGGGCCACATGGGCGTGTTCCCGCTGACGCCGGACGCCACGGCGGTCAACGCCGGCGCGCCGAGGTGGCAGACGTTTCCGACCGCGGATCACCCCGAGATCGCGATGTCGACGCTGTCGCCGCCGTCGGTGTTCGACACGGTGCGTGCGCGCCGCGAGGCTCCGCTGGTGATCATCAACCACCCGCGCGGCGGCGCGAACTACTTCGACTACGTCGGCTTCGATCCGGCGACCGGGATCCCGAAAGAGGCCGCGGCGTGGGACACCAAGTTCACCCTGGTCGAGGTGTTCAACAACTCGGGGTGGACGGAGAACCGCGGCAAGAACGTCGCCGACTGGCTCGGCCTGCTCCGCGCGGGCCGCAAGGTGTTCGCGGTCGGCTCGTCGGATAGCCACGGCATCGTCGGCTCGCCGGTCGGCTATCCGCGGACCTGCATCACGCTCGACACCGACGATCCGCGGCAGGCGTCGCCGAACCTGGTGCGCGACCGGCTCGCCGCCGGCCACGCCTCGGTGTCGGGCGGGATCTACGTCGGCGCGAAGCTCGGCGACACCGTCCCGGGCGACACCACGACGGGCGCCGGCTCGCCGCAGCAGGTCGACGTCACGGTGCAGGCGGCGAGCTGGGTCGATGTCACGTCGATCGAGGTGATCGTCGACGGCGAGACCACCGAGACGATCGGGATCGTGCCGGGTGACGCCGTGCCGGGCACGGCCATCCGGTGGCAGGGCAAGATCGACGTCCAGACCCGGGCGACCGGCGGGTTCGTGGTGATCGCGGCGTACGGCGCCAAGCGGCTCGAGCCGGTGCACCCCGGAAAGCTCCCGTTCGGCGTGACCGAGCCGATCTTCGTCGTGCCGTGACACCAGTTGCGCGCGATTCATGGTCGGGGGTATTCCTCCGGGCACCATGATCAAGCGTCCCAAGATTGCAATCGTTGGCGCCGGCGGCAACGTCGGTGCGGCCGTCGCCCAGTGGGCGGTTCAAAAAGAGCTCGGTGACCTCGTGCTCATCGACATCAAGGCAGGACCGGCGGAGGGCCGCGCGCTCGATCTCACGCAATGCGGGCCGTGGGAGGGCTTCAACAGCACCAGCTTCATCGCGACCGACAAGGCGGAGGCGATGGCGGGCGCCGACGTCGTCGTGATGACCGCGGGCGTACCGCGCAAGCCCGGGCAGACCCGCGAGGAGCTGATCAACATCAACGCCGGGATCGTCAAGGGGATCTGCGGCGACGTGAAGAAGTACGCGCCCGACGCCGTGCTCGTGGTCGTGTCGAACCCGCTCGACGCGATGGTGTTCGTCGCCAAGCAGGTCACCGGGTTTCCGCGCGAGCGCGTGATCGGCTCGGCCGGCGTGCTCGACAGCGCGCGGTTCCGCACCTACCTCGCGCTCGCCGCCGGGGTCAGCGTCGAGGACGTCCAGGCGATCGTGCTCGGCGCGCACACCGACAAGGACATGGTGCCGATCGTGTCCACCGCGATGATCGGCAACGTGCCGGTCTCGAAGTTCTTGTCGCCCGAGAAGCTCGCCGAGGTGGTCGAGAGCACCAAGAAGGGCGGCGCGACGCTGACCGGGCTGATCGGGACGTCGGCGTGGCTCGCGCCCGGCGCCGGGACGTCGCTGATGGTCGAGGCGATCGTGCGCAACCAGGGCCGCGTGCTGCCGTGCTCCGTCGAGCTGCAGGGCGAGTTCGGGGTCAAGGACGCGTTCATCGGCGTGCCGGTCAAGCTCGGAGCCAAGGGCGCCGAGCGGATCTACGAGATCGAGCTGTCGGCCGCCGAGAAGGACGCGTTCGCCAAGTCGGTCGCCGCGAACACCGAGCTGATGACGATCGCGCGCGGGTTCTTGACCTAGCCACGGCGCAGTGCCCCTTTTGGCGGCAGCTCAGCGCCGCGCCGGCACCACCGGCAGGAAGCTCCAGGTCGACGTCGTGAGCAGCGCGACGATCGCGATCTGCGAGCCGTCGGGCGAGACCACGCGGCCGTTGAGCACCCGGTGCGGCTCGTCGATGATCGTGCGCCACCGGCCGTCGCGCGTGCCGAGCACCATCCGCTGGTGGCCCGGCGCGACGACGAACGCGATCAGCGTGTTCGAGTCGTGGCCCCAGGCGACGTCCGGCACGCCGTCCAGCGCGGGCGCCGCGATCGTGGTCTCGCTGTCGTCGGCGAGCGTGCGGATCAAGACCTCGCCGCCGCGGACGCGGACCGACGCCGTGGCGTCCGGCGACAGGGTCTCGTCGACCTCGAAGTGGGGCGCCGGGCCGTCGAACCGCATCGCCGCAGGATCGAACCACCGGCTGCCCTCATCGTCGACGACCAGGCAGCGCGACCGCGCGCAGGTGATGTACGGGCGCTGCGCGCAACGCGACGTGCGCCACGACCGCACCTTGCCGGTGGCGAGGTCGAAGATCCGGACCTCGCAGTCGTCGGTGTCGTTGATCGAGTAGATGATCTGCGCCTGCGTCGCGCCGAGGAACTTGATGTTGCGCGCGCGGTCGAGCACGAGCGGAGTGCCGCGCTGCCCCGGCATGGTCCGCACCAGGCCGCGCTGCCCCGCGACCATCGCCAGCGTGATGACCGCGCCCTCCGGCGTCCACAGCGCCGGGAGCACGTCGATCGCCGAGCCGGTGTCGAGCTGCGGGAGCTCGTCGACCCCGGTCGGGGCCGCCAGCGCCGCCGCGACGACGTGCGCCCGGCTGTGGAACTCGTCGCGCCGGACCAGGAGGCCGCCGTCTCGCGCGGCGAGGTCGACGATGTTGCCCTCGGTCTCGAGCGCGAGGTCGTCGGCGCCGGTGCGCAGATCGATCACGCGGATGTCGCTGTGCAGCCAGGTCGAGACGACGTAGGCGACGCGGTTGGCATCGAGCCAGCACGCCGCGGCGCCGACCCGGCCGTGATGGGCGTAGGTGCCGGTGGCGACGTCGACGACGGCGATCTCGCCGTCGACCGCGAGCCGCTTGCCGTCGGGTGACCACGACGGCACCCGGCCGTCATCGGAGGCCATGCCGAAGTCCTTGTGCAACAGCGTTCGCTCGTCCCCGGTCGCGAGGTTCCGCACCCGGAGCTCGCCGCCGCGCGCGACCGCGAGCTGCGTGCCGTCGGGGCTCACGTCGACCTGGCTCAGGCACGACGGGTCGTCGAGCAGCGAGCGCCAGGCCCCGCCGTCGACCGGAACCAGCCACCACGCGCACGGCGCGCCGGCCGTGTAGACCTCGGCCGACCCGCTGACGCTCGACGCGCGCGCTCGGGTCGGCACCCTGCCGGGCGGCGCGGCCAGCGCGCGCGACGCCCTGCCGTCGGCGGCGACCACGGTGACGACCCCGCGCTCGACCCGGAGGTAGCGGCCATCGCGCAGCATCGCGACGGACAGCTGCTGATCATCGCTGCGCGCGATCGTCTCCGGCGGGCCGAGCGAGAGCGGCGGCGACGAGCGGGTGCGCAGGCTCCGGGTTAGCCCGGCTGCGGTGAGCGCGCCGATCACCGCCGCCGCCGCGGTGATGCCCGCGATCGTGCGCGCGCGTCGCCGGGGCGCGATCGCGTGCTCGAGGGCGCCCACCAGCGCCTCCATCGAGGCAAACCGGTCCTCGGGCTGGCCGCGCAGCCCGCGCGCCAGCACGCGGTACACGCGCTCGGGGACCGGCGAGCCCGGCCGGCGCTCGAGCTCGCCGCGCGCGATCCGCGCCACGCGGTCGTCCAGCGACAGGCCGGCGTAGGGGTACATGCCGTAGAGGTCATGGAACAGCGCGACGCAGAACGAGAACTGGTCCGCGCGCGCGTCGGTCGGCTGCCCGCGCAGCGCCTCGGGCGCCATGAACGCGGGCGTGCCGAGCACGACGCCGTCGGAGGTCTCGACCGCGGGCCCGAGCTGGGCCTGCATGGCCTCGGCGGGGATCGGCGCCCGTTGCTCGACCGGGTCCACGCTGACCAGCCCGAAGTCGACCACGCGGATCCGGCCGTCGTTGCCGAACAGCACGTTGTCGGGCTTGAAGTCGCGGTGCACCAGCCCGGCCGCGTGGGCGGCGGCCAGGCCGCGCGCCGCCTGCAGATAGCTAGTCACCACGGTGCGCCACGGCGTCGCGCGCTCCAGCTTGCGGCGGAGCGTCACGCCCTCGACCAGCTCCATGGCGATGAACACCTGGTCCCCCAGCACGCCGACGTCGTAGATCGGCACCACGTTCGGGTGCGAGAGCTGTGCCATCGCACGCGCCTCGCGCAGGAGCCGGTTCCGGGAGCTTGGCGCGATCGACAGGTCCGGCCGCAGGACCTTGAGCGCGACGCTCCTGTCGAGGTCCGGATCGCGGGCGCTGTAAACCACGCCCATGCCGCCCACGCCCACGCAACCGGTGACGACGTAGCGGCCGAGCGTGGCACCGTTGGGGAGCCTTGCGCCGGCATCGGCGCCCGGCGCCCGGCTCAGCGCGCCGGGCCGGTCGGGCATCGTGAGGATCGCGCCTGCGTCCTCTTGATCGTCCCGTGCAATGCCCACGTCACCAACGTACCGCAGCCAACGCCGGCCTGCACCGCTATCGCACGCTTGCGAGCCTGGCCGCGAGGCCCGCGTCGAGCGCGTCGAGGAACTGCTCGGTGGTGAGCCAGGGGTGCTTGGCATCGATCAGGATCGCCAGGTCCTTGGTCATCCGGCCCGACTCGACGGTCTCGACGCAGACCTGCTCGAGCGCGTCGGCGAACCCGACGACGTCGGGAGTGTTGTCGAACTTGCCGCGATACCTGAGGCCCTGGGTCCAGGCGTAGATCGACGCGATCGGGTTGGTCGACGTCGGCTTGCCCTTCTGGTGCTCGCGGAAGTGCCGGGTGACCGTGCCGTGCGCCGCCTCGGCCTCCACGGTCTGGCCATCCGGCGTCAGCAGCACCGAGGTCATGAGGCCGAGCGAGCCGAAGCCCTGCGCGACCGAGTCCGACTGGACGTCGCCGTCGTAGTTCTTGCACGCCCACACGAACCCGCCGTCCCACTTCATCGCCATCGCGACCATGTCGTCGATCAGCCGGTGCTCGTAGCTGATCCCCTTGGCCTTGAACTTGTCGGCGAACTCCTCGTCGTGCACCTTCTGGAACAGATCCTTGAACCGGCCGTCGTAGCGCTTGAGGATCGTGTTCTTGGTCGAAAGGTAGAGTGGCCAGCCGCGGTTCAGCGCGTAGTTGAAGCTGCTTCGCGCGAACCCGATGATCGACTCGTCGAGGTTGTACATGCCCAGCGCGACGCCGCTGCCCGGGAACTCGAACAGCTTGTGCTCGATCGGCTTGCCGCCGTCCTTGGGCGTGAACGTCATCGTCAGCGTCCCGGCGCCGGGGACCAGGAAGTCGGTCGCCCGGTACTGATCGCCGAACGCGTGGCGCCCGATGACGATCGGCCTGGTCCACCCCGGCACCAGGCGCGGGACGTTCTTGCAGATGATCGGCTCGCGAAAGATCGTGCCGCCGATGATGTTGCGGATCGTGCCGTTCGGAGACCGGTACATCTCCTTGAGCGCAAACTCCTGGACCCGCGCCTCGTCGGGGGTGATCGTCGCGCACTTGACCGCGACGCCGTACTGCTTGGTGGCGTTGGCCGAGTCGATCGTGATCTGATCGGCGGTCCGGTCGCGGCTCTCGATCCCGAGATCGAAGTACTTGAGGTCGATGTCGAGATAAGGACCGATCAGCTTGTCCTTGATGAAGCGCCAGATGATGCGCGTCATCTCGTCGCCATCCATCTCGACGATGGGATTCTTCACCTTGATCTTCGTCTGCGCCATGGCGGCGAGTTGTAGCACCTCGCGGCAGCCGCGCGGGCAGCCGTCATGCGGATTGCGCGGCGCGAACCGGGCGCAGCTCCGCTCGGCGGCGCTGCGCGCGCGCCCCCGCCCGCCGGCGCCCGAACCCGACGGCGGCGGCCAGCGCACCGAGCGCGATCACCAGGCTGCCGCCTGCCCCACCTCCGACGGCGCAGCCGCCCTCGCTGGTCGCCGCGGGTGGATCGGCATCCTCGTCGGCCGCCCCCGCACACTTCGTCCGCACGACGGTCTCGTGGGTGACGCGCTGGATCCACGGGATGACCTGGTCGGCGCGGACGTACACGCCGCCGCCGCCGCACGGCGCGCCGGCCATCGCGAAGCCGCGCGACACCACGCCGACGAGAGCCGGGCCGCCGGGCGTATCGAGGTAGATCGGGCCGCCGGAGTCGCCGAAGCACGCGTCGCGGCCGGCGCCGCCGGCGGTGAACTCGCCGTCGGGCGCGATCGCCGCGACACACGACGGCTCATCCCCGCAGCGCGGGTCGATGATCGGGATCTGGGCCTCGTGCAGCCGGGTGTTGTCGCCGGTGCCGGCCTTGGTCGTGAGGCCAAAGCCGACGAGGTGAACCAGGGCGCCGGAGACCAGGCCGCCGCGAATGCTGCACGCGGCCGCGATCGCGCGCGGCTTGGCGGCAGCCGGGTGGTCGAGCACGACGATCCCGACGTCGTACGCGTGCTCCCAGTCGGGGTACGCGAGCGAGCGCTTGACCTTGATCGGCTCGCCGCCGGGCTGGCCATAGTCGACGGTGTCGACGATGACCACCGCCGGACCGGTGTCGATGCAGTGACCGGCGGTGAGCACCACGTCGGGGGTGATCAGCGTGCCGGTGCACGCCGCCATCGGTGACAGCACGGCGACGGCATCGCGCCATTCGCCTGGTTTGGCCGGCGTTCCACCGACGACAGAGGTGGACGAGAACAGGAGAGCAGGAATGATTGGCAACATGCCGCGGCGCTCAGCAACTGCGAGGCCAGCGGCCAGTGACTGCGATCGCGCGCAGTTACGCGAATAACGTGTCCGGACTCCGGCCGAAATCCGGCCAGCTGTCCGAGATCCGGCCAAAACCCGGACACGGCGACACGGCCGACTCACCAGGAGCGAGCTCCGGCCAGGACCAGCGCCATCGCGGCGGGGACGTCAGCGCTCCGGCCGACCGGCGCGATCGCAGTTGGCCGGGAGGGCCCCGATCAGCAGGTATGAGAGGCGCCTTGCTGAAGGGTATCGGACCCCGTCGGGCAGCCGGTGACCACGTCCGACAGCTCGTTCGGGGTCAGCGTTCGCACGGTCTCCTGCGACAGCTGTAGCACGCGCTTCCTGGGGAGCTTGGAAGGCGAGCTCGGACGGCGAGTCGGTTTGCGCATGACGTGCTCCTCACTTCAACGTGGTCTGCTGCGTGGTCGTGTCCGAGCCGGTGGGGCAGGTCCAGTCCACCGCCTGAACTACCCGCGAGAGCTGTTCCGGCGTCAGGGTCCGGACCGTCTCGCGCGACAGCTTCAGGGCCTGCTTGGTGGACGACCGTGGCGCTGTGCTGCGAGTCTTCTTACGCATGGGTGTCACTCCTTGTACGGGAAATGCCTACCTTGAGCCCATCGTGAGTGACATACGCCCCCCGGAGCCCATGCATCGAGTCACTCGTCGTCGACTCAAGCACTCCGCATGATGAAGTCCATGCGAGATGCTAGATAAGCCGTATCACCAGCAAACACAAAATACAACTATGTTATGCTCAGTCTCTCTTCTGACTAACGTAGATTAGCCATCTACGCATTGGCACCTTTGGACCTCGAGCGGACCGGGCGATCACGGCCACCAGGCCCGGCGCCTCCCCGGTGCCCCGGTGCTACCTGCGACCACACCGCGCCGCGCGTGGTCGCGGCGCTCGCGACCTGTTCGCCGACCCAAGGGGCCTCGCCCGGACACCGCGCGGCCCGAGCCGGCCTCACCCCATGGTCAGCGCAGCCGCGTCACCGCCCGCCGACCTTCGTCGTCAGCGTGGTGTCCGACCCCGTCGGGCAGGTCCAGTCCCCTGCCTGGACCACCCGCGATAGATCCTCCGAGGTCAACGTTCGCACGGTGTCCCGCGATAGCTTCAGCACCGGCTTCTCGGGCGACCTGGACGCTGCACTTCGACGAGTCTTCTTTCGCATGGAGTCACTCCTTGTGAGTTACCGCGTCTACGATGTTAGGATCGGGACGTTCACTTTCCTATTGTCCACCAGCCCGAACCATGAGCGCGATGTGGGTATGCCGCGAATCGCGAATTGTCGCGTGAGAGTGGCGATACGCACTCGCCGAAGCTGAGCAGCCGTCAAGATATGCTAACGAGCTTGGCTACGCCGCCGGTCAGCTCTTGTGCGATAACATCGCCGAGAGCCGAGGTGGCCTGCTAAAAACTCGCACTATTCCGCGGCTCGGGAGCGGGCTGGAATGGAACGTAGTCGAGGTGATCGACCCTGAGCGCATAGAGCGCGCCCGGGACCCCGAATGTGAGCGAAGTCGCATCGACGAAGCTCACCTGCTGAGCGCTGCGCCCATCGATATCGCTCGTCGCGACGGCGTTGCGCTGCAGGTCGACCACGACGAGCTCGCCGGCGATGCCGGCGGCGACGTAGCGCAGATCCGGCGAGACATCGAGCGCGTCGATGGTGCGGCCGACGTCGAGCCGCAGCGCGATCGAGATCCCGTCCAGGCTGACCAGCAGGACGCCGTCGCCGACGTTGGCGGCCCAGCCGCCGCTGGCCACGCTGATCAAGCGAAACGCCGCGGACATCTGCACGTTGTGGCGCAGCGTCAGGCCGCCGTCTTGAACCCCCCAGCGCCTGAGCGCGCCGTCGTTCCCCGACGTCCACAGCTCGTCGCCCACCCAGGTGACACACGATGCTTCGCCGACGTGGCCGATCAGGTGAGCCACGACACGGCGATTCACGAGGTCGTAGACGGCCAGTGAGCCGTCGACTGCACACGATGCCAGCAGCCGCCCGTCTGCCGAGATCGCCATGCGACCCGGTGCCCCCGCGTGTGCGTAGAGCTCCCGTAAGGTGCTGTCGAACCGCCAGATCTTGCCGTCACTGGACGCAAAGATCAGGGACTTGTGATCGGGTGTTGCGCTCAGCCAGTTGATGCGCGTCGTGCCCGAGTCGAGGACCCGCGTGTACGTCCCGTCGGGAGTCGAGCACAGGACGCGACCGTCGCCGCGCCCCCCCGAACAGATCATCCCGTTGACCCATTGCGTGCCGAACGCAAAACCTGCGTGTCTGTGAATCTGTGTGATCACACCGCTTTCGCGCGACCACGTCCAGACGCTGCCCTCCGTGCAGTCCACTGCGACGAGCGCGCCATCGGGGGACGGCTCGATGTGAAACCCCGCGCACGGCATGGACTTGACGAGCGTGCTCGCGCGCGGTCTCAGCTGCCAGACGCGAAGCTCGTGGCCGCTCGCGCTGACGATCTGGGCCCGCGCGGCGTCGATCACGATGTAGGTCACCGATTCGGGGTGGCCCCGGAGCGTCCAGCGCGCTCCGGTGATCGTGTCGAGCGCGATCACCGTGCCGTCGGTGTAACCCCACGCCGCCAGGCTGCCGTCGGCCGCGACGCTGTAGGGCTGCGAGCCATGCGCCGGCCCGGGCTCGATGCCGGTGCCGTCGGGGCGAACAAACCAGGTCCTGGCGCTGCCGCTGTAGTCCGCGATCGCGATGACCCCGCGACTCGACAGCGCGAGCTCGTACTCTCCGACGATGTCGGTCTGGACCTCGAGCTGGCGTCCGTGGCGCATCGCGGCGAGCACTCCGTCGCTGGTCACCGCGGCATAGTCGTCGCGCACCACCGCCATCGCCGCGGGGCTCTTGGTCGCGGGGCATCGCCGCTGGAGCAACACCTCGTCGCCGCGCAACACGTCGAGCTCGCCGTCGGACTTGCACACCATCCACACGTCGCCGTCGCCGGCGATGTTGTGGACGCCGTGCGCGATGACCGGCGAGGTCTTGCCGTCGAGCCGGCGTAGATCGCCCGCGCCGTCGAGCGCGTAGACCGCATTGCTCAGCGCGACCAGGCGCGACACGCTGGTCAGGTCACCGGATGCGACGGCGCTCGGGGCCGACGGCGTGGCGATCCGGACGATGCGCGCGCCGGGCGGCTTCCGGGCATACACCGGCTGCCCGCCGCGGTACGCCATGGTGCCCGTGAGGTCGCGGTCCAGCTTGTCCAGCACGCCGGTGGCCGGATCCAGCCGGTAGAGCTCGCCGCCCCGCGTGATCAGCTCCGCGGTCGAGCCGTCGGGCGCGCGAAACAGCCCGCCGACGCCGGCGGAGACCGCCACGCTGCGCACCGCGGACATCTGCCGCCCGCGGCTGGTGAGCAGCGCGTAGCGCGGGGTGTGGAGCGCGAACGACGCGAGCAGGTCGCGGGCTCGGGTCGGATCCTTCTCGAGCAGCAGCGAGGACTCGGACAGCTTCGCGCGGTCGCGCTCCTGTTGCGCGGTGACCAGCGCGGCGTCGGCGCGGTCGCGTTCGGCGGCGATGTTACGGACGAACACGACGACGCCGATCGCGGCGAGCGCGACGGCCGCGGTGACCGAGAGCGCGAGCGTGCGATGCCGGCGGGTCCAGTGGGCGAGCATCGCGAACAGCGAATAGCTGCGCGCGGCGATCCGCACACCCGATTTGAACGCCTTGAGGTCGGCGGCGAGCGCACCCGCGTCGAAGTAGCGCCGCTTGGGATCGGGATCGAGCGCCTTGTTGATGATGGTGGCGAGATCCCGGTCGATCCCGGAGCGGCGGAGTAGCCGGTGGCGCTCGTCGGCGGTGTCCGGCGGCAGCCGGCGCGCCGCGCACAGCTCCCAAAGCATCGTGCCGATCGCGAACACGTCGGCGCGCTGATCGACCTGCTCGCCGCGGCCCTGCTCGGGGGCCATGTAGGCCGGTGTACCGAGCACGCTGCCTGCGACCGTGAGATCGTCGTCACTGGACGTGGGCGACGGTGACCCGGCGGCGAGCGGCTCCTCGGCGGCGGTGAGGTCCTTGGCGAGGCCCCAGTCGATGACGATGGTCTCGCCAAACTCGCCGACGATCACGTTGGCGGGCTTGAGATCGCGGTGGATGATGTTGCGGCCGTGGGCGTAGGCGATCGCGTCGGCGACCGCGATCACGTGGTCGAGCAGCGCGATGCGCTCGTCGTTGGTGTCGGCGTCGGAGATCAGGTCGCGCAGCGAGCGCCCGGACACCAGCTTCATCGCGTAGAACGGCGTCCCGTCGGGCCATTGTCCGGCCTCGTGGACCGGGACGATGCCGGGGTGCTCGAGCCGCGCGGTGATCAGCGCCTCGCGCAGGAACCGCGCCTCGTCGACGCTGGTGCGCGAGATCAGCTCCTTGATCGCGACGTCGCGGCCGAGCTCGCGGTCGTGGGCGCGCGACACCTTGCCGAGCCCACCGCGGCCGTGCTCGCCCATGATGTGGTACCGGCCCGGGTCGCGGAGCTGAGCACCGATGACGGGGCGCACGCCGGGAGTGGGCTCATCGAGCATCGGACCGCTGGGCCGGGTCACCGCCGATCCCGAGTCCAGGGCTGCGTTCGGCAAGAGGTCGCTGTTACCGCCGACTTTCACCGTAGCAAGTACGATAAACCACTCGGCGGCTCCGGGAGTTGGCGTTTTTCGCAAGCTTGCCCGGTGCACGGGCGCTCGGCGGACAAACCGCGCACATCAAGGGTCCGCTCGGGCGAGCCGAAACAGGCGGTTGGGGCGGCACACACGATGCAAACGCCCAGCTCAGGAGGCGCCATGTACAGCAAGGCACGAGTCGCCGGTCATCCGATTCACCCGATGCTCGTCGCGTTCCCGATCGCGTTCTACACAGCGACCGTCGCGATGCTGCTCGCGTACGTCGGGACCCATGAGGCGTTCTGGTATCGCGTGGCGATGATCGCGAACCTCGCCGGGATCGTCACCGCGGCGATCGCGGTGATCCCGGGCGCGATCGACCTGTTCGCGCTGCCTCCGTCGTCGCGCGCCCGCGCGACCGGGCTCAAGCACGCCGGCTTCAACCTGGTGGCGACCGGGCTGTTCGCGGTGACCGCGCTCCTCGTGTACCGCGGCTGGAGCCACCGCGTGATGGTGGACGGCGAGTACCTGTTCGACGCGACGATCCCGCTCGCGATGGCCGTGGTCGCATGGGTCTCGATGGTGATCGGCGGCTCGCTCGGCTGGACCCTGGTCCAGACCCACCATGTCGGGATCAAGCCGGCGCTGATCCACGCCGACCGGCCGTCGCGCGAGCCCGAGCTGGATGAGCTCGATCGACTCGGGCCCGCCAGACCGGTCAGGCCCGTCGGGCCCGTCGCCGGGCCGTTCACCCCGACGGTCGGCCCGCGCCACCTGCGCGATACGCTGGACGAGCGCCGCCGCAGCGGTCCGGCCCCCGGCAGGTCGTAGTCGTTCGCCACGCGTAGCGCTCCCACCGGGTTTTTTCCGCCCGCGCTCCTACCCTAGTTCGCTTACACCCCACCGCCCGCGACCGAGGATCCCTGGATCTGACGTCACGGGCGGTGTTTCTTTGTATGCTTCGAAGCAGTGCAGCTGGCATCGACGATCCGCGGCGTGCGCTACAACTTCGCCTCGATCACCGAGGTCCTGGCAAAGGCGAACCCGCCGAAGAGCGGCGACGATCTCGCCGGGATCTCGGCGCGCGACGCGGTCGAGCGGGTCGCGGCCCGCGCCGTGCTGGCCGACCTGACGCTGCGCGAGCTGCGCGAGCACCCGGTCGTGCCGTACGAGCGCGACGAGCTGACGCGCTACGCCGAGGACGAGCTCGACGCCCAGGCGTTCGCGGCGATCGGGCACCTCACGGTCGGCCAGTTCCGCGAGTGGCTGCTCGACATCGAGACCACCGGGCCGACGCTGCGGGCGATCGCTCCCGGCCTCGTGCCGGAGATGGCGGCGGCGGCGTGCAAGCTGATGTCGAGCTTCGACCTCATGACGGTCGGCGCGAAGTGCCAGGTCGTGGTGCGCGCCAACAGCACGCTCGGGCTGCCCGGCCGGCTGTCGTCGCGCTGCCAGCCGAACCACCCGACCGATGACGTCGAGGGCATCCTGGCCTCGGCGCGCGAGGGGCTGGCGTACGGCTGCGGCGACGCGGTGATCGGGGTCAACCCGGCGACCGACACCGCGCAGTCGACCGCGGAGATCCTGCGGGCGGTCGACGACCTGTTGCGGCGCAACGCCGTCCCGACCCAGCACTGCGTGCTGTCGCACGTCACCGTGCAGATGAAGGCGCTCGAGCTCGGCTGCCCGATGGACCTGATGTTCCAGTCG
>Ga0137438_1000091_pt1 | contig 14167 bp, 12 predicted proteins | sample EasRivERMGT157_2_FD_102327 | JGI IMG/M metagenome (GOLD analysis project Ga0137438, IMG submission 102327) | Soil microbial communities from meander-bound floodplain in the East River, Colorado, USA - East River MetaG ERMGT157_2 | ecosystem: Environmental > Terrestrial > Soil > Floodplain ... | reverse complement strand
TTGAGCGCGACCCTGCGGTCGAGCTGCGGATCGTGGGCGATGAACACCGAGCCCATCGCGCCGAACCCGATCATCTCGATCAGGGTGTAGCGCCCGACCACGTCGCCGCGCCGCGGCTCGAACGCGCTGGTGGTCGCGATGGTTGCGGAGGTCGCGATGGTCGCCGCGGTCGCGTCGGTCGCCCCGGTCGCGCCGGTCGCCTCGGTTGCGTCGGTCGCCCGGGTCGCGTCGGGTGATGGCGTGGCTCCAATAACCCCAATAGCCTGGGTGGCCCCGGTCGATCGAGCGACGGCGCACGTGATCGCCAGGCATGCTTCGCACTCGTCGAGGTGGCCGGCGATGCGCAGCCGCTCGGGCTCGGGGAGCAGCCGCTCCACGTAGCCGATCACCGCGTTGTCATCGAGGCAGGCCATGCTCGGTCATCTTACCGCGGGCCGGCGCGGTGCCGGCGCACCGGCGCGCTACCGCTTCTTCCCCTTGTCGCGCGCGGCGGCGGCGGCGTGGCGATCCGCCGCCTTCTGGCGATCGTTGGCGATCTTCTGCATGTTGTTGGCGGCCGAGCTGTTGCCCTTGGCGGCGTGCTTGGCAGCCGACGCCCGCGCCCGATCGGCGTTGGCCTGGGCCTTCGCGGCATCCTTGTTCCGGCCGGCCACTGCGACGTCCGGGTGAACCGTGGTGAGGGCCACGCCGAGCGGGACGGCGAAGCGGAGCGCGAGCGTGAGGATCGAGGTCTTCATGGTGGTGTTCCTTCTCGGAGGGCGGAGTCGTTTTCAGATCGGGACTGCGGCCCGATCAGTTCTGTTCGCGAAGGTGATGACCTCGACCCAGTCGTTGCGGTCGGCTCGAGGTCTCCTTGCTCCCTGGTGGGGGTGAGCTCGCCGGCCTTGCACGAATTCGTCGCGAATCGCCAGAGCGCGTGAATTCACTCGACAAGTCTTGCGCATGCCGGCGGTGGGCGATCTGCGCGCCGCCCGCATGGCCGCGCCCGCCGTGCGGTATGGTCGGCGCGGCATGTTCCCCACCACCATCGCCGGCAGCCTCCCGAAACCATCCTGGCTCGCCGAGCCCGATCGCCTGTGGGCGCCGTGGCGGCTGTCCGGCGACGAGCTCGCCGCGGCCAAGCTCGACGCCACGCTGCTCGCGATCAAGCTGCAGGAGGACGCCGGGCTCGACATGGTCGGCGACGGCGAGCAGTCGCGCCAGCACTTCGTGCACGGCTTCCTCGAGCGCGTCGCCGGGATCGACTTCGAGCACAAGATCGAGATCGGCATCCGCAACAATCGCTACAAGGCGATGGTGCCCACCGTCACCGGCCCGCTCAGGCTCGAGGGCCGCGTCCACGAGCCCGAGGCCCGCCACGCGCGCGCCCACACGACCCGCAAGCTCAAGTTCACGCTGCCCGGCCCGATGACGATCGTCGACACCATCGCCGATCAGCACTACGGCGATCGCGTGAAGCTGGCGTTCGCGTTCGCCGACGCGCTCAACGCCGAGGCGCGCGCGCTCGAGCGCGACGGCGTCGACGTGATCCAGTTCGACGAGCCGGCGTTCAACGTCTACACGGAGGACGTGACGGCGTGGGGCATCGAGGCGCTGCACCGCGCGATCGACGGCCTTTCGTGCAAGACCGCCGTCCACATCTGCTACGGCTACGGCATCAAGGCCAACATCGACTGGAAGGCCAGCCTGGGCGGCGAGTGGCGGCAGTACGAGAGCATCTTTCCGGCGCTCGCGGGCAGCCGGCTCGATCAGGTCTCGGTCGAGTGCCGCAACGCCAAGGTGCCGATGAGCCTGCTCGCCCTGCTCGAGGGCAAGGACGTGCTGGTCGGCGTCATCGATGTCGCGAGCGACGACGTCGAGACGCCCGAGCAGGTCGCGGCGACGATCGAGGCCGCGATGAAGTACGTGCCCAAGCACCGCATCGTCGCCTGCACCAACTGCGGTATGGCCCCGATGCGTCGCGACATCGCGCAGGCCAAGCTCGCCGCGCTCGGCAAGGGCGCCGCGCTGGCCCGAACGCGGCTCGGCTAGTCAGCGGCTGGCTGACCAGGTCCCAGGCGGCCGTGCCCCCATGCGCGGCGGGCATGGCGAGCGCGCCGAGAGGTCTTCTCAGGTTCACCAGGGCGGCGGAACCTGAGTCCGCGGGCGTGGTTTGGCGGTCGCAAGGCCGAGGCGCGTGGCCCGATCTCTGCAATCAGAACGAACATAGGAGGACTTTATGTTTCGTAAACTGATTGTTCCGTGTCTTGTCGCCCTGGGGCTCGTGGCGTGCCGCGCTGGTGTTCGCGCGGGTCCGGTGCACGCGGGTGCGGGCGTCTCGACGCACCACTGATCGCGGCTCACTCGGACCGGCGATACACGGTTCGCAGGTGATGTTCGAGCGCGTGGACGTCCTGGGAGATCAGCTCGGTGTCCATGACGCCGCCGTCCATCGACGTGCGGCGATGCTGCATCGCGATGAGCGCGCTCGCGACGAGCACGGCGCTGCCCCGGAAGTTCTTGTGGGCGTTGCTGTACAGCTTGGCCTTCTCGAGCAGGCTCGCGCACTCCGGGCTGAGCGTCAGCAGCTTCGAGATGTCACACCAGACCTTGTAGTCGCTGGTGCCATAGCCATCGATCGCCTGGTTGTGAGCGTGGACAAACGCGGTCATCTCCTCGACGGAGAACCGACCCTCGAGGGTCATGCGGAAGATCCCAGGTGTAGAGGTGGTATCGAGGCGCCACGTGGCCATATGTTGCGAGCCTATCTTACATCGTTCCTGCAGCGTCTGCGCTCGATAACGAACCGCGGCTCACCAGGCTGCTGACGCGGGTCGTCACGGCCGGGATCTACGGCAATTCCGCAGCCGATGCGGCAGTCGGCGATCGGGTAGCCGGCGCGTGCACCCCGGTCACAGCTGGCGCTGCGCGAGGAACCTCGTCAGGTTGGCGACCACGGTCACGAGCTCGGCGGGCTCGACGGGCTTGGGCACGTGCATCATGAACCCCTCGGTCAGCACGCGGCGGCGATCCTCGGGCCGCGCGTAGGCCGTGAGCGCCACCGCGGGGACGCCGCCGCCCTTCGAGAGCGGCAGCGCGCGCACCTTGCGGATCAGCACGTAGCCGTCATGCTCCGGCATCCCGATGTCCGACACCAGGACGTCCGGCACCTCGGCGTCGAACGCCGCCATGGCCGCGGCCACGCTGTCGGCGGTCCGCACGACGCAGCCGCACTCCTCGAGCACCGCCCTGACCAGCTGCCGCGCGTCCTCGTCATCATCGACGACGAGCACGCGCAGGCCGGCCAGCGCGGGCGGGCGCTCGAAGGCGCCGAGCGAGGGGCGCGGCTCCGCGCTCCGGCCTCGCGCGGCGATCGGCGTCGCGGTCGCGGCGAGCGGCAAGCGGACCACGAAGGTCGCGCCGGCGCCCTTGCCGGCGCTGCGCGCCTCGATGCTCCCGCCGTGGAGCTCGACGAGCTGCCGGGTGATCGCCAGCCCGAGCCCCAGGCCGCCGTGCGTGCGCGTCGTGCTGCCGTCGGCCTGGCGGAACGGCTCGAAGATGTGCGGGAGGAACCCGCCATCGATGCCGCGCCCGTCGTCGCCGACGCTCAGCTCGACGCACGCGTCGACCCGGCGCACCACGACGTCGACCCGGCCGTGCGGGTCGGTGAACTTCACGGCGTTGCTGAGCAGGTTCCAGAAGATCTGCTGGAGCCGGCTCGGGTCGCCCGACACCCGGCCGACGCCGCGATCCAATAACTCGGTGATGCGCAGCTGCTTGGCCGCCGCGGCGGGCCGCACGGACTCGAGCGCTGCGTCGACGACCGCCGCGACGTCGACCGGCTGCACCTCGATGCGCATCTTGCCGCTGATGATGCGCGACACGTCGAGCAGATCATCGATCAGCTGGGCCATCGCGATCGCGTTGCGCTCGATGGTCTCGATCGCGCGGCGCGTCCGCGGCTCGTCGAGCGCGCCGCTCGACATCAGGTTGGCCCAGCCGAGGATCGCGTTGAGCGGCGTGCGCAGCTCGTGGCTGACCGTGGCGAGGAATTCGTCCTTGGCGTGGTTCGCGACGTCGGCCGCCCTGCGGGCGCGCTGCTCGCCGGCGTAGAGCCGCGCGTTGTCGATCGCGACGCCGGCGCGCTGGGCGAGGTCCTCGGCAAACGCGAGATCGTCGGCGGAGTAGCGCCGGGACGAACCGGCGTAGACGAACGTGATCGCGCCGAGGATGTCGCCGCGCGCGACCACCGGCACCACCATCGCCGAGCGCAGCTCGAGCGCGCGGATGATGCGGAGGTGCTCGGCGTCGACGGCGCCGGCCACGATCAGCTGCTCCGGGATCTCGACGTAGAGCTCCGAGCGCCGGGTCCGCAGCACGTTGGGCACGCCGGTCGGCGCGTCCGGATCCGGCGGGTAGCGGACCTGGAGCTCGCGCGCGAGCTCGACCTTCGCGCGATCGACGTGGGCGACCGCGAGCTGCCTCGACCTGCCGCGCTCGGGATCGACGATCTCGACGACACACCAGTCGGCGAGCGCCGGCACCGCGAGCTCGGCGAGCCGCGCGAGCGTGGCCTCGTAGTCGAGCGAGGATGTGAGCAGCGCGGTCGCCTCGGCGAGGAACGCGCGCCGGTCGTCGGCCAGCTTCTTGGCGGTGACGTCGCGGAACACCAGGATGACGCCGGTCACCACGCCGTCCTCGCCGCGGATCGGCGCGCCGCTGTCGTCGATCGGGAGCTCGACGCCGTCCTTGCGGATCAGCAGCGTGTGGTTCGCCAGCCCGACGACGACGCCGTCGCGCAGCACGCGGTCCACCGGGCTCTCGACCACCGCGCGGGTGTGCTCGTTGATGATGCGAAACACCATCGCGACCGGGCGGCCGCGCGCGTCCTCGGTGCGCCACCCGGTCAGCTGCTCGGCGATCGGGTTCAGGAACGTCACGGCGCCGGCGCCATCGGTCGCGATCACGGCGTCGCCGATGCTCTTCAAGGTGGTCCTCAGCGATTGCACCGCGAGCTCGGCGGCGGTCCTCGCCTGGCGCTCGAGGCGCACCGATTCGGCGCGGCGCAGCGCCTGCCCGCAGTGGCGCGCGAACGTCATGACGAACGCGCGCTCCTCGAGCGGGATCCGGCGCTCGGCGAAGAACCCCATGCCGAGCAGGCCGATCACCTTGCGCTCGGCGACCAGCGGCACGCTCCAGAACGCCCGCGCGCGGGGACCCTCGGCGCGGATCGCCGTGAGCGCCGGATAGAGCGCGGCGTACTCGGCCTCGGTCTCCACCCAGAGCGCCTCGCCGCTCGCGACCGTCCGCGCCACGGGGTTAGTGGACCCGAGCTCGATTTTGCGGAGCTGGTCGATCACACCGGCGGCGACGCCGCGTTGCTCGACGAGCACCAGGGCGCGCTCGCCGTCGTCGAGGCGGTAGAGCGTGCAGGTATCTGCGCCCATGACCCGCCGGCCGCGCTCGATGACGATGCTCGCGACGTCCTGCTCGGTGAGCGCGCTGGCGAGCTCGGCGGTGAGCTCGCTCAGGGCCTCGAGCTGGCCGCGCACCGCGAGGTCGCGCGCGCGTCCGCCCTGGTCGGCGTCTGGTCCATCTGCCCCGCTGTACATCGGCGCCCAGAGTAACCGGGAAACGCCCGCCGGATCGCCTGCAAAGGGCAGTGGAGGGCGGCGCCGGCGTGGCCGCCGGACGCGACGCCACGGGATCGTTCGCCCCAGGCCACGCCGCGAGCGCGACCGCGACCGACTTCATCGCCGGGCCGTCGACGTCGAACGTCGCGGAGCCAACGCACGGTCGAGCTATTCAGTCGACCGCGCCGAACCGACCGATCGGTAGCCAGATCCCGACGACGCGGCCCTTCACGTTGCCGTACGGGACCGATCCCCAGTATCGCGAGTCGTTGGAGTTCGAACGATTGTCGCCGAGCACGAACACGTGGTCCGCCGGTACCACGTAGTGGCGGAACGCCGCGCACTGGGCCTTCTGTTCGCCGGTGGACACCAGCTTGCCGGGCTGGCTCTCGCCCACGGCCTGGGGCCGCTCCATCATCGAGCTGCCGCAAGAGGCCAGCGTGTCGCTCGGAAAGTCCTTGCTGTCGTCGCCGATCGCCGACGTCCGGCGCCGGTCGTCGCGCAGCGGCTGCTCGGCGTCGTGGAACACGTCGTGGCTGGCGCCGTCGAGCGTCTCGCGGTAGCGGCTGACCTTGCGGGTGGACCAGCTCCCCGAGCCGTAGTCGGTGTCGAGGTAGCTGGCGTTCGCGTCGACCAGGGTGCGCGTCACGGCGGCGCCGTTGACATACACGATGCTGCAGCGCACCTCGACGGTGTCGCCGCCGACCGCGATGACGCGACTGACGTAGTCGACCGCCGGGCTGCACGGGTGGCGGAACACGATGAGCTCGCCGCGGCGCGGAGACCGCCGGTGCGCCGTCAGCTTGTCCACGAAGATGTGGTCGCCGATCTGGAGCGTGGGATACATCGAGCTCGACGGGAGCCGGAACGCCTCGACGACGAGCGCGCGCATGGCGATGGCGAGCGAGATCGAGACGACGAACGCGATCAGCGGATCGACCCAGCGGTAGCGGACCGCGTCGCCCAGTCGACGATACCGCAGCCCCGCGTCGACCATCGAGCCGACGAGGATCGCGACGGCCAGGCCCAGGGCCCAGACCGTGATCGTGACCAGCGCCAGGCTCGCCACGATCGCCGCGATGACGATCCACATCGCGCGGCGCTGCCCGAGCAGCCCATGCGCGAACCCCGGAGCCGCCAGACCCGTCAGACCGATGAGCAATGCACCCACGCCGCCGACTCTACAATGACAGCGCGCCCGCGTCCCGGGGCTCCCGCTCGCGGTCAGTCGCGCTTGGCGATCTCCGATGCCTGGGGTGCCTGGGGTGCCTGGGGTGCCTGGGTCCCGCGGGCGCGCAGCTGGTGGCGCGCGTCGTCGGCCGCGGACAGCTCGCGAACCACGATCGTGATCGCGATGAGCAACGCGCGGATCTCGGCCTCGCTGTGCGACGACGACAGCAGGAACCGGATGCCCGGCGGATCGCGCGATGGGTCGACCCGGAATCCGTAGCTCAGCAGGCGCTCGGCCGCCGTCACGCCGGTCGCGGCGCCGCCCAGCACGATGTGGTGGGCCGCGGCGTAGTCGCCGAGCACGAAGCGCGGCGCCAGCACCACGTTGCCGTGCAGCAGGCTTCGAGCGTAGAGCAGGCGATCGACCATCAGCCTCGGCTGCGGCTCGAGGCCGCCGGTCTCCAGGAAGCTCAGGATCGGATCGGGATCGCCGGCGCGGCCCTGGCCGGCGTGAGCGGTGGCTGGCAGTTTGCTCTCCATCGCGGTGATAGATGAGGCTGGCCTATCGATGTGACGCAAAAAGCTGCACAACGGGGTAACTGTCCGGGATCGCTGTAGATGTGCACCGCCGGAGAGCCGGGGGACCGCCGCGCCTACTTGGGCGACGGCGTGCCGTCGGCTTCGTCGAGCGCGCGTTCGATCGCGTCGGTGAGCGCCGAGTCGTCGGGGCGCTTGCGCGCGGGCTCGGCGGCGACCTCGGGCGGCCTGTCGAAGCTGCGCGCCGCGGCGATCGCGGCCCTGGCGTCCGACATCGGCGCGTGCTTGGCCACGGTGGGCGGCGTCGGATCGGCCCGCGCCGGCGAGAACGGCGAGGCCTTGTCCTCGAACAGCGGCGAATCGGCGAACGGTGACTCGGAGCCCGGCGTCGGCCGGGTCACGCGCTTGGCATCGATCGCCGGCAGCGGGGCCAGTCGGTTCGGCCCGCTGCGCGACTCGGGCATCGGCGCCGGCGGGGGCGTCGCGCGGCGCGGGTCTGATCTGGTATCTGGTCTGGTCTCTGGCCTCGGGTCTGGCCTGGTCTCTTGTCTGGTCTCGGGCCGGACCTCGGACCTGGGCTCGGACTCGGTGTCGAACCTGCGGTCGATCGGCGGTCCGCTCCGCTCGGCGGGCATCGCCGCGGGCCTGACCTCCCCCGTCTGTCGCGCCGGCCTGGGCTCGTCGACCGCGGGCTTCGCCGGTTCGCCGCCGAGCTGAAGCGGCGCGAACAGCTCGCGGGCGTGCGATGGCAGACCATCGAGCCGCTTCAACAGATCTGCGGTCGACACGAAGATCTCCTCGCGCCGGTGGTCGCCGATCAGCCGGCGCAGCACCAGCTCGCCCGGGCTCCGCGAGTGCCGCGCGATGTTCTGGACCGTGGGCGCGACCGCGGCGATCAGGCGCTCGGCGAGCACCCGGGGGTGAGCGTGCTGGGCGATCGGCGCGCCGTCGATGTCGACCGAGACCAGGCCGGTGCGGGTCTCGGTGAGCAGGCGCACCGCGCCTTCGAGCCGCTCGGTGAGCAAGCGCAGCCCCGTGCGATCGCGCTCGTCGATCGCCACCGCGGGGCTCGGCCCGCCGGTGGTGGGCTCGACGCTCAGGTCGCCGTTGCGGCGCGCCGTGATCACAAAGCCCGCGGCGTTGGCCTCCGGCGACGCGCGCAGCCGCACCCGCGTGGCGTCCTTGGCGACCACCACGTTGGTCACCTGGTAGCGGCCGAGCTTGTGGGCCACGACCTTGTCGGACTTCTTCAGCCAGCCCGCGGTCTCGTTGGCGTGGATCTCGACGTTCTCGGCGATCCGGTCGACCCGCAGGTCGAGCGCGAGCGTCGAGCTCGCCGGGATATCGAGCGACAGCACGGCCTCGACCCCGAACCCGGTGCGCTGGCGCATCGTGGCCTTGACGCCGGCGGTGGTCCACGCGACCTCGAGCTCCTTCTCGGCGCCGGGCAGATCGTGGGTCTTCAGCAGCTTCTCGAGCACGGCCTTGGCTCGCGCGCGCTGCCGCTGATCCTGGCGGTCCATCTCGTCGCACTCCGTGGCGAGCGTGGCGCGGGCCTGCGCCGATTCCTTGTCCACCGCGTCGCGGATCGCGGTCGCGATCTGCGTCGCGCAGCGCCCGACGGCGGTCGCCGGCTGGTCGGCGGCGACCGGCGCGACGAGCTGCGACACGCGGGTGCCCAGATCGCCGACGGCGGCGATCACGGACGCGGTCTCGAGCTCGCGGCTGCGGCGGTCCTCGACGGTGACGCCGAGCGTGACCTCGCACTCCGCCATCACGACCGCACAATCGATCACCTCGCGAATGAACGCCAGGTAGTCGAACTCGAGATCTGACTCGGTTGAATCGCCAAAGAGATAGCGCACGGGAGCCCCCAGGGGCCGATCATACACCCAGCCGGTGGGCAACGTCCGGAACCGTTACATCCCATGGCAGGACGATGCTCGGGAGCCGGTGCGCCCCGCCGTGCCGAGCTTCTGCAACAGCTCGGTGCGCGATCGGACCCGCAGCTTGTGCATCGCGCGGCGCAGCCGGCTGGCGACCGTCGACAGCGGGATCCCGAGCTCGTAGCCGATGTACTTGTACGAGTGGCCGTGCGCGGCGAGCCAGGTGACGTCTCGCTCGTCGGCGGTCAGATCGAGGACCGGTGTGCCGCCGAGCGGGTTGCGCCGCGCGAGCACCAGGCGCTTGCCGTCGCGCTCGGCGATCTCGATGATCGTCCAGCGGCCCTGGACCAGCGCGGTCCACAGGCCGAGCGCCTCGTCGGGCGACGACCGGCGCATCCGGCCGCGCGCGGTCGCCGACGCGCGCACCGCGTCGACCAGCGAGGCGCGCGCACCCGGCGAGCTCGCCGCGGGGCCCGCGTGGAGGAGCTTGCCGCGGGGCGTGAGCACGGCCTCGGTCGCCGGGTCGGTGGTGGACGGGCACACCAGCGTCCGCAGCCGCAGCGCCGCCGCGAGGTGCGCCCCGACCAGGCCGGCCAGGGCTGCCAAGGGTTTGCGGTGACGAGCGAAAGGACAAGAAGTGGTGAAGCAGAACAGAGTCCAGACCGGGGAGATGGCTCCCGTTACGAATCAGGTCCGGGTAGCCGGTGGTGGGCCCCGCGGTGATCGGCGCCCCGAGGAGCCCCACGTCGAGCATCTGCCGCGAGCCATGCAGGCGCGCATGCGGAGGCTCGTGGTCGCGGCCGCGGTAGTGCTCGCCATCGGTGCGGGGCGCGCGCAGGCGCAGACGCCGTGCGGCGGCGAGAATCAGCGCGCGTGCTGCGTCGGCGAGCGAATCCCATCCTGCAACTCCGGGCTGGTCGAGATGCCGAAGCCCAACGCCGGCCGATGCAACAACCCAAATCCATTCGGCGTTCAGTCCAGCGGCTTCTGCGCGCCTATCACGCCGTGCGGCGGGCGGGATCAGCGGGCGTGCTGCACGGGCGAGGGCGCATGCGCGTCATGACCATGCTCGCGGTCAACAACGAGGTGCTGTGTCGGACCTCCAAGCGCGTCCGCGGCACGGTGTGCACCGACTCGATGCCCGGGATCGACGCCCAGCTCGCGGCGGCGCACGACCTCGAGAAGTGGCTCGACAAGCAGCCCGGCGGCGGCTGGTTCAAGATCGTCCTCGATCCCGATCAGGCCGAGGCCGTGATCCGCAGCGGCAAGCTCGCCGTGGTGCTCGGGATCGAGGTCGATACGCTGTTCCAGTGCAAGACCACGAACGCGTGTACGCCGGAGTCGGTCGCGCGCCAGGTCGACAAGTACTTCGCGATGGGTGTGCGCCACATCTATCCCACGCATGACTTCGACGGCGGCTTCGGCGGCACCGCGATCTGGATGGACTTCCTGAACGTCGGCAATCGCATCATCGACCGGCAGTGGTACGACGTGCAGCCGTGCACCAGCTCGGACTTCGTGCTGAGCAGCGTGCCGCCGGCGATCGCGAAGACGGCCCTGGCCGGCGACCCCGGCGTGCCGTATCCGCATTATGGCGACAAGCCGGGCTGTAACCCCAAGGGCCTGACGGCGCTCGGCAAGGCGCTGGTCACCAAGCTGATGGACAAGGGCATGTTGATCGACATCGATCACATGTCGGCACAGGCGATCGGGGACACCGGCGAGCTGGCGACCGCGCGCGGCGGATATCCGCTGATGGCCGGACACGGCCTGTTCGCCGAGCTGTACCAGGCCGCCGGCAAGCGCCACGAGCGGATGCGAACGCCCGAGCAGCTCGCCGTGCTGCGCCGGCTGGGCGGTCTGGTCTCGGTGATGACCTCGGACGAGCTGGCCGACGCCAAGGAGTGCAAGCACTCGTCTCGCACGTTCGCGCGCAACTACCAGTATGCCGTGGCGCACATGGCCGGCCCGGTCGCGTTCGGTAGCGACTTCAACGGCCTGGCGCAGCACGTCGGGCCGCGCTACGGCGACGACGCGTGCGGCCAAGATCCCCGCCAAGCGGCCGGCGAACCGTCGAGCCAGCGGCTCGCGTACCCGTTCACGCTGCCCGGGTTCGGGACGTTCTCGAAGCAAGTCACCGGGCAGCGGACGTTCGACTTCAACAGCGACGGCCTCGCCCACATCGGCCTGTTCCCCGATCTGATCGCCGATCTGATGCAGCTGGGGGTCGACGTCGAGCCGCTGCTCAGGTCCGCCGCGGCGTACGTCGAGACCTGGCGGCGCGCGGTCCGGCTGTCCCGGCACTGACGGCACGCCCCGAGTGTGCGACGGCGCCCGCCTGGCCCGGCTACACATTCTCGACTCGTCTTGGTCGAGCTGAGCCCCCGGGCGCCGGATTCCGGTCGTGCGGGCGGTCGTGCCCGGCTGCTCCGACTGCTCGCATCGCCGGCTCTGGCAGGGCCGGCGCATCCGGCTCGCCGGCAGGTAGGGCTCAAATTCGACACTCTCGCTTGGGACTAGATAGGATGACCGTCGCCGAGGCGCTCGATGATGCCCGCGGACCGCGGACCGCGTCGATAAGTCATAGCTCGGCACGGCATGGTCACAAGCGCCGTGCCGGAGGTTAACTGAACCCGCAGGTAGCGCGTTCAGTGTAGCGTCCGGTCTACTTCGGCGCTGGCGGATCGCGATCGACGAGGTCCGGCGATTCGAGACGCACAAAAACACCGTTCCTACGGCGCGGGCGGAGCGACTGGGACCGGAACCACCGCAGGAGCAGAAACCGCACCGACGCTCACAGCGGGAGAAGGCAGCACCGCACCTTCCCAGATCGGACTCTCGGCCCACTTCTCGGGGAACCCCATGTACCTGACCGGGATGTTCGGATGCTTCTGGAGCAGTTCGGCGAAGCGCTGCGCCCAATGGTTGTTCCCCGTCACCTTGCGGACGCAGTAGCTAATCACGCTGAACGCAGCGAACACGCGCTCGTGCTTGATCAGCACTGGCGTGTTCCACTCGCGGTAGTTCTTGCCGGTCGGGATCGTCGGGCCTGATCCGATCTTGCGGTTCCAGAGCCGCGAGTGATGCGCCGCGATGTTTCGGACCGTGTTGATGGTCAGCATCCACGACACGAAGATGTTGTGCGGCATGGCGAACAGATCGGCGACGGACTGCTTCACCTTGACCGAGCAGTTCTCCAGCATCGTGAGCACGGTGCGGAACGTCATCACCTCGGTCGTCATCCATATCGGCAGGTACTTGTGCTCGTCACCATGCTTCGCGAAAAAGTGATTTTTGAATTCGTCGTGAGACCGCAACGTTTCGTCTTCGACGCGTTCGATGAATTCGCGCAGAATCCGCTCGTTGTTTTTGTCGGGCGGACGGCCAGGCGGGGAGCACAACTTCGGTAGCGATCGCGGATCCTCTGCGTAGGCGAACGGCCCGTGATTGTGCGCGTGGTGATACGAGAGCTGCGTGCGAACCGCGACTTCGATGCGCTCGATCGCATCCATCACGAGTAAGCGAAGCTCGCGATCGAAGCAGTAACGCTCCCAGACGACGTCGAACTTCGTCTCCGGGATGAAGTCGTCGTAGCGGATTCCTTTGGCGCGATCTTCATCTGCGGAAGGTGAACCAGTAGGCGCTGAGCCGATAGTAGTTCGTGCAGCGCAACCGCTCCGCCATGATCGCGCGATCACCTTGCATCCCGCGCTGGATCAGCAGCGCGACTTGCTGATCGATGGTCGTAGGTGGCTTCGTGAATTTCACGTTTCCGCCGTCTACGCCGAAAACGAAATACCCGCCGAGAGAGAGCATGCCTTGCAGCAGAGGCCCGGCGGGTTTGTTGACATGAATGTAGTGACAGTTGACGTTCGGTGCAAGATCTGAGGATCCATCATGGTTGTTTTCCGGATCTCTCCGCGTGACAGCGATCGTGCACGCGCCTTGCTTATCGAAGACGCCGATGTTGACGTTGCCACGTGCGCCAGCGTCAACGTTGCCGGAACTGTTGGTAAGTTGGCGTCCGGACGGCGGTTTGTAGCGTTGCGGTAAACCATCCGAGTGTGCGTGTCGTAAGTATTCTAAAATACTAGGAATTTCCACGATTGGGGAATCTCCGGAGCGGCATGCGTATCTTCGGTCGCCAGCCGGCGGGATGTACGGCGTACGTACCATCACTCGGCGTTCGCCCAGCCGCAGTGTTTGTACGTTCCGGGCGGCAGCGCTGTGCCCGTGAGCACGTAGTGAAGCGAGACGTCGAGCACCTTGGCGATGCGGAACGCGATCGCCACGCTCACCTCCGTCGTACAGCGCGCTGTGGGAGATCGGCAGGGCGTGCTCGACGATCCGCCAGTTGCCGAACCGCACGCGCAGCATCTGCAGGTAGGCGCGCACGTTCTTCTGCGCGGCGAGCGACAGGCGTCCTGACCATGCGCGTGCAGTACCGTCCGGATATTGCCAGGTGTGAGCAGATCCCGGTGGCTGCACCTTGAGCCGGCACGGCTGCACCCTGGGGTCACCCTCGGAGGGCTCCCAGGGTGCAAAGCCTTTCGTGTTCGGGAAACGGCCGGATTTCGGACATGTCCGGCCGAAATTCGGACAAGAGTGGTCGAACACGGTGAGATCACATCGCGGATTGTTGGCAGGGTTTGTTATCGCAGCGGTGATGTCTCTCCTCGGCAAGTGCTTCCTGGCCAGTTCTATCTGGTCACCCGGCGCTGCACGCAGCGTCAGTTCTTGCTGCGGCCCGACGGCGAGGCCGGTGGAAGAATTTTTGGTCATCGGAGCAGGTCTGTGTGGTGGACGGGTTGGTGGATCGGGTCGACCACTGGCTCGGCGTCAACGGTCTCCGCGCGTTGCTTACCGGGCGATGCCTGCACGCGGTGCGCCCGTGGCACTTCTTCCGGCGGGAAGGGGCGATGCCCGAAGCGGTCGAGCTGCGGCTCACGATCCCGCCGGAGC
>Ga0137438_1000090_pt1 | contig 14183 bp, 15 predicted proteins | sample EasRivERMGT157_2_FD_102327 | JGI IMG/M metagenome (GOLD analysis project Ga0137438, IMG submission 102327) | Soil microbial communities from meander-bound floodplain in the East River, Colorado, USA - East River MetaG ERMGT157_2 | ecosystem: Environmental > Terrestrial > Soil > Floodplain ... | reverse complement strand
GGCAATGAGGTCCCGATTGAATGCAGAATTGAATCTTCCGAAACTGCTGCTCACCTTGCGGCCTCCCCTGGAATTCTGCTGACTTGGGCGCCAGGTTTAAACTTATTGGCGTCCCGCCCCGCGACCTCAGTCTTGATACCCGCACATAAGTTTAGCCTAGCCAGGGATAGAGCCGGCTACCTTGACATGGATCAATATGCGGGAAGGTGCGGCAGAACTCGCCAGTGGGTGACAGCTATGCAGGCGGCATCAGAACGCTGCGGCCGAGGAAATGGGTCAAATTAACGAAACTTGCGCGGCCAACCCCGAACGCACGCAGCCTCGAATTCATTGTTGATCTTATCTTCTATACCAACACTACCAATGGGCGCGCACACCAATAAAAAAGGGCTGCTCGAAAGCAGCCCTTTGGGTCGCGCTGTGCTATTAGCGGTTGAACACGTACATCGTGACTTCAAAGCCAAAGCGCATTTCGGTGTATTCGGGTTTGTTCCACATGGTATGGCTCCTAGGAAGAGAGAGAATTTACTTGACCGGGCATCGAGGCCGTTCATCACGACCATGGGAGGTATTCTGGGTCAACCCGCCCGCGATCCCCACAAGAAAAGCCTGAAATCCGACTCATGATTTTCATTAGATTTCACCCGCCGTGACGAAAGCCATATATTGTTTATAATCAAGGTTCTATAAGGCCTGCTCGAATGGCGATGATCGCCAGTTCAGCCGAATTCGATGCCCCGAGCTTCTGTTTGATGTTGTACAGGTGGGTACCGATGGTGCGCGGGCTGAGCGACATGACTTGGGCGATATCGGCAACCGACTGGCCCTTGGCCAGCGCGAGGAAAACCTTGAATTCCTTTTCGCTCAGCATATCGAGTGGGTTGCGCTCGCCATTGAGTTGCTGCATGGCAAGCTGCTGCGCGATCTCCGGTTCCAGAAATGTCTTGCCCTGGTGCACTTGCCTAATTGCCTGCATCAGGGCTTCCGCCGCACTGCGCTTGGTGAGGTAGCCTGCGGCACCGGCCTTCAGCACCCTTCGGGCGTGCATCGCATCCTCGTGCGCGGAAAGAACCAGGATGCGGGCCGCTGGGTTGCGCGCCAGGATACGGTCGATCGCTTCGAGGCCGCCGATGCCGGGCATGGATATATCCATCACCACCACGTCCGGCCTGACTTCCGGATACTTGCGGCAGGCATCTTCGCCGCTGTCCGACTCGGCAACGACCCTGATGTCCGATGAACCCTCCAGAAGCAACCGAAAGCCCATGCGTACCACGGCGTGATCGTCAACCAGCATCACGCTGATGTTCCCGATTGCCAATTTGTTCTCCACTTTGATTTGTTCCATTAAGCGGCTTCGGCGCCACGAGAACCAATTTCCGGAGTCTTTACGGGTATGACCGCGGTTACCGTCACGCCGTTTCCGGGACTGCTGTCGATGCGCAATTCGCCGTCGAGTGCCTGAACGCGTTCGCGCATGCCTATGAGACCGAATCGCGTCGCTTCGCGATCGAGGTGCTGCGAAAATCCTTTGCCGTTGTCGCGCACGGTCACCTTGACCACATCGCCACGTTGCGGGTCCATGCATCTTGCCACGTCAATGGTCGAACGCGTCGCGACAGCATGGCGGGCAACGTTCGTCAGGCATTCCTGGACGATGCGATACACAGTGATGTTGATGGTCTCGCCCATGCCCTCGATCGCGCCGTCGAGACGCAGATCGCAGGCGGTGTCCGGGTGCCGGCTGTGCCATGCCGAAACGGTGTCCCTCAGCGTTTCACTCAATCCCAGATGATCGAGCGCGGTCGGCCGGAGCTGGCGAATAATCCCGTGAACGACGTCGTAGATGTGCGAAGCAACGGACACGATAGTCTGCGCATTGGCATTAATATCCGGCGCGGTGTCTTGCGTGCGATTCGATATCGCAGTACCGATGGTCTTGATGGCCGTCACGCATTGGCCAAGCTCGTCATGCAGTTCGCGCGCAATGCTGCGGCGCTCTTCCTCCAGATGCCCCTGAATTGCGCGCGTCAACTGGCGGTTCTGCTCCAACTCCCGTTCTGCCCGCTGTACCAGCTTGTGTTCGGTGATGTCGCGCATGCTGCAGATTTCGCCGATGACTTCATCGTTCAACGGGTCGACCAGCGGCGCCGCGGAGAGTGCAACATCGACCACCCGCCCGTCTTTGGTCAGGCGCTGGGTTTCAATCATCTCGATCAGGGCGCGTCGCTTCACGGTATCGAGATTTTCCTGAACCTCCCCGTGCCGCTCAGGCGTGGTCAGAAGCGTTGCCGAACGCCCGACGATGTCCTCCGTTCGATAACCGAACATCCGCTCGGCGGCAGGGTTCCAGAAGGAAATCCGGCCCTCCAGATCATGAATGATGATCGCGTCGCTCGATTGCTTCGCCACCAGCGCCAGCCTTCTGTTTTCGGCAAGGCTCTCTTCGAGGTTCTGCGCCATGCGGTTGAAGACCTGGCCGATCGAATCGAATTCGGGAGAGCCGAAGAGCGGCAGGCGGGTCTCGAATCGTCCCTTTTCCATCAGCGACAACCCGCCGAGGATTTTTCCGACCGGTCGCAATGATCGCCCCAGCAGCCAGAAAACGACAAGATTCACCAGAACGAAGAATGCGAGCAGGAGCCAGAAAAACTGTTTGAAATCATCCCATGCGTCGAGAACGGAGCGCGACGCGTCCGGTGTTATGACCACGCTGCCATTCATAAGATTCAACCGGAACTCGGTCAACCGCGGTTTGACAAGTTCGGTAAACCACTGCGGTGCCCAGCGTCCGCGCTTGTAGACCGGCGGTGGCGAGGTATAAATAAGATTGTCATTGGCGTCGTAGAGCCGGATCTCGTTCGCTCTCACCCTGCCCACACGCTGCAGGAAGGACAACAGGATCTGGTCGTGCGGCACATCCTGGATGCGGGGACGCGTGTTCGCGATCACCGTTTCGAACAACTGCGCGGTAATCCGGGTTCCCGCTTCCATTTCCTCGCGGATCGAGCGACGGGTTTCCTCGATCAACAGATTGCCGGTTGCAATGGTAAACGCCACGATCACCAGAGTGATGACCAGGTTGATTCGAAAACGCAGGCTCAGATTGCGCATTGATTCACGGTTGGACACGGGCATGCATGCGCCTGGTCTCGGCACACAATTGCGCCGCAATTTCCGGCTGCAGGGCCGAATGCCCGCCGCTTGCGACCATGCGCAGTTCACAGTTCTCGATGGCCTGCGCCACAGCCAGAGCGGTCGAGGGGGGGCAGACCATGTCCATTCTTCCTTGCACAATGATCACCGGCTGATTTCGTATCCGCCAGAGATTATCGAGCAATTCATTCGGCCGCAGGAAGAAGTCGTGGGCAAGGAAATGCAACTGAACCCGCACTCGCGCCAGAATTTCCTGTGCCGGCCCGGCACCCCCGGAGGCAGACGCGTTTGCGGGCTCGATGACTCTCGCCTCATAGTCGCACCAGCATCTCGCCGCCGCCAGGGCAACTTCGTGTCCAGGATCATCGGTCAGGCGGCGATAGTGCTCGACCAGAGGTCCGGCGGCGTTGCGGGAAAATTCCGCCCATGCTTCTGGAACGAAGTTCCGCACGCCGGACAGAAACCAGTCCACCTCCGCGCGAGTGCCCAGGAAAACGCCGCGCAAAATCATGCCGGCGACCCGATCAACATGCGCCAGCGCATAAGCGATGCTCAGTGTGCTGCCCCACGAACCGCCGAACAACAGCCAGCGCTCGACGTTCAGATGACGCCGCAACATGTCCATGTCGGCTATCAGATGCGACGTCGTATTGTCGGAAAGCAAACCAATCGGGGTGCTTTGGCCGCAACCGCGCTGATCGAACAGTATGACGCGATACAAATCGGGATCGAAGAATCTGCGATGCGCGGGGCGCGACTGGCTGCCCGGACCGCCGTGAACAAAAATCACCGGAAATCCGTGCGGATTGCCGCTTTCCTCGAAATATATTCGATGCCCGCCCCCGACATCGAGCGAGCCTCGACGGTAAGGCTCAATCGGCGGGTAAAAGGCTTCGCCGACGGCTTGGTTTTGCTCTACAACCATGCCGAGGTAAATTTGGGCGCGATCAGGAGAGCCTGAAGACGATCGGAACGGACACGGCAAGCGCCCGGCCGCGAAGATCTGCCGGTGCCTGAGGCAATGAGGAGGCGGAGGCGCGGCGCACCATCTCCAGCGCCTCTTCATCGAGAATAGGGTACCCGCTGCTCTTGGCCAGCGTAATCGAAGTCACTTTGCCGTCGGCCGCAATTTTCAGCAGAATTTCCGCGGTTCCCTGCCAGCCGCGACGCTGCGCCAGGAAGGGATATTTCTGAAAGCGCTTGATTTCCCTAGAGATTGACTGGCCGTAGGTCGACAGTAATCGACTTTCAAGCGCCTCATCCATTTGCGGCGCGACGGCTTGAGGCTGCGCGGTCGCGACCGGTGGGGGCGGGGGTGGGGGTGGAGCAATCGCGACCGGCGCCGGCTCCGGTCGGATCTGAGTGATCGGCTCGGGTCGTGGTTCCGGCCGGGGCGCGACGCGCGCGACCGGGGGTGGCTCGGTACGGAGCTCAGGCGCGGATTCCAGCCGGGGTTCGGCTATGGGCTCAGGACGCAATTCGGGCTTGGAAACCGCCAACTCCGGCTCCGGTACGGCGCGCGGCGCCGGAATGATCTCGGTGCGAGGAGGTGGCGGGAACTCCGGTTGGGGTTGCCGCACCACCGGTTCGGGCTTTGGCTGGACCAATTTCGGCACAGCTACCGGCTGCTCCTGGACAAGAGCGACCGCAGGTTCCTGCGTCGCCACGATCTCTACATCCAGCACGCGAGGCGGCTGGATCGTAACCGAGCGGAAACCGGGTATAAGAGCGATCAACACCGCGTGGATCACCACTGACACCGCAAACGCCACCTTGAAGGGACGCTCGCGGTGCCAGAAGGTTATCGGGGAGGGCAAATAAACACCTCTGTCGAGAACGGCATCAGACATGTTCAAAGGGTAGTGCAAGCTGTCGAGGTAAGTAAAGTTGGCTCGTCAAACTAATGAAAATCATGATGCCGAATTGGTGATTTTCGTAGGGGCCAGAAGGCTGGGCATTGCGCAGAATGCCATTGACTCACAGGTCAATGCACCCGTTGCTAAGTCAGCCGCGGACTGGGACCGGTGATTCGGCAACTATCGGGGAACATCCCGCTGATTCTACAACCTAAATCTCTGGAGAAAACTATGTGGAGCAAGCCTGAGTACACCGAAATGCGTTTTGGCTTTGAAGTCACGATGTACATCGCCAACCGCTAATCGACAGCGTTGGGCTTGGACAAAAGCCCCATCACGGGGCTTTTGTCTTTGGTGGAAGGCATATCTGGAAAAGCAGCGGCGATGAGAATAAGGGTACTGGGCGCATCGGCAGGCGGAGGATTCCCGCAGTGGAACTGCAATTGCCGCAACTGCGACGGCGTGCGCAAGGGCAGCGTGCGCGCGACACCGCGCACACAATCATCGATCGCCGTCAGCAGCGACGACGTCAACTGGATACTGTTCAACGCTTCTCCCGACTTGCTCACGCAGTACAGGGGGTTCGCGCAACTGCAACCCGCACGAGCCATTCGCGACACGGCAATCCGCTCCGTCGTGCTGATGGACGCGCAAATAGATCACACGACAGGCCTGCTGATGCTGCGCGAAGGACGTCCGCTCGAGATCTATTGCACGGACATGGTGCGCGAGGACCTGAGCACGGGCAATCCCCTGTTCAAGATTCTCGGACACTATTGCGGCGTAAACTGGCATGAGGTCCCGACCAGGCGCGGCAGCAGCTTCCCGGTGATCGGCGCCGAGCAACTCACCTTCACCGCGGTGCCGTCGAAGAGCAATGCACCGCCTTATTCGCCGCACCGGGATAATCCGCTCGAAGGCGACAATATCGGCATGCGCATCGCCGACCCGCGCTCGGGGAAGGTGTTGTTCTACGCACCCGGGCTGGGTGAGATCGAACCCCACCTCAAGCCATTCCTCGAGGAAGCGGACGTGCTGATGGTGGACGGCACATTCTGGACGGACGATGAAATGATCAGACTCGGCCTCTCCAAGAAACACGCCCGCGACATCGGCCACCTGCCGCAATCGGGGGCCGGCGGCATGATCGAAGTGCTCAAGCCGCTCAAGGCGTCGCGCAAGATTCTCATCCACATCAACAACACCAACCCCATCCTCGACGAAGACTCGGACCAGCGCCGGCAGCTTACCGCCGCAGGCATCGAAGTCGCATACGACGGCATGGACGTGAAGCTCTGACCGGGAGACGAAATATCATGGGTGCAGCCGAAAATCTGCCGTGGAACAAGCAGGAGTTCGAGAACGAGTTGCGGGCCAAGGGCAAGCGCTATCACATCTATCACCCATTCCACGTCGCCATGAACAGCGGCAAGTGCACCAGGGAACAGGTGCAGGGCTGGGTTTATAACCGCTTCTACTATCAGATCAGCATTCCGATCAAGGATGCGGCCATTCTGGCCAACATGCCCGATCGCGACCAGCGCCGCAAATGGATTCAGCGCATCATCGATCACGACGGCGTCGAGGGACAGGAAGGCGGTATCGAGGCCTGGCTGCGGCTGGCCGAGGCCTGCGGTCTGCGGCGCGACGATGTCACCTCGCTCAAGTTCGTGTTGCCAGGCGTGCGTTTCGCCGTGGATGCTTATGTCAACTTCGCGCGGCGCGCCCCCTGGCAGGAGGCGGCTTGCTCCTCGCTGACCGAATTGTTCGCGCCGGAAATTCACCAGAAGCGGCTCGATAGCTGGCCGCAGCACTATCCGTGGATAGAGCCGGAGGGCTACGCCTACTTCCGCAAGCGCCTGTCGGAGGCTCGTCGCGACGTCGAACACGGCCTGCAGGTGACGCTCGAGTACTTCAAGACCCGCTCGGAACAGGAGCGTGCGCTGGGGATCCTGCAATTCAAGCTCGACGTGCTGTGGAGCATGCTCGATGCAATGCAGATCAACTACGGCATCGGCGAGACCCGTTATGTCTGAGACCGCGCAGTTCACGGACGACACCGTATTCGAGCTGCAGCGCCACTTCCGCTTCCAGTGGGAGCCGGCGCAACAGGGTTTCGTTCTGCTGTACCCGGAGGGCATGGTGAAGCTGCCCGGCAGTTCCGGCGAAATAATGAAGCGAATCGATGGCAAATTGACGGTGCGCGGCATCGTCGAAGACTTGCAAATCGCATTCCCGGGTACGGACCTGCGAGGGGACGTCATGGGCTTTCTGGAGCATGTACATGGAAAAGGCTGGATCCGTCCCAAACAAGCCGGGTAATCCGCTCTGGCTGCTGGCTGAAATCACGTACAAGTGCCCGCTGCACTGCGTGTTCTGCTACAACCCGGTGGACTACACGCGTTACGGCGAAGAGCTGTCGACCGACGACTGGCTGCGGGTGCTGCGGCAAGGCCGCGAACTCGGTGCAACCCAACTGGGATTCTCGGGCGGCGAGCCGCTGATACGCGACGATCTCGAAATCATGGTTTCCGAGGCGCGCAAACTCGGCTATTACTCGAACCTGATCACATCGGGCGTCGGCCTCAACGAGAAGCGCATTGCTGCCTTCAAACAAGGCGGGCTCGACCACATCCAGCTTTCGTTTCAGGACTCGACGCGGGAAATGAACGATTTTCTGTCCAGCACGAAAACCTTCGCGCTGAAGCAGAAAGTGGCGAAACTGATCAAGCAATATGACTATCCAATGGTGCTCAACTGTGTGCTGCACCGGCACAACATCGATCACGTGCAGCAGATCCTGGAAATGGCCGAATCCATGGATGCCGAGTACGTGGAACTGGCCAACACCCAGTACTACGGCTGGGCCTACGTCAATCGGGATCAACTGCTTCCGACCCGCGACCAACTCAAGCGTGCCGAGGAAGTGACCAACAAATTCCGCGAACGTGTGGGTAGCAAGATGCGGATCTACTTCGTGGTGCCCGACTATTACGAAGAGCGGCCGAAGCCGTGCATGAAGGGCTGGGGCGCTCTGTTCCTCACGGTCACCGCTGACGGCATGGCGCTGCCCTGTCACGAGGCGCGCATGCTTCCGGGGCTCACTTTCCCGAACGTGCGCGATCACGACCTGGGCTGGATCTGGTACGACTCCCCCGGGTTCAACGCTTATCGGGGCGATTCCTGGATGAAGGAGCCCTGCCGTTCCTGCCCGGATAAAGTGAAGGACTTCGGCGGCTGCCGCTGCCAGGCCTACATGCTGACCGGGGATGCGACCAACACTGATCCGGTATGCGGATTGTCGCCTTTGCATCACCTCGTCACCGACGTCGTCGACAAGGCCCAGACGCCCGCGCCGAAAGTCGACGTCAAGCCGATCCTGTTCCGCGACGACAAGAATTCCCGCGCTTTGAGCAAGACGCCAGTCTAGCGTCTTGTTCGGCTGATTCGTGGCTGAAGACCCGACAAGAATCGGCACCATGAGCCCGGCGCCCGCTGAACTGCTGGCCGTGAAGGCCAGCGGACTCGTCAAGCGTTACGGCGATGTGCTCGCCGTCGACCGCCTCGATCTGGAAATCCCGACCGGGCAATTCTTCGGACTGCTCGGCCCGAATGGCTCCGGCAAGACCTCGACCATCCACATGCTCGCTACCCTGATTCGCCCAAGCGGCGGCAGCGCCAGCGTGTACGGACACGACGTCGTGCGCGATGCAGTCAGGACGCGTGCGTCGATCGGCCTCGTGTTCCAGGAATCCGCGCTCGACCGGACCTTGTCCATCGCGGAAAACCTGCGCTTCGCCGGCCTGCTCTACAACCTCCCTGCCAGGATCATCGAGCAACGTTCCGCGGAACTGCTCGAGCTGTTCGGGCTTGCCGACAAACGCAATCGGCCGGTCGGATCGCTGTCCGGCGGCATGCGCCGTGCCCTGGATATCGTGCGCGGCGTCATTCACCATCCAAAAATTCTGTTTCTGGACGAGCCGACCATCGGGCTCGATCTGCCGAACCGCCGCAAGATCTGGCGCTTCATTGAAAACCTGCGCGCCCGCACGGGCATGACCGTCCTGCTGACCACGCATTATCTCGAGGAAGCGGACAGCTGCGACCGGGTCGCCTTCATCAAGAGCGGGAAACTCGTGAAAAGCGGTTCGCCGGCCGAAATGGTCGCGGGCCTCGGCCGCTATATCGTCGAAATCGAAAGTCCCGACGCCAAAGCGCTCGCGCAACGCCTCGCGCCCACACTCGGAGCCTGCCTGGTCGACGGCGATGTGGCGAATTTCCGCTATGCGGATGAAGATGTGGCCCGGCTCGCGGGGCTGCACTCCGAACCCGGTACCCATATCCGCGCATTGCGCTGGCGGGAGCCTAATCTCAACGACGTATTCCTGTGGGTCGCGGAAGGAAAAGCCTGATGGCGCATTGGCGTCCGGTTTACGCAGTGCTGGAGCGCGAAGTGGTGCGCATGTTCCGCCAGCGCACGCGACTGGTGTCGGCGATGGTGCGGCCGTTGATCTGGCTGTTCGTGATCGGCGCCGGATTCGGCGCGGTATTGCAGCAGGCTGGCGGGGTAAGTTACCAGCAATTCCTGGTTCCCGGCGTATTGGGCATGACGATGCTGTTCGGCGCCATGCTTGCTGCGCTGACCATGGTGTACGACAAGGAATCCGGCGTCATGCGCATGTTGATCGTGGCGCCTTTCCCGCATTACTGGATCGTCGTCGCCAAGATGCTGTCGGCGGCGCTGGCCGCCGTCTTGCAGGCGCTGCTATTGCTGATTTTGCTGGCGGTGCTGGGCTATCTGGACGCGCAAACGCACTTTGCCCTGCTGCTTTTGGGGCTGCTGGCGACCTCCGCGGCTTGCGCCGGCATCGGCATGCTCGTGGCCGCTTTTACCCGCACGCTGGACAACTTCGCCGCGATCATGAATTTCGTCATCTTCCCGGTTTTTTTCCTGTCCGGATCGCTGTACCCGGTAAGCCGTTTGCCCGCTGCGCTCAAGGTTGTGGCCCTGATCAATCCCTATACTTACGGGGTGGATCTGCTCAAGCATGCGGTCCTCGGCGTGCTTCCTTCCGGCATGGGGGCGGATTTCGCCATATCGACCGATGTCGCAGTGCTGGCCGGATTTACAGCGGCGGCATTGCTGGTTGCAAGCTGGCGATTCTCCCGCGAGAGCGCCTACGAGCCGATGATCCACATCCTCACCGGCAAACGCGACGGCTGAAACCAGGAAACGCCGCCGGCGCACTGTGCCGGCGTGCCGATCAATGGTGATGGCCTTCCGGGCCATGCACGTGGCCGTGATGGAGTTCTTCGCGCGTAGCGGCGCGCACGTGGGTCACCGTGCCCGAGAACACCAGCGTCTGTCCGGCCAGGGGATGGTTGCCATCGACGACGACTTTGTCATCCGCGATTTCCGTCACCGTGTAAAGGGCGTAATCGCTGGAGCCCTCGATCGCGCCTTCGAACTGCATGCCCACCGAAATGTTTTCCGGAAACAGTTCTTTCGGCTCCGTGCGTACCATATCCGCTTCGTATTCCCCGAAGGCGTCGTCAGGCTCAAGCGTCACCTTGCATTGATCGCCGACCTGCTTGCCCTGAAGCGCGACTTCCACCAGCGGAAAGATGCCGTCATAGCCGCCATGCAGATAGGTGATCGGCGCGTTGGTTTTTTCGATGACTTTGCCACTGGTATCAGACAATTCGTAGTTCAGAGATACAACCGTATCCTTGCCGATCTGCATGCTCACCTCAACTCCTTGACCAGGTTTAAAACATCCGACGCATGTCCGCGAGCATTGACTCCGTAAAGGGTGTGCCGCAGCGCGCCGTTCTTGTCGATGACGAATGTCGAGCGCACTATGCCGCGCCGCGTCACCCTGCCATCCACCTCCTTGTTGTGCAGAACGCCGTACTGCTCGCAGACCTCGCCTTCCGCGTCCGCCAGCAGTTGCACCGCGAGCCCGTGCTTGTCACGGAAGGCGCCATGGCTCATGCAATCGTCCATGCTCACTCCCAGCACCACTGTATCGAGATCGAGAAATTCATCCTGCAGATCGCTGAAATCGATGGCCTCCAGAGTGCAGCCGGGCGTGTCATCCTTCGGATAGAAATACAGCACGACGTTCTTGACGCCGCGAAAGGCGCTCAGACTCACTACATTCATATCGCCATCGGGCAGGTCGAAGGTGGGTGCAGATTCACCGACTTTCAGCATGAACAACTCCGGTCAGATTCTGGACGGATTCTAACCGATTTCAAAAGCGACAATATCGCCCGCGCGTACGCCCGCGGCGATAAGATTGCAGGAATGAACAATCGGCTTCTCGGCGGCCTGTCGGCCACGACGTTTCTGCGCCGGCACTGGCAAAAGCAACCGCTGCTCGTGCGTGGCGCTCTGCCCGGCTTTGCCGGTTTGCTCGATCTCGGCGACATGATCGACCTGGCCTGCCGCGATCATTGCGAGTCGCGGCTGGTCGTGCGCAGCGCCGATCGCTGGGCCGTCGAACACGGCCCCTTCGAGCGCAAGCGATTTTCCCGCCTGCCGGCGCGCAACTGGACGTTGCTGTTGCAGGGCCTCGAGCAGATGCTGCCGGCGGCCCGGCAGCTCCTGTCGCGCTTCGACTTCATCCCGTATGGCCGGCTCGATGATCTGATGGTCAGTTACGCCCCCGCGGGCGGTGGTGTCGGTGCGCACTTCGATTCCTACGATGTGTTCCTGCTGCAGGGTCCGGGCCGCCGGCAATGGCGGGTGGGCCGTCCACGGGATCTGGCTCTTGTGGAAGATGCGCCGCTGAAAATCCTCAAGCGCTTTTCACCCGACGGACAATGCCTCCTGTCCGCGGGCGACATGCTCTATCTGCCGCCGGAGTTTGCTCACGACGGCGTTGCGGTGGAGGCCTGCTATACGTACTCGATCGGCTTCCGTGCGCCTTCGCACCGCGAACTCGTGTCCCAGTTCCTGATTTTCCTGGAGGAGAGGCTGGACGGCGGCGGCCGCTACAGCGATCCGGATTTATCCTTGCAGAGGCATCCGGCGCAGCTTGGCGCAAGCATGATCGAGAAAGTCGAGCGCATTCTGGGCGACATCAGCTGGACGAGACGCGACGTAGCCGAATTTCTTGGCGGCTATCTGACCGAACCCAAACCGCATGTGGTGTTCGCCGCGCCGCGAAAACCGCTTTCGGAATTCGCCTTTTCGCGCGCCTCGCGCCGGGATGGCGTGGAACTCGCTCTTGCCTCCCTGATGCTATACGGCAAGGCGAATTTCTTTATCAACGGCGAGCAATACAAAATGGACAAGGTTCTGGCAACGCCGATGCGCGTGCTTGCTGATACGCGCCGGTTACCGGGATATCGGATTGCATTGAAAACCCCGGTCACCGATATGCTTTACCGCTGGTATCGCGCCGGTTATATTTATTTGTCGAACTCTTAGCTAGTCCACATTTCAGGCACGCAGGCTGACTCCGATGGCAGACGAACCCAAGCCGCAGCACTCGCCGATCTTCGGCAATGCCGAATACCAGGCGGCAATCGATACGATTCTGCAGAAGGCCTCTGGCAGAATCCGCATTTTCGATCACACGCTGGGAAAGGAATTCAACTCCTCCAGCCGCGTCGAGGTGCTGCGGCAGTTTCTGCTCGCAAGCCGGCGCAACAGCCTGCAGATCGTGCTGCACGATTGCCGGACCATGGATCGCGACTGCCCGCGGATATTGCGTCTGCTGCGCACCTACGGACACTCGATCAGCATTAACGAGACCCATCCAACGGCCAAGTCGGTTTACGATCCATTCGTCATCGTCGATGACCGCTGCTTCGTGCACCGCTTCCACTTCGACGAGATGAGGGGGCTCTGCGGCCTGGACGACCCGATCGGCACGCATCCATTCATCGAGCGTTTCGCGGAAATATGGGAGGCCTCTTCGCCGGCCGTATCCGCCACGACACTGGGTCTTTGATCAGCGGCGTCTTTGACCTGCGGCGATCAGACGATTTGCCGCCAGGCAAGCCCTTCGGCCTGATCGGCGATCGCGATCCATTCAGGCTCGCAATTCATGACCGCCGCCAGCGCCGCACGCGCCAGATCGGGACGGTTGTTTTCCTGGCTGAGGTGCGCCGCAACCAGATGCTTGAGCTTTCCATTGTCGAGGCGGCTCAGAAGCGCGGCGGCCGTGCCGTTGTCGAGATGACCGAAACGGCCCCCGATGCGCTCGCGCAATCTTTGCGGATAGCTGCTCGTGCGCAGCATCTCCACATCGTGATTGCACTCCAGCACCAGCGCATCGCAACCGCTCAGCACAGACTCGATATGCGGGGTGGAACAACCGGCATCGGTAAGCACTCCCAGCCGGCGCACGCCGTCGCCGAATACAAATTGCGCAGGTTCGCGCGCATCGTGCGGCACCGGATAGGGCTGCACATGCAGGTCACCGACAGCGAAGGTCCCGTAGTTTAGGACCATGCTTATCTGCTCCACTCCGGCGAAAAGAGCTTCGAAACCTGCGAGCGTTCCCGGGGTCAGCCACACGGGAATACGGTGGCGGCGAGCGAGCCGCGCTACGCCACCGATGTGGTCATCATGCTCATGGGTCACGACGATGGCGGATAGATCTTCGGGAACGAGTCCGAGGCGTCCGAGACGGTTTACGGTAGCAGCAAGCCCAAAGCCGCAATCGAGCAACAAGCGCGTGCGGCCCGCCTCGACCACAAGCGAATTGCCCTGGCTGCCACTGCCCAGAGAGGCAAACCGCATTCAGCAATCCGGCCTGGTCGGCATCGGATCGTTACTTCAGTTCCTGCTGCAGCAGTGCAAGAATGCGTCCGGCTGTCGGTGAGCTGGACTTCTCGCCCTGCGCATCGAGCACCTTGACCTCGCTGCCTTGCGTCGCTGCGGCCACGCTGATCCGGTATTGCCCGTCCTTCTTCTTTGCGTCGTCGCTGCGCCAGAAGGCCATCTTGGACCAGAAACCTTCCGACTCCCCCTTCCCCGACGCATCGACATCCACATAGCGCACGTAGTACATTCCCTTGGACCGGTCGCGATCCTCGACGGTGAAGCCGACACGGTCCAACGCAAGACCGACGCGTCGCCAGGCGCGATCGAAGCTGTCCACCAGCAGGAGCGCTTCCGGAAGCTCGCCTGTTTTTGAGATTGTTGCCTTAGGC
>Ga0137438_1000089_pt1 | contig 14263 bp, 11 predicted proteins | sample EasRivERMGT157_2_FD_102327 | JGI IMG/M metagenome (GOLD analysis project Ga0137438, IMG submission 102327) | Soil microbial communities from meander-bound floodplain in the East River, Colorado, USA - East River MetaG ERMGT157_2 | ecosystem: Environmental > Terrestrial > Soil > Floodplain ... | reverse complement strand
GCTTCTACAATGGCTTCCCTTCGCTGCGGACTGGCTTTCGCTACTCCACTTCATCACCGCGTTACTACAACATCGGGTTTCGCTGCGCGAGGCCGCGCTGAGCGGCGCGACGCGGTCGCGTCAGCCCGGTGGCCCCGGCGAGGCGATCTGGGCCGCCGTCCAGGTCCGGCCGTGCTGGTCGACGTACACCAGGCCGCCGTCGCTAGCGCGCACCTCCCACAGCGGCAGCAGCGCGGACATCGAGGCGCGCGACGGCCGCCAGACCAGCCGGAGCTCCGCGTCGCTGCTCGCGCCGGCAACGGCTCGGGCGGCGGCGGCATCGAGCGGGAGCGCGCGGCCTGTCCCGGCGAGCTTGGCGCTGCCCTCGAGCTCACCGGTCCGCGCGGCGACCAGCGCCACGCCGAGCGCGCGATCGGCCGGCCCGAATACGACGAGCAGCGACTCGCCCCCCGGAGGATCGAGGTAGTGGATGACGAACACCTCGGCCTCGACGTCGTCGGCCAGACCGAGGCGAGCGCGGGCCGCTCGAATCGCTGCGTCCTGCCCCCGAGGGGTCATCGCGGTCGGCATGTTCGTTCCGTGCACACGCGCCGGTCACAGGCCGGCGTCGGTGTCGTGCAGCGCGGTGAAGATATGCCCGTCGCTGCGCTTGTACAAGTGGCTGGCGCCGACCGTGATGAGCTGGAACGGATAGTACGGCGAGAACGACTCGCGGCACGGCTTCCACACCCACGTCGGGTGCACCGAGATGCCGTGCGGGCGCAGCGTGATGAAGCCGCGGTCCTTGTCGAGGGCGACGCGCACCCCGGACAGCTTCTGGGCTTCGAGCACCGGATCGATCCGGGTCAAGGTCGGCGTCGGCGTCGCGCCCTGGATCAACACCGATTGGCGATAGCGGCCGGACATCGCGTCGATCGAGACCGCGACTTGCATGCTGTGCGGATCGGCGCCCATCGGCACCACATAGTAGTACTCGTCGCGCCGATCGAGCCGCTGGACCAGCACCGGCTCGGCGGCGTTCGTGCGCCCGAGCACCGCCGCCCAGCTCGCTCGCTGCGCGAGGCCGGTGCTCTGCAGCGCGGTCATCGCATGGCGGATCGCATCGGGCGCCGCGAGGATCTGCTGCCCGAGCGGGCGCACGATCCGCCGGACCCGCGGCGACGGCGGCGGCGGATCCGGATCGCACACCGCCACGAACTTCCCGGCCCAGTGGCCGCCCGGCACGCCGGTCATGTACGTGCTCTGCCACGTCGCGTAGCTGATGTTCTCGTCGGAAACTCCCCGCGCCCCGCCGGTGCCGCAGTGATCGCCGGCGCTGTGCAAGGGCGGTGGCTTGGCCGCCGCGTTGTAGAAGCCGGGCACCGGCGGCCACGGATTGTTCACGTCGAAGCTATCGATCGAATAGCTGTTGTCGACGCTGTTCGCGGGCGCCGCGGAGGCCGTGTAGCCGCGCACGACGATCCAGTGTTGCCAGCCGTAGACCAGCGCCGCGGGCGCGATCTTCCAGAAGTGGATGGTCCAGGCGAGCATGCGCGACAGCGCGTCCTCGGTGGCCAGGGCATCGAGCGCGAAGTACCGCCCGCTCTGGTGGTTGTTGAGCGTCCACTGCAGCCCGTCGGGCGCCGTCGCCCAGTTGACGCCGGTATCGATCACCGAATGGGAGTGATTGTCGTTGTACAGCGGGTCCTGATCGAGCAGGCCCACTCCACACTCGTTCAGGATCATCTGCGCGCAGGCGGCGCCGCAGTAGTAATCCGTGTCCTGTTGATGATATGCGACTGTCAGATCTTCATGCGTAGACATCACGACCTCCTTCTGGCACTGGTACTCGACAGCGATCGAGCCGGCCGGCAACGTTCCCCACGTCCACGTGACTGACGCGGATGCTCCGTTGGGGTTTGACCCTACCACCCCGCGCTCCACCACGCCAATCAGAAGCGCACAGGCCGTCACCCGGGCACGCGCCGCGCCGCTGCGCGATGTCAATATCCGGCGAGCAGCGCGCTCACCCGGACGTCGAGCAGCGCCGCGATCCTGAACAGCTGCGACAGCGACGCGCTCGCCTCGGCGCGCTCGATCTGCGACAGCAGGTGAGCGGACAGGCTCGCCTGGCTCGCCACTTGCTTGATCGTCAGGCCGCATTTCTTGCGCCGATCGCGGATCTGCCGGCCGAGCTCCGCGTGCAGGTCTCGCTCGCGGCGCCGCAAGAACCGCCGCTGCCTGGTGATCCGTGCGATCAGGTCGCGGAGCTCGGCGGGGATGAGCGGGTGGGCGACGTATCCGGAGGGCGCGTACTTGAGCGACGCCGTCGCGCTCTCGAGCGACGGGGCGCTGGCCATGATGATCACGGCGATGTCGTCATCGACCTCGCGGATCTGCCCGAGCAGGTCGAGGCCGTAGATCTTCGGCATCATGAGGTCGAGCAGGATGAGATGGAACACCTCGTCGCGGATCCGCGAGACCGCGACGGACGGGTCGGCGAGCGTTGTCACCTCGAAGCCCTCCAGGCCGAGGAACACGCTCAGAAACTCGCGAATGTCCTGATCGTCATCGATGACGAGGACCGACAGCTTGAGCGCTGCGCCGGGTCGGGGAGCTCCGACGGCCACGCCGCGACCATACGCCTGACAAGCCCCATGGCGGGATCCGAGGCGAAACAACGGGTGACATGGGGCGCGGGGTCGCTACGCGATGGCATCGCCGCCGCCGCTCGCGGTAGCGCCGATCGAGTCACGGCCGCTCAGTGTGCCCTGATCTGGATATAGTCAATACAATTCAACGCCGCGGATGGCCCGTTGGTGACCGTCAGGCGTCCATCGTTCACAGTGATGGTTTGTGTGCCGCCAACGTAGGTGTCGTAGTCCCATCCTGCAGTGCCGTTCACGACCAGGACGCCCTCGACGGCGAGCTGCTGCAGCTGGCCCTGGCACTGATAGCCGGCGGCCAGGATGGTGACATCATAGGCACCGTTTGCAAGTGAGATCTCCCAGCTGGTGGAGCTGCCCGGCAGCAGCCGGATCAGCGACCAGGCGGCGCCCCAGACCGTCTCGTAACCCGGCAACGCAGAATAGGCAAACGTTCGGGCGGTGTGGTCGACGTTCCAGCCATAGGTGTAGCCGCCTCCGCGCGCACCGTAGGTTTGACCGAAATCGCCCACGTACCCGCTTTGAAGTGGAAAGCTCGAGGGCTGGAAACTGATGTTTACCGGCAGGCTCTGGGCGCGCGCTTCGCTCGCACCGACGACTGGAAGGATCAGGAACACGGCCACCGCCACCGGTAGGGCGAGCAAACGGGAACTGCGCACGATTCGACCATCCAGGCTCGCGAAATTCGACATGTTCTCTCCTCGTTGACGGAAGTGTCCGACCTTGTAGCGATCGAGGGCGGACCCCCCATTGGAGGGCTCGGCCCGCCGGTGTGTTACATGCATTCCGGAATTTCGTGCGCAGGCAGGAAGTCCGGCATTCGAACGTGATCAGAACGTCGGTAGCTGAAGTGGGCGGCCGAGCCACAATGCGTGACGACGTGGGGAATTGCGCTACACAGCGGCGACTCCGGATAGCGCACTGGACTGCCCACGTTACAGTAACTGCGTTGCGCGTTACTGTAACCACGTTACAGAGCTAGCGTCGGGATTTCGCGCCTCGCTCGACGCTGGCTCGCGGCCGACGACCCGGGCGCCGCCGCGGTGGCCGAAGGCTCGGTGGCATGTGGGTTGCCTTCTGTCGTCAGTGGATGCCTCGTCGACACACGCTACCTCGGCCGAAGCGCCGCTGCCCGCGCGGCGGTGCGTCAGCCTCGGAACGCGCCCGGATCGAGGTCGAAGCGCTGCAGCCAGCGGTGGATCTGCATCCGCGCCTTGCCGAGGTCACGAGCCACGTGGCTGATGTTGCCCCGGTGCTGCTCGAGCAGCGCGACGAGGGTCTTGCGCAGCGCCACCGGATCGTCGAGGTTCGGCTCGACGAGCGCGCGGCGCGGTGGCGCGGCGGGCGCGAGCGGCAGGTGCTCGGCCTCGATCACCCCGCGCGGCGCGAGCGCGGCCGACACCGACAGGCACTGCTGGAGCTCGCGGATGTTGAGTGGCCAGTCGTGGGCGAACAGCCTCCTGCCCGCGGCGGTCGCGAGCCGGAGGTCGGCCGCACCGGGGATCTCCGCGCGCCGCAGCAGGTCGCCGATGATGAGGCCGAGGTCCTCGCGACGCGCGCGCAGCGAGGGCAGCAGGTGGCGATACCCGGAGAGCCGCGCCAGCAGGTCCGCGCGATACGTGCCCTCGGCGGCCATCCGGTCGAGCGGGCGATGGGTCGCGGCGACCACCCGCAGATCGACCTTGACCGGCCGTGTGCCGCCGACCGGCACGACCTCTCGCTCCTGCAGCACGCGCAGCAGCGCCGCCTGCGCCGCGAGCGGCAGGTCGCCGATCTCGTCGAGGAACAGCGTGCCTCGATCGGCGGCGCGGACGAGGCCGGGCTCGTCGCGGGCGGCGCCGGTGAACGCGCCCTTGACGTGGCCGAACAGCTGACTCTCGAGCAGCGTGGCGGCGATCCCTCCGCAGTTGACGCCGATGAACGCCCCCGGCCGGCCGGACAACGTGTGGATACAGCGGGCCAGGACCTCCTTGCCGGTGCCCGAGGCCCCCAGTAGCAGCACCGGGATGAGCTGCTGCGCGATCCGCTCGAGCGCGGCGAGCTGCTCGGCGACCTGCGGGAGCAGGGTGGCGAGGCCCGGCGTGAGCCCGGCGAGCGCGGCTGTGTCGAGGTCAGGGGAACCCACGGCGTGCTCGGCCGGCGGCGGAGGCAGCGCCTGGCGATAGATCAGCAGGGTTGGCCCGATCTCGAGGACGTCGCCATCGCACAGCGCGACGCGGGCGACGCGCTCGCCGTTGACGAAGCTGCCGTTCTTGGAGCCCTCGTCGGCGAGCGTCCAGCCGGCGGCGGTTCGCTCGAGGCGCGCGTGGACCGTCGACATCGTGCTGCCGGGGAGCCGGAGCTCGAGCGTCCGGTGGGCACCGTCGAGCCGTCGCTCGGCGGCCCGCTCGGCCCCGCGGCCGACCTGGACGGCATCGAGCTCGCCGAGATCGTGGCGGCTACTGCCGGCGAGCGGCCGGTCGCAATGCAGCACGACGAACAGGTAGGGCCGCGTCGGCGCTGCGACGCGGCTCACCCGGGAGGTGTCATCCTCGGTGCTGTCCGGCGACGCGGCCATGTAGCTCCGACGGTATTATTTGGGGAGGGTGGGGCTGCAAGTGCAGCTGTCTCCCTCCCCCCGATTTGTAGGAGCATTTTTGTCGGGCCTGTCCTCCGACGCGGGACTCGGTAGCAGCGAACGCACCGACTCCTTGACCAGGTTGAGGTTCAGCTTCGGACGCACAGTCTTGTTGTTCGACATGGTGCTTCCTGTGGATTGCAACAACCCTACCACGCGGTGCCGACGGCGTGCCTCATGGAGCTCGCCCGGGTGACTGCAGCGAGGCGGTCGACAGCGTCGCCATCCACGCGGCGAGGCCGCGCGGCTCCACCGGCACCAGCGCTCGTGATGGTGTGGGCCAGATGCGTACGACCGCGCCGCTGCCCGCGGCGGCGATCGAGCGGCCGTCCGGAGCGAACGCGATCGAGAACACCTCGAACTCGTTCTGGAACACCGCCTCCAGCGCAGCGCGCTCGACGTCCCACAGCCGCACCGTGTGATCGCGCCCGGCGGAGGCGAGCCGCGCGCCATCCGGCGAGAACGCGAGACGGTAGACCGGCGCGGCGTGGCGGCCGAGCTCGCGCTCGGCGAGCGTGGTCGGGTCCACGAGGACGACGCGGCCGCTGGCGTCGCCCGTGGCGAGCCACCGGCCGCGCGGCGGGAGCGCGAACGCGGGCGCGGGACCGAGCCGCCGCGCGATCACGCGCGACTGCCGGGTGGCGAGGTCCCACACCCGCACGGTCTGATCAGCGCTCGCCGTCCACAGCGAGCGTCCGTCGTTCGAGAACGTCACTCTGGTGACCCGATCTGCGTGGCCGCGGAGTGGGCCTCCGGCGCCGCTCGGCAGGTCCCACAGGCGGACCTCGGGATCCTCACCCGCGGACGCGAGCTGCCGCCCGTCCGGCGAGAACGCGACGGCGCGCACGACGCTCGCGTGCCCCGCGAGGATCCGAGCCGCGCCGGTCGCCGGATCCCACAGCCTCACGGTCGCATCGGCGCCGGCCGAGGCGAGCAACCGGCCATCCGGCGAGAACGCCGTCACCCACACCGCGCCGCTGTGGCCGGCGAGGACGCGCGACGCGGGCGCGCACCCGGCGATCGACTGGACGCACACACCCAGGTCCCAGAGCCGCAGCGTGCCGTCGAAGCCCGCCGAGGCGAGCCGCGCGCCGTCGGGAGCGAACGCGATCGAGTACACGACCCCGTCGTGGCCTTCGAGCCGCCGGCTCTCGCCGGTGCGCGGATCCCACAGGCACACGCTGTGGTCCTGGCTGCCGGTCGCCATGCGCCGGCCATCTGGACTGAACGCGACCTGGAAGATGGTGGTCCGGTGGCAGCGTAGCCCGCGCTGGCCAAGCGTCGCGACATCCCAGATCCGCGCGTCGCTTCCCTCGTTCTTCGTGATCGCCTGCGTGGCCAGGCGGCGTCCGTCGCGCGAGAACGCGAGCGCCGAGACCCGCCCGGGGTGGCGGCCGAGCACGCGCTCCTCGTCGCCGTCGACCTCCCAGAGCCGGACCTCGCCGTCACTTCCGCCCGAGGCGATCAGCGTGCTGTCGGGCGAGAACGCGACGCCGGCGACCGCGCCCTTGTGCCCCGACAGGCTGCGCTGCGCGCCCGTAGCGACCGAGGTCACGAGCACGTCCGCGTCGTCGCCGATCGAGGCGATCCACCGCCCGTCGGGCGAGAACGCGACGGTGCTCGCCTTGCCGGCGTGGCGGCCCAGGCTCCGCACCTGCGCACCGGTCGCGGACGACCACAGCGACACGGCGCCATCCTGGTGGGCGAGCGCGACGAGCGCGCCATCGGGGGAGACGGCGCCGTCGAGCACGTCGCGGGGGCCGGTCAAGCTGAGCGCGGCGTCGCCGTCGACCTGCCACAGCCTCGCGGCCGTGCGCTCGGAGGCCATCGACAACAGCCAGCGGCCGTCGCGGGAGAACGCCATCGCGACGACCTCACCCTCGTGACCGCGCAGCGTGCGCGACTCGTCAGGTCCGGTCGGCGGGCCGGTCGGCGTGAGCCGGACCAGCCCGTCGGAGCTGCCGGAGGCGACCCACCGCCCGTCGGGCGACATCGCGATCTCGGCGACCGGGCCGGGGTGGCCGGGCAGCCGGCGCGCCCGCCCGGTCTGGAGGTCGAACAGCGTGACCGCCGTGTCGGCCTCGTCCCGGATCGCCAAGGTGTGGCCGTCCGGACCGGCGATGATGTGCTGGACGTGCCCGCGGTGGGGCCAGCGCCCGACCAGCGCGCCGCTGACCGCGTCGTGCAGCTCGAGGTGCTCGCCGTCCGGCGCGCCGATCCAGGCGAGGCCGTCCGCCGTGAAGCTGTAGAACCCACCGCGCAGCGGCAGGTGGCGCGCGACGCCGCGGCCCTCGGCCTCGATCGCCAGCGCGCGCACCTCGAGCTGATCCGCGCCATCCTCCGGGTAGGTGCGCAGCCACCTCAGCGCTTCGGTGGCGTCGTGCTCGAGCACCCCGCGCGCCTCGGTGAGCACCAGCTGGTCTGCGCGCCGGCGCGCGACGTCGCGCTCGGTGACCACGCGGTCGACGCTCACGGCCCCGACCACCGCGACGATCGAGAGCGCCACCGCGGCCACGGTCACCGGCGCGCGAAACCGGCGCAGCCAGCGCTTCACGAGCGTGCGGCTCGAGTACACGTGCGCGGTCACGAGCCGCCCGGTCTGGAACCGCCGCAGGTCGAGCGCCAGCTCACGCGCCGACGGATAGCGGTCGCCGGCCTCGCGCGCCATGGCCTTGCGCGCGATCGCCCCGAGGTCCGGCGGCACCGTCGGCTGGTTCGCCTCGATCGGGGCCGGCGGTCCGGCGAGCACCGCGACGTGCGCGTTGGCGGCGCCGCGGTACGGCGGCTCGCCGGCCAGCACCTCGTAGAGCAGGGCACCCAGCGCGTAGACGTCGGCGCGCTCGTCGACCGGCTGCCCACGCGCCTGCTCCGGCGGCATGTAGCACGGCGTGCCGAGCACCGCGCCCGCGACGGTGAGCGAGCGCTCGCCGGAGCCGCCTGCAAGCGCGCCGCCCGGCCCGGCCGGCTCCACCGCCGGCTCATCATCGCCCGCGGCGCGCAGATCCTTGGCGAGGCCCCAGTCGATCACCACGGTCTCGCCGAACGCGCCGACCAGCACGTTGGCCGGCTTGAGGTCTCGGTGGATGATGCCCTGGCTATGCGCGTATGCGATCGCGTCCGCCACGGCGATCACGTTCGGCAACAGCGCCAGGCGCCCGTCGAGCGCCGGGGTGTCGAGGATGACGTCGTGGAGCGAGCGGCCCGAGATCAGCTTCATCGAGTAGAACGGCTCGCCCGACGGCCAGCGCCCGATGTCGTGGACCGGGACGATCGCCGGATGCTCGAGGCGCGCCGTGATCATGGCCTCGCGCACGAACCGCGCGTGGCCCACCGCGCTGTCGCGCAGCATCTCCTTGAGCGCCACGACGCGGCCGATCCGCAGGTCGCGCACCTCGCTGATGCGACCCAGACCGCCGCGCGCGAACTCTCGCACGACGCAATAGCGCGACGGATCGATCGGCGACAGCCGGACCGCCTCGGCCGCGCCGGCCCAGCCTGCGTCGGAGGTCTCGGTGTGCGCGCGCGGAGGCCCCACCGGTCCGCGCTCGGGGCGGTTGCCGATGGCCACCTCCAGGTCGTTGTCTGCCCGGGCCGTCATCTCGGCGGAAGCCGCCAGCCTATCACGTCATCGAGCCGAGCTTGCCGGCGCGACCAGATCGGGCACCGCGAGGGCGGAACCACAAATGGCTACATGTCATTGATCGCAGGACGATCACGCGCAAGCCGGCGTCGCGCGATCGATCTGCCCCGGCCGGCCGAGGGTCTCCGATCGCTGTCCCTCTCGTTCAAATGATGTGGACGCCGTGCTGAGGCACCCACATGAAGCAGACAAACTCATAGGTCACCTTGAATTCATTGTGGTCAGTGTGATGAGCGCCCGGCGGACGGCCCACCGGGCCATTGTTCACCGTCCAGTTCGCCAGCGCCGGATTGGTGATCGGCTGTCCGGCAAAATCGAAGTCGGTCACCTGGCCGCCGCCGTCCTTTTGCGACCACCTGGCATAGTGGACCGCGTCGTCACAGCGCGCCCAGTGGTAGTCGCCATCCCAGTTCGCCAGCGGATCTCCGCCGATCTTGGACACCGGGGCGGAGAACAGCAGCGCCGCCAGGTGGCCCTGCCCCCGCTGCCCTGGGCTGGGCAGCTGGGTCCCTGCGGGGACGAGGCCATCCCGCTCGGCGTTCCTCTGGATGTTCGCCGGCGTGAAGCTCACGTCCTTGTTGAGATCCGCCGAGCCGTGAGACGCTCGCCCCGGCTGGGGGAAGCTGTTGGTGGCGATGCAACACGCGTAGGCGTAGCAGTTATTGTCAGACTGGTACTTGAATGACATGAAGGCACCCTCGCAGTCGGTCGCGGGAGCGAAGCCCCGAACGCTGCCCACGATCGTGGGTGCATACTGTGGAATATCAGGCTTGTTGGTCCACTCGTCGTGGACATAGCGAGGCGCGATCAGGTCGCCGGACCCGAGCTCGGACTTCAGCGAGTGGCGCCCGGAGCTGAGATCGATGCGTCCGCAATGCTTGAACTTGAACATGATATTCGATGCCCTGGTTGGTGGTTGGGGTGACAAACGTACACGACGCGCGCGCGATCTTGCCGAGTCCGTGAACCGGTCGGAGGCCGATCGCGAGGGCCGGCAGCCATCCGCCAGCAGCGCTTGCTCGGATCGTGCCGGCGAGGAGCCCTGACCGGCGCGGATGCAAGGGCTCGGCGTGGGGCCCGCGCTGGTGGACAGGGCCTGAGCGAGCCAGGCCACGCGCGGACCGGCGCAGCTCGACGGCGCCCTGCATCGCCGCGCAGGACGGGCACCCGCGCCGCAACGTTACTGTAACGCTGTTACAGCAGTACAGCTCGCGCCTCGGCCCCGACGCCTGCGATGAGGCGCCGACCGCGGACCGCCCGCGCCGAGCCTCGCATCGTCGCGCGTTGCGCGGAGTCGGCGAGCCGTTTGCAACATGTCCAGTCGAACCGCGTTGAATCAACAACAGCGCTCAACAGAGGATGATTTTACAATGTCGGATTGCAAGTGCAAGGATAATCCCGGAGCCGCCGAGGCTCACGTCCCCGATTTCTCCGTCGTCGGATTCAGCGCCGTCGCCGGGGCCGGCGCCGGCGCAGGCGCCCCGGGCGCCGCCGTACACGAGGGCGTCAAGGCGCTGAAGCTGTCGGCGTGCGTGAGCGCTTCGTATAACGCCGGGACCAACCAGATCTGCTTCACGGTGCCGATCTACGGCAACTACTGCGTGGCCTCGCCGGTCCCGATCCCGGTCGGCGCGACGCTCAAGGCCTGCGTGGAGACCTGCGGGTCGTTCATCCCGCACGGGCTTCAGGCCACCATGTATCTCAACAACAATCCGATTTTCACTGCGACGCTCTGGGGCACGTGCCCGTAGCGGTCCGCAGCGACCTCCATTCCTCCAACCAGGAAACGATCATGATGAAACAAGATTCTCTCGCTGTGACGGTGACCACCGACTTCTGGCAGATCGGGCTCGCCGCGTTCAACAGCGACCCCAGCCAGCCGGGCGTCGCGATGCAGAACATCTGGGACGCGATGCTCCCACCCGGTGACCTGATCCTCGCCGCGCGGATCACGGGCGCGCTGTTCGGCGATCACTACTTCAACGGCACGCAGATGGACGTCAACCTGCTCGCGCAGGAGCTCCAGGCCGCGCTCGGGAAGAACCCGGCCGACTGCCAGGCCGCGGCGCAGGCGGCGTTCAGCCAGTGGAGCGGGCTCCTGGTGCGCGGCAACTTCGGGGACAACGGGCAGATCCCGCGCGCCGGCAACCTCTATGGGAGCCCCGACGTCGTCGTGAATGGCCTCGTGGCCACCTCCCCGTCGCGGCTCATCAACATGTGGGATCAGGCGGTGTGGGGGCCCGTCGAGGGCAAGGACTACGCCTACGGCCGCGCCGCCAGCAGCAACCTCGGCGTCCCGATCACGAAGCCGCAGCTCAAGATGTTCGTCACCGATGCGGGCCTCAACAACCCGCCGAACCAGTGGAGGCAGCTCCTCACGTTCCCGCCAGCGAGCGCGCGGTCTTCGCCGATGGTCGACGCCGCCGGCAACACCACGCTCCCGCCGGGCGATCGATCGGCGAACAAGGAGCCGTTCCTGTGGGACACCGATGGATCAGGGCACTACTGCGTGATCGCGACGGCCGGGACCGAGTTCTTCACCAACGATCCCTCGCTCGTCCCGCCCGGCAACTGGAGCTCGGCGATGTGGATCCAGTACAACGGCGCGGCCGGCTGGCACAACGTCGACGTGCCGAGGTCCGCCAGCACCTCGCTCAAGATCTACAACCAGGACGGTACGCCGGAGCGGTTCGAGATCGAGGCGCACTGCAGCGCGCTCGCGGCCGGCACCGAGGTCTCACTGCAATCGGCCGACGCCGCCCTGACGTCCCCCGTGCGCAGCGGCTCGGTCAGGATCGCGGCGACCGAGCAGATCGTCCGCGCCGATGCCGAGCTGCCGGCGCACTACAAGGGCGACCTCATCGTGCACGTCAAGACACCCGACGGCGGCCCGTTGCCGGGCAACGCCTCGATCGAGGTCCGCATGTACTGGCTGCTCCAGAACAATCATCGCCACTACCTGCAAGCGGTGAGCATGCTCGGTGACGCGACCGCCGTCGCGCTCGCGCGCCCCGTCCGCGTGTTCGTGGGTGCGTTCACGCTCGTCGGCCGCACCTGCCGATAGCGTCGCGAAGCTCGTCAGCGAAGCTCGACGTGCTTGCGCATCACCGGGACGATCGACGTTGCCCCGTCGGCGCGCTTCACGGTGAGCGTGACGATGGTGTTCTCCGGGCCGCGGAGCGCCTCGACCGCGCTGCTCGTGCCGAGCTCCTGGACGGCGAGGCCGTCGACCGCCAGGATCAGGTCGCCGGTGACCAGGCCGGCGCTGCTCGCCCCACCGCCGGGCAGCGTGGCGCCGAGGCGCAGGCCGGCGGCGGCGGGCTCGAGCTGGGCCGCGATCCCGACGAACTCCACCACCTCCTCGCCGGGCGGCACCTTCGCGAGGTCCACCGTGAGCGGGCCGAGCGGCCCATCGCGCGGCACGTCGAGCCCACCGAGCACGCGGCCGTTGTGGCCGCTCGCGTGGACGGTGATCGACGTGCGTCCGGGCCGCACGCCGTCGAAGCTGAACGCGCCGTCGGTGCCCGACATCGCGGCGTTGACCAGCGCGATGCCCTCGGTGGCGCTCGAGATCGCGAGGTTCACGTACGCACCGGCGACCGGCGCGCCGCTGCCTCGCTCGACGACCCGGCCGAACATCCGGCTGCCCCTGGGCAGCGTGAGGTCGAGATCGATGACGGAGTCGGACACCTCGACCGAGGCTTCAGCGGACGGCGCGTGGCCGCTCGCCGCCGCCGAGACGGCGTAGGATCCCGCGGGCAGCGCGAGGAAGTAGTGGCCGAGCGGATCGATCACGCTGGCGCGCAGCGGGCTGCCGCGGACGAGCGGACCGTCCTTGGGCGTCGCCACGACGGCGAACGCCGCGACCGCACGGTTCGCCTCGTCGCGAACGGTGCCGCGAATGCCCACGTCGGGCGGCCCCAGCCGGAGCTCGACGCCCGTCGCCCCGGCCGCGACGTTCCGCAGCTCGGCAGAGCCTTGATGGGGTGTGGTCGCGCGCACGCGGTAGCGATCCTCGCCGAGCTCGGTGAGCGTGAACCGCCCGTCGACGCCGGTGAGCGAGACCGCCGACCTGCGCAGCACACCCGGAGTCACGCTGTAGGCCTCGACGACCGCGCCGTCGACCGGTGCGCCCGCGTTGTCGACCGCTCGACCCGAGATCGCCAGGAGCGGCGCGTCTTGACCGGGCTGCAACGTGATAACGATGCGGCGGCGGCTCATCGCGCGCGTGAACCCCGTGACGCTTCGAACAAACCCGGGCTTGCGCACGTCGAGCCGCTGGTCCGACTCGGCGACCAGCTCCGCCTCGCCGCGATCGCTGGTCAACACCGGCTCGGGCGACGCAGCGCCGCGCCAGCTCAAGATCCTCACCTCGGCGCCGGCGATCGGCTTGCCCGACGGATCCTGGACGGTGACCGCCAGCTTCGCGGCGGGCGTCAGGTAGATCGTCACGTCATCGACCCGGACGCCGCGGCCCGTCGAGACGACGATCGCGCCGGTCGCGAGCTGCGCGTCGAACGGCAGGAAGCCATCGGCGGTCGCCGAGACCAGCTCGTAGACGCCGGGCGCCTCGCCCGCCACGACAAACCGCCCATCGTCGTCGCCGGTCGCCGTGACCGCCGCACCCGTGACCACGAAGGTCAGCGACGCGTGCGGGATCGGCTGGCCGGTCTCGGCGGACACGACCCGCCCGGTGAACCCCGAGCTGTCGCGCTCGGCTTCGATCGGCGAGATCGTGGCGGCGGGCAGCCGGAGCGTCTGCGGCCGCTCGGGGCGAGGCGCGACGGCGCCGTTCGGCGGATGGAGCTCGACGCCGGTGACGCGACGCGACGGCCACAGCAGCCAGCCGCCGATGACTGCCGCCATCACGATGATGATCATTGCGATCTTGGAACGTGGCCGATCCATGCGCGAAAACCTCCAGCTCCATGTTGCCACTCCGCGCGATCATGGCACCCTCGGCGAGCAAGGATCTGCCGCGCGCACTCCGGAAGCGCCGTGCTGCCGGATGTGCCAGATGTGCCAGATGTGCCAGGTGTGCCAGATGTAGCCGACGGAACAGCCACCGCAGCACTGGAACAGGTGGAACAATCGGAACAACCAGAACAGCGACACAGGACTACAGTCATCGCTATTACAATAAATGTATCATTCATCGTGATGTCAACATTGCCACCTCGATCCACCTTGACGGACATCTCCTGTCATCGTATTTGACATCCAGGCAGCTGCCTGCACAGGAGCGGGCTTGTGATCGCCGCTTCTAACTCAACAAGCACAGGAGGTTAACATGTCAGATACCAATCAGTCGATCGAGCGCGAAGTCACCCCCGGGCCGATGCTCAAGCCGGATCTGGACAT
>Ga0137438_1000088_pt1 | contig 14278 bp, 15 predicted proteins | sample EasRivERMGT157_2_FD_102327 | JGI IMG/M metagenome (GOLD analysis project Ga0137438, IMG submission 102327) | Soil microbial communities from meander-bound floodplain in the East River, Colorado, USA - East River MetaG ERMGT157_2 | ecosystem: Environmental > Terrestrial > Soil > Floodplain ... | reverse complement strand
CAAAGAGATAAGAAATTTGGGTTCAAGGTTTATGCTGCCAGCACAAGACTTTTCATCGGGTTTTTATTCGGTTGTGTTTTCTTCAAAGGGCACAGTTCAGGCTACATCCAAGTTAATGATTAATAAATAGATCCTTGCCTTGAAAACATTCATTTACATATTGACGATAATGGTACTGGCTGCCTCCAAATTGACAGCCCAAGGAGTTCTATCCAGTAATCCCCATTGGGTTCGGACACAGTATCCTTTTGATCCTGAAACCGTTTGTGCCCACGATGGTCGGCTTTTTGCTGGCGGAGAAGGCGGTTTATCTATATCAGACGATAATGGTCAAACATGGCAACTGGCTGTAAAGGATTTGAGAGGTGATACTAATCCGCCAGAAGTTCAAATGCTTTATTCATTTGGTGATTATGTATTTGCGAAAGTTGTCGATTGGGGAGTTTGGCGATCAACAAACAATGGTGATGATTGGACAAGACCTTTAGTACCTATCTCGCCATTTAATTTTAGTTCTCTTGACAATTATCTATTTTGCGTCGTTGGAACAGTTTCACGTTCTGCTGATTCTGCTAACACGTGGGTTGTAGCTGACAGTAACATAACACCAAGAACCTCTGGAAGTCATCATCCAGCTTGTGTGAGTGTCGTTGCTGTTGGACATTCTCTTTTTGCATCAAATACAGACGGTGAAATTTTTCGTTCAATAGACTATGGTAATTTTTGGACTAAGACTCATGATGCGATAGGTAAATATTTATATGCAATAAATGACACTACTTTTTTTGCTTCAACAGGAGCGAACATTTATCGTTCTACGGACAATGGCATTAATTGGACGAATATCAAAAGTGGATTTGACCCATATAGTATTATCGTAAATCACAATCAAATTTTCATGGGCGGATATTATGGCATTATTCTTTCAACAGACAATGGTGACACATGGAAATCAATTAATGGAGGTACTCTTGATACAATGAATGTGGTTGCACTTGCAATAAACAATGGTTATGTTTTTGCAGGCGGATATTTTCCACAATCAATGGGCGTAGCAGGACTTTGGCGTTGTCCGCTTTCTGATCTTGTTGATGCAGTTGTTGAGAATAATCCATCAAGGAAAACACCTGTTGTTACGGTTGTTGGAGAGAATATTCAATTCTTAAATGTTGACAATAGTATTGACAAGATAACCTTCTATAAAACAACTGGGCAAGCTGTTAAAGAAGTTAAAAATGTTGAATCATTATCAGTAACGGATTTTTCTTCTGGATTTTATGAAGTAGTATTTTCTTCAAGAGGATTGGCTGAATGTACATCAAAGTTAATGATCGTGAAATAAATCTCTGATTGAAAAACTTCCTACAAGAGGTTATTCAAAACCTAAAATCAAAGTGGCACCGAAGACCTACTTCTTAATTATTTTTTTATTAATGTTAGCTCCCTGTGCGGTGACAGCGCAGGGAGTATTATCAAACAATCCGCATTGGGTACGTACAAATTATACTTTCGATCCTGAAACGATTTGTTCGCAGGGAGGATTTCTTTTCTCAGGTGGTGAAGGTGGTGCTTTCAGGTCATCGGATGATGGCAACACCTGGGAAGCCGTCAATACAGGATTTCACAGTGATATTGATCCATGTGAGGTTATTTCATTTTATTCATGCGGTAACTATCTGTTAGCCTATGTGCTATATTCCGGTGGTGTGTATTTTCCGGAACAAGGAATAAAAACGTTCATGGAACACTGTTCAAAAAAAATCGGCAATGCCTACTTCCAAACGCCAAGAAACACGGTAAAAGCATTTGTTGACATGCTGTTTGTTATCGAACAAAACCCACAACTTGATATATCCAACCTGATCGGTCAAATAGCCATTGATTCCGATAATTCAGGGGCACTCGATTTGGAAGAAAATGTAACAGAACCAGCCGATGCGGAAGTTGACGAACTTGCTACACTCAGAATATAATTCGAGGAACAGTGGATTCATCAAATTTTGATCTCTTACACGAAAATGTACGGCGGTTGCTATGGCAGCTTAACTGGGATCATTTAAGAGATATTCAAGAAGACGCAATTCCTCCGATTCTTGCAAAGGAAACGGATGTTATCATTTCGGCTCCAACTGCCGCAGGAAAAACTGAAGCAGCATTCCTACCAATTCTTTCCGATTTTACCAATGATGCTCCCAATGGGTTAGGCTGTTTGTATGTTTCACCGTTGAAGGCTCTTATTAACGATCAATTTGATCGTCTTGGCTTGTTATGCGAGAAACTTGGAATCCCCATACATGAATGGCATGGTGATGTCAATCAGTCGCATAAAAAAGAAGTCTTAAATAACCCTGCCGGAATACTCCTCATTACTCCGGAATCGCTTGAAGCCTTGTTTGTCAATCGTGGACATCTGATACCAACATTATTCGGCTCTTTACGATACATTGTTGTAGACGAGCTACATTCATTCATTGGATCCGAACGTGGGAAGCAACTTCAATCGCTTCTTCGTAGAATTGAAATAGCCACGAAACGAGCCATTCCACGAATAGCCTTAAGTGCCACTCTCGGAGATCTGGACTTTGCTGCGAAATATTTACGGAGTGAAGAAAATTTTCCATATAAGATCATTCTTTCGCAGTCGAGTCATCAAGAGATCAAGTTGCAGCTTCGCGGCTATCTACGAAGCAAGCCGGAAATAGAAAAGCATTTTCTGGATGAAGACACTGAAAATGAGAACGAGTTCGATGCTGAGAACCTTCAAAAATCATATGGTGATAAGTTGGCAATTGCAGAGCACATTTTCAATGCGCTGCGTGGTGCAAACAACTTAATTTTTGCCAATAGCAGATCGAATACTGAGCAGTATGCAGATTTACTAAGAATATTGTCCGAACGAGATAATGTTCCGAATGAATTTTTTCCACATCATGGAAGTCTGTCAAAGGAATTGAGAGAAGATGTTGAACACAAATTAAAAAATCAGACACTTCCGATTTCGGCAGTTTGTACTTCGACATTAGAACTTGGAATTGATATAGGATCTGTTAAAAGCATAGCTCAAATTGGTTGTCCTCCTTCTGTTTCTTCAATGCGTCAACGCCTGGGAAGATCTGGTAGACGAGGAGAACCAGCAGTCATGAGAATATATATCCAGGAAAATGAAATTTCTTCTCTTTCTTCGCCACTGGATTGTTTGAGGAGTGAATTAGTTGAATCGATTGCTCTAATCAATCTGCTAATAAAAGGATGGTATGAGAAACCGACGCTTGCAAGGTTACATATGTCTACCTTCATTCAACAAATATTGTCGCTTCTGGCACAATATGGTTCATTGCATCCGAAAGAACTGTGGCAGATTCTGTGCGAGAAAAATACCTTTCTTTCAATCGACAAACCAGCCTTTACTGACGTGCTAAAATGTTTGGGAAGTAGCCAGATTGTTCAGCAATCTTCAGATGGAAGCCTGGTTCTGGATTTGAAAGGTGAGCGGATCGTTAGTCACTATAGTTTTTATGCTGCTTTTTCAACTCCGCAAGAATATCAGATTTATAACAAGGGTAAGCTCTTGGGTACAATACCGATCAACATTGCTCTTGCAGTAGGATTATGCATTATTTTTGGTGGAAGACGATGGAAGATCGTATCCTTGGATCAGGAGAAGCGAATTATTGAAGTAGAAAGATCAAAGGGTGGCAAACCACCGAATTTTGGTGGTGAAGGTGGTGCAATATCAAAAGAAGCACGAGAAGAGATGCGGAATATCTATCTCTCCAAAGATATACCTTCGTATCTTGACCACGAAGCCAGCTTGCTTCTGGCAGAAGGTAGAGATTATTTTTCTCGTTTCCGATTGGACACTGCATTTTTACTGCAGCATGCTGCAGATGTAATACTCTTCCACTGGGATTCAGATACAGTCGGTAATACGATTTTACTTCAACTGAAGGCGATGGGTTTAGAAGGCACTCATGAAGGATTTGCATTGCATTTTCCAAAAACCTCTATTCAGCAAGTACAGGCATGCTTGAATACAATTGAAAACAAAGGCTTTGAACCTGAATTGTCTTTGGTTGCTTCAGTATTAAATAAGGAAAGAGAGAAGTATGATCGTCTGCTGACAGAAAATTTGTTAAACCTGGAATACGCATCTCGGTCTGTTGATATTGCTAACTCGAAGACCACTGTCGAACGAATGACGATTAATTTTGATTAAACTATCCAATGAATACAATGAGGCGTAGCCTTTGTTTGCCATCTCGATTTGCAACGATTACACTCCTTTTGTTGCTGACTGGATGCAGTATCAGTTTAATCTCCAAGTATGACGAAGTCATTGACAAAGGCATAACCGACCTTCAGAAGAAGATGGATCTGCATTTGATCCAAAAGCAGCGCATTCCATCATCCTCATTTGATACCACATTCTACGATGGTGTATACGTCGATCTACAATTGTTGAAAACCAGGGCATCTTCTGTTCCAAAGAATGAACAAACGTCCGGTTTGATTGACATCCTTGTGAAACATGTTAAGAACATTGAAGCGACGGACAAGAAAGGAACAAGCACGGCAAATACATACCAAATTCTGCAGGAAAGCATCGATCAAACTTGTGGCAATTTATTAACATTGGAGTTAGCGAAAAAGGAGGAAAAATAATATGGCACTTGATGTAGGACAAATTGCACAACAAATGTTGGATGCAGCACTTCCGATATTAAGTCAGGGTGGTGCAAAAGTTGGTGACTACGCCGAGACTGAGTTCAAAAAAATAGCCGAACGAATAAAGGTGATAGGCGAAAAGGTTGCCACCAATGACATCCATGCAGATGATGCACCGATGTTACTGCAGGTTCAAACTGACGTGGCAAAAGGAGTAATCATGGCAGCCACTGGACTCGGTGAAATTGTTGTGCAAAATGCGATTAATGCCGCACTGGGCGTTGTGAAAGGTGTGGTAAATGGTGCGTTGGGGTTTGGGTTGATTATTTGAGCGACATGAATCAATTCAAACTTCGTTTTCCCATATCCCAGATCGTCAAACTTGCAGAACTGAATGTATCATCCATGTCGGACAAGAGTCGCTTCAATGAGAATTACATATTCACCTTTTTTTGCACGTTCGACTGCTTTGCCAGCAAGACGCTTTGCTTCTTGTCGTCTTGATTCCGTTACTCCATCGAATGTCAGTTCAACTTCGTCTCCTTGGATGTCGATTCTGGTTGGATCCGGCAAGAAGGGAAGGTACTGCTTCAGCAATGTTGAAATGGATTCGACGGTTACCGGAACGACTGGTTGTCCGGCATCGCCGAATCCATATAAATAATCAAGCTTAAGTCGAATTTGCTGCATGGGGTTGAAACGGTTGCATTTGCTGCAATGTGACCGATGTAAACGGATTTGGAGGATGATTTGTCGCATGAACTGAGAGGTACTATTGCATTCCTTGGGTAGAATAACTCTTTATCAGTTTGCCTCGTTTAGCCTATCTTCAATTTTCATCAATGATATATGTCAGAGCAGACTGAAAACCCGAATCCACAAAAACCTCAACGAATTCCTTTTGATCTGAAAGATTTTTATTTATATTATTCACATAATTACTTTCAGATAAAACGGACACTTTTGCAGAATCTACTTGGAGATTTGAATGGATATGCTGGAATGTTTAACGAAAATCCAATGGTATCAGCCGAAGATTTAAAATCAAGTCTGAAATTAGAAATAAGAGGAACATACTTTCAGGCAATTGAAACTCTTTTCGAATTGCTATTTGCCTTGGAGAAACAAGATGATGAAGAAATATGGAAAATTCTTGCTAACTCTGGCAGAAGTAATTATGCCAGAATAGAATCAATTGCTAATGGCGATCACTCCTTTTTTGAAAAGAAAATCAAGGTTAAACCTCTAAATCAAAGTAGCGAGGTAGAACTTTCACTTTTACTATATTTGGTTTATTATAGATTCGCGCCGATAGAGCTTTCAGAAGATTGGAATCGAGGATTAGAAACGATAAAATCCTTCTTGATCCAAATTGGTAAAGATTTTTCTGATAGGATAGACTACAATGCTTTCAAACATGGACTCCGTTTATTTCCTACTCTGAGAACCATTACTTTTGGGAAAAAAGAATACGATTTATCGAATTCCTATACGATTTTGAAAGGTAAAAAGGACTATGATGAGGAGGAAAAACAAGATACAAACGACCAGCATAAAAGCCGATTTAGAATAGTACAGTTTGATCTGGAGCACGATCTCCGGATGATTGAATTATGTGGTGAATTAATTTCCAACATTATTTTGACACGACGTTGTGCTTATTATCCTGACGAGAAGAAAACCTTTTATTATTTCAATAAAATTAATTATGATGACTTTATCGTATCAAATGTAAAATTTGTTTCCTTTAATTTTACTGTTGAAAAGATATTTCGTTCGGAAGACTCTGCTGACTCAAATGTTTAATACCTTGTACAATTCCTGGAGAGTCGAGTTCTCAAATGTCATCGGAGTCATACAATGCTTACACGTGAAGAACTCGTTCTCATAGTATGAAAAGAAATCCGATTTGTATATAGTATTCTCCTTTTCACATGTTTGGCAAGTTTCCTTTAAATTGGCACTCAACACATCAAATGGATTTTCAGCCTTTGTTTCAATGAATTTCGATTGCTCCATGAACAGCATTACACCGATAAATCGAATTAGCTGCCTGTTCTTAAACTCTTCGTCCGTGAGAATCCCTTTTCTTACCAGCAGAGTCTCAATGACCTCAACGGCATAATGGAGAATGTACGGTATGTAAAAATAGATATAATCAAGGTTGGCAGCATAATCTTCATCATGAAGAAATACCAAATTCAGGTTTTGTTTGACTGTGGTGAATGTCGGATGTCTTGTTGTTATCAAATGATTTGCCATGTTTGTCATGCAAAAAAGACTTTCTGTTTTTGCCTTATCGAACCGGAGTTGATATATTCGTTCGGCATCATACATTTCTTTATGAGACAACTGTTCAATGCAAATGGAGATAATATGTTGCTTGCGTTCTTTTGGGATGGACGTTGGATCAAAGTTATCGGATGACAATGCAAAAGACTTCATGAAAGTCTTTTCGTCGCACAGAAGTTGCTCAACCAGCAAAAGCGTTTCAAGGAATGGTTTTCTCATCAATGCAAATGCAACCGCAATTTTCATTTTGCTGACAGCGCGAAGTGCAGACAATACAAAATTGCAAAAATCGGACAAAAGACCTCTGATCAGTTCATATGACAAAACTTCATTGACCAATTCGCCTTGTCCATGCTTTTCAAGCCAATCCAAAACATCTTCTCCTTCTGCCGGAGGTGTGCTCGTATCAACCTTGAAGTCTCGTTTGGACTTTTCGGCGAATCGATCAGAACCGATGTCTTCGACAATGAAATCATGGAATCTAAGACACATGTCGTGCACGAAGTAGTATTCAATTGGCAAAAAGCCGTAATCTGTGTGTTCCATTGTTGTCTCCAATATTTTGAGTGCAATGAGGAGAAGATAACAATCAAATCTACATTTACAATACTAAAACGCCACATATATAAATGGAACTGCGACTGTTGCGGAAGGTTTACATAAGCATGCCGATAAAACGCACAATTGCATTTCTGCTTGGTTCAGGCATATCTGTACCTGCTGGTTTTCCATCTATACGGCAAATTATGGAACAATTACTATCCGGCGAAGGACTAATCATGAGAAACCAGCATTTTTATTTTGGAACCCAGGGTTATCCATTTCAGAATATTGCCTTCCGTCATATCCAACGGATAATATTTCTCTTAAAAAAAGTGATAGAAATAATTGAAAGACAACATGGAAGAAGCGAAAACGAACCTGTGAATTATGAGGAAATAGCATATGTGATTTCACAATGTTACAGCCATATTCTCGGCGAATACGATAATCCAGTGGTAGAAGAATTTCTGAAGACGATAGTTGACTCCTTAAAACTGCAATTTTTTGTAGACTATCATGATCCGGCTGATATTGAAAAAAGGAGGCAGGAATTCACCGAAGAAGTAATAAATCGGTCTGAGCTTCAATCTTTTTTTGAGGAAGCTGAAAATTATATCAAGGATGTAGTTGCTGCAATGCTTAATCGTATTATTTATGCGCCTACCGAGCATCTCGCATTCATTGTGGAAGCTATTAATGATGAGGATAATACGGAAATAAACTTGATAACCCTGAACAACGACCTGCTTTTGGAGCAAGCATTGTTTAAGCAGAGTATTGCTTACGCTGATGGTTTTTCGGTAGTTAATGGCAAAAAATATTTTGATCCGAAAACATATCGGAATGACGTACATGTGAATGTCATTAAGCCACATGGTTCTACCAACTGGTATTATAATCGGGACACTTATCAAGTTGCGCACTCTTCTCCATTAGAAGCTATGCCATATGAACGACCGTACATGCTAATCGGAACGAATAATAAGCTGCTTGAATATTCCAGAGCACCTTATACCGCACTTTTTGCAGAGTTTTATCTTCGGCTTCAGAGATCCGACGCACTAATAATATGTGGATATGGTTTTGGAGATAAAGGCGTGAATTCGCAGATCATTGATTGGATGTATGATGACAAAGCTCATCGGATAGTTGTTATTCACCGCGATGGCGAATCGATCACTGGTAGCAGTATGTCCGGTGCGATAAGACGGAATTTTCAGATATGGGTTAAGGAAGGAAGAGTAGCATTTGTAGAAAAATTTCTTTCGTTGGAAAAGCCTCTGACTTGGGATGAAATCAAACCAGTGCTGTAACGAGGATTTGCGTTAGACTGAAATTTGCAGTTGTCGCAACGGCTTGTTGAACATATTATGAACCGATGTCAAACCACAATCAACCATTATTTTTCCAGTTTCACTAACGCATCGAGCAATTCACTTGTACATGTCTCGTGGTTCCAATATTTCATAATTGCTTCTTGATTCAATAAGATGTATTTTTTCACAGCCGCAAAATCTTTATCACTTAAAGTAATTTCGCCAATTATCTTAGGTTCATTACTAACAGTAACAAGAACCCAATTAAACGCATCAGATTTGTTTCCATGTACCATTTGTACTTTTATGTTGCACACTTGACCTGTTTCATCGTCTTCAGAAATCCAAATAATCATCGGCAAACCTGTGCGCTTCGGTCGTAGGTTTGTCATTAAGAACATCAGATCTTCATTGGATATTTGTGTAGATTTCGTCATGCTTTCTGTTAATTCCTCTGATGGATAAATTCGAATCCGTTCGTTGTACTCAAAGTTGAATCCGTTGAATGATGGATGTTCCGGTTGTTTTGTATTGGCGAATATTTTTACTGCCGTTCCTTTCAATCAATGTTCCACAAGGATTCATCCGGTGACAAAACCACCTTAGAAGCAAAAATATTCGCCCATCGCATATCAGCCAGGATGTTGTCGAACAAGGGATTTGAACTACTGTCAAACACTTTGCAACCATGCGTTGGGATCTCAAAGAATGTTTTGTCGTTTGACACAATGGTATTGATGCCATTTGTGGAACAATATTTCAGAAGACGGTCATATTTGGTTATCACAAACGTCATTTGTGGTTTCAACGTCAATAATGGCACATTGGTAAAATAGACTTTTGCATATCCGCCGATTAGAATACCGCAGGAAAAGCCATCGTACATGTTCATCATTTGTATGCCAAGCTGAAGGCGTTTTTGTTCTTCCAGGTCAAGCCTGTGGATGGTTTCATAAAGCCCTTTGGAATCAAAACTCGATTCATCACGGTCTTCGTTCAAAATTACCTCAAACCACTCACATTGTTTTTCATCCATAATACGATGTCGTTGTGCATTTCTCAATGCGCGAGTCTTAGCAGAGCCGGATGGCAAGGATTGGGCAACTTCGAAAAGTTGGTCTGCTATAGTTTTGTCTTTGGTTTCGTTGGTCATGTCTGTATTTTGATAGATCAAGTGCAGTATAATTACAAGCAACAGTGCAAACTACAAGGATGATTTTGATCGGTTTTTACTTACTTGGTATCATTCGACTGTTCAGAAACTGTTCAGTGGAATTTGAGGAGATTTCGAAGAATCAAAATGAATCCTATCAGTGGTTTAATCGTTTAAATGGTACTTGTCGAGAATCAAAAAAGAAGTTTGATGCACAATAACTCGAAAAACGCTCAAAACGGGCTATTAAGAGGAGTTTTGGCAAGAATGTGTCAGACAAACTTCACCTTTTAATGGCTAATCCGTTCTTTGAAAACTGATGATTCTTGTGCTTGCAGGTGCACCGCTAACTACGAGATTTTGAAACCTTCTGATCCGTAGTCAGATGCTCTATCCAATTGAGCTACGGGTGCATTTTTTCAACAGGGGTGCATATAACGCCAATACGAAATTAAAAATTCAACATTCAAAATTAATAATTACGGGGTCAGAAGTTCAGATACCTTGAGTATATGGTGCTCATTAAGCGGCAATGATCTTCTAAGGAGAGTTTGTTTGAGTTTTGTCCAGAAATCTAATCCGTATTTATTCAGAAAATAGAGCAGTGAAAGCTCCCTTTCCTGCAGTTTTCCCTCCGGCAATAGAACATTGAAGGCCTTTTCAAATTGCTGCTTTGTTCCGCTTTGCTTCTTGCGCTCTGCAGAGAGTGATTTGCCTTCAAAATCTTTTAGCGTTGAAAGTATTTTGCCTTTCATGGCCGTCAGTGCCGGATCGAGCGTCGCATCTGTCGCTGAAACTGCGTATCGGAGCGATTCAAGAGCGAGATCAAGTTGTTGGCCGGCATCCGAAAAGGAATCGGTAAGGATCTTTTCCTGCTCCGTGCTCAGTACCTTCCGGACGATGCTATTTGCATCTTCAAGGAAATCGGAGGCCGGAATTTGATATTTATCCAATAGTTTTTCAAACCGGTCTTCGATGAATGTTATGCTGATTCGAGAGACGATCTGCGGCATTGCAATCCCGGCCCAGTCGTAAGCAGGTTGTAATTGTGCAAAGTATGCTGTTTCACCGGGACCGGCGACATAGGCAACCGTCGGCAGGATCGTATCTTGTACAAGCGGTCTCATGACGACATTCATACTACACCTCTCGGGATGTTCGGAAAGGATGGTATGGATTTCCTTTGTGCTCAGGGCTTTGGAATTATAGGAAAATCCATCGCCGATCTTGCTTAGTTTGTAGCGTTTCCCATCTTCGGCAATAAAGAGGTTCATTCCTTGCGGATCAAGTTGGGCATGATATCCGGCTTTCTCAAGCTCTTGGCTGAGTGTTTGGATGCTGTCGGAAAGATACGGAGCGGTTTCGATCTCTTTTTTGAAGAGGTGGGTTGCTTGTTTCTTCAGTTCAGGAGTATTCGGATTCAAAATGAGCAAGCCTTCCGGACTTAGCAACTCTCCGAGTAACTGGGCCTGTGCTTCGGCAAACGTAAAACCTTCCTGATAGGCATTCTTATAAAGTGCAAGGATATCACCGGTAAAATCCGTTTTCGGAATAAAGCTTTCGATCTCGGAAAATACTTGCTCGATCGCTTCTTTCTCAAGCACCAGGCCGCCGATCTGCCGGCGGGAAATATCCTCAACAGGTTTATAGCGAACATTCCTTAATTCAAAATTCGAAGTAACGATATTCATGCCGGATGTTTCATCGAAATCATGGTCTTCAGTTTCCTGCCAGAAAAACGGTACGAAATGGTACTCGGAGTATAGTGATTGAAGTTGATGCGCAAGAACGACAGTATGCAATGCCTTATAGATCGTATAGAGCGGCCCGCCGAGAATACCTACTTGCTGACCGGTGACGACGGCACAGCATTTTTCATCGGATAAGGACTTAAGATTTGCTTCGACTTTCTGAGTAAGTGTTCCGGCATTGGAATGCTGCTTGCGCAGTTCATCCACGAGGGCTTGTCGTTTCGTTTTTTCCTCAGCAGAGGCAGCACGTGCGGCTCTTTTTTCTAAGAGATCTTTGAATGCAGTGCCCCGATCATTCGGGGGAATGGGGAAGAATTGCTTAACCGGCGACCGGTCGAAGGCCGTTATATAATCACGGGCGATCTTCGAGAAATGCCGCGATGCGGAAATATCCATTAATTTCTGATGGTAAAAAGTTGATTGCCCTTAACATTCTGCTGCTCAGAAGTGTTTAGTGCAGAATGAATAATCGCCATAAACTGATTCTCTGGGATATTGACGGCACGCTCGTCATCTATAAAGATAAATTTCCGCATCGCCTGTTCGAAGCGATGATCAAAGAGTTTTTTCATAAGGAAATCTCGCTGAAAAACTACCGGTTCTCCGGAAAGACCGATAAAGCGATCATCGCCGATATGATCGGGCTCGCAGGTATTTCCCGTGAAGAACATCTTCTGAAAGAAGAAGCAATGATGGAATGGGTTGCCGATAGGGTCGAAGAACAAACCTCACCGGACTCCTTCAATCTCCTGCCGAATGTCACAGAACTGTTGCAGAAACTTTCCACATCAGCAAATACCACTCAGGCGCTACTGACAGGGAATCTTCCCCGGTGCGCCGAGATCAAACTCCGGCATTTCGATCTGATGAAGTATTTCGCCTTCGGGGCCTATGGCGTTGAATCGATCAACCGGAATGATCTTGGGCCGATCGCGTTGCAGAAATTCGCTCTTCATCATAATGGCAATTCTCCAAAGGAGTTCGATCCGATCATCATCGGCGATACGATCCCGGATATTCTCTGTGCAAAGCATATCGGCGCCAAATGTATTATTACGCTGACAGGGAGAACTGTCCGGGAAGAAGTTGAGCCATATAAGCCGGATTACATTTTTGGCGATCTCTCCGATACCGAAAAAGTTTTGCAGGCGATCTACTCCTAATGCCACTCATTATTTTCCATTGCGCTGTTTGCGGCGAGCCGAACGAGACATTCGTCGATGAATCGGCAGCAGCAGATCAGGAATACGTCGAAGATTGCCAGGTTTGCTGCAGGCCGAATATTCTTCGCGTTCATATTGATGAAGCAACGAAGGAAGTGGCCGTTGAAGTGGAGTTTGAGGGGTAGGGGACAGACATACGGGGATCTGGGAGTGTGGTTATAGAATATTAATACTCTTCCTCTTCGATTTCTGCGTCCAACTTCTTCAAAACATTTTTTATTATTTGGTACTCAAAACCTCGTGATCCCAAAAAAGCAACAAGTTTCTGCTTTCTTTTCTTATCGTCATTTTCCCTCCTGAGCAACTGCTCCCATTTTTTCATTCCGGTTTTCAGTGCTCTCTCTTCTTCGCCTTCTTCTTCATCTGCCTCGCCAAGAATATTTTCAATGATGTTTTTTGCAACCCCTTTTTTTCGTAATTCTTGCGAAAGCTGCCTGGAAGAGACCGGTTTGGTAATCCGTTTATCATGAATGAATGCCCTGGCGAATGCGTCATCATTGATAAGTCCCGTTTGAATGAGATTCAAAATAGCTTCTTCGATTATTTCTTCTCCGAATTTTTCTCCCTTGAGTTTATCACGAACTTCCTTTTCCGTTCTTCGCCTGGTATTAAGGAATTTTGCCGCCATTCTTTTGGCAGACACACTGTCGTCAAATTCACGGATTTTTTCCAGAAGGGAAGCATCGAGTTCATCGCCTTTGCGGAAGCGGAATTTTTCGATCGTTGCAACATTCACACCGAAGGCGAACTCGCCGGCGATAAAGACAGAAGCGCGAAGTTTATCGCGCTTCTGATAGGTAATAGCCGTAATGATCGCCGGCTCATCCGGCTTGAGTCGGTACTGGGAGATGGAAGCTTCTTTGGCCTTCCTCATCTTTGTTTGCCTTATCTCCTGTCGGTGAAGGGATATAGTCCGAGAGCGTGCTACTAATAATAACCGGTCACGCGGGCTAAAGCCCCGCGCCTACCATTGATTCCGCATTATTTTTTCTTTCCCGGTTTTGTCATATCAGCGGCAGTGATGCCGTTGTTAGTGGATTCTGCTGCATCAATCACGATACCAAGCTTTTCGCGTACGGCATTCTCGACCTGTGCATAGGATTCAGGATATTCTTTCAGGTATGCTTTCACGGAATCCCTGCCTTGTCCGATACGCTCGCCGCTTAAGCTGAACCAGGAGCCGCTCTTTTGGATGATGTCGTTCTCAATAGCAACATCGATCATATCACCCATCTTCGAAATGCCTTCATTATAAAGCACGTCGAATTCGACTTCCTTGAACGGAGGAGCCATCTTGTTCTTCACGACTTTCACGCGGACCCTGTTACCGATAAT
>Ga0137438_1000087_pt1 | contig 14301 bp, 10 predicted proteins | sample EasRivERMGT157_2_FD_102327 | JGI IMG/M metagenome (GOLD analysis project Ga0137438, IMG submission 102327) | Soil microbial communities from meander-bound floodplain in the East River, Colorado, USA - East River MetaG ERMGT157_2 | ecosystem: Environmental > Terrestrial > Soil > Floodplain ... | reverse complement strand
GCCGCAGCAGATCGTCGACGCCGCACGGCCGGGCGACCTATTCGCGACGATGACCGAGGTCCCCGACGGTGCGGCGAGCGCGTGCGCGTACGGCCTGCCGGACCTGTCCGACGACGAGCTCGGGCGCAAGATGTTCGCTCACCCCGAGAAGATCACGATGACCTGCACGCCGATCCGCGAAGGCGCCGATCTGGTGACGATCGAGGTCCCGCCGTTCCCGCGGCTCGACTAGCGAAGGGTGTCGCCGTCGCTGATCCGGTCGTGCTCGGGCGCCTCACCGATCCTGATCAGCGCCGCCGCGAGCACGTCGGGCGTGGTCGAGCGGTACCGCGCGCGCAGCTGCTTGCCGCCGAGCACGCCGGCCACCGCGAGCAGCCCGTCGCCGATCACGGCCGCGCCGCGCTCGCCGAGCCGGCCGTCGTCGCGCTCGCCGGTGATGATCGACGGCCTGGCGATCACCCACGGCAGCCCGGCGCCGGTGACGACGGCCTCGGCGCGGCCGCGCGCCGCCAGGTAGGCCGAGCGGGCCTTCGGATCCGCGCCGACGCTCGACAGGTAGACGATGCGCGGCCGGCGACCCGACGCGCGCGCGGCGTCGACCGCGAGCCGGGTCAGGCCGACATCGATCGCCTCGTAGATGTTGCCGTCGACCGCGTCGGCCTTCGCCCGCGATCGCGTCGTGCCGATCAGGATGTAGAGCTGCGCAGGATCGACGATCTTGAACCGCGCCGCGAGCGCGGCCACGTCCCACGGCGTGGTATCGACCGCCGCGCCCAGACCCTCGAGCTGCTTGCGCCACTCGGCGAGCGCCTTCGAGTCGGGCCGGACGTGGGCGACGGTCGCGGCGCCGCGCACGCATAGCTGGCGGACCACCTCGCGGCCGACGAAGCCGGTCGCTCCGAGCACGAACGCGGTCATCGGGCCGCCGGTCCCATCACCGGGCCAGCGCGGCCTGCATGCGCGCGCGCAGCGGCTCGACCACGGTGGGGTCCTTGATGTTGATCACCGGCTCGGTGTCGTACTGCTCGTAGAACACCGAGTCCTTGATCTCGGGCGGCACGCCGAGCGCCTCGCGGATCCGCTTGAAGTCGGGCACGAAGCCGCGGTCGATCAGCGGGATGATCGTGCCGGTGATCGTGCCGGTGAGGCCGCAGATGAAGATCACGGCGGTCCTGGGGTTGAAGCCGCCGGGCGGCAGGCCGAGCCGGCGCTCGAAGTCCTCGAGCCGCGCGCCGTCGAAGAACGCCTCGACGCGGCCGGTGTCGCCCGTCCAGCCGGGCGCTTCCTTCGGGCGGCTGACCGTGCCCCAGTACTTGAGGTGGTTGCGCTCGACCATCCCGGTGAGCTCGTCGCGATAACCGAGATCGCCGGGATAGGACGCGCCGTGTAGCAGCACCCAGTTCGACAGGTCGGCCGCCGGATCGCGGCGCAGCTCGCTGCGCACCATGCTGAGGAACGGCGCCGATCCGGTCCCGGCCGCCACCATGACGCGGAGCCGGGGATCGTCGAGACCGACGGTGTCCTTGATGGTGAACACGCCGGCGGCGACGGGGCGCATGTACATCCGATCGCCGGTCTTGAGCCTCCACAGAAGGTGGGTCAGCGGGTTGTCGGACTCCGGCTTGGCGACCCAGCGGATGTAGAACTCGGTCGGTCCGTCATCCTCGGGCGCCGAGGCGATCGACATCGAGCGCCGGACCGAGCCGAGCTCGGGCTTGTCGGCGTTGTTGCAGCCCAGCACGCAGTACTGCCCGGGGACGAACCACGGGCGCTGGGCGGGCGGCTGATCGGGCGTGACCCTGAACAGGGTGAGCGCTTCGGTGACATCGACGCGCTCGGTCAGCGTCGCGTTGTACTCGAGAGGCTTGGCCATGCGCCGCGACGCTAACATGCAACGCCCAGCCTCGGGCAACAGCCGCGCGGCGGATCCATCGGCGGGGCTGCGACGAAGCTCACTCGTGTGCGTGCGCCGGCATCGTGTGCGCGACCGCGGCGAGGTGGCGGCGGACCGCCTCGGTCGCTTCGTCGTCGCCCCGATCGATCAGCATGCCGAGCATGGTCTCGGCGTGGTCGGCGACCAGCTGATCGAACGCGCGCTGCTCGTCGGCGGTCAACCGCGACCGCACGCGCAGGACGTAGGCCATGGCCCGGATGTCGTCACGGACCGGATCGCGGTCGCGCAGGGCGACGAACGTCCGGATCCGCTCGGTCTGCATCGCCGCCGCCGCCCGCAGGAAGCGCATTCGCCGGGCCACCGTCTCGCGCATCGCGTTGGGTGACCTCCGGCGGTCGCGCGCCACGGCGACGAGCTCGGTCAAGCGGGGCAGCGTGCGCGAATCGGTGGGAACGGGGATTCCCTTCGGTTTTGGCATCGCGCCATCGTGGACCCGGTGACGGACAACCCTTGTCCGGACGGCGGGTGTGTTCTCGGGCCGCCGGATCGGTCACGGTAGCCACGAGATTCCGACGAGGTGTCAGCGCGCGGCGAGGCGATCCCCGATCACCACCAGGGTGGCGAACCCGGCAGCTACGGGCGCTTGACCACCAGCGCCTTGAACTCGTGCGGCACCAGGCCCATCAGGCGGTCTTCGATCTTGTCCCAGCGCAGCTCGCCGACCGCCGAGAGCTCGAGCTTGTCGCCCACGGCCTGCGACAGCAGCTCCGGGGTGTAGCCGATCTTGGGCAGCTCGACGCCGGCGTCTGCGGCGAGCGCGCGCAGCGCGCGGAAGTGGCTGCGCGTGGTCGCGAGGCCCTGCAGCGTGCGATCGAAGTCGAGGAGATCGATCACGAACTCGACGCTGGCATCGAGCCCGGCGCCGCGCGCGGCCTGCATCAGGTGGCCGAAGTGGGTCGACAGCTCGGGGTGATCGAGCTGGGTCGACAGCCGGGGCCACGCGGAGACGTCGCCGAACTCGGTGACGATCGCCGTACCGCCCGGCGCGAGCCACCCCGCGATCCGCGCGATCATCTCGAGCGCCCCGGTCTGCAGGTAGAACGGCTCGGGCGCGTCGTCGAGCTCGACGCCGAACTTTGCGGCCGCCGGTGACACGGCGCGCAGCCGCTCGCGCTCGACCGCGCCGCCTTCGACCGTGAGCCCGATATCGAGCCGCGACAGCTGGCGCGCCGGCAGATCGCCGGCCATCTCGTTGCTGATCACGAGATCGAACGTGGCGTCGAGCGCGACGCCGAGCACGTCACCGAGCACCCAGGTCACGCTGCCCGCGGCCGCGGTGCCCGCCGGGCCGCCGAGCTCGGTGACGCTCGCGAGCCGCTGCTGCTGGGCGGCGGCGAGCGCGGGCGATAGCTCCACGATGGTGTAGCGGACCTCACGCCCGGCGTCGCGGATCCGCTGGATCACCGCGTGCGCCACATAGCCCAGCCCGGCGCCGATCTCGAGGATGCGGACCACGCCTTCGGGGACCGCCCCCTTGGCCAAGAGCACGTCGGCGAGCGCCTGGCCGTAGGTGCGCGGGACCGGGGTCGCCCACGGGGCCGGCGACGTGGCGAGCGCCGGGTGCGGGACCCGCAGCAGGTGGGACAGCGTGGTCTCCTGATGGTCGAACTGGCTATCGGCGTCGGTGATCTCGACCATGTGATAGGCGTCGAGCGCGGGCTGCGGCGGGACCGGGGTGCCGGGCCGCCAGCTCGGGTACGGCATCGTCGACGTGAGGTAGGCCGGGGCCATCGCCGGGCGCTTGGCGTAGACCGACCACGGCATCATCGACATCTTCAGCGCCTGGACGTCGTGGTGCACGAGCTTGCGGACGAGCGCCAGCAGCTTGTCGTTGTCGTGGTGGTGGCGCAGCTCGATCAGCCGCTTCTGGCCGTCGAACGCGTCCCACATCCTGGTCTCGTCGGGATCGAGGAACAGCTGCTGGACCGGGCGCTCGCCCCACGCGGTCCACAGCGTCATCCGTTCGCCGCGCCGCTGCCACACGTTCCACTTGCCCTTGATCGGGACGAACGCCCACACGCCCTCGACTTCGTCCTCCTTCGGATCGACGAGCACGGCGTGACCGACCAGCACGTCGACGAACTCGCGCGGATCGGCGTCGGAGAACTTGCCCTTGAAGTAAGCGATCGTCTCCTCGGTGTCGACCCCATCGGAGAACGCCTCGATCATGTCGGCGATGTCGGGGCTCATCTGCATCAGGTAGCCGTAGAGGTCGTGGAACAGATACACGGCGCCCATGTGGCTGAACCACGAGATGTAGCGCGAGCGCCGGAGGCGGGGCGGTACGGACGAACCAGAGATCATGTCTGTTGGTATCACTTGTCGGTATGCTGCGTGGCGCTATGTCTTACCTGTTCGAAACCGAAGACCATGCCGCGATCCGGGCCAGCGCGCGGCGGTTCGCGCAGGCCCACATCGCACCGCACGGCGCCGACTGGGAAGAGAACGAGGAGTTTCCGATCGAGCTGTACCGGACGGCGGCGGCGGCCGGGGTGCTCGGCGTCGGCTACCCCGAGTCGGTCGGCGGGCAGGGCGGCGATCTGGGCCACGTGCTGGTCGCCTCCGACGAGCTCGTGCTCGCCGGGCGCTCGGTCGGGACGATCGTCGGGCTCGGCAGCCACGGCATCGCGCTGCCGCCGATCGTGCGGTTCGGCACTCCCGAGCAGGCGCAGCGGTTCGTGACGCCGTGCTTGACCGCGGGGAAGATCGCGGCCCTGGCGATCACCGAGCCCGGCGGCGGGAGCGACGTCGCGTCGCTGGCGACCCGGGCGGAGCGCGACGGCGAGCACTACGTCGTCACCGGCGCCAAGACGTTCATCACGTCGGGCACCCGCGCCGACTTCGTGACCACGGCGGTGCGCACCGGCGGACCGGGTCACGGCGGGATCTCGCTCTTGGTGATCGAGCGCGGCACGCCCGGGTTCACGGTGTCGAAGAAGCTGAAGAAGACCGGCTGGTGGGCGAGCGACACCGCCGAGTTGCACTTCGATGGCTGCCGGGTCCCGGTCGCCAACCGGATCGGACCCGAGCACGGGGCGTTCCCGATGATCATGATGAACTTCGCCGGCGAGCGCCTGATGCTCGCGGGGCAGTGCGTCGCGATCGCCGAGCTCGCGTACCGCGAGACCATCGCGTACGCGCGCGAACGCCACGCGTTCGGCAAGGCGCTGACCGCGTTCCAGGTCACCCGCCACAAGCTCGCCGACATGGCGAGCCGGATCGCGGCGGCCCGCGCGCTGACCGGCGAAGCGGTGGCCCGCGTCTTGCGCGGCGAGCTGGCGACCGGCCTGGCGTCGATGGCCAAGAACGTCGCCACCGACATGTGCAGCTTCGTCTGCGATCAGGCGGTCCAGCTGTACGGCGGCTACGGCTACATGCGCGAGACGCTGGTCGAGCGGCTGTATCGCGACGCCCGGCTCTACCCGATCGGCGGCGGCACGCGCGAGATCATGAACGAGGTGATCGCCAAGACCGAAGGCTATTGATCCGGTCGCCGCCGATCGCCGCCGGTCGCCGAGCCGGGCCCGGTGTGCGGTCACGCGGCGTCCGGGCCCTGTTCGATGTCGGCGATCACGCCGTCGAGCTCGGCCTCGGGCAGCCGCGAGCTCGCGCGCAGCCCCTCGATCAGCTCGTCGACCGAGCCGCCCACGTTCTCGAGGTTCGCGGCGACACACCTGGGGTGGAGGTAGCCGGCGCCGCGGGTGACGTTGCCGCCGACTTCGAGCTCGCGCTCGACCGCGACGCGCAGCGAGGCCTTCTCGATCGGCTGCTCGCACACCATGCACCTGGCGCGGCCGGTCGGAGCGCGATCGACGTAGGGGAACCCGGCCGGCTTGGCGGCGCCCTTCTTCTCGGCGTCGGCCATCGCGGCGTCGAGCGCGGCGCGGTTGGCCACCTCGCCGGGGTACTCGGCGAGCGCGGCCTTGAGCTCGGCGGGCAGCTTGGCGGCGGCGCACAGCACGTGATGCCATTGCAGGCTCGGCGTATCGCTGAACTGCGTCTGGGTCTCGACTCCGAGCCGGAGCTCGCCCTTGGGGATCGGCTTCTTGCACGTGCGGCAGCTGGCGCGTCCTGACTTGGCTTCTTCGATGACGTTGGCCATGGCAAGCGGAGCCTACACCGCGATCCGAGGCGCGTCGCCGCGCCGCCGGGGTTTCCAGGGTAACGTCGCCGCGTGTCATCTGCCGCGGAGACCGCAGCCGTCCAGCCCTATCCGGTGATCGCGACGCGCATCGATCCGCGCGCCGAGGACTACCAGGCGAACGCCGCCGACAACCGCGCCGCGGTCGCCAAGCTTTCCGCCGCGCTCCACGAGGCGACGCTCGGCGGCGGCGACAAGTACATCGCCCGTCACAAGGCGGCGGGCAAGCTGCTGCCGCGCGAGCGCGTCGAGCTCGTGCTCGATCGCGACTCGTACTTCCTCGAGCTGTGCCCGCTCGCCGGCAAGGACGTGCCGGGGCACACGCCGGGGGCGGGCCTGATCGGCGGGATCGGCCGGGTGTCCGGGGTCGAGTGCCTGATCACGGCCAGCGAGTCGACCGTGAAGGGCGGCGCGGTCAGCGAGATGACCGCGTGGAAGTCCGGGCGGCTCAGCGACATCGCCGAGCACAACCGGCTGCCGTCGATCTCGATGATCGAATCGGCCGGCGCCGACCTGCCGGTGCAGTCGAAGATCTTCGTGCCGGGCGGGCGAGGGTTCCGCGATCTGACCCGGCGCTCGCAGGCCCGGATCCCGACGATCTGCCTGGTGTTCGGCAGCTCGACCGCCGGCGGCGCCTATATCCCCGGGATGAGCGACTACACCGTCATGGTGCAGCGCCAGGCCCAGGTCTACCTCGCCGGTCCACCGCTGGTGAAGATGGCGACCGGGGAGGACACCGAGCACGAGGAGCTCGGCGGCGCGGAGATGCACTCGCGGCTGTCCGGGGTGTCGGACTACCTCGCCCGCGACGAGCGCGACGCGATCCGGCTCGGCCGCGAGATCGTCGCGCACCTCGGCTGGAAGAAGGCCGCCGAGCCCGCGCCGCGTCCGATCGAGCCGCCGCGCTACGATCCGGAGGAGCTGCTCGGCATCGCGTCGCCCGACGTCAAGGTCCCGTTCGATCAGCGCGAGGTCATCGCGCGCATCGTCGACGGCTCGCGGTTCTCCGAGTTCAAGCCGCTGTACGGCGCGACCCTGGTGTGCGGCTGGGCGCACGTGCACGGCTACCCGATCGGGATCCTCGCCAACAACGGCATCCTGTTCTCCGAGAGCGCGCAGAAGGGCGCGCAGTTCATCGAGCTGTGCAACCAGAGCGACGTGCCGCTCGTGTTCCTGCAGAACATCACCGGCTTCATGGTCGGCCGCAAGTACGAGCAGGAGGGCATCATCAAGCACGGCGCGAAGCTCATCAACGCGGTGTCGAACTCGACGGTGCCGGCGATCACGATCATGACCGGCGCGAGCTACGGCGCCGGCAACTACGCGATGTGCGGCCGCGCCTACGCGCCGCGGTTCCTGTTCACCTGGCCCAACCACCGGATCGCCGTGATGGGCGGCAAGCAGCTCGCCGGCGTGCTCGACATCATCCAGCGCGACGCGGCCGCCAAGCGCGGCGAGCCGGTCGACGAGCAGAAGCTCGGCGTCATGAAGGCGATGACCGAGGGCATGATCGACAAGGAGAGCGATCCGTACTTCGCGACCGCGCGGATGTGGGACGACGGCATCATCGACCCGCGCGACACCCGCACGGTGCTCGCGATCTCGCTGTCGGCGGCCTACAGCGCCCCGGTGCGTGGCACCACGTCGTGGGGCGTGTTCCGCCACTGACTACGTTAGTTCTCGGCGAGCACGATCACGCTGTCGCCGGGGCCGAGCTTCAGCTTGGCGCGCTTGGAGGGGTTGACCACGATGCCGAACGCCGCCGCCGGATCGGAGATCCGGCTCGCGAGCCGGTAGCCGATCGCCAGCTGGCCGCGCCGCAGCGCGGCCTCGCACACCACGGCGAACGCGAGCTCGCCGGCGCGCACGTAGTCGGTCGCCGGCTTCAGGTAGAGCTCGAAGCCGCCGGCGCTGAACAGGTCGTCGAACACCTGGACGAGGTGGCGGTTCTCGGCGACCTGCGCGACCATCAGCGAGACCAGCGTGTTGCTGACGATGAAGTCGTCGGCCTCGGCGACCGTGGCGAGCTCCCGGTTCTGGATGTCGAGGATCTCGCTGGTGATCGGCACCTTCTTGCCGGCGCGGCGCTCGATGTCGCGCAGGTGGAGCAGGGTGACCGTGGTGCGCGCGTCCGCCATCTCCTGGCTGCGGTTCACGGTCTCCGACAAGAGCAGGATGTGATCGAAGCTGGTGACGTCGAGCGCATCGAGCGTGGCGCGCTCGGTGACGTCGCCGACCCGGGTCGTCACGCGTATGTTGCGGAGCTGGCCGAGCGCCTCGACCGGCGGCTCGAGCTCGCCGACGACCAGGGCCGCGCTGCCGGGCGCGACGTAGGCGTCGAGCTCGCTGAGCACGTGGCCGAGCCGCCGGCTCGCGCCGAGCACGAGGGTGGTCTCCGGGCGGGCCGCGGTGCGCTGGGGCGGGTCGATGATCGCCGCGTCGTCGATCGCGAGCGGCGTGCCCGCGCCGTCGCCGCCGTCGAGCACCAGCGTGTCGTCGTCGTCGGTGATCGCGACCAGCTGATCGCCGGCGACCAGGCGGCGATCGGGGGATGGTGCGAGGATCATCTCGTCGGCCGCGGTGACGAGGCCGATCACCGTGGAGCTGTCGTACGCGAACACCGCCTCGCGAAACGTCTTGCCGGTCAGCGCGGGCTGCGGCTGGACGTAGATCTCGGCCCCGGCGAAGTCGAGCAGCTCGGTGTAGACGATCGACAGCCCGGGCTGCCGTCCGGTCTGGACCAGGAGCCGGCTGATCAGCGGCGCGCCGAGGATCAGCGCGGCCTTGTCCCCGACCACCATGCGCGCCACGCTCTCGCTGCGCTCGTCGAGCAGCTCCGCGACGATGTGGAGGTCCTCGCCGGGCGCGGCCTTGGCGAGCGCGAGCAAGGTCTTCAGCACGACCGTATCGGATTCGTGCGCGGCCAGCGCCGCGCCGCTCGCGTCGTGCTCGGGCGCGAGCACGACGATCGCCTTGGCCTTGGCGAGCGCGACCAGGTGGAGCGCGTCGGGCGACATCGTGCTGCCGCGGCGGGTGACGATCCGCATCCGGTGCCTGCCGATCTCGCCCGCGATCGTCGCGTCCATCTCGACCTTGTCGCGATCGGCGAGGATGACGACGCACGCGCGGCGCTGGTTCGCGTTCGCCTCGCCGAGCTCGCGCAGCAGGGTGAAGATCTTGGGGCCCCAGCCGAGGATCACGGTGTGGCCGGTCTCGAGCACGGCGCTGTGGCCGCGCCGCAGCCGCTCGATCATCGCGCCGAACCCCTGGTTGATGATGCCGATCAGCGCCGACAGGACGAAGATCCCACCGACGGTGACGAACAGCATCACGAACAGGAACGTCCAGCCGGCGGCATCGCCCGCGAGCGTGCCGGCGTCGAGCGCGCGCATGAGCGCCTTCCAGACCACGAGCCCGAACGAGTCGGGCTGGCCCTTGTCGTTGGTCGGAACGACGTCGAGCGCGACGATGGCGAACGCGGTGATCACGACCAGGGCCGTGGTGAGCAGCGCCAGCAGCAGGATCTGGGCGCCGATCCCCCGCGCCATCCAGTTGTCGAACCGGTAACGGAATCGGCTTCGCAGTCCCAGCATGGCCCCACCGTAACGGCGGGGCGCGGGGCCGTCGCTGCTCGCCGTGAGGTAATTTGCCCCGTCGGTCGACCGCCGGTGCCGGGCGTTGTAGCGTCGCCCGATGCGATCGATCGACAAAGTGCTCGTCGCGAATCGCGGCGAGATCGCGCTCCGCGTGATGCGGACGTGCCGTGCGATGGGGATCGCGACCGTCGCGGCGTACTCCGACGCCGACGCCGACGCCCCGTTCGTCCGGTTCGCGGACGAAGCGGTCCGGATCGGGCCGCCGCCGGCGCGCGAGTCGTACCTCGTGATCAACGCGCTGCTCGACGCCGCGCGCCTGACCGGCGCGAGCGCGGTCCATCCCGGCTACGGCTTTCTGTCCGAGAACGCGCGGTTCTCCGCGGCGGTCGCCGAGGCCGGCCTGGTGTTCATCGGGCCACCGGCAGCCGTGATCGAGCAGCTGGGCAGCAAGCAGGCGGCGAAGCGGATCGCGGCGCGCGCCGGGGTGGCGACCGTCCCGGGCTACACCGGCGACGATCAGTCGACCGCGGCGCTGGTCGCGGCGGCCGAGGCGATCGGGTTTCCGGTCCTGGTCAAGGCGTCGGCGGGCGGCGGCGGCAAGGGCATGCGGATCGTGCGTCACGCCGGCGAGCTCGCCGAGGCGATCGACCGCGCGCGCGGCGAGGCGGCGTCGGCGTTCGGCGACGACACGCTGCTGCTCGAGCGCTACGTCGACCGCCCGCGCCACATCGAGATCCAGATCCTCGGCGATAGCTACGGGCACGTGGTCCACCTGTGGGAGCGCGAGTGCTCGATCCAGCGGCGCCACCAGAAGGTGATCGAGGAGGCGCCGTCGCCGGCGCTCGATCCCGACCGCCGGGCGGCGATGGGCCGCGCCGCCGTCGAGCTCGGCCGCGCGGTCGGCTACGTCGGGGCGGGCACGGTCGAGTTCATCACCGATCCGAGCCATGCGTTCTACTTCCTCGAGGTCAACACGCGGCTCCAGGTCGAGCACCCGGTCACCGAGCTGACGACCGGCATGGATCTCGTCCGCGAGCAGATCCGGATCGCGCGCGGCGAGCCGCTCGGCTACGACGCCGCTCCGCCGCAGCGCGGCTGGGCGATCGAGGTCCGGCTGTGCGCCGAGGACCCCGAGCGCGACTACCTGCCGACCACAGGCACGCTGCTCGCCGCCGAGGTCCCGGTGCACGGCCCGGCGCATGGCGACGCCCAGCCCGGGCGTGGAACGCTGCGCGCGGATCTCGGGGTCTCCGCCGGCAGCGAGATCGGCATCCACTACGACTCGATGCTCGGCAAGATCATCGCCCACGCGCCGACCCGCCGCGAGGCCGCGCAGGTGCTGCGGCGCGCGCTCGAGCAGACCTGGGTGCCGGGCCTGGTGACCAATCGCGAGCAGCTCGCCAGGCTGCTCGCGCACCCCGCGTTCCTCGCCGGCGAGCTCGACACCCACTTCCTCGAGCGCCACGCCGGCGAGCTCGCCGCCCGCCCGCCGGGGCTCGATCGCGTCAGGGTCGCGGCGATCGGCCTCGTGCTGCACGGTATCGCGGATCGCCGGCAGCCAGCCGCCGTCGCGCCGCCGGGCTGGCGCAACGTGCGGTTCGCCGACCAGCAGGTCACCTACAAGCTCGGCGACGCCGACGTGATCGTCGGCTACCGTCCGGTCGGGCCGGGCGGCGCCGAGCTCGAGCTGGCGATCGGCGGCAAGCCGACCCGGATCTCGCGGTTCGCCGGCGAGGGCGATCGGCTGTGGTTCGTCGAGCACGCCGGGCATCGCCGGTCGGTGCGGGTCGCGCGCGCGGGGGCGAGGGCGTGGGTCCTGTCCGACGGCCAGCTGTTTGCGTTCGTCGAGCAGCCGCAGTTCGCCGAGCCCGGGGTCGGCGCGGTCGCCGGTAGCCTCACCGCGCCGATGCCGGGCAAGGTCGTGAAGGTGCTCGTCGCCGTCGGTCAGGAGGTCGCGGCGAACGCGCCGCTCGTCGTGCTCGAGGCCATGAAGATGGAGCACACGGTGCGCGCGGCCGCGGCCGGCACGGTGCGCGCGGTCCACGTCGCGGTCGGCGATCAGGTCGACACCGAGCGCGTGCTCGCGGTGGTGACCGCGTAGCGCCGCGTCACGTCGCCTCGAGCCAGCGCAGCACGTTGTCGAGCGCGTGGTGCTCGGTGAGCCTCACCGCGCCGCCGGCGCGGGCGCGCGTCGGATCGAAGAACACCACCTGCGACGCCGGGGTCACGGCTGCGACCAGCCAGCGCCAGTCGAGCCGCCGCGCATCGCTGTGCAGCCGCGCCCAGGCTGACTTCGAGAACCGCACCGGCAGCGCGCTGCGCTTGACCTGGATGCCGACCTGGATGCCGGCGCGCACCGCGAGCAAGTCGAACGCGCCGCGCGACGCACGCGATTGATAGACGAGCTCGAAGCCGAGCGCCGAGAGCCGCCGGGCGATCTCGAGCTCGGCCTCGTCGCCGATCACGGTCATCGGCACCACCGCGCCGCCGGGCTGCCGCCAGCGCAGCCACATCGCGAACACCGGGTCGACCAGCGACCACCGCTGATCCTCGCCCCGCACGACCGCATCGCCGAGCCGCTCGAGGTAGCGCACGACCGCGCCGGACGACGCGCCGGTGCGCTGCGCGACCTCCATCGTGCGCAGCGGTCCGTCGACCAGCGACTCGAGCGTGGCGGCGAGCGTGGCGGCGTTGCCCACCAGCCGATCGAACTCGCGCGCGAAGTACAGCGACAGCCTGCCGGTGCGGGTGAACAGCAGCTCCGAGTAGACCTGGCGCACCAGGCCGACGTCGTACGGCGGCTCGCCGGCGGTGAGCACCTCGCCGAACAGCTGGAGGTAGAATGGGTTGCCGCCGAGGATCTCCACCGCTTGCTTCGCGACCGCTGCGGGGACCGAGCGCCCGGGGGGCCCGGATCGCCGGAGCAGCGAGCGGGCCTCGGCCGGGTTCATCGGCCCGAGCTCCATGAAGTCGAAGTGCTGGAAGAACGGGGAGCGTTCGCTGGTCACCAGCTCCTGCAGCAAGCTGCGCTCCGACCCGCAGATGACATAGGTCGTGCGCCGGTGGCGCTGCCAGATCGCGCGCGCGAGGCTCAGCACGCCACCGCGCGCGGCGGGCAGCTTCGCGAGCTCCTGAAACTCGTCCCACGCGACCACGCAGTACTGCCTGGTCGCGGTGGCGAGCCGATCCGGCAGCGCCAGCGCGAGCGCCGCGGTCTTCGCGTTCGCCGGCACCTCGCACAGCGATAGCAGATCGGCGCGCAGCGCGCGATCGAGGCCGGAGAACGCCCGGACCTCGGTCAGGGCCGCGCGGTATTCATCGGGGCGGGTCGCGAGCGCTTCGAGCGAGGCGCCGAGCTCGCGCCCGAAGAACGCATCGACCGTGCGCAGCGCGAGCCGGCGAAAGATGTCGAACCCGAGGGGCTGGTCCTCGAAGCAGTCGAGCACCACGAAGCGGACGTCGTCGTGGCGGTTGCGCCGCACCAGCTCCAGCACCAGGCTCGTCTTGCCGACGCGCCGTACCCCCAGCACCGCGAGCCAGCGCGGCGCACCGGCGCGGAGCTGCTCCACCCGCCGCGTCAGCTGGCTCAGCTCGACGGTGCGGTCGTGAAACGCGCCATCTGTGACAGGCGTACTCGTTCGAAACACCGCGTGATCGTAGGGGGGGGACGTGGGTGCTGGCAATATTGCAAGCTGGCGATATTGCAAGCTGGCAATATTGCAAGCTGGCAACGTTGCAAGCTGGCAATATTGCCATCCAGATGAGCCGCGGGCCGGCGCAGGCGAGCATGCGCCTCGAGCTCGCGGCGCCGGGTGCGACGTGCGGTCCGCGAACCCGAGGGTCCACCGCACGGCGGGCCGCGGAAGTTTCTCGACGCCCGCTCGCGCCTGCTATGGTTACACCGTGCGCGCGTTCGCGATCTGCGCCGTGCTCGCCGCGTGCGGTGGGCCCGAGCCGCCTCCGTCTCCACACCGACCGGCGGTGCCCGTGCGCAGCGCTCCCGCCGGGCCCGGCGGGCCGGCCGCGCCCGGTGAGCTCGCGGCCGCAGCGCCGGAGCCGGGACTCCGCCTACCCGACGGGGTCACGCCGGTCTCCTATGATCTGACGCTCGAGCTCGATCCCGGGCGCGAGACCTTCACCGGCCACGTCGCGATCAAGATCGCGATCGCCGATCCGGCAACGACGCGGCTGTGGCTGCACGCGGTCGAGCTCGAGATCGCGGGCGCGAAGCTCGTCGATGGCGGCCGCGAGGACGACGTCGCGCTGCTCGACGGCGGCGCCGGGTCGCAGCTGCAGGGCTTCGCGCTGCCGCACCCGGTGGGCGGCACCATCACCCTGGTGATCGACTACACCGGCCACGCGAGCGATCTGAGCGGGCGCGCCGGCAAGGCCGAGGAGGGGCTGTTCCGCGAGCGTGCGGGCGGGCGCTGGTACCTGTACTCGCAAGCCGAATCGATCTTCGCGCGCAAGATCGTGCCGTGCCTCGACGAGCCGCGGTGGAAGCCGGCGTGGCGGGTGACGGCGATCGTGCCACCGCACCAGCTCGCGCTCGGTAACGCGCCGATGCTCGCCGAGCGCGACCTGCCCGACGGCCGGCGCGAGGTCAAGTT